>OBYZ01000045.1_pt1 | contig 160110 bp, 146 predicted proteins | sample 1501501 | NCBI WGS metagenome assembly OBYZ01 (sample SAMEA2580213, study PRJEB22360) | human gut metagenome | biome: human gut; feature: human-associated habitat; material: faeces | place: Denmark | collected 2008/2010
CGTGCCCAAGATAGTTCGCTGGAAACGGCGCGTGAAAATAGGTAGTCGCCGACTTGCATGAAACCCCTGAGGAAGAAATTCCTTGGGGGTTTGTTTTTGTTGTGCGTGTGCCTTTCTGTTAAAATAGCCTGAAAAAATCCCATGAATTTGTGAGTATCTACAAACCTCGCCCAGACCTCTTGATTTTTCATAGGGGGGGGGGTATGATAAAGTGCGGAAAGTTCCTTACCATCAAAAAGGAAGGATCGGCAAACCAGTCGGAAGGCTGTGACGCAAGGCGAAAGGCCCAGTAGGGGCCGTCAGCTGCACTTTGCTCTGTGCAACCCTCTTCGACTATGCGGAAATGTGCCAGCGCCCCCAAAGGGCAGCCGGTGCGGGGTTATGGAGAAGTGTATGGGAGTAGCTTTTCCGGGAACCACGATCGCCTTGCCCTTGAGAAGGGGCAGGCTAAAGCATAGATAGAGAGGGCGAGCACCCCTAAAGTACAAAACGCAAAGCGTTGTACCAGCCATTTGGCTGGTGCGGCGCTTTTCCATTTTGTCCAGGCGCTTTCCATAGAGAAACTGGGAGTATGTATGACTGACAAAGGAGGATTTTTATGAAAAAACGGCTTATCAGCCTCTTACTGGCGTTCAGTATGATGCTGACATTCCTGCCTGCGGGGGCAGTGTCGGCATTTGCGGAAGAACCCGTTGACTCATCCAAGGGAACGCTCCTGAAGAACGGCGATAATATCGAGCAGGCCGGAAAGTATCAACTGAGAGGACCATACACTCAAGGAATCACGATCAATACGGAAGGTCCTGTGGAGATCAATGTAACCGGAAATGTGACAGTAACCGCTCCGGAGAATGAGAGCAATTTTTATTTTATCACGATCAAAAAAGCCGACAGTGTAACTTTTAATGGCGATGCTCAATATCCTGTTACTGTTAACGGTGGCAGTGTGATTTCGAATGATGGTGGAAACCTCACTGTAAACGGTGGAAAATATATTTGCAATGTTCGAAATCCTTATTCCTCCGCTTTCACTCTCGCGAATGGCAGTAATCGGGTAGAAAATGTTACGATTGAATCGAAATACACCGCCATTTGGGTTTCTCTTGACTGTGATAGTGCTGTTATCAAAAATTCCGAGATTACAAAGCAATATGAGAGCGGTGCTTATGAAGGAGGCATCGTATGCCGTACTACAAATGGTACGCTGGATTTGGATCATGTTACTGTACATGCGCTGGAAGGAAACGCACTTGAGTTGGTTTGTGGAACGATTACCATTGAAGATGGAGAATATACATCCGATGTGGGACATGCTATGGAGGGATACCCTGAAAACGATGATGCTATCGACCTTACGATTACAGGTGGAACCTACAAATCAATATCCACCGATTATGCCGTCGCGGCTCTTGGCTGCTACGGAGACAAAAGCACTATAAAAATTCACGGAGGCAAGTTTGTTGGTGGCCAATTGTTGTGGTTTCATGGTGAGGGTGCCGAAACGTTGACGATTGACGAGAACACCACCCTCCAAAGCATAGGAGGTACGTTGGATGCAGTTGTTGTTGGCCACGGTCAACTGTTTTTTAATTCGGGTACTATTGATATTTCCGGTGGTTCGGAGCGCAGCGCACTTCGCATCGTTGAACGGGGCGAAGCCATTGTAAATGACGGCACGTTCAAGGGGGCAAAGTATGACATTTATGAGCGAAACAATGACAGCAGAGTGTCTCCTTGCCGCGTTCAGCTGAATAATGCAACTTTTGATGATACCGTCTGCAATGTTTATCTTCAAAAAAATCGACAAATTGATGTGGCCCAGAACTACACCGGTGAAGTGACGATTGAGTGTGCAGACCCCAGTGATGGCCGTCAGCTGACCAAAGCTACAGAAACAGATTATCAGAAGGATCTGAACCTGACGAGTGCGAATGCGGGCTATCTGGTGGGCTATAAAATCGAGGATGGCAAGGAATATCGCTGCCTTTCCAAGACAGTCGGCGTGACCATCAGCGATCTGAAGGGTGAGATCAAAGCAGAAGAGTCGGCAGAGTTTACTGTGACCCTTACCCATGAGGGCAGCACCGGTACCGGTATCCTGACCTTTGGCGACAAGAACAGCGAGATCGAGTATAAGGACAAAAACGGTGCGTATCAGCCCATGCCGAAGGACGGTCTAGAAGTCGATCTGAGCGGTGACAAGAATGATTATGTGTTCCACATTACCCCCAAAAATGCCGGTGAGCAGAAGCTGACCGCAGCTGTGGTGCGGGATGCTGTAGAGCTGGGCACAGCGGACAAGAACTTTACTGTTGCAGGCCGTGTTCACACCGCTGTGACCATTGAGGGCCTGGAGAATGCCGTCATCAAGAAAGGCGAAAGCAAGGACTTTACCGTAAAGGTTACCCCCAATGATGATGCCAATCTGGGTGAGGCATTCATCGACTTTGGCGATAAGAACAGCGAAATCGAGTATAAGGACGAACACGGTGCGTATCAGCCCATGCCGGAAGGCGGCCTGAAAATCAATCTGGGGAACGGTGAGGTTGAGCACGAGTTCCGCATTGCTCCCAAGGAAACCGGCAAGCAGACCCTGACCGCTGCTGTCAAGCAGGGTGAGAATGAGCTGACAAGGGACGAAAAGGACTTTGTTGTGTCTGAAATGCCCATCCTGACCTTGAAGGACGGCGTTATCACCAGCGTAACAGTGCCCGGCAAGAATGGTGCTGACCCCGAGGATATCACCGAGATCGTTAAAAAGAATGCCAACGAGGACGGTTCCTTTCATGTCCCCGAGGGTGCAACGGTGAGTGTTGCATTTGATAAGGATGCTTTTGCAGACAGCGGTCTGAAATTTGGCCACTGGGATATCACCGGCCTGTATGATCCGAACGCTTATCAGGATAAGGAAAGCTTTGCCTTTGAGATGCCTGCAAAGGCCGTGACCCTGAAAGCCATGACACAGGATGCCACCATTGAAGATGATGGGCCCGGCGTGCTGGGCACTGTTGCAATCATTGGTACTGCCGCTGTGGGTGGTGCAGTGCTGGGCTATCAGGCCTATTCTCTGGGCGCTGAATTTGCAGGCAAGCTGATGGCTCTGCCCTACTTCCCCAGCAACCGCAGCGCCCTTGCCATGATGCTGTGGGAGGATGCAGGTAAGCCCATGCCCGAATCCGAACTGCTCTACCCCGATGTCGGTCAGGAAGAGCGGGATATGGACCTGCAGCACGCCGCCCGCTGGGCCATGGAAAACGAGCTTATCCCTGACCTGAACGATGAGGGCACGGCTCCGGAAGAGATGAAATTCTATCCCGACAACACCGTAAGCAAGATCGATGTGCTGAATGCATGGCAGAAAGCACAGGAGCTCAAGCAGAATGCCTGAGCAGCCCTAAACCAACCCCCACTTGGCCTGTAAACCGCAATGCGGGCTGAGTGTTCCAAAATTCCCAAAGTACAGAAGCGCTTCATCCTCTCCCGGATGAGGCGCTTCTGTGCTTTCCGGAACTTTTTTTCCCGGCACCCCTTGCATCCCGCCCGCCGGTGCGGTATGCTTAACCAATAGAGCATTGCAGAGGGAGGGAGACCCCGGATGGACATGGAAGAGATCCGCTACCTGTTGGGCGGCACGGTATTCGCGCGGGCCAAGGCCTACACGGACCGGATACAGGATCTGAACTGCGAAGTGGCCGGGAACGGCGTGCGCCACCTGAGCGCCGACGTGCGCGGCGGCGGGCGGAGCCTGTACCAGACCCAGGTCTGGCTGCGGGAAAATGGCAGCTTTGTCAGCGCCAGCTGCTCCTGCCCTTACAACGAAAACGGCGAGGGGCCCTGCTGCAAGCACATCGGAGCGCTGCTGATGTGGGACAGCGAGAGTCAGGGCCTTTCCGGCAGAGCGCCGCAGAAGCCCTCGGAGAGCCCGGAGAGCATCCCGGGCGTGGTGCGGGGCACGGCCAACCTGCAAACGCCCCAGCCTGAGGAGCCGCCCCGCAGGGACAGCTATGCCTCCAGCCTGGAAATGCTGTTCGGCAAGAAATGGCGGGGCGAGGAACCGGAATCCGACTACGAGGCACGGAGGCTGCTCCGGGCCTATCAGGAGGGAGCACTGGCCGAGGTGGACGGCGTGACCGGCCACGCGGAGCTGCGCCCCCACACCGCAGAGCTGGAGCCGGAGCTGACCCTGCTGCCCGGGGAGCTGCCCTGGCTGCGGCTGCGCATCTCGGCAGACGGCGGGCGGCAGTATGTGGTAAAGAGCATCCCGGACCTGCTGCGGGCCGTGGAGAAGCACGGCTTCATCAGTTACGGCAAGGCGCTGGAATTCCAGCACAGCTGGGAGGCCTTTGCCCCGGAGGCACAGCAGCTGCTCCGCCTGCTGCGGCGGCAGCTCAGCGCAAAGGAAGGGGCCGAGGCGGCCCTGCGCAGCTACGGCAATGCGCCCCGCAGCGGGCCTGCCGGGGGCATCCCGCTGAACGGCGAGATCTTTGACGGTCTGGTGGCCCTCTATGCCCCCACCGGCAATCTGGGCGGCTACACCCTCAAGACCGGCATCCCGGCCCTGACCATGCGGGTGGAAAAGCGCCGGGGCGGCGTGGAGGTGTCCGTGACCCCCGCATTGGGATGGAAAACGGGTTTAGACAACGACTATTTATACAGTGAGGATACGATTTGGCAGCTGGACCGGGCCGAAAGCGCCCGGATGCGGCCCGCCCTTGAGGCGCTGAGCGGCAAGAGCCTGTTCTTTACCACCGGGGATGCCACCGCCTTTTGCAGCTACGTCCTGCCGGAGCTGGGCAGCAGGGTGACCATTGAGGACCCCGAACGCCTGCTGCTGAATCAGATCCCGCTGGAGCCGGTGGTGCAGTTTTATCTCGACGCGCCCACGCGGGAAACGGTGCGGGCGCACCTTGAATTTTTGTACGGCGAGGACCGCGTCACGCCGGAGGAACCGGGGCCTGCCGGTCTGCTGCGGGATGCCCGCGCCGAACAGCGGGCCGGGCGGCTGCTGGGGCGGTACCTGGAGCCGGGGCCGGACACCATGGGCAACGGCCTTGCCGCCCACTACGATGCCTATGAGGAGGATGAAGTCTACCGCTTCCTCGATGAGGGCATCCCGGCCCTGCTGGCCGAGGGCGAGGTCTACCTGACCGATGCCTTCCGCAGTATGCAGGCCGCACCGCCGAAGATCTCAGTGGGGGTGTCGGTGCACGGCAGCGTGCTCGACCTGGAGGTGGACACGGGGGAGTTCCCGGTGGGAGAGCTGAAAGCCCTGCTGAGATCGCTCCACCAGAAAAAGCGCTACCACCGCCTGCGCGATGGCCGTCTGCTCCGGCTGGACGATTCCATGGAGGTGCTGGACGAGCTGAACGAGACGCTGGAGCTTTCCGGGGCCAAACTGGGCCAGGCCCACGCCCGGCTGCCCCTGTACCGGGCCCCCAGTCTGGACTGGGCGCTTTCGGGGCAGAACGGCATCCGCTTCAACCGGGACGATGCCTTCCGCCAGCTCAGCCGGAGCTTCCATGCGGTGAAGGACAGCGAGTATACACCGCCCGCGTCTCTACAAAAAGTTTTGCGCAAATACCAGCGGGACGGCTACCGCTGGCTCCGCACGCTGGATGGCTACGGCATGGGCGGCATCCTTGCGGATGATATGGGTCTGGGCAAGACGGTGCAGGTGCTCAGCTATCTGCTGGCCCTCCGGGAGCAGGGCGGGAACCCCCTGCCCAGCCTCATCGTCTGCCCGGCCTCGCTGGTGCTGAACTGGGCCGAGGAATGCCAAAAGTTCACGCCGGAGCTGAACTGCGTTGTGGTGGACGGGGATGCCGCCCACCGGGCCCAGCTGGCCGAGCAGTGGGACGGGGCCGACGTGGTGGTGACCAGCTACGACCTGCTCCGCCGCGACGAGACCCTGTACGAGAACCAGAAATTCTACGCCTGCATCCTGGACGAGGCCCAGGCCATCAAGAACCATACCACCCAGAAATACAAGGCGGTGTGCGGGGTGAACAGCCGTGTCCGCTTTGCGCTGACCGGCACCCCCGTGGAGAACCGCCTGGGTGAGCTGTGGAGCATCTTCTCCTTCCTGATGCCGGGCTACCTGCCGCCCTACAAGAGCTTCTGCAGCCGGTTTGAAAAGCCCATCACGCAGGAAAACGACCCGGCGGCGGTGCGGCGGCTGAACCAGCTCACCGGGCCGTTCATCCTGCGCCGGATGAAGTCCGAGGTGCTGAAGGAGCTGCCCCCCAAAACAGAGAATGTCTACCGCATCGAGCTGGAAGAGGAGCAGCGCAAGCTCTACCTTGCCGCCGTGGTGGATGCCCGGGAGAAGCTGCGGGCCGCCAAGCCCGAGGACAAGATGGCGGTGTTCGCCGTCCTCATGCGGCTGCGGGAGATCTGCTGCGACCCCCGGCTCATTGCCGACAACTGGACAGGCGGCAGCGCCAAGCTGGATGCCTGCATCGAGCTGGTCACCAGTGCCGTGGAGAGCGGGCACCGCATCCTGCTGTTCAGCCAGTTCACCTCCATGCTTGAACTGCTGGCCAAGCGGCTGGACGCGGAGGGCGTGAGCCACTTCACCCTGCAGGGCTCCACCCCCAAACCGGTGCGTGCCGAGCTGGTGCGCCGCTTTAACGGCGGTGAGGCCAGCGTGTTCCTGATCTCCCTGCGGGCAGGCGGCACCGGCCTGAACCTGACCGCCGCCGATATCGTCATCCACTACGACCCGTGGTGGAACGTGGCGGCTCAGAATCAGGCCACCGACCGTGCCTACCGCATCGGCCAGCAGAACCCGGTGCAGGTGTACAAGCTCATCACCCAGGACACCATTGAGGAAAAGATCGTGGAGCTGCAGCAGGCCAAGCAGGATCTGGCCGAGACCGTCACCGGCAGCGCGGATGGTGCCATCCTGCGCATGAAGCCGGAGGAGCTGCTGAATTTGTTGGAGGGAACCGAATGATGCAATACGCCCTATTTGCCCGGCCTGTCGTGACCATTTACGACCTGCCCCAGACCACAAAACAGAGCGAGGCGGGCCTTGTTTCCACCATCGGGGACGAGGGCCTGTACGGTCAGGCCTGTCAGGTGCGCACCGCCCCCGGCGGCGTGACTGCCGAGGGAGTGCCCCTCTCCCCGGAGGTGGCCGAGGTGGTCACCTTTTACGGCTACCACGGCTTTGTCCGGCGGGATGCGCTGAAATTTGTCAGCGAGGATGCGCTGCGGGCCTACCTGCCCCAGCCGCTGGTGCTGGTGGGCCGTGCCACCGATGTGCTCAGCCTGCCCAAGGTGCAGGGGGTGCGGATGCTGGAGCTGGAGCGGGGCTGCCTGCTCTGCCGCCTGCCCGAACCGCCCGAGGAAGCCGAGGCCCACACCGGCTGGGCCAAGGTGGCCCTGCTGGATGGCCGCACCGGCTATGTCCGGGACGTGGCGCTGGAGCCGGTGCGGTTTGAGATGACCGCCGTGTTCTCCCAGCGGGAGGGGCTGGCCTTTGATGACGCGCTGGCCGAGGCCCGGAATATTACCGCCGGGGAGCTGGTGCCGCAGGCACTGCAGGCGTGGTACGATGGCAGCGAGGAAGCGTTCCGGGATGCCGTCTGCGCGCAGGCGAAAAAGTATCTGGGCACCGAGTACCGCTGGGGCGGCAAATCGGGCCGGGGCATTGATTGTTCCGGCCTTGTCAGCAGCGCCTATATGCAGTGCGGCGTGCTCATCTACCGGGATGCCAGGATCGTGGAGGGCTGGCCCATGCACCAGATCCCCTTTGCAGACAAAAAGCGGGGCGATGCCCTCTATTTCCCCGGCCATATCGCCCTTTACCTTGGCGAGGGCCGCTACATCCACTCCACCGGCGCGTCCGCCAGCGGCGGCGTGGTCATCAACAGCCTTGACCCCGCCGACCCACTGTACCGGGAAGATCTGGTCAAGAGTCTGTATGCGGTGGGGAGTGTGTTCTGATAAAGTAACTCACCCTCTCAGTCAAAGCCGTCAGGTTTTGACTGAGAGGGCGAGGATGTTATAGGAGGAAGAACAATCCATGAAAGTCTTTGATCTACATTGTGACACCCTAAGCGAGCTGCGGCGCGCGGAGATGCGGGGCGACGGGCAGACCTTTGCCCGCAACAACGGCCACATCGATCTGGAAAAGCTGGAGAAGGGCGACTACATGCTCCAGTGCTTTGCCGCCTTTGTGAATCTGGCCGACCCCACCCCGGGCGCGGACCCGCTGGTGACGGCGCTGGAAGAGATCGATGTGTTCAAGCGGATGATGGAGCGGTATTCCGACAGGATCGCCCCTGTCTACCGCCCCGAGGATATCCGCAAAAACGCCGAGGCGGGCAAGATCAGCGGAATGCTGACCATAGAGGAAGCAGGCTGCTGCAAGGGCAGTCTGGGCGTGCTGCGCCGGATGTACGAGCTGGGCGTGCGGATGATGACCCTGACCTGGAACCACGAAAACGAGCTGGCCAGCCCCAACGTGGTGCCCGGCAACGGCCCCATCTGGCCCTGTATGCCCAACACCGAGACCGGCCTGAAGGAGAAGGGCTTCGAGTTCCTGGCCGAGATGGAGCGCCTGCACATCATTGCCGATGTGAGCCACCTGTCCGATAAGGGCTTCTGGGACATTGCGGAGCACAGCACCCGCCCCTTTGCGGCCAGCCACTCCAACTGCCGCGCTCTGGCCCCCCACTGCCGTAACCTGACCGATGAGATGATCCGGGTCATGGCGGAAAAAGGCGGTCTGGTGGGCCTGAACTACTGCGCGGGCTTTCTGGATGACCAGCCCAGCCCCGACCTGTGCCGCAGCACCACGGCCCTGATGGCCAAACACGCCGCCCATTTCAAGCAGGTGGGCGGCATTGAGATCATCGGTCTGGGCAGTGACTTTGACGGCATCGGCGGCAGACTGGAACTGAGCGACTGCTCCAAAATGCCCCTGCTGGCCGATGCCCTGCGGAAAGAGGGCTTCACCGAGGATGAGGTGGAAGCCATCTTCTTCCGCAACGCACAGCGTTTCTTTGAAAACAACCTGTAATCACCGTTGGTATCAAAATCATCGTTGCAATCGTTGATAACGTTGGTGAAAAAGAAAAGTTAGCAACGATAACAACGATATCAACGATAATAATGTCTTAACGGTAAGGATAAAGCATAACGGAAAGTATAGAAAAGTTGAGGGATTCCAGATGGATCAGAATATGACATTGGAAAAGCGCATTGCCGCAGAGCTCTATTCCTATCAGGGCAGGATGAGCGTTTTTGTGGACGACCTGCGCGGCAGCACGGTGGAGATCGGTGCCGACGAGGAGTTCGAGACGGCCTCCACCATCAAGGCGTTCATTCTGGCGGTGCTGTATCTGCAGGCCAGCCGGGACAGGGCTGACCTGGAGGAGGAGATCACCTACGAGGCCAGCCAGTTCGTGGACGGCTCCGGGATGCTCCGGGCCCTGGGCGTGGGGGCAAAGCTCAAGGTGAAGGACACCGCCACCATGATGATCATCTGCTCGGACAACATTGCCACCAATATGATCATCGATTACCTGGGGCTGGACACCATCAATGCCTGCATCCGGGAATTGGGCTTTGGGCACACCGTCCTGCACAACCCCCTCCACTTTGACCGCTACGACAAGCTGGGCACCACCACGCCCCGGGACTACGCCGCCCTGTTTGCGCAGGTGGCAAAGGGTACGCTGGTCAGCAAAGAAGCCAGCGCCGCCATGCTGGGCATCTTCCGCCAGCAGCACTACAACACCATGCTGACTCACGATTTCCCCCAGTTCTATCTGGACTGCGAGGAGACCGGCGAGCCGGAGCTTATCTGGGTGGCCAGCAAGAGCGGCAGCATGAACGCCTGCCGCAACGACGGCGGCATCATCCACACCCCCTACGGCGAGTATGTGATCGTTCTGATGAACAAGGAGTTCCATGATATCATCGAGTACAACGACCACCCCGCCATGGTCTATGGTGCCCGGGTGTCCCGGATGATCCTGGATCAGATCCTGGCCTGCGAGGGAAAGCTGTATCTGAAGTAAACCTCTCAGGCGCTTCGCGCCAGGTTCACGCTGCGGTGACGGAGAGGTTTCGCAAAGAAGTACATAAGGAGTAGGAAAGTAGAACGAATGGAAATTACATTATCATTGCCAATGCTGCTGTTTCTGATGCTGATGACCGGGTTTGCGGGCTTTGTGGACTCGGCGGCGGGCGGCGGCGGTCTGATCAGCCTGCCCGCCTACCTGTTTGCGGGCCTGCCGGTGCATTACACCTACGGCACCAATAAATTCAGCGCGGCCTGCGGCACCACCTTTGCCACGGCGCAGTTCTTCCAGAAGGGAGCCATGAACATCCGGGTCGGTCTGCTGGCGGCTGTGGGCAGCTTTGTGGGCAGCGCACTGGGCTCCCACATCGTGCTCCTGCTCAGCGATCAGGTGCTGCGCACCATGATGCTCATCATCCTGCCGGTGGCGGCGGTGCTCATCCTCTGGCGGCGGGACTTGCCCGATGAGAACCGGGACGACGGCACCCTGAACGCCAAAAAGGCGGTGCTGGCCCTTGCCATCGGGCTGGGCATCGGCCTGTACGACGGCATCTTTGGCCCGGGCACCGGCACCTTTGCCATCATCGCCTTTACCACCCTGATGGGCTTTGACCTGCGCACGGCGGGCGGCAACGCCAAAGTGCTCAACCTTGCCAGCAACTATGCCAGCCTGGTAACGTATCTTTCCAGCGGGCTGGTGGTGTTCTCCATCGGCATCCCCTGTGCCATCAGCGGCATTGTGGGCAACCTGCTGGGCTCCCACTTCGCCCTCAAGAAGGGCGCAAAGTTCATCCGCCCCATGATGCTTGTGGTGCTGGTGCTCCTGCTGGGCAAGATCGTTTCGGACGCGGTGCTGTGAACCAACAAAAAAGAGGAACTGCCGGGAAAGCAGTTCCTCTTTTTGATTGGGTAAGATCAGAAGGTGAAGCCTTCATCGAGGAAGGCCAGGCCGAACGCGCCGGGGCCGGCGTGGGTGCCGATGACACAGCCGATCTGGCGCACAAGGGCCTCGTTCCGGCCCAGATTCTCCTGCAGGTAGGTCTGGATGGGCTGCACCTCGCGGGGGGCGAGGGTGTAACCGGCCAGCGCGTCGGCGCAGGTGCTGATGCCGCCCAGCTCCTCGATCTTCTTGAACAGGGCAACGTAAGCGCCGGGCAGGCCCCGGGCTTTGCCCGCCATAACGACCTTGCCCTCCTTGATGGTGATGAGGGGCTTGATGCCCAGCATCCCACCAGCCACGGCCACGGCGGCGGGCAGGCGGCCGCCCTTGCGCAGATACTTCAGGTCGTCGATGACAGCCAACAGATGCAGATGCTCCTTGGCGTGCTCAAGGGTGGCGGCGATCTGCCCGGCAGTCTTTCCGGCATCCCGCAGCTGAACAGCCAGCCGCACCAGCAGGCTCTCGCCCAGGCAGACGTTTTCGGAATCCACAAAGAGGACATTGTCCACATTGGCCATGTCTGCGGCCAGCCGGGCGCACTGGCAGGTGCCGGACAGCTCATGGGAGAGGAAGATGCCCACCACCTCGTCCCCGGCGGCAGCCGCCTCAAGGAAGAAGCGCTGGAACAGCTCGGGGCTGGGCTGGCTGGTGGTGGGCAGCTTGTGGCAGCGGGCCATCACGCCGTAATACACGGTGGGGGTCATGTCCACGCCGTCCCGGAGCACGGTGCCGTCCTCCAGGGTGACGTTCAGGGGGATGACGGTCACGCCCAGCTGCTCGGCTTCAGCGGGCAGGATGTCGGATGCGGAATCGGTAAGAATGCGGATCATAGTAATACCTCCAACGGGGCCAAGAACGGATAACCCGACCAAATCAATCAAAAAGTCGTATAGGAATATACCAGAGACGACGGGAAATGTCAATTGTTTGAATCAATATTTCTTCGTATTTTCGCAATTCCGCTCCGTTTTCTTGCACAAACGGGCCGGAACATGATACAATGGGCATCAGGCATTGCGGGGCGGTGCGCTGTGCGCCCGAAGCAGCGGAACAGCGCACCCCCAAACGGAGAGGGGACGGGGAAGATGTCAGAACAGAACCGCCGCCTGCGGGCGGCAGGCATCGCGGCACTGGCCTGGGCCGGGCTGGCGGCGGTCTGGTGTGTGCTGGTCCCCGGCGGGGCGGCAGAGCTGCCGCAGGGCGTGCCCGGCACGCTGCGCAGCCTGCTGGTGCTGCCGCTGGCCGAGGAGCTGGTGTTCCGGGGGGCGCTGCTGCGCCTGCTGCGGCCGCTGGGGGAGCATCCGGCAAACCTCTGCCAGGCTGTGCTCTTTGCGGCCCTGCACGGAACGCTGACCGAAAAGTGCTACGCGCTGGGCATGGGGCTCATTTTCGGGTGGGCCGCAGAGCAGACCGACAGTCCTGCACCCGGGGTGGTGCTGCATATCCTGAACAATGGGCTGGTGCTGGCCCGGGCGCTGGCAGAAAGGGGAATGGGATGACCGACTATGAGCTGATGGGCGCGGCGCTGGAGGAGGCCGCACGGGCCGCCGTGCTGGGCGAGGTGCCCGTGGGCGCGGTGGTGGCCCGGAACGGCGAGATCATCGCCGCCGCCCACAACACCCGCGAGACCGAGAAAAATGCCCTCCACCACGCCGAGTTGCTGGCCATTGACGCGGCCTGCAAAAAGCTGGGCGGCTGGCGGTTGTGGCAGTGTGAGCTGTTCGTTACGCTGGAGCCCTGCCCCATGTGCAGCGGCGGCATCATCAACAGCCGGATCAGGCGGGTGGTGTACGGCGCGGCGGATACCAAGGCCGGGTGCTGCGGCAGCGTGACCGACCTGTTCGCCCTGCCCTTCAACCACCATCCGGTGGTGGAACGCGGCCTGCGGGCGGAGGAGGCGCAGGCGCTGCTGCAGGCGTTTTTCCTCCGGCTGCGGGAGCAGCGGGCCGCAAAGCCCCGCTGGAAACCGCCCGTGACCCCCTGAGAACGTGAAAAAAAGTGGGAACTGCGTGAAAAGACGGCGGTTCCCACTTTCTTTTTTCGTCGAATTGTGTTATATTATTTAATGGTAACTTGTCGAAACCACTCGCACAGACCAGCGGGCTCGCCGCAGGACCGGCCTTGACCGGAAAGAGGAGCAGAGCGCAGCCCATGGGTGCGGTGGAGGGCGGGACCTTCCTGCCTGCGGGAATTTTTGCAGGCAGAGAACAAACGGCAGGAGGGCTGACTCTTGTACGATGATGAATTTGAATTGACCTTTGACCTGAGCGATGAGGACAAGGCATCCCGGGCCCCTGAGCCGGAACAGGAACAGGAGCCGGTGCAGGAAGCTGCGCCGGAACCGGCTGCGGAAACAGAACCGCCGGTGGAGCCTGTGCCGGAACCGGCAGTCCCTGCGGCCAACGGGCGCTGCGTGCTGATCTCGGGCGGCGACCGGGGCATCGGAGCCGCGGCGGCCCGCGCCTTCTGGCAGGCGGGCTACCGGGTGGCGGTGCTCTACCACACCCACGCCGAGGCGGCGGCGGCGCTGGAAAAGGCGCTGCCGGGCCTGCTGGCGGTCCAGTGCGACGTGGCCTCCCGCGCCAGCTGTGAGGTGGCGTTCCACACCGTGGAGCAGGCCGTGGGCCATGTGGATGTGCTGGTGAGCAACGCGGGCATTGCCCAGCAGAAGCTGTTCACCGATATCACCCCGGAGGAGTGGCAGCACATGCTGGACGTGAACCTGAGCGGCGCGTTCCACCTGTGCCAGCTGGCTCTGCCGGGAATGATCCGCCGCAAGGCGGGCCGCATCCTGACCGTGAGCAGCATGTGGGGCCAGACCGGCGGCAGCTGCGAGGTGCACTACTCCGCTGCCAAGGCGGGCCTGATCGGCCTGACCAAGGCCCTTGCCAAAGAGGAGGGGCCCAGCGGCATCACCGTGAACTGCGTGGCTCCGGGTGTCATCGACACCGATATGATGGCTGCCTTTACGGCAGAGGATAAGGCCGCGCTGGCCGAGGAGACCCCCGTGGGCCGCCTGGGCAGCGCGGACGAGGTGGCGCAGCTGCTGGTGTTCCTGGCAGGCGAAAGCGCCGGTTACATCACCGGGCAGGTGTTCGGTGTGAACGGCGGCCTGGTGATTTGAACCATCCCGCAGCGGCAAAACTTATGATACGATATCACTTACGGCGCAGCCAGCGCCGCGGTGAAAAGGAGAGAGCGAAATGGGCATGACTTTGAAGGAACTGTTGACGAAGGGCGAAGGCACCCTGACGGCGGGCGAGGCCAAGACACTGGCTTCCCAGTGCCGGATGGATGTGGAAACGCTTTACACGCTTCTGGAGGAGCGCGGCATCAAAATTCTGGATGACGAGGCCGACGGTGACACCAGCCTGGATGTGGAAGGCATCATGGCAGAGGTGGAAAGTGCCGAGGCAAACAGCGATGAGCTGGGCCTGGGCGATGAAAATGAGGACGACCCGGCAGAGGAGAACCCCGCAGACCTGAAGGCTGCCATGGATGAGCTGCTGGATGACCCGGTGAAGAACTACCTCAAGCAGATCGGCCAGATCCCGCTGCTGAGCGCGGAGCAGGAAGTGGACCTGAGCAAGCGCATCCACGCCGGTGCCGAGGCTGCCCACATCCTTCAGGCCGACCGCCAGAAGTACGGCGCGCCTGAGTACATCAAAAAGAACAGCGCCCGCTTCTCGTTCGAGGAGGACGAGAACAGCCGGAGCTATACCGAGGATCTGGACGAGGACGGCAACACCAAGTCCAGCGAGGACGACGAGGAAAAGGCTGCCGAAGAAGAAGCCATGGAGGCCGTGGAGAACGGTCCCCTGACGGAAGAGCGCCGCCAGGAGCTGCTCAAGATCCGCCGCGACGGCCTGAACGCCCGCCGCAGCCTGAGCGAGGCCAACCTGCGTCTGGTGGTCTCCATCGCCAAGAAGCATGTCGGCCACAACCTGGCGTTCCTGGACTTGATCCAGGAGGGCAACATCGGCCTGATCAAGGCCGCCGAGAAGTTTGACTGTGACCGTGGCTTCCGCTTCTCCACCTACGCCACCTGGTGGATCCGTCAGGCCATCACCCGCGCCATTGCGGATCAGGCCCGCACCATCCGCATCCCGGTGCACATGGTCGAGACCATCAACCGGATGCGTCAGGCCACCAACCAGCTGGTCTACCAGAACGGCCACGAGCCCACCCCCGAGGAGCTGGCAAAGGCCATGGATATGAGCGTGGAGCGCGTGCGCGAGATCCAGCGCATGGCGCAGGAACCCGCCAGCCTGGAAAGCCCCGTGGGCGAGGAAGAAGATTCCTCCCTGGGCGATTTCGTGGCCGACGAGAACGCCGAGGCCCCCGGCAAGGCAGCGGACCGCGCCATGGTGGCCCAGCAGATCAATCAGGCCCTCAAGAGCCTGACCCCCCGTGAGGAAAAGGTCATCCGCCTGCGCTTTGGTCTGGACGATGGCCGCCCCCGCACGCTGGAGGAGGTGGGCCGCGACTTCGGTGTCACCCGTGAGCGTGTCCGCCAGATCGAGGCCAAGGCAATCCGCAAGCTGCACAGCCGCAAGTGCCTGGCCCTGCTGAACGGCCTGATCGAGTGATCCTGAACTTACCGCTATGAGAAAGAGCCCCTGCCGGTCTATTCCGGCGGGGGCTCTTTTGGTGGTGTACAGGTTAGCAGCTGCGCAGCAGAAAGGCCATATAGAGGGGAAGGGTCAGGAGCGGCCCGTTTTTCCCGATATTATAGTCTCCGAGCTTGATCGCATGGGATACATGATATTTTTCAGGGTGGTTGAGGATCGTTTTTGTGCTTTTGACATTTCCGGAGCGGGCCTTTACCTCTACAAGGGTGCATTCTCCCTGATAACGGATCACAAAATCCACCTCGAGGCCGGAATCCTTGTGGAAATAGTAGAGCTTGCGCCCCATCTTGGTGAAGATATCGGCGATCAGGTTTTCAAAGATAGCGCCTTTGTAGCCATAGAGGTCGCCTTGTAGGATGTCAAACTGCGTTCCGTCCTCCAGCATGCTGACGAACAGGCCGGTGTCGCACATATAGACCTTAAAGGTATCCTCTTCCGCATTCCCATCCAGAGGCAGCTCGGTAATGGACAGATTGTGGCACCGTGTGATGATGCCAGCATCCTCGATCCATTGCAGGCTTCCGGCATATTTTGCGGAGGTGGAGCCTTTTTTTACAACGGAATACTGGAATTTTTTGTTTTCCTTGGCAAGCTGGCGGGGAATGGACTGGAAACACTCCTTGATGCGGGACTTATCCTTTTTCTCCGCGTACTTTACCATGTCGTCCTCATAGGAACGAACGATGTCCCGCTGGATACGCAGGACATCATCCATCTGCCTGCTGGTCACAAAGGTCTGGACAGCATCCGGCATTCCCCCCACAACGGTATATTGGAGCAAAAGCTGCCGCATCCGGTTGTGCAGCGCTTCCGGCACAGGGGAACCGGAGTCCAGAGACCTTTGCAGCAGCGCAATGACAGGTTCGGTGATGTCATTGGCCCATAAGAATTCTTCAAAATCCAGTGGGTACATTTCAAGAACCGTCTCTGATCCGACAGGAACGGATCTTGGCTCCTTGCCGTAGCCCTTTACGCCCAACAGGGAGCCGGTGCCGATCACGTCATAGCGGCCGTCGATGCGGAAAAATTTCAGGGCCGTTCGGGCTTCCGGGCAATCCTGGATTTCGTCCAGGATCAGGATCGTCTGGCCCGGTTCAAAAACGGCATCCTTGCCAAGAAGGGCAGAGAGCATCATCACGATGTTGTCGATCTCCAGAGAACCGGAAAAGACAGAAGCATAATCCGGATTCTCGAAGAAGTTGAGGTACACTGTGTGTTTGTAATTCTTTCTGGCAAATTCCAATACAGAAAAGGTCTTGCCGCACTGACGGCAGCCCTTGATGATAAGCGGCTTCCGGCCGGGCGTGTTTTTCCATGCAAGCAGCTGGTCTGTGATCTTTCGCCTTAACATACCGTTTCACTCTCCCGAAAATAGATGATCCTGCATCTATTATAAAAGAAAAAGATAATTTTTTCAAGGGACTTCTTTGCGATGGCTGCAACTTTTTCAAGCGACTTTTTAACAGGGAAAACAACTTTTTAAAATGACTTCTGCGCAGAAAAGTGGATCTGCCGCAGCGCGGTTATAATTCCTCTGCCCGCCCCATATATTCTTTTCAGAACAAAACGGGTGGGAGGGAACGGCATGTTTGTGGTAACGCTGAACAAGACGAGCTTGAAAAAGGTGGGGGCCGGTGCGCTCTGCTGTGCGCTGGTGATCTTCAGCGCCTTTCTGGGGCGGTACATCAGCACCCGCACGGTGGCGGCAGCGGCCGGGGTGAACCGGATCGAGAGCGCGCAGGACATCCAGACCTGGTTCACGGGCTATGGGCTGGATGTGGACGGCACGTCCATCACGGCGGATAAGGTCAAGATCCCCCGCAAGTGGGACGACAGCTTCTCGGCCTTCAACGGGGTGGTGCAGCAAAGCGGGATGGATCTTACCCGCTACAAAGGGAAAACCGTGGAAAAGTGGACCGCCCTGATCCCGGCGGCCAGCAGCGGAGAGACCAGCCGCTACGGCGTGCTGCTGGTCTACCGCAAAAAGGCTGTGGGGGCCTACCTGCTGGAAAAGCCGTCGGGCACGGTGATCGGCCTGAAGGATGCCCAGACCGCAATGGCGCAGGCCGAGCAGCAGGATGCCCAGCAGGTGTCCGGTGAGGATTACAGCGGCGACTGGGGAGAGCGCCATGATGAGGAGCTGGGCGCGGCCGGGCAGAGCCAGCAGACCAGCGGGGAGCCGGACTCCGTGGTGCCCGAGGAGGCGCAGTACACCGACCTGCCCCTGGATGCCGAGGGGTATCCTGTCGAATGAATCCGGTGGAAAAATGGGGGCAAAACTTCTGTTCAATAGCACCAAAATTTCTGGCTAAAAATCAGCAATATGGGATGATGAAAAAATAACAAAGCGGGTTTATAATAATAGTAGCATCCCGCAGCAAAATCGGCTGCGTCCGGAGTGGCAGGACCGTCCGGATCTGAAACGGGATGAAGTAAGGAGAAAATGATTATGAAGGAATTCCAGTATACTGTTAAGGATGCATGCGGCATCCACGCTCGTCCGGCCGGTCTGCTCGTGAAGGTGGCCAAGGGCTTTGCCAGCACCGCTACCCTGGAAAAGGACGGCAAGAGCTGCGACCTGCGCAAACTGATGGCTCTGATGGGCATGGGTGTCAAGCAGGGCGACACCGTGACCGTGAAGGTGGAGGGCGACGATGAGGCCGCCGCTGCCGAGGCCATTCAGAAGTTCCTGACCGAGAACGTCTGATCTTTGAATCTGCGGACAAAAGCCCTTGCGGGAGACCCTGCGGGGGCTTTTTCGCACTAAATTCTCAACAAAGGAGAGAGAACGATGCAGGTAGGAACCGGTAAAAGCATCCTGAACGGCATTGCCATCGGCAAGCTGAAAATTTACAAGAAAAAAGATACCGTGATTTCCACCGCCCAGGTCGCGGACACGGCGGCAGAGGAAGCCCGCTTTGAAGAGGCCCGGGCCAAGGCCATTGACCAGCAGACTGCCCTGTATGAAAAGGCACTGGCCGAGGCAGGCGAGGACATTGCCGAGGTGTTCAACATCCATGCCATGATGCTGGATGACGATGATTTTGTGGATGCCATCAAGGAGATCATCAACGGCCAGCACATGTGTGCGGAGTATGCCGTCAAGAAAGCGGGCGACAACCAGGCCGCCGTGTTTGCTGCCATGGACGACCCCTATTTACAGGCCCGCAGCGCCGATGTCATTGACATTGCCCAGGCCATGCTGGACATCCTGCAGGGCGTGGACAATGCCACCCTGCAGGGCACGGAGCCCAGCATTCTGGTGGCGGAGGATCTGGCACCCTCGGAGACGGTGCGGATGGACAAGAGCCTGCTGCTGGGCTTCATCACCCGGGAGGGCAGCTCCAACAGCCACACTGCCATTCTGGCCCGCAGCATGAACATCCCCGCCCTGATCCAGTGCAAGGAGATCCAGGAAAATTGGGACGGCAAGATGGCTGTGGTGGACGGCTACAACGCCTGCGTGTATGTGGACCCCACCCCCGATCTGCTGGAGAGCCTGAAAAAGCGCCAGCAGGAGGACCAGAAGAAGCTGGCCCTGCTGGCCGAGCTCAAGGGCAAGCCCAACACCACGCTGGACGGCAAGACCGTGCAGGTCTTTGCCAACATCGGCGGCATGAGCGATGTGGGCGCGGTCCAGCAGAACGACGCGGGCGGCGTGGGCCTGTTCCGCACCGAATTCGTCTACCTGAACTGCACGGATTACCCCACCGAGGAATACCAGTTCGAGGCCTACAAGCAGGTGCTGGAGAGCCTGGCCCCCAAAAAGGTGGTCGTGCGCACCTGTGATATCGGCGCGGACAAGACCGTGGACTACATGAAGCTCGACCACGAGGCAAACCCCGCGCTGGGCTACCGCGCCATCCGCATCTGCCTGACCCGCAGGGATTTCTTCAAGACCCAGCTGCGGGCCCTGCTGCGCGCTTCTGCCTACGGCAACATGAGCATTATGTTCCCCATGATCACCAGTCTGCGGGAGCTGCAGGATGCCAAGGCCGTGCTGGAGGAGTGCAAGGCAGAGCTGACCGCCGAGGGCAAGAAGTTCAGCGACAAGATCGAGGTGGGCACCATGATCGAGACCCCCGCCGCAGTTCTGGTGGCGGACGATCTGGCCCAGGAGTGCGATTTCTTCTCCATCGGCACCAACGACCTGACCCAGTATACCTGCGCGCTGGACCGCCAGAACGCCAAGCTGGAGCCCTTCTTTGATCCCCATCACCCCGCTGTGCTGAAGGCCATCCGGATGACCATTGAGGCGGGCCACCGCCACGGCATCTGGGTGGGCATCTGCGGTGAGCTGGGCGCAGATACCGCCCTCACCGAGACCTTCCTGCGGATGGGCGTGGACGAGCTGTCCATGAACGCCAAGAACATCCTGCCCGTGCGCAAGATCATCCGCGGTGTGGATCTGAGCAAGCCCTCTGCCAAGAATGTCTGAGTTCCCCTGACGGAACCGTAAAAGGGGCTGCTGCGGCGCTCTCTGCCAACCAAAGTGTTGGCAAAAGGGCGCGCGGCAGCTCTTTTTTGATTACAACAAGAAGCAAATTCACAAAACTGCCGCCTGACAAGCCGCAGTTTCATGGGTGAACGCTTCACAACGGTAAAGCTGGGTGCTATACTATACCTAAGTCGTATTTTTTGAACGTACCTCTGGAGATGAAAGATAGATATGACGCAATTCCTGATCCGCCGGTTCATCCGGCATCCCAATGATCCCCAAGACCCTGCTACCCGCACGGCCTATGGCAACCTTGCCAGCGGTGTGGGCATGGCCTGCAACCTGCTGCTCTGCCTGGGCAAGCTGCTGGCAGGCACCCTGTTCGGCTCCATCGCCATCATGGCGGATGCTTTGAACAACCTCTCGGACGCTTCGTCCAACGTGGTCAGCCTCATCGGCTTCCGGCTGGCCGCCAAGGCCCCGGATGCCGAGCATCCCTACGGCCACGCCCGCTATGAATATCTGGCCGGTCTGGTGGTCAGCGTGACCATCCTGGGCATCGGCTTTTCCCTGCTCAAGGAATCGGTGGTCAAGGTGTTCCACCCCACCCCCGTGGCGTTCAGCTGGCTGAGCGTGGGCGTGCTGGCCGCATCCATCCTCGTCAAGCTCTGGATGAGCGGCTTCAACCGCACCATCGGCCGCACCATCGGCTCCGAGACCCTGATGGCCACCGCCGCCGACAGCCGCAATGACGTGCTGACCACCGGCGCGGTGCTGGTCTCCACCGTGGTCTGCAGCCTGACGGGCTGGGCGCGGCTGGACGGCATCATGGGCGTGGCCGTGGCAGCCTTCATCCTCTGGTCGGGCTGGGGGCTGGTCATGGACACCCTGAGCCCCCTGCTGGGCGAGAGCCCCAGCCCGGAGCTGGTGGAGCACATTGAGCAGACGGTCATGGGCTACCCCGGTGTGCTGGGGATGCACGACCTCATGGTGCACGATTACGGCCCGGGGCATCAGTTCGCCTCCCTCCACATCGAGTTCCCGGCAGAGACCGACCCGCTCAAGGCCCACGATGTCATCGACAACATCGAGAACGATTTTATAAAGCGGGACGGCCTGCAGGTGACCATTCACTATGACCCCATCGTCACCACCGATGCGGCGGTGGGCGTGCTGCGCACCCGCCTGATGGAAAAGGCCCGCCAGCTCGACCCCTGTCTTTCGATCCACGACCTGCGCATCGTGCCGGGTGATACCCATACGAATGTCCTGTTCGATCTGGAGTTCCCGGCGGGCTATACCGGGAACAAGGACGAGATGCTGGCCGCCATGTGCCAGTTCGTCCATGAGCAGGACCCGAAATACAGCTGTGTGGTGAAAGTAGAGCAGAGCTATGCGTCTGCTGCCCACGAAAAATAAATTTGTGTTTTAGAGGGGAAGGAACTTATGCTGAACGAAACTTACCGCGGGATGCTGGCCCACAAGAGCGTCATCCGCGAGACCTTTATGTACGGCAAGCAGCGCGCGGCCCAGATCGGCTACGAGAACGTGTTTGATTACTCGCTGGGCAACCCCAGCGTGCCCTGCCCGGAGCAGTTCACCGCCGCCATGCAGGAGCTGCTGGCACAGGAGGACCCGGTGGCCCTGCATGGCTACTGCCCCAGCCAGGGCGACCCGGAGTTCCGCACCGCCGTGGCGGCCCACCTGAACAGGACCTTCGGCCTGCCCTATGCGCAGAAGGATATCTTTCCCACCACGGGCGCGGCGGGTGCCATTGCCCACGCTGTACGCGCCGTGACCCGGCCCGGGGATGAGGTGCTGACCTTTGCCCCCTACTTCCCGGAGTACGGCCCCTATGTGGAGGGCACCGGTGCCCATCTCAGGGTGGTGCCGCCCCAGGCCCCGGCCTTCCAGCCCAATCTGGAGGCTTTTGAGCAGATGCTGACCGAGAAGGTCACCTGCGTCCTCATCAACACCCCCAATAACCCCACCGGTGTGGTCTACTCTGCTGACACCCTGACCCGGCTGGCGGAGATCCTGACCGAGAAGAGCAGGGCCTACGGCCACAACATCTTCCTTGTCAGCGACGAGCCATACCGGGATATCGCCTTTGACGGCAGGGCTGTGCCCTACCCGGCGGCGTTCTACCCCCACACCCTGACCTGCTTCTCCTTCTCCAAGAGCCTGAGCCTGCCCGGCGAGCGCCTGGGCTACGTGGCCGTGCGCCCCGGCTGTGAGGGCGAGGAGGTGCTGGTGGATATGATGGCCCAGATCTCCCGCTTTACCGGCCACAACTGCCCGCCCAGCATCATCCAGCGCGCCGTGAGCCGCTGCCTGGATGTGACCAGCGACCTGAGCGTCTACGAGACCAATATGAATCTGCTTTACAACAAGCTGAAAGCGCTGGGCTTTGAGGTCGAGCGGCCCGGCGGCACCTTCTATCTCTTCCCCAAGGCGCTGGAGGAGGATGCCAACGCCTTCTGCCGCAGGGCCCGGGAATTTGACCTGCTGTTGGTGCCCAGCGATACCTTTGGCGTAACGGGCTATGTCCGCCTTGCCTACTGCATCGACACCGAAAAGGTAAAGCGCAGCCTGCCCGCGCTGGAAAAGCTGGCGGCCGCGTATCAATAAAGCCGAACCTCCCGGCAGAGCATCTGGCAGTGCCGCCGGGGGTCACAGTATTTTTTGAAACAGAGGAAAGGGAAACTGTTATGGAAAAGATCAAGATGACCACGCCGCTGGTGGAGATGGATGGCGACGAGATGACCCGTGTGCTTTGGAAGATCATCAAGGAGGAGCTCATCCTGCCCTTTGTGGATCTGAAGACCGAGTACTACGATCTGGGCCTGCCCAACCGGGATGCCACCCAGGATCAGGTGACCATGGATGCCGCCCTTGCCAACAAGAAGTATGGCGTGGCGGTCAAGTGCGCCACCATCACCCCCAACGCCCAGCGCGTGGAGGAATACCACCTGCACCAGATGTGGAAAAGCCCCAACGGCACCATCCGCGCCGTGCTGGACGGCACCGTGTTCCGCGCGCCGATCATGATCGACAGCATCAAACCGGTGGTCAGGAACTGGACAAAGCCCATCACCATTGCCCGCCACGCCTACGGCGACGTGTACAAGTGCACCGAGTTCCGCATCCCCGGCCCCGGCAGGGCGGAGCTGATCTACACCGGCGACGACGGCTCCCGGCAGGCCGCCACGGTCTACAACTTCGAGTGTGCCGGTGTCCTGCAGGGCCAGTACAACAAGGACACCTCCATCTACAGCTTTGCCCGCAGCTGCTTCAACTACGCGCTGGAAAGCAAACAGGATCTCTGGTTCGGTGCCAAGGACACCATTTCCAAGAAGTATGACCACACCTTCAAGGACATCTTCCAGGAGGTGTACGATGCCGAGTACCGGGAAAAGTTCGAGGCCGCAGGCATCACCTATTTCTACAGCCTGATCGATGACATCGTGGCCCGTGTCATCCGCAGTGAGGGCGGCTTTGTCTGGGCCTGCAAGAACTACGACGGCGACGTGATGAGTGATATGGTCTCCACCGCCTTTGGCTCGCTGGCCATGATGACCAGCGTTCTGGTCAGCCCGGACGGCAACTATGAGTACGAGGCCGCCCACGGCACCGTGACCCGCCACTACTACAAGTACCTCAAGGGCGAGGCCACCTCCACCAACCCCATGGCAACCATCTTTGCCTGGAGCGGTGCCCTGAAAAAGCGCGGCGAGCTGGACAGCCTGCCCGCGCTGGTCCGGTTTGGCGAGGCACTGGAGGCCGCCAGCCTGCAGACCCTCAACGACGGCATTATGACCAAAGACCTCTGCGGCCTGGCGGAGGGCATCACCCCCACCCAGGTGAACAGCGAGGAATTCATCCGGGCCATCCGCACCCGGCTGGAAGCAAAACTGGCATAAGCGCTGCATCACGGCCCCTGCCCCGGAACCCCGGCGGCGGGGGCTTTTTGCGCCTATACAAGGCGGTTGGCCTGTGCTACAATGGGAGCAGAAAAGGCGGTGACAGTATGCAGCATCATCCTCTGCCCGAATATCCCCGCCCGGCCCTGCGGCGGGACAGCTACGAGAACCTGAACGGCCTGTGGCAGTACGCCATCACCGGCTCTGCCGGGCTGCCCGCAAAGTGGGACGGCGACATTCTGGTGCCCTACTCCCCGGAGACGAAAGCCTCCGGCGTGGGGCGCACCCTGCAGCCCGGGGCGTGGCTCCACTACCACCGGAGCTTTGTGCCCCCGGCGGGCACCGGCGGGCGGGTACTGCTCCACTTCGGGGCCGTGGACTATGCCTGCGCCGTGCAGGTCAACGGCCATCTGGTGGGGGGCCACCGGGGCGGCTACTGGCCCTTTGCGCTGGATATCACCGATGCGCTGAACCCTGCCGGCCATGACCGGCTCTGGGTAGCCGTGCAGGACCCCACCGGCACCGGTGTGCAGGCCCGGGGCAAGCAGACCCTCCGGCCCGGCGGGATGTTCTACCCGGCCCAAAGCGGCATCTGGCAGACCGTCTGGCTGGAGCGGGTGCCGGAAAACTACATCACGGAGCTGACCGTCACCCCGGACTATGATGCCCGCACCGTGACCGTGAAAGCCCATACTTCCCTGCCCGGCGGGGCGGCGAACCTGTGGGCCGTGGTGCGGGCCGGGGGCGTGACCATTGCCGAGGACTGGGGCAGCGACGAGGCCGACCGGGACGGCGCGGTGATCCTGCACATCCCGGAGGAGCATTTCTTCCCGTGGAGCCCGGACAGCCCGTTTTTGTACGACCTGACCGTGGGCACCACGCAGGGAGAGGAGGAGCAGCGCGACACCGTGCACAGCTACTTTGCCCTGCGCAAGTGGAGCTGTGCGCCGGATGCCCACGGGATCATGCGCTTCTGCCTGAACGGCAAGCCCATCCTGCTCAACGGCCTGCTGGATCAGGGCTACTGGCCCGAGGGCCTGTACACCCCGCCCAGCGATGGGGCAGTGGTGCGGGAACTGCAGACCATAAAAGAGCTGGGCTTCAACCTTCTGCGCAAGCACGCCAAGATCGAGCCGCAGCGCTGGTATTACCACTGCGATAAGCTGGGCCTCATCGTCTGGCAGGACATGGTGAACGGCGGCGGGCCCTACAAGCTCTGGTTCGTGACCTACCTGACCAACGTGTTCCAGCCGCTGCTCCGCCGCCTGCCCGATGCAAGGCCCCTCTGGGGCCTGCTGGGCCGCGAAACGGAAGCGGGCAGGGAAGAATATGCCCGGGAGCTGGAAGCTACGGTAAAGGCCCTGCAGTGCCACCCTTGCGTGGGCTGCTGGGTGCCCTTCAATGAGGGCTGGGGGCAGTTCGATGCCGCCGGGGCCGTGGAGGCCGTCCGCAGGCTGGACGATACCCGCCTTGTGGACGAGGCCAGCGGCTGGTACGATCAGGGCGGGGGAGATGTGGATTCCCTGCACAACTATTTCTACCCGCTCCGGGTCAGGCCCCGGAGCCGGGTGGTGGCCCTGAGCGAATACGGCGGCATTGCCTGGCCTATGCCCGGCCATGAGCCGCCCCGCAGGGCGTACGGCTACGGTACGGCAAAGAGCCGGGCCGAGCTGACCGCCCGCTGGAAAAAGCTGCAATTGGAAACGGTGCTCCCCCAGCTGAAAAAGGGGCTTTCGGCCCTGGTGTACACCCAGGTGAGCGATGTGGAGGACGAGGTGAACGGCCTGTTTACCTATGACCGCGCCGCCATCAAGCCCGACCCCGCCGCTGTGCGTGCCGTGAACCAGGCGCTGGAAGCGGCGTTTGAGAAGACCGTAGAATAAAAAAAGAAGGCTGTTACCCTGTAACTCCCTCAGTCACGGCTTCGCCGTGCCAGCTCCCTCTCGGAGGGAGCCTTGGCGTAACGGTGAACTGTGAAAGCCTCCCTCTCAGAGGGAGGTGGCATCGCGTCAGCGATGACGGAAGGAGTTTAGGCAACAGCCTTTTTGCATATCAATAAAAACTTAGTTGGTGCTGCTGTTCACGATCTTGGAAGCGGGCATCCTGTTCATGGCGGAGCTGCTCAGGTTGTGCTCCAGAGAAGCGCCGTAGGCGGTCAGCGCCTCGGAGAGCTCCTCCCCCTTCATATCGTTGAGCACCTGTCCGCGCAGGTCATCCAGCGCCTTCAGGCTCAGCGGGTCGAGCCGCAGGGCGGCCATCAGGGCGTAGCTGTTGTACTTCACAGCCGCTGCCTGCCCGATGGACAGGCCCCGGATGGTGTCGGCGGCACCCTCTGCGGTAAAGGCAGAGGTCACGGTGCTGTCCCCGATGAGTTCCAGAGAAGGTGCATTGGAATCGGAGGAATAGGTGGAGCCCAGCACGGCGTAGACCTCCGGCAGGGCGGAGGTGACCACGCTGGAGAAGTAGCCCAGCAGGGCGCTGCTGAAATCGGAATCGCTCAGGCCGGTCAAGGAAGCAGCGTAGGCATTGGTCTGATCCACGGCATCCTGTACCAAATCCAACATCTCGCTGGTCTGGTCCTCATCGGCAGAGGCATAGGTGCTGGTGTTGTAGAGCGGGATGGTGTAATAGGCCAGCTCGTACATGTTGTTCTCCAGATGGCTGGTCAGGTCGGCATCCGACACCGGGGTCTCGCCGTCCACGCCGTAGACCAGCTCCAGCAGGTCACTGCTCTTGATGAGGATGCGCTCAAACCGCTGGACGGTGTTCAGGCCGATGCCGTTGGCCTTGTAGGTGTCGCCGTACTGCTCCATCAGCTGGGAGGCGTAGCTGTCGGCCTGTGCTTCCTCTTCTGCGGTCAGCCGGCCGCCCAGCTCCTCGAAGCGGGTCTCGATGGCGGCGTAGGTCTCAAGGTTCTCCATGGTTTTCTGGCTCACATAGTCGCTGACAGTGGCGGTCTCGCCGCTGTCGGCATCCACGGTGATGGTCTGCTTCAGGAAGGCCTTCACATCGGTGGCATCCTGCTCCGAGGTGGCCAGATCGGTGGCCTTCTGGTAAGCGTCGTACTGGGCCAGCAGATACAGGCCCGAGGTGATGTCCACCGTGCCGATGGTGCCCACCGAATCCGGGGTGGAGCCGCAGGCGGCAAGGGAAAATACCATTGCCACAGCGGCAAGAAGTGCGATCAGTTTCTTTTTCATTGTTATGCTCCTGTCGTTTGGATCGCCCGCCCTCTCCGTCAGCGCAAGCGCGCTGCCACCTCTCCCAAGGGGAGAGGCTTTGGCAAAATTCCCCGCAAGGTCTTGGGGAGCCGCCAGAGGCTCCCCCTTTGGGGGAGCTGGCAAAGCCTATTGGCTTTGACTGAGAGGGTGAGGCCATTAATCTTTCAAAATATCCTGCATCGCCCGGAGGATGCTTTGCAGCAGCTCCAGCGGCTTTTCCTCTTTTTGCAGGGTGACGGAGAGGTAGGGCTTTGCGCCGGCCCCGGTGACAACGCGGCCGTTGAAGGCCACCAGCAGGCCCTGGATCATCCGGAGGTCCAGCTGCTCCACCTGCAGCACCAGAGTGTCCTTCTTCTGGGTCACCTCGTACACGCCCACGGCGGTGGCCTGCACCCGCGCCAGCGAGACATTGACCAGATCGCTGACCGAGGGCGGCGGGTCGCCGTAGCGGTCGATGAGCTCGTCCAGCACATCGGCGGCATCCTCGGGGGTCTGGATGGCCGCGATCCGCTTGTAGGCTTCAATGCGGCCCGGCCCGTCGGCAATGTACGTTTCGGGGATGTAGGCATCCACCCGCAGGTCGATCAGGCACTCGCTCTTGTCGCGCTGCACAGGCTCGCCCTTGGCCCGGGCGATGGCCTGCCCCAGCATCTTCACATAGAGATCATAGCCCACGGCCTCCATGTGGCCGTGCTGGCTGTGGCCCAGCAGACTGCCCGCACCGCGGATCTGGAGATCGCGCATGGCGATGCGGAAGCCGGAGCCGAAGGCCGTGAACTCCCGGATGGCGGAAAGCCGCTTCTGGGCGATGTCGGTCAGGGTCTTGTCCCGCCGGAAGGTGAAGTAGGCATAGGCCTTGCGGCCGGAGCGGCCCACCCGGCCCCGGATCTGGTACAGCTGGGCAAGGCCCATCCGGTCGGCATCCTCAATGATAAGGGTGTTGCAGTTGCGCACATCGATGCCCGTTTCGATCAGGGTGGTGCAGACCAGAATATCGATCTCGCCGTTGAGCAGATGCTGCCAGACCGGGTTCAGTTCCTCCTCGGTCATCTTGCCGTGGGCAATGCCCACCCGGGCACCGGGAACCAGCTGGCTGACATGGGCGGCGGTGGACTCGATGTTGTCCACCCGGTTGTGCAGGTAGTACACCTGACCGCCCCGGGCCAGCTCCTTCTTCATGGCTTCGGCAAGGATGACATCGTTGTACTCCAACACAAAGGTCTCCACGGGCTGGCGCTCAATGGGCGGCTGCTCGATGGTGGACAGGTCGCGGATGCCGCTCATGGCCATGTTCAGGGTGCGGGGGATGGGCGTGGCCGAGAGGGTCAGCATATCCACGCCGATGAAGTTTTCCTTCAGCTTCTCCTTGTGCTTCACGCCGAACCGCTGCTCCTCATCGATGATGACAAGGCCCAGGTCGTGGAAACGCACATCCTTGGAGAGCAGGCGGTGGGTGCCCACCACAATGTCCACGCTGCCGGACTGCAGGCCCCGCAGGGTCTCCTTTTGCTGTTTCGCGGTGCGGAAGCGGGAGAGCATCCCTACCTTGACCGGGAAGGCCTCCATGCGGGAGAGCAGGGTGTTGTAGTGCTGCCAGGCCAGCAGGGTGGTGGGGGCCAGAAGGGCGCACTGCTTGCCGCCCATCACGCACTTGAAGGCCGCGCGCAGGGCAACTTCGGTCTTGCCCACGCCCACGTCGCCGCAGAGCAGGCGGTCCATCGGGTAGGGCTTTTCCATGTCCTGCTTGATCTCGGCGGTGGCGTGGAGCTGGTCGTCGGTCTCGTCGTACTCAAAGCGGGTCTCAAAATCGTTCTGCCAGTCGCCGTCGGGCGGGAAGGCGTATCCCTGGGCCTGCCTGCGCCGGGCGTACAGCTCAATGAGCTCCTGGGCCATCTCCTCGGTGGCTTTTTTCACCTTGGCGCGGGTGCGCTGCCATTCGGTGCCGCCCAGCTTGGCCAGCTTCACCTTTTCCTCGTCGCCGGGGGCGGTGTAGCGGCTGAGCAGGTCCAGCTGGGTGACGGGCACATAGAGCACATCGGAGCCGGAATACTGGATCTTCAAGTAGTCCTTGATGGCGCCCTGCACTTCCAGCCGCTGGATGCCCGCGTACATGCCGATGCCGTGGCTCTGGTGCACCACATAGTCCCCGGGTTTGATGTCCGAAAGGCTGGACAGGGCGTTTTTGTTCTTTTTGCGCTTTTTGTTCTCAGCGGCGGCTTCTTCATCCAGCCCGTGCCGCCGGGAGGAGATGACCGCCGCGTGGGCAAAGGGGAAGGTGCAGCCTGCGGTCAGGTGGCCGGGCAGCACCTGCACGATGCCTTTGGCCGGGCGCACGTCCCGGCTCATGCTCACGGAGTAGCCCTTGTCCGTCAGGTCCCGGGTCAGGGCGACGGCACCCTTGGGGGTGCCGGAGAAGAGGGTGACGGCATAGCCCTGGGCGATCAGCGGGTCAAGATCCTCCCGCAGGGAAGCCAGGTCGCCGCCCCAGTTGGGGGCCGCAAAGGCCTCCACGTTGATGAGGTCTTTCAGCTTGAACTCGTTCATCCCCCGCAGGAAGTTCTCACACAGCAGGGTGCTCTGTTTCTGGGCCGCAATGGCAAGGTCGTCCATGGTCTGGTAGAGCACGTCCAGCCCCGGGCAGAGCACGCCCTCCTCCAGCAGGCCGGTCAGCTCCTCGCCCCGGCGGTACTCGGTGGCCTTCTGGGCATCCCGGATGCCGCCCACCTTGTCCAGCACGAAGATGGGGCTGTCCAGATGGTCCAGCAGGGTGGCGGGCTGCGGGTAGCGGATGCCGTAATACTTGTCCATGGCTTCGGGCATCAGGCCGGAATCCAGCTGGGTAAGGTCGGCCTCTGTGGCCTTTTCCATGGCGGTGCGGCGCTTGCCCCGCGCCTTTTTGATGGCTCCGCGCAGAGCCTCAGCCGTCTCGGCGGTGCTGCCGAACAGCACCTCGCGGGCGGGGGAGAGGTAGATCTTTTCCAGACTGCCGTCCCGGCGCTGGGTCAGCAGGTCGAAGGAGGCCAGCGAATCGATCTCATCGTCCCAGTATTCCACACGGGCGGGCTGGTGCATGTCCGGCGCGTAGATGTCCACGATATCGCCGCGTACACTGAACTGGCCCGGGCCGTCCACCTGACTGCGCCGGACGTACCCGGCGGCAAAGAGCCGCGCCACCAGTGCCTCCCGGTTGTAGACCATGCCGGGCTTGAGGGTGAGAGTGTTCCGCAGGAACTCATCCCGGGGCACAGTGTATTGCAGCAGCGCCTCGGCGGGCACGCAGACGGCGTTCAGCCGCCCGCCCGCCAGCGCGCCCAGCACCGACAGGCGGCGGTACTCGTATTCGCGGCCCGCGCCCTCCACCGGCCGCAGCATGAAGTCCCGGGGCGGGAACACCGCCGCGGTCAGGCCCAGCGCCTTGAGGTCGTCCGCAAAGTGGGTGGCCTCGGCCTCGCCGGGGGTTACGATGCAGACCAGCCGTCCCAGATCCTTCTGCAAAGCGGCGTACAGCAGGGCACGGCCCGCAGGCGGCAGGCCGAACAGCGCCGCCGGGCCCGGGGTGCGCAGGCTCTCCGCGATCTTCTGATATTCCGGTGTGCTTTTCAGCAGCGCTTCGTACATCGTAGACCTCCTCTCGAAGCAAACACTTTTGGAAAGCTAAACCCCACCGTCATTGCTTCGCAATGCCACCGCCCCTACTAGGGGCGGCCTTGGCAAAACCGTAAAACTTTACGCAATGCCAAGGGCCCCCCTATTAGCGGGGGCTGTCGCCGCAGGCGACTGGGGGGTTCTCCCTCACCCGTTATACTTGCTCTGTGCCAGCCCCAGCTTACCGTCCATGATAAGCTTTGCGGCGGCTTCAAGGTCGGGGTAGCGGTCGGCCATGGCCTTGGCATCCTCCGGCGGGAACTTGCCCAGCACCCAGTCGGCAAGGTCATAGTCCGGGCGGGGCTTGGCACCCACGCCGATGCGGATGCGGGGGAAGTTCTCCCCGCCCAGCCGGGCAATGATACTCTTCAGGCCGTTGTGCCCGCCTGCCGAGCCGGAGGGCCGGATGCGCAGCTTGCCGGGGGCCTGGGTGATATCGTCGCACAGGACGATGACGTGGTCGGCGGGGATCTTGAAAAAGCCCGCCAGCGGGGCGATGGAATCGCCGGAAAGGTTCATATAGGTCAGGGGTTTCAGCAGCACCACCTTGTGGCCGTCCACCTCGCCCTGGCCCCACAGGCCCTGAAACTTGGTTTTGCTGACGCTGATGCTCCATTTGCCCGCCAGATAGTCCAGCGCGGCAAAGCCCGCGTTGTGGCGGGTGCCCTCGTATTTTGCTTCCGGGTTGCCAAGGCCCGCGATCAGCCAGATGTCGTTTGCATTCATAGTCGTTGTTTTGCCTTTTCTTTTTTGCTTAAAATAATGTGTGGTACAGTTCTTTAGTATAACATACGCGCGCAAAAAAAGAAATCTGTTTTGCGGGAAAAACACAAAGCCGCCCTATATCGGTACAGATACAGGGCGGTGCTTTTTGTATAATACCTTATATGGTGGCGGGAGAGTTACTTTTTCTGCTCCTCCTCCAGCTTTTGCTTTTTGGCGATATAGGCCTCCATCTTGGGGGCGGCCCAGCCCTCAAGGTTGGTCTGGCGGTCGCGGGCGATGCCCAGCGCCTGGGCAGGCACATCCTTGGTGATGGTGCTGCCTGCGGCGGTGTAAGCACCGTCGCCTACCTTGACCGGGGCCACAAGGTTGGTGTTGCAGCCAATGAAGCAGTAATCGCCGATCTGGGTGCGGAACTTATCCTTGCCGTCGTAGTTGCAGGTGACGGTGCCGCAGCCGAAGTTGCAGTACTTGCCCACATCGCTGTCGCCGATGTAGGTCAGGTGGCTCACGGTGTTGCCCCGGGCAAAGTTGGAGTTCTTGGTCTCCACATAGGCACCCAGATGCACGCCGTAGTCGGTGACAGTGTTCACCCGCACATGGGTGAAGGGGCCGATGTTGTTGTGGGGGCCCAGATGGCTGCCGTAGACCTGGCTGGCGTTGACGGCGGTGCCCTCGTCCACGGTGCTGTCCTCGATCAGGGTATTGGGGCCGATGACGCAGCCTGCACCGATGACCGTCTTGCCGCGCAGGATGGTGCCCGCCAGAATGGTGGCTCCCGGGGCAATGACAACGCCATCGTCGATCTGGACGGTACGGCTCTCAATGTTCACGCCGTTGGCGATGTGAAAAAGCAGGATGTTCTCGCGCCGGCTTTCGGCAGCGTCCAGTTTGGCGCGTGCTGCGGCCAGAGCTTCGTTGGAAATGGTTTCCATAAATAGTGTCCCTCCTTGGGAAGGTGTGGTATTTTGTTGTATCCATGAGGGAGAAATTCCGGCCCGTTCCGCAGGTGGAATTCCACCGGAAATTTTAATGGATAACAGCATGTATCCAAGACACGGAAAAATAGCTCTGCAAAACAAAAAACCTCTCGAACTTTCTCCCATTTTATAATAGCGGAAAATTGAGTAAATTTCAAGGGAATTGCACAAAATTTATCAAACAAATTCGGTGTTTTGCCCGGTGGCAACGTGGGAATTTTCTGGTATAATAGTTTAGCATTCACAAGACAATGTTCATCAGCTTTGAGAAAAAAGTGCGATGAGACCGCCGGGCGTGGCACCGGGGGTCACCAAATGGGAGGTAAACACGCATGAGCAAAAAGTATCTGTACTACTTCAGCGAGGGCAACGATGCCTTCGGCGGCGACAAGGTCACCATGAAGAATACTCTGGGCGGCAAGGGTGCCGGTCTGGCAGAGATGACTGCTGCCGGTATGCCGGTTCCCCAGGGCTTCACCATCACCACGGATGCCTGCACCCAGTACTATGCAGACGGCCGTCAGATCAATGACGATATCACCGCTGACATCTTCGAGCATCTCAAGGGTCTGGAAGAGATCACCGGCAAGAAGTTTGGCGACAACACCAACCCCCTGCTGGTCTCTGTCCGTTCCGGTGCCCGTCAGTCCATGCCTGGCATGATGGATACCATCCTGAACCTGGGCCTGAACGATGAGGCTGTGGAAGGTCTGGCAAAGAAGACTGGCAACGCTCGCTTCGCATACGACTGCTACCGCCGCTTCGTGCAGATGTTTGCAGACGTTGTTATGATGGTCCCGAAGAGCCTGTTCGAGGTCGAGATCGACAAGATGAAGGAAGCCAAGGGCGTCAAGAACGACGTTGACCTGACTGCTGACGACCTGAAGGAACTGGTCGGCGTCTTCAAGAAGATCTACGAGGAGAACGAGGGCAAGCCGTTCCCCCAGGATCCCCGTGATCAGCTGATCGAGGCAGTCAAGGCTGTGTTCCGCAGCTGGGACAACCCCCGTGCAAACGTTTACCGCAAGATGAACGAGATCCCCTACGAGTGGGGCACCGCTGTCAACGTGCAGCAGATGGCATTCGGCAACTCCGGCGACCGTTCCGGTACCGGCGTTGCCTTCACCCGTGACCCCGCCACCGGCGCAAAGAAGCTGATGGGCGAGTACCTGATCAATGCACAGGGCGAGGACGTTGTGGCAGGCGTGCGCACTCCTTCTCCCATCAGCCACCTGAAGGATCAGATGCCTGAGGTGTACGATCAGTTCGTTGAGATCGCAACCCGTCTGGAGAACTACTTCCGCGATATGCAGGATATGGAGTTCACCATTGAGGATGGCCACCTGTACATGCTGCAGACCCGTAACGGCAAGCGTACCGCTCAGGCTGCTCTGCAGATCGCATGTGACCTGGTGGACGAGGGCATGATCACCGAGCAGGAGGCTGTCCTGCGCGTGGAGCCCAAGCAGCTGGATACCCTGCTGCATCCCCAGTTTGATGCCGCTGCCCTGAAGGCCGCCGAAGTCGTCGGCAAGGGCCTGGCAGCTTCTCCTGGTTCCGCCTGCGGCCAGATCGTCTTTACCGCTGAGGAAGCAGAGGAGATGGTCAAGTCCGGCAAGATGAAGAAGGTCGTTCTGGTCCGTCTGGAGACCAGCCCCGAGGATATCGTGGGCATGCAGGTGTCTCAGGGCATCCTGACCGTCCGCGGCGGCATGACCAGCCACGCAGCCGTTGTTGCCCGTGGTATGGGCACTTGCTGTGTCTCCGGCTGCGGCAACGACAACGAGGTCAAGATCGACGAGGAAGCAAAGACCTTCGAGATCAACGGCCACAAGTTCGTTGAGGGCGACTGGATCTCCATCGATGGTTCCACCGGCAACATCTACGGCGAGCAGGTCGCTACCGTGGCCGCTACCGGCAACAAGAACTTCAACCGCTTCATGGGTTGGGCAGACGCAGCTCGTCAGCTGCTGGTTATGACCAACGCCGATAACCCCCGCGACGCACAGCAGGCTGTTGACCTGGGTGCTGAGGGCATCGGCCTGTGCCGTACCGAGCACATGTTCTTCGCTGAGGACCGCATCAAGGCTGTCCGTGAGATGATCTGCGCACGTACCGTGGAAGAGCGCGAAGCTGCTCTGGCTAAGGTCGAGCCGTTCCAGCAGGGTGACTTCGAGGCCATGTACCGCATCATGGGTGAGCGCCCGATGACCATCCGCTACCTGGATCCCCCTCTGCACGAGTTCCTGCCCACCAAGGACGAGGACATCAAGGAGCTGGCTGCCGATATGGGTATGACCTTCGATGACCTGAAGAACGTGGTTGCTTCTCTGCACGAGTTCAACCCCATGATGGGTCACCGTGGTTGCCGTCTGGCTGTCACCTATCCCGAGATCGCTGCTATGCAGACCCGCGCTGTCATCAAGGCTGCCCTGAACGTCTCCGCTGAGACCGGCTGCATGATCACCCCGCATATCATGATCCCGCTGGTCGGCGAGGTCAAGGAGCTGAAGTTCGTCAAGGATGTCGTTGTCAAGGTCGCTGATGAGCTGATCGCTGCTGCTGGCGTTGACATGAAGTATCAGGTCGGTACCATGATTGAGATCCCCCGTGCAGCCCTGACTGCCGGCGAGATCGCCAAGGAGGCTGAGTTCTTCAGCTTCGGCACCAACGACCTGACCCAGATGACCTTCGGCTTCAGCCGTGATGACGCTGCCAAGTTCCTGGGCGCTTACTACGAGAACAAGATCTACGAGAGCGATCCGTTCCAGCACCTGGATCAGATCGGCGTGGGTAAGCTGGTCAAGATGGCCGCACACGATGGCCGTGAGACCCGTCCCGATCTGGGCCTGGGCATCTGCGGTGAGCACGGCGGCGATCCCACGAGCGTGGAGTTCTGCCACAATGTTGGTCTGGACTACGTCAGCTGCTCTCCCTTCCGTGTGCCTATCGCCCGCCTCGCCGCTGCGCAGGCTGCGATCAAAAATCCCAGAAAGTAAGATTGTTGCATGAAGATGCACTAATCGTGCAAAACATGGGAAGATAAACGTATGATAAACCTCCCCGGTGAAACTGAATGGTTTTGCCGGGGAGGTTTTTGTATATTAGGAGGAAAGTTATGAAACGAAAAGAATTGGAAGAGTTCAAGAAGAGATGGGAGGAAAATTTAGGTGGCCTTGGAGAAATGTTAAATAGTCCTTGGTTTGCAGTTTCAATAAAGTATGATGAAGCGGAAAAAAATAAGTGTTGTATTAAATTGGGACAATACGTTTTAAGATACTGGGCACAACTTCACGGGGTGGACTTATCGCCGTATGGCGACAAAGAAATTACAACGGATGAGTTTAAACAGGCAGTTACAAAGGCTCAAACTGAAATGAAAACAGATTTTGAAGGCGGTGAAGGAAACGCTGAAAATAACATATTAGATCAATTAAAACGAAGATTAAATATTATTTTATTTGGGACGACCAAACCAGAAGAAGATCAGAAAATCAAACTTGGAAAAAATGATTTGCTCAGTGCGTCAAATGTCGTTTTCTTTGATGAGCTATTAAAAACTGATGTGGGCGATCTTAAAATGATCATAGATGACAGAGAGATCGGTAATATAACGGGTGCACAAAAAAAGCACGTACATATAGAATACGAGGAGCACAATAAAAGAAAAAAACAAGAAATAGAATTGGACGATTACTATAAGGAAATGATAGTTCGTGGGCTTCGTTCACTAGAAAAAAATGAATGGATTAAAACCAGCCTTAAAAGAACTGCACAGAGTAGACTGGATTCATTATATCCACCCGAAACGCCAGATGAAGTAGAAGAAGATTCATATTTGACCGAATGTGGAGGATGGATAGTATTCAATGAGCTAGACTTAGAGTTGCGGTTATGTGAGAAGCACTTTCCACGAGCAAATTTAGTAAATAGAGAAACATATGATAAGATTTTAGAAGCACTCGTAGAGTGTAACGAAAAGGTGATTGACTGTGTGAGCGAGTTATGCGAGATAGATTGTAAAATGAATGGAACCAATATAGAAGATTGTCTATAAGCAAAAAGAACTACTAAGCTAGTTCTCAAAAAGACTAACAGAACCATTGCGTAGTATTAAAAGCGATACGCAATGGTTCTGTTAGTCTTTTTTGAAATGTGAATAAAGTGTTAATAAAAAAGCGCGAGAAATCCGAAAAAAGGGGGGTGCGTGGGGCTTTTTGAATGTGTGATGAGAAACTATAATAATTGGCGTGATGACGACGTGACCAACGTTGAATCACAAAAATAGTTGATTTGCGAGGTATTTATTATGCTACAGAAGAATTGCGAAAACGAGATTCGAGAGCTGAGCCGGGACCAACAGGAAATGTTGGATGAACACATCGACAGGCTGAATAAAGTTTTTAAGGGCAAGGACAACTATGCCGGCATTGCTGTAATGTCGGAAAAATATGCACCTGTTGTCCGCGAAAACAAGGAAGCTTATCCGCTCAATGAAATTCAGGTGATTATCAAAAAGAACGGAGAACCGTTTGTAAGATGCAGCTGGAAAAGTGATGAAGGAACAAGCAGTTTTCCGCTTCAGTTCAGCGCAAAAACTTCAAAATCTGGCCAAATCTCTGGGAGCGTTTTTGTTCGAGGACAAATGGAATCGCCTATTGTGATTGACAGCTCAGACGAGTTTGAACTGGATGGCTTTTACGAGCTGATGGTACACGCTTGCGATGAAGAGATGGGGTATCTCTGGGTCGGAGATGGAAAGAATGAGGGCTTGACCAGAATGGATTATCTCCTCTCTGGAAACCTTAATCGGAATCCTATTGAAAAGCTGATTGACCAGATGTATTTCCAGAATGCTACTTCGGAGGGTACGAACCATGAATAATCTGAACGGTAACAGAAAGAATGAATTTCGTCGGAAGCAAGAGGAGAAGCAGCGGAAGCTTGCTCTAAAAATCAAGGACGAAGCTGGCGAATTACGAGAGGGGAGCTTGAAGAGCGAGGAAGCCATTCCATCGCTTGACGAGCTTTGTGCAATGGGAGAGCGAGTTGAACAACAGACCACTTTTTCTGCAAAGGAGGCGATACGCAACAAAATCAAGGCAAGACGAGATGCTGAACGATACAAGACAACAAGCACGGACAGCGAAAAGTGGACTCCTAATCCGTTTGAAGATTCTAATGCAGCCGCTATAGAGTCTCCGAAAAATGAGGACACATTAAACACAACGAGAAAACACGCCGATGCCCAATCGACAAAATCAGCTGGGCTGAAAACCTCAAAACGGCGATCGATTGTGGAGATGGTTCAAAAGCTCAAAAAATATGTTCCCATCGTTGTCTGTGGAGATGTGTTGTACTATTACAACGGTTACTACTATGAAGCAATCGGCCTTGAGAAGCTGATAAAACTCTACCGAAAATACGTGGACTATGACCTTAACAACGAGCCGAGTCTATATGCGTACAAAGACTTGTATCAGTGTTGCACCACTGATCCGGAATTGGAACGTAGTGAGCCAGAGAACCAATCTATCCATGCACCTTTAGAAAATGGCGTCTATGATCTGATGAAGAAAGAGCTGAAGCCGCATGACCCAAGACGGTTGATTTTTACCTATATCAAGGCGAGCTACGATGAATCGGCAGAATGTCCGGTATTCAATAGCTTCTTAAAGCAGATTACGCATGGAAATCCTCAACTGGAGGAGCGTTTTTGGATGGCGATTGGATACCTGATGATTTATCCGGCACGAGGCAAGTTCTTCATTGTTATGGGTTATGCCAGAGACAGCGGCAAGAGCGTACTGGGTAACTTTATCCAACGGTTATATCCGAAGGAAAGTGTCGGTAATCTGCGACTTCAAGAAATGAAAGGAACGTTTTCATCAATGTCTTTCCTTAATGCGGTAATCAATCTTGAGTTGGATATGCCAAATGCGAAGCTCAATGCAGAAGTAGCTTCACGGCTTAAACAGATTACAGGCGGAGACTCTATTACGGTGCAACGCAAATATCTCAGCCCAGTAACATTAACAAGGCGAATTAAGTTTGTCTTTGCCGGAAATTATCCACTTTGTATTGACGGTGAGGACGATGCTCTTCAAAAACGGATTGTGTTTCTTCCTTTCAATGAATCCATCCCGGATGACCAGCAGGACCCTTACTTGGAGGATAAAATCTGGGATGAGCGAGATGCCATTGTTACCAAGTCCCTGCATTATGCACGAAAACTGGTGAAGCTTAACTACAAGTTCCCAGAAATTCCGCAGGTGGACGACGCAAAGTGCATTGTCAGAGACTCTATTGCGAAGACCGTAGGAAAATTTGTACAGGAAAGCTGTGATATGAGCGAGCCGAAAGCGGTGACTGCTACAGAAGACCTGTATAATGCCTACTTTGACTACTGCAAGGAGAAGGATATATGGGCGTGTAGCCAAACGGCGTTCACAAAAGGACTTACCCAAATGGGGCTGAAGCATACTCGTTCCCGGTGTACAGGAAAGGATATGATTGTCCGAAAGAATCCGGTATCTGCTTTCCAAGGAATCAAGCTCCGTCCGTAACTTCTGATTCTTCGATGATACGTTATACCTCTGACTCTAAGCACCATTAACGATAACCAAGGGAGGTATCACAATGCTGGAAATTGACGAAAAGGCGATGGCCTATTGTCTGGTGGAAGCTCTCTTTGCAGCAGGGGTAATCAACCTGCCCACCTATCAGAACTTCCTTCGGATGAAGCGTGAGCAGGAGGAGGAACCGCCTGCTAAGGCTTCGTAAACAACAGAGAAAGGCTCTGGTGGAGGGGATTCTGCCAGAGCCTTTCTTTTTGCCGCAGAAAAGAGTCAGAGACAGTGGAGGTTAAATTTTATGAGAGTAGCCGTGTACGCTCGTGTTTCAACCGAACATGAAGCGCAAATCAACGCACTAGAAAATCAGTTGGAGTGGTATAAAATCGAATGTTCCCGGCATTCGGACTGGGAAATCGTGGAGGTCTACGTAGACCAAGGCATCACCGGAACACAAGCACAGAAGCGGCCAGAGTTTTTGCGCATGATGGAAGATGCTCAGAAGGGCAAATTTGACCTAATCATTACTCGCGAAGTGAGTCGCTTTGCACGAAATACAGTTGATACGCTGTCCTACACACGGGAGTTGAAAGCACGTGGGGTGGACGTATTTTTCATCAACGATGGTATCAACACGGCGACCAACGATGGCGAACTTCGGCTGACGATCATGTCTTCTATGGCACAAGATGAGAGTCGCAAAATTTCAGAGCGCGTGAAGGCTGGGCAGAAAATCAGCCGGGAGAAGCACGTTTTATATGGCAGCGGAAACATCTTAGGATACCGCAGGGAGAACGGAACCTATGTTCCTGACCCTGACCAAGCTGAAACGGTAAGACTGATTTTCCAAATGTATTCTACCGGGGAAAATGGGTTGGTTAAAATCGTAAACGAATTATACCGCCTTGGCCGATTGGATGCAGGCGGCCATGTTTCGTGGGACGCTTCCAAGGTGAGCAGAGTTCTACATAATGCAACCTATAAAGGGTGCATCTGTTACAATAAATCCCACAGCGACGGATATTTGACGCAGAAACGTGTTAAAAATCTGGACGAGAGCAGCTACATCTATGTGAAAGGCGACTTTGAGCCTTTGGTATCAGAAGAAATGTGGGATAGATGTCAGCAAATTTTGGCATCGAAATCAACACGGGTAATAGATGAAAATGGAAAAAAGCACAAGTATATGAGAAATACACCAAAGTCAGTCTGGACGGCAAAACTGCGGTGCAGCTGTGGCGCAGGATTTATCCAGTTCAAGTGGCGTGTAAATCGGGATGGTGCAGTAGTTCATGGATTTCAGTGTTATCGCCGTACCCGTAGGCCAAGCATCAGCTATTTGCAGGAGCATGGCTTGGACTTGGGAATTAGCTGCCAAATCAGAGCAATCTGTGAGTGGAAGCTGGACTTGATGGCAGCAAAGGTATTTGAACATCTCACCTTTGACAAGGGCAAAACAGTCAAAGAGGTCTATAAAATTTTGAACCGCTGCATGGCAGAAGAAAAGACTGTCCGCATTTCCAGAAAGGCGATGCTGGAAAACAGCATCGCCAGACAGAGGGAGCGTCTGGATAAGTACATAGACCTGTGTGCAGACGGAATCATCACAAAACAGGAATTGGCAGAGCGGCGGAAGGGATTGGATGCGCAGATTGCAGAATTGCAATCTCAATATGAGAATGTGGAACAGGAGGATGAGCGCAGTGGAACCCTTGATATGAATTTAATTGCGCAGAAGTTGGATGAGTGGCAGAAGGCATCTAGAAATGATGTTAACCGGGAGCTTATCAATAGCTGTGTGGCGCAGATCACGCCGCTGACGAACGAGGAGTATCGCTGGGTGCTTGATTTCCAACTGACAGAAGTGCAGAGTCGAAATAGTGCTACTTGTACGTTGGATGGCTTTATGGAGATGGCTCGTTTTAGGATTTCTTTTGAAGAAGCTAAGGCTTTTAAGGCTTCCCGGAATCAGGGAATTCGTAAAAATGAGTGGCATGACCTCACGGTAGCCGTGGGTATCCGCACAAAAACTTGACCGTAAAGTACTGTGCCAGCTGTGCCGGATGTGTCAGAATTTTTGAGAAACCTTTATTATATATTATCTATTATCCCTATCGCTTTATCTAAGAGAGAAAATAGAGTAGAAGGGATAAAAATAAAGAAATATATAGAGAGTTTCATAAAAACCTGACACATTTGACACACCTGACACAAGACAAAGCGTATCTGAAAAAATTACAGTTATATATTATCTTTGTAGAAAGACCTGTGAGCAGTTTGATTCTGTCCACAGGTCTTTACTTTTTGCTTGAAAAATGGAGGAAAAACAATGGCTGATATTATGGTAAAGATTCTGATGAAGGGTGCAAAAGCAATCGGGAAAACTGCTGTAATACTCATTATTTGGATCGCCCATAAACTCGAAAACAAGTAATCACATTAAAATTTTAGGAGGTAGTAGTTATGTCTGCAAATGTTGAAACCATGTTCTCTGTCCGTGAAACCCCTTGGCACGGTCTTGGCCGCATCGTGATGGATGCCCCTGCAAGCCGTGAAGCCTTGGAGCTGGCTGGTCTGGATTGGCAGGTGGAAAGCCGCAACATCTATTCCGGCACGGGTGCTATGATCCCCGGCTATCGTGCCAATGTCCGCAGCACGGATGAAGCTGTTCTGGGCGTGGTGTCTGACCGCTACCGCATTGTGCAGAACGAAGAAGCGTTCCAGTTCACGGATGACCTGCTGGGTGAGGGCGTTACTTACGAAACTGCCGGTTCCTTGCAGGGCGGCAAGAAAGTCTGGATGCTGGCGAAGCTGCCGGAGAAATACATCATCGCCGGAGACGAAGTGACCCCCTATCTTGTGTTCTTCAACAGTCACGATGGCAGTTCTGGTGTCAAGGTCGCTATGACCCCTGTTCGTGTTGTCTGCCAGAACACCCTGAATCTGGCTCTGGGCACGGCAAAGCGCATCTGGACTGCTCGCCACACCGAAAATGTTCTGCTCCGGGTGCAGGATGCCCGTGAGACCTTACAGCTTGCCAACAGCTACATGGGGGAGCTGGGCAAAGGTATCCATGAGCTGACCACCATCAAGCTGTCTGACCGCAAGGTGCAGGAGTTCATCAATGAGTTCTTTCCTGTCACCGAAGATCTGACCGATGGCCAGCGGAAGAACAACCTGCGCTTGCAGGAAGACTTGAAGGCTCGCTACTACAATGCACCTGATCTGGAATGGGTTGGCAAGAACGGCTGGCGGTTCGTGAACGCTGTTTCGGATTTTGCTACCCATGCAGACCCTATCCGTAAAACTCGCAACTACAACGAAAATCTGTTCCTGCGCACCGCAGAGGGCAACCCCATGATCGACAAGGCTTACAAGATGGTGCTGGCAGCAGCATAAAGGAGGACGTATGAACGATGTGAGCAACCGGGCTGTCCGGGAATTTTCTGAGTTCCTGAACATCATCGAAGCCGATTTTCCAAAGCCTACTTGCACCACGGCATACGAGATCACGATGAAAAGCACCATTGTCAGTGCTTTAATCACGCTGGACATCGAAAAACAGATGGACGAGCGTTTCTGGAACCATCTCCGGGTGCAGCGAAACATTCTGGATTTCCTGTATGCCCTGTGGCTGGATGATGACCGCACTTTGGTGGACGAGTTTTCCACTATTATGAAGGACTTGGTGGAATACGATTTTGAAATCACCGATAAAAATATGAAGCAGGAGTTGAATATTGCATGAAACGATTGATTTCCACAATAAATCTGTCCAAAGAAGAGTGGCTGCGCTATCGAAAGTGTGGTATCACTGGCACGGATGCTGGGGCCATTTTGGGCCTGAATCCGTACCGCTCTGCATTTCAGGTGTATCACGATAAAATCAGCGATACCATTGAAAATATCGACAGCGAAGCTATGCGGCAGGGCCGGGACTTGGAAGAGTATGTGGCACAGCGATTCACCGAAGCCACTGGGCTAAAAGTTCGCAGAGCCAATGCTATCTACCAGAACGAGGAACATCCGCTTCTTCTGGCGGATTTTGACCGCCTGATCGTTGGACAGAAAGCAGGATTGGAATGCAAGACGGTTTCACCGTTCTCTGCGGATAAGTGGGCAGATGGTAAAATTCCTGCACACTACATGGCGCAGGTCAATCATTATCTGGCCGTCAGTGGTTTCGACTGCTGGTATATTGCTGCTCTGATTTTCGGAAAAGAGCTGGTAATTCATAAAATTATCAGTGATAAGGCTGTTTTGGATAATCTCATTGCCGAAGAAGAGCATTTTTGGAAGTACAATGTGATGCCTGAGATTGCGCCTACACCTACCGGAAGCGAGGGAGATACACAGCAAATCAACCAGATGTATTTTGACGATGATAAAAGCAAAACGGCTGATTTGAATGCAGTTCGTGACCTGCTGGACAAACGACAGTCTCTTTCTGACCAAATCGAACAGCTGGAGCAGGAAAAGACTGCGATTGAACAGCAAGTGAAGCTGGAAATGCAGGATGCCGCCTACGGTACAGCTCCCGGCTATAAGGTGTCGTGGGTGTCCTCTGAAAGTAAGCGTGTGGATTCCCAGCGGTTGAAGAAAGAACAGCCGGACATTTTTAATCGGTACAGTAAAAATGTGAGCAGTCGCAGATTTACTATCATTCATGCGGCATAAGTTTTGGATATGGCGGCAGGAAATTACTTTCCTGCCGTCTTTTTTATGGGAGGTTTATTATGGCTACTGAAAATCCGTTCGTAAAATTATTTAGCATCGACTTCAAAGACCATGTGGAAGTCAAAAAGTCTGGAAATACTGAACTGAAATATGTGAGCTGGGCGTATGCTTGGGCAGAGGTGAAGAAGCTGTATCCTTCTGCCAGCTATGAGGTCAAAAAGTTCAACGGTTTGCCCTATGTCTATGATCCTATCACCGGATTCATGGTCTATACATCCGTTACCATTGAGGGCGTTTCGCATGAGATGTGGCTGCCTGTACTGGATGGCGCAAACAAGGCCATGAAAGCTGTGCCTTACACCTACACCACCCCGAAATGGGAATATAACCAGCAGACGCGCCGCCGTGAGAAAGTCGGCATGGAAGAACGCACCGTAGAAGCCGCTTCCATGTTTGATGTAAACAAGGCCATCATGCGCTGTCTGGTAAAAAATTTGGCGATGTTTGGCCTTGGCCTGTATGTCTATGCCGGGGAGGATTTGCCGGAAGATGCTGCACAGCAGTCAGATGCAGAATCCCAAAAGCAAACGAAGCCGCAATCCACCAGTCAGAAGCAGGAACAGCCGCCCATGCCCTGCATCTGTGTCCGCTGTAATCAGCCCATCAAACGAGTAAAGCTGAAAGATGGCTCTATCATGCAGGCGGCAGAGTTTGCGAATACCCATGAGGGAATGTGCGTTGACTGCTATAAAGCTACCCGACTTAATGTGGCATAAAGGAGAAATTTATATGTCTTGCAATGCGATGACCGAACACTATGAAGAAATCACTGTCTGCGGAAAGCCTGCATTATTCACTAACTTCCGCATCAAAAGAGATACCGTCCCGGATAGTCTGTATGTCTACGATGTGCGGCATGATGATGACTGCCGAGGAATTCCCTGTGAGATTGCACCATTTATCATGGTCAATCACTGGGGAACGATTATTCTTGCAGAGCCGTTGGAGCTACCCGATGACGGACGGCGGTATATCGACGAAGAGACGGACTGGAACTATGACCCATTTGGAGGAGCAGAGAAAAATCAAAAGCCCTGTGTGACGGTGGGAGAGTTTATGAATCAGTATCTGAACCGTTGATAAGAGCGAGCCGTGTCGTTCCCTATAAAGTTCAAAAGTTATCGCAGGTGACGGACGGCGCGAACCGTTCGTCAACGGAGACAATCTTTTGAAGTTTATGAGGGATGACTAAGGCTCGCAGGAAAAAGTATTAAAAATGCCGTGGGTATAGAAAAGTATCAATCACAGCGTGATGAAACCGATTTGCTAAGGCAAATCGGTGACGCTAAAATGACGTTCGGCATTTTTGATACAGAAAGAAGGGTTATGAGTATTTACGGCTATTGCAGAATTTCCACTGTAAAACAGAGCATTGACCGTCAGGTTCGTAATATCAGGGCTGAATACCCGACAGTTCACATTGTGCAGGAAGCCTATACTGGAACTTCCATCCTCCGACCAGAATGGGGCAAGCTGTATCGGATTCTGAAAGATGGAGATACGGTGGTGCTCGATTCTGTCTCCCGAATGTCCAGAAATGCAGAAGAAGGATTTTCATTGTATGAGGATCTCTACCATAAGGGTGTCCGGTTGGTATTTCTGAAGGAGCATCACATTGATACCGAAACTTACAAAAAGGCCCTGTCGGGTAGCATTGCCATGACTGGAACAAATGTGGATTTTATCTTAAAAGGCATCAATGAATATCTGATGGCTTTGGCAAAGGAGCAGATTAAGCTGGCATTTGAGCAATCCGAAAAAGAGGTGGCAGACCTGCACCAGCGTACTCGTGAAGGACTGGTAACAGCAAAGCTGAATGGAAAACAGGTTGGCCGTAAGAAAGGTGCTGGATTTGAAACCAAGAAGTCCAAAGCCGCCAAAGAGAAAATCCGTATTCATTGCAGGACTTTCGGCGGCACATTGGATGATGTGGAATGCATGAAGCTAACTGGACTTGCCCGGAATACCTATTATAAATATAAGCGGCAGATTCGGGCTGGATTGGCTGACGAGGGAAAAACTTAAGAAGGGAAAGTTGTTATGAATAACGAAAAATGTGTAAAAGATGAATCTTGTAGCGAATTTACAAAAGAGGAACAAGAAGAATTTTTGAATTTGCTGGGTCGCATAACCCCGGAACAGCGTGAAGCACTGAAAAAAGTTCTGAAGTCCTTTACTTAATGAAGAAGGATGCCGAGTGACACAATGACCGCTCGGCATCCTTCTTTTTTGTAAATGTGCATATCATTCGGGTAAAAATGCTTGGATCAAATCCAAGATAGCAGTTCTTTGTGAAGGAGAAAGCCTATCCCAAGTGGTTAAGAGGGATTTCTGCTCCTCTGTCAAATGGTGAACAGCAGCATCCTCTTCAAAAAACTGTGAGAGAGTGATACCAAGGCCATGACAAATTTTTTCAATCGAGGTTACGTTGGGCTGAAGGTTTCTTCTGCGCCATGTTGATAAGGTCGATTGCGTCAGACCAGAGTTCTCGGCAAGGGTGTATTCAGACCATCCACGAGCTAACCGCTCCCGGTCAATTCTTCCCAGAATGTCAAAGTTCGGTTTCTCGCGTTCCATGTCATTGCCCTCCTTAGATAAATCGTAGTGCCACTTACGATTTTAAGTGTGGATGCCTTGACAGGTAATTCTATAAATCGTATAATTTGAACAAGATAAATCGTAATAATGAGCAGCGATTTTGTCTTTTTTGATATGAAATGCCCATAAACTGCAAAGGAGAGCATGTAGCTATGGCAGATTTTTGCTATTTTTGCAAGAAGAAAATTGGCTTTTTTGATACATCATCAAGAACGGCTTTTGCCCAGACCGTATGCGGAAATTGTGTAAACAAAGTCAATCGCATTGCAACTCTATACAATAGGGAATTTTCGGAATACACGCTATATTCACTGGAAGATGCCGGAAAGATCCTAGAGAAAGCACCATCTTTTGAAATGTATATAAGTAGGTATTTGAAAATTCGTGCTGAATATGAGCCACAAATTCAACATTACCAAGAATTGGCTGAAAAAGAGAAAAAGACACTAAAGGAAATCGAAAAAGGCATGGATGATGACAGAAGAGAATACGAAGCTGAACTGAAAGAATGTGAAAAGGAATGGAAAGCAGAGCGTGCATCTTCTGACTATAAAAATGAACTTAAGGAGTATGAAAAAGCAAGACGAAGAGGCGATGAAGTAGCAGCACGCACCTTGAAGAGACTTATGGATGCTGTTGATGACAGCTATCGAGCGGAGGTTGAAGAAAAGCAGAATTTATATAATAGGTCTCAAAGAGAACCACTTGAGGTATGTGAAGAGTGGAAAAGCATTGTTAAATGCTACGAAGCGATAGTTAATCGATTGAGAAATTATCAGGCGGTTAAAGAGTATGTTTTTCGTGTGACGGAGGTTCCATCGGAAAAGCTAGTCCTAGGACATGAGATAGAAAGGCGGTCAGAAGAAAAAAGCGAAGGCAGAGAATATATTCTGTTGTATTTGAAGAAAATCCTTAAGGTTGATGAGTCGCGATTGCAAGAGGCAGCGAATAATGATGTGATTCTCGCAGAATTTGGAAAAAGCTGGATAAATAGTGGAGTTGAAAAACTACTTATTAAGGAGCGACTAAATGAAGGAAGCATAGAAAGACTTCAGCATGCAATTGAATCGCATAAAATTCTGCTAAGTACTGTAAGCGATCCGGATATTCTTAGACGAGCGGAAGATGCGATGGATGAATCTGAAAAAACTTTAGATGAGTGTATGAAAACGCGGGGTGATTTAGATAAAGAATTTAACCGTAAAGATTTAGAATTAAAAGCGGCATTTAATCGATTGACGGAACCAGATACTCGGAAGCTGGCTTCAGAAAACAATACCAATAGTGCAAACATAGTAAAAGCTACAACTACAAAGCAATCGAATAACAGTCAAACGGTAACAATAGCACAACCTGCCGCAGTAAAACCGAGTGAAAAACAGGAAAAAGGTGTTACTTGCGGTAACTGTGGGAAGGAAAACAAAGATGGAGCTAAATTCTGTCGGTATTGCGGAACACCGCTTATTGCCAATTCCATCCGGTTTTGCACGGAATGTGGACATAAAATAAGACCGGGGGGAAAATTTTGCCCTGCGTGCGGTACGAAAGTTGAAGATTAAAAGAAATGGGTGATGTAAAATGAGCAAAAAATGTATTTACTGTGGTGCTGAGTTAGAAGACGATGACCTTTTTTGTGATGTATGTGGTCGGAAGCAAGAAGAGAACACTTCACACAAGGCAGTACAGACGCCATCACACGAAGAAACTTCAGCTGTAGAAGAAAAGACTAAGGAAGAGGTCGTTTTAGATGTTTCCCAAGCTACGGAGCCAGAGCCTCAGCAAGCATCCGAGGCAAAAGATATAGTAGAAGTGAAGATGTCAGAACCTGAAAAGGCAGAAGAAAAGCCTGAACAGAAAAGTGAAAAAGTATTAAGAGATGATGCTGCTAAAACTGTGACAACGCAACCTAAAAGTGGCATACGAAAAGTCAGGGATATTGTGCTTTGGATTTTGACCGTTGTTATGGTTCTTTCGGTGGTTGTAGCCGTAATATCCGGGATGGGTGTAATGTCAGTGGCGTATATTATCGCAGCTGTTGTTCTTTGTCCAAAGTTTAAACCGGAAATGGGTTTCTGGAAACGCATTTTGATTATGTTTGGAGCGTGGATTGCGGTCTCGGTAGTGCTTGCTATACTTTGATTAACGTAAAAAGAGCATTGCGGAGGAACAGATGAAAGATTACTATAAAATCTTACAAGTAGCATCTGATGCGTCACCAGAAGTAATTCAGATGGCATACAAGGCTCTTGCAAAAAAATATCACCCGGACTTAAATCCGGGACAGGAAGAAGCAATGCAAGAGAAAATGAAAGATCTGAATGAAGCTTATGAAATTTTGTCGGATAAAGATAAAAGATGGCAATATAATCAGAGCTTTTATCAAAATGAAGAATCGTCACATTACTCGGAATCGGAACCGCCAAGAAACTCTTGGACAGAATCATCGTATAGAGCACAAGCGGAAACAGCATCACAAGGCAGTGAAACTACTTCAGGAAAAGGCTGCGCAAGGACTGGCTGCGGATGTTTGACTGTGTTTATTGTGATTTTTATGTTGATGGGTGTTGTAGGAAGTTTTTCGTTAACGAAAGAGAATAAATCAGCTTCTGCGTCAGAAGTAAGCACAGCGGCATCAATAAACGATCAGTCAGAGAGTAGGACGGAAGAAACCATGCCCATTAGTAATGAGACAAAGGCTTCCTCTGAAATTCAGAATGGTCCAATCTATAACTCCGTTGATCCGCCTGATTCTACTGATTCTAGGCAAGAAATTCTGGTGGAGGCAACCGGGAGTAATGCAATGCTGACGCTCTGGACATATCGGGATGGTCAATGGGTCGAGGACATGAGCACTACAGCAGCGATTGGCTCAGATGGGCTTACAACGAATAAGACGGAAGGCGACCACATGACACCAGAGGGAACGTTTCCAATCTATTTTGCTTTCTCTACAAAAGCAAAAAATACAAAAATCGCTTTTGAAACAATTAGTGAGGATAGCGTATGGGTGTGTGATCCAGAGTCTGTCTACTATAATACCCTTCAATCTAAGAATAATCCCGATAAAGATTGGGCAGATAAAGGCGGAGCAGAGAATATGTACCCCAAATTCTCGAAAGGTTCTTCAAATGCCTGTATTTGTTTCGGCTTTAATGGAGATGGCTGGAGTCCATATGGTGCAGTAGCTTACGGCGGATCGGCACTCTTCATTGATGGTGTTGGTGAGAATGGTAAAATGAACTCTGGATATGGTGATATTAAGATTTCCGGTAAGGATATGACAAAGCTGTTGTCGTATCTGGACTCTGACTATAACCCAACGATTACTATTCGAGCAGCGCAATAAGCTGCAAAAAGACCACCGCTTTCATTTATGATAGAAAGCGGTGGTCTTTCACTATCGGAAAAAACTTATAAATCACTGATGAGAATAAAATTTTCTAAAATGATAGAATAAAAACTGAAAATGAGGTATACTAATAGCGGGAAGGAGTTGAAAAAATGCTTTGCCAGTTTTCTTTTCAGAATTTTAAGTCTTATAAGGATGAAACAACATTTGATTTCCGTGCAATGGCGATTCCGGAGTTTCAAGATGCATTGATCCGACAGGAGAAAGCAGAAGACTTACTTCCGGTCAGTGCAGTCTACGGCCCCAATGGTGGCGGTAAGACGAATCTGCTTCAGGCATTCTTTTGCCTGATTAACCTTGTTGTGAAGCCGATTCATGCATTGGAGAAGAATCGGCAGCCAATGATTTTCCAGCAGGGCAGCAGTGCGGCTCCCTTTATGCTGGATGAAAGTTCTGCGAATGAACCTACGATTTTTCAGGTGTTCTTCCGTGTAGACGAGAAGGAATACCAGTATTACATTTCGCTCAAGGAAGAAATTGTTTTTGAGTCGCTGCTGTGGCGCACTCTTGGCGGCAAGAAGACGGGCCTGATTTTTGAGCGAGACGGTCAGAAGATTGAATTGGGTGCGAGCATCAGTAAGGCGAGCATCAATCTGGATGTCAATCCGAAGATGCCGTACCTTTCTTTTTTGGCGATCAACTACAATATCCCTGTGATTGCAGAAGTGCAGAATTGGTTTGAATCCTGTATTACACAGAGCTACGCAAACCCCAGAGCAGAAAACATTGTGCTGGTGTCCAAGAGTGAGACGACTAAGGAAAGCCTGATTCATGCACTGAATGATGTAGGTATTGATTTGTCCGGTTATCGCTATGATGAAGATAGCAAGCACCTGTTCACGCAAAGAACGATCAACGGCAAGGTCTACGAGCTTCCCTTTGAAGCAGAGTCGGATGGAACCAAGAAAATGATTGCAGCCTTGCCGGTTCTGATGGTAGCATTGCAGGAAGGCCGCACAGTGGTTGTGGACGAACTGGATGCCAAGCTGCATCCGAAGCTGCTTCGGTATGTGATTCAGATGTTCAAGAACCCGGAACTGAATAAGAAGGGCGCACAACTGCTATTTAGCTCGCACGACCTGACTACGATGAAGAATACAGTTTTCCGTCGTGATGAAATTTGGTTTGCCGCAATGAATGACAATCATGAGAGCGAAATTTATTCGCTTTACGAATTCCGGCAGGAGGACAATACTCGCGTCAAGAGCACAGCGGCCTTTGACAAGCAGTATCTGGAAGGCCGATATGGCGCAGACCCATACCTCTCTAATATGCTGACAGGGAGGGACTGGGCATGAGTTTGAAGCCTCCGAAAAAGAGTGACCTTGGAAAAAGCTGGATGAAGAATCGCCGTGATAAGGCGAGGATGATTCAGCCGGAATACCACTTGATTGCATCTGAAGGTACAGAAACCGAGCCGCAGTATTTTGGCGCAATTCAGAAAATCATCAATGCTAAGTACCGTGATAGAATCCAGCTAAAGGTAGAGGGCATTGGCGACAATACGGTGAATCTGTTGATGAAAGCTCGTCAATACGTTCAGAATAACGGCATTGTGTTTAAGCACGTCTGGATTGTCTATGACACAGATGATTTTCCGGCAGAAAATATTGACATGGTAGCACAGCTGTGCGAAGAATACAGTACACAAGGTGAGACGATTTACCATGCTGTATGGTCGAACCAGTGTGTGGAACTGTGGTATTTGCTACATTTTATTTATATGGATACTGATATTGACAGATCTCGTTACTGGCCGAAGCTGAGCGATTGGCTGAAAAACATTGGTGCAGGGAGTTACGAGAAGAACCGCCCGGATATGTATGAAGTGCTGCGACCTTACATGGACATTGCGATTGCCAATGCAAAGCGATTGGACAAGCAAAATGAAGGACGGAAACCCTCTGAGTCAGCACCCGGAACGAAAGTTTACGAACTGGTTGAGATGTTGAGACCTTATCTTTTGGACACGCAGTGACTTTGACGCTGGAAAGGAGGCACACGCAATATGTGTGATGTGCTTGATAAAGTGGAAAACCGTGGCATTGCCAAGGGAAAAATTGAGGGCGAAATGGAAGGCAAGGCACAGGTGACAACTCTTATGAAGAAGCTTTTTGAACAGAATCGCATCGACGATGCGAAAAAGGCTTCCGAGGATGCAGCATATTGTGACCGTCTGCTGAAGGAATTTGGAATCAATTAAAAAAGCATTTGTCAAAATTGCAGTTGAGGCGTCTCGAAAACAAAACTTGAATAGTATAAAGCAGATGAAGGCTCTTGACTTCAGGAGGTCAAGAGCCTTTTACGTCTTGTTTTGTGAGCAGAAAGAAGGTACAATAATAGCAAGTGACTCACATCTGCGAGGTGATACGATGCTGAACATCTACTTTGGGGATATGCCAGAAGCAGTCTACAATACGTCGGTTTATTTCAACTACACTTATGAGGATGAATGGCTGACTTCTGATTTCGCAAAAGAAGTTATCAAAAAAATTGACAAATCCAATGTTCTGGGGCCTCATGCAATCGAAAGCCCGGTTTTAGGTGTAATTCCGCCGGAGAACCTGTCTGGCGGCACGAAAACGCTTCTGTTGATGGCAAATGATCCGGAAAAGGTATTCAATGCCTCGACTTGCGGTGACAACTGCGCACCCTTTATTCTCAAATTAGCTAAGAAAAAAGACCTGACGATCAATCTACGTCACCTGATGGATTTTGGAAAGAAAAAATTCCCTGTGGATGTAAAAGTTTTGAATACAGGTGATGTGGTGCACAACATGGAAGAATTGATGCCGATTGCATTCGAGTTCGTATGAGGCTATAAAATGAAGGGTAAACATAAAATCGAAGTTCGGAGCAAACGAATAGTTTTTACCATAGAATTGGAACGCAACATCACGATTCTGCGCGGTGACAGTGCAACAGGCAAGACGACGCTGGTTGAGATGCTGAGTGCCTATGAGAACTATGGCAGAAAAAGCGGCATTACGATCGTCTGTGACAAAACGTGCAGAGTCCTGTCCGGTGCGCTCTGGGAGGCTCAACTGAAAGACATTCAGGATGCTATCGTGTTCGTGGACGAAGGCAGCACTTTTGTTTCAAGCCTTGACTTTGCCCGTGCGATTCAGAAAACGGACAACTACTATGTGCTTGTGACGAGAGAAGATTTGAGTACCCTGCCGTACAGCGTAAATGCAATTCTGGAGCTGAAAAAGACGACCAGCCGATTTAAGCGGACCTATAATAAAGCATACCCCATTTACGATTCTCTGTCCGCCAGCGATGTGGAGCTGGGAAGCGTTGAGAAGCTTCTGACAGAGGATGCAAATTCCGGGTATCAGCTGTTTACAAAAGTCGGCGAGAAATACGGAATTGTCTGTATCCCTGCGGCAGGCAAAGATAACATCAAACAGAAGATCTTCCCAATGAAATCCGAGAAGGTTCTGGTAATTGCGGACGGTGCTGCGTTTGGCCCGCAGATGAACGACATTTATCGCCTGATGCAGGAGGACAACGCAAAGTTCAGCTTGTACCTGCCGGAATCGCTGGAATGGCTGCTTCTGAAAGCAGATTTGCTCGGACAGCCGGACATTATTGAAATCCTGCAACATCCGGCAGATTTCATCGAGAGCAGCGAATTCTTCAGTTGGGAGCGGTTCTTTACCAACTTGCTGGAACAGCGGACGAAAGACATTTCCTATATGCGGTATGACAAGGCAAAACTGCCGGAATTCTATTTGCAGGAAGAAAATCTGGAGAAGATCATTGCGGAGATGGGCTAAGATACACTGAAAAACTACAAATAACATATCATCGTTACTCCGAACGCTCTGTAATTTTGGCACCCGCCCAGGCTGCGATCAAGAACCCCCGCAAGTAATCGCGTGAGGGCTTGAAAAAGCACCAATAAAGTATATGACCGCCCCGGTTTCCGTAAGAGGAGATCGGGGCGGTTTTTTGCGTTCACGGAGGGGAAGATGAAAAACGCAGCATGAATATATACTATATAAAAATGAATATATGCTAAAATTCCGGGAAAATACTTGCATTTTCATTGAAATGGGTGTATTATAACACCTGCCGACGAAATGCCGACAATCAACAAGAGAGGGATCGATACTATTATGTCTTTGAAGAAGAAAATTGCTGCGGCTTTCATCGCCTGTGCGATGACGCTTGCCGTGGTTCCTTCCGCCTTCGCCTGCACGGCACTCTATGTCGGCAGCGACCTCACCGAGGATGGCACTACCATGTTTGGCCGGATCGAGGATCTGGGCACCAACGATTACAACAAGCTGTTCAACATCAGCCCCGCCGGGAAGCACACCGCGGGCGAGGTGTACGAGGGCTGCTACGGCTTTACCTACACCTTCACCCACGACAGCTACCGCTACACCGCCCGCCGGGACGACAACGGTCTGGGTGTCTGCCCGGACTGCGACAGCACCCACGAGCACACCCCCTATGAGGAGGCTGGCACCAACGAGAAGGGCGTCATGGTCTCTGCCACCGAGTCTCTCTACGGCACCGACGCCGTGCTGAGCGTAGACCCCTATGTGGACAACGGCATTGAGGAAGCCGAGATCACCACGGTGCTGCTGAGCGAAGCTTCCACGGCCCGCGAGGGTGTTGCCCTGCTGGCCTCCATCTACGACAACGCCGGTGCAGCCGGCGGCTCCGGCGTGTTCATTGCCGACCAGAACGAGACCTGGTTCGTGGAGAACCTGACGGGCCACACCTACCTTGCCCTGAAGCTCTCCTCCAGCGTGGTCTTCATGCAGCCCAACATCGCCGCTATGGGCAAGATCGATCTGGATGACACCGACCATGTGGTGGCCTCTGCCAACCTGATCTCCGTGGCCCAGAAGGCCGGTACCTTTGTGGGCGACGCCGCTGCCAATGTCATCGATCTGGATGCCTCCTACAACGGCGACATCGCATCGGACCGCATGGCCGCCGGCCTGAACTACCTGTACGGCACCGACACCTTTACGAAGGACAACTACAGCGAGACCGACTTTGCCATCAGCAACGTCGGCGAGAACGGTGCCATCGTCCCGGTCTACTCCAACATCCAGCTGACCAAGAAGTTCTCGGTGGAGGATTCCATCCACTTCTTTCAGACCGAGCCCATCGGCAAGACGGGCAATGTGGAGACTCATCTGTTCCAGGTGAGCGCCACCGGAGATCTGAACACCGCCATTACCGAGTGGACCGCTTTTGACGACGACGTGTACAACGCCTTTGTCCCTTACTATCCGATGCTGACCACCGACACCGCAGATGTCTACAAGGTCTCGGTCCATAAGGTCACCCGTTCCGACGAGCAGCCCACCGAGGGCGTCTGGTATCAGGATGCCAAGGGCCGCTACTATACCTACCCGGACGACTGGACCGACTCCTTCTACGGCGTGCGTGATGCCCTCTCCAACCTGCTGACCTACGGCAGCAATGGCAATCAGGTCACCGCAAAGGATCAGGCTGCAGCCAAGGCCAGCTACGCTGCGCTCCAGCAGGAGATCATGGCCGACTACGCCGATATGAAGGCCGCCGTTGCCGCTGCCGACACGCTGGAGGCCAAGCAGGCTGCCGCCACCAACGCCAGCAATGCCATGAGCCAGAAGGTGTACAACACCACCCTGAAGATGTACAATAAGCTCCAGGCCAAGACGGCCGCCCGGGCATGGGTCAGCTCTCTGCTGCACTGAGGCTTTGCAGCGCCTGAGGCGTTTCCCATAAAACCGCAGCGCCCCCGGTTTCCATGACAGGAAGCCGGGGGCGCTTTGTGTATGACTGCTCCTTGCAAACGCCGCCCATTCGTTCTATATGACAAGGCAAAACTGCCGGAATTCTATTTGCAGGAAGAAAATTTGGAGAAGATCATTGCGGAGATGGGCTAAGATACACTGAAAAACTACAAATGACGTAGTATCGCCACACCGAACGCTCTGTAATTTTGGCACCCGCCCAGGCTGCGATCAAGAACCCCCGCAAGTAATTGCGTGAGCGCTTGGAAAAGCACAAATAACGCAATCGAACCGCCCCGGTTTCCGTAACAGGAGATCGGGGCGGTTTTTATATCGTGGATTATATTTATTTTACATATTTACACAAAAAGATTTGAAAAGAAGCGGAGGCGGTGACTGGTTGAAAATTTAAGAGCGACTGAGTATAATAAAACTGTAAAATGCTTTATTTAGGAAAAGAGGTCTGTATGGCAAAGTTTGTACCATTTATTATAAAAACAGACGGCAGTCAGAATATCAGTGTGAAAATCGTGCGCATGAAAAAGTCTGATGCGGTACAGACGGAAAAAGAACCTGTGTGGCAAACAAGCTGGTTGTCAGATTATATTCAGGATGATGCCTTTGAAAAGTATGCCTTAAAGACGAGTAATGGCGAATTGGTTGCGCTGGCTGCATACGAAATATTGGAAAATGACGTGATGGTTCATATTACCTACATTGAGAGTCAGCCGGAAAGCAATCCGACAATTGTCGGGCATTCTAAAAAGTATCAGGGCATTGGCCGAGTGTTGATTGCGTACGGAATCAAGCTGTCGATTGACCATGAATGCGGCGGGACGGTCACGTTCGAGGCAAAGGTTCCGGAGCTGGCAGAGCATTATGTCCGGGACTATGGAGCTTGTCCATTGCCGAGTTTTGGCGGAGCACCGCGTTATGAACTTTCTGGTGAGGCGGCAATGAACATTTTTGTAACTTACTTGAAATGAGGTGTGTTTGATGAGTGCAAAAGAATATTTCCAGCGTGATGCAGAGCGAGAGACATTTTATCGCACATTTTATCAAATTTGCAGACGCTTTAATGTCACATGGTCAACAGCAACGCCGGAAGTCCGAGCTTTTATTGAGGAAGTTACCCGTGTGACTTATGAACAGGAAAAAGCAAAGCGCAACGGAGCTTCTCTTAGTACAGTGAAGCCGTTCTTTGGTGATACAGCGTGTTAAAGAAACGGCATATCACTATTGCGAACGCCCTGTAATTTTGGCACCCGCCCAGGCTGCGATCAAGAACCCCCGCAAGTAATTGTGTGAGACCTTGAACAGGCACAAATAATGCAAGTGAACCGCCCCGGTTTCCGTAACAGGAGATCGGGGCGGTTTTTGTGTCATTTGCTGAATCTGAAGGATCCGCTTGTAAAGTTTGGAAAAAAGGTGTAATATTGGTGTACAGAGATTTAGAACAATGCATGATATGTAATGCCTCTGTGATCTGCATCAGCGGATGTGCTCCGAATGCTTGATAGGGAGCAACACTTTCCCCGCCTTGCGGGGGTAATAGCCGGAAAACGGCAAACATCAAAAAAACTGAAAAAACCATGAAAAAAGCAGCAAACATCCGCTTTATAGGACTTTTTGTGTGCTATTCTATCCTCGGAGAAACCCCGATGATGCGGAAAATGCGATTTTCCTGACTGCAGTGGAGGTGGAACAGGATGAAACAACGAGGTGTTCCCTGCGAAGTGCGGCTGTTTGCAGGCAAAACAGACCCGGTGAACAGCGGTTTCTGGCTGCCGCTCTGGATGCACCTGCGGGATACGGCGGGTATTATGGTGTATCTGGTGCAGAAGTGGCTGCCGGAAAGCGTCCGTCAGCATATCGAGCTGGACGAGGATCTGCTGACACAGACCGCCTGCTTTCTGGGGTGGGTGCATGATATTGGTAAATTGAGCTGTTGCTTTGCCGGGCCTATTATGGAACTTTTGCCGGAGCCCAGACAGCGCCTGGAAAAATACACAACGCTCCGGTACCGGGAACAGAACCGCAAGTGTTCACGTCACGCGCTGGCGAGCGAGGCCATTTTGCGGTGGCTGAAATGCCCCGACGGGCTTGCATCGGTAGCAGGCGCACACCACGGCAAGCCACAAACCGGGAAGAATGTGCTTGACCAGCTGGGGGATAAGAACGAAAGAGGCAGCTGGGAATCCAACTATTGGCCCGAGGGGGAACAGGAATTCTGGGAGAGCTGCTGGCGGGAACTGTTTGACTACGCCTTGCAGGAAAGCGGCTTTTCCAGCGTGGACGAGCTGCCGCAGCTGACCATCCCGGCTGAGATCCTGCTGACCGGCCTGCTCATCATGGCGGACTGGATCGCCAGCAACACCCGGTACTTTCCGCTCATTCCGGTGGAAGAGGAGGGCAGCGATACCCTGTATCCCGCCCGTGTCGATCGGGCGTGGGAAGCGCTGGACCTGACCTCTCCGTGGGAGGTGCAGTCGGATGTGACGGAACCGGGGGCGTTTGCGGAACGGTTCGGCTTCCCGCCCAACGAAGTCCAGCGGGCCATGCTGGAAGCTGTCAGCCGCACGCAGGAACCGGGTATCTTTATTCTGGAAGCACAGATGGGCGTGGGCAAGACGGAGGCCGCGCTGGGCGCGGCAGAGATTTTAGCCAAGCACGGCGGTGAGGGCGGCATCTTCTTTGGTCTGCCCACTCAGGCCACCGCCAACGGCATCTTTGAGCGGCTGCTGGCATGGGCTGAAAAGCAGCCGGATGGGTTGGAGCACTCCATCAAGCTGGCCCACGGCATGGCCGAACTGAACGAGGCCTATATCCGATTGCAGCAGGACACGGTGCGGGTGGAGGAAGATCTGGAAGCAGACCCCGATGCTGACCCGGAGAGCCGAGTGATGGTGCATCAGTGGTTCCGGGGCAATAAACAGGGGCTGCTGGCTGATTTTGTCATCGGCACGGTGGATCAGCTGCTACTGGCGGCGTTACAGCAAAAACATGTGATGCTGCGCCACCTTGGCCTTGCGGGCAAGGTGGTGGTCATTGACGAGTGCCACGCCTACGATGCCTATATGAACTGCTATCTTGACCGGGCGCTGACCTGGCTGGGCCGGTACAAAGTGCCGGTGATCCTGCTTTCCGCTACCCTGCCCGCCAAGCGCCGGGTCGAGCTGGTCAGGGCCTACCTGAATGGAAGAACCGCCCCGGACGGCTTATGGCAGACCTGCCGGGGCTATCCGCTGCTGACCTGGACGGACGGCAAACAGGTGGAGCAGATGACCATCCCACTGGAAACCGAACCACGCAGAGTGGAGACATTCCCGCTGACCGAGGAACAGCTGACTGACACTCTGCGCAGTGCCTTGCGGGAGGGCGGCTGTGCGGGCGTGATCGTCAATACCGTGAAAAGGGCGCAGGCCATTGCGGCTCGTCTGCGGGCAGAACTGCCGGAGTTTGAGGTGGTGGTATTCCACGCTCAGTTCCTTATGCCCGACCGTGCCGCCAAAGAAGAGGCGCTGATGAAGCGCATCGGCAAGCACTCCACCCCGGAACAGCGGGATAAGCTCATTGTGGTGGGCACGCAGGTGCTTGAACAGTCCCTTGATATCGATCTGGATTTTCTGGTCACAGAGCTCTGCCCCATGGACCTGCTCTTACAGCGTATCGGACGGCTGCACCGCCACGAGAACCGCACCCGTCCCCGGCCGGTGGCACAGGCCCGCTGTGCCGTGCTGGACACTGGGACGGAGGACTTCGACGAGGGCAGCAAGGCGGTTTACGGGGAATGGCTGCTCTGGCGCACCCGCAAGTTCCTGCCCACCGCCATCACCCTGCCCGATGACATTGCCCCGCTGGTGCAGGATGTCTATGGCTGGGAGCCCGACCCGCTGGCCGCCAGCCCGCAGAGCACTGCGGCCCGGGCAGAGTACGAAAAGGCCCAGCGAATCAAAATGAGCAAGGCAGAGACCTTTACCATTCTGCCGCCGGAAGAGCACAGAAAGCGCCCTTCCCGGAATACGCTGGACAATTGGATGGATGATGTGGGTGCGGTCAGTGACAACGGTGCCCGCGCGGCGGTGCGTGACGGAGACCCTTCCATTGACGTGCTGGTGCTGATGCAGGATGCGGCGGGAAATGTCCGCTTCCTGCCCGATGAAACGGGGCATCCCGGTGCCTGCGTGCCCACAGACGAGCCGCCTCAGCCGGAGATGGCGCTTCAAATTGCACGGCAGAAGCTGCGCCTGCCCGGATATTTCAGCAAACGGTGGTCGGTGGAACAGACCATCGCTGCACTGGAAGCCCGGAACCGGGAAGTGTTTGGGTTGTGGCAGCAGTCGCCGCTGCTGCGGGGAGAACTGATCTTACTGCTGGATGACCACCTGACCGCACAGCTTGCCGGGCAGGTGCTGCAATACGACCGTGAAAACGGTCTGACCTACCGGAAGGAGGAAGAGAATGAAGCAAATTGAGTATAATTTGCTGGAGGAACGCTGGGTGCGGGTGCGCGGGCAGGACTATACCGTGCAGGAAGTTTCTCTGCCGGATGCCCTGCTGCACGCCCACGAATACCGTGACCTGGCCGGAGAACTGCCCACGCAGGATGCCGCCATGCTGCGGCTGCTGCTGGCGGTTCTGCACACGGTGTTTTCCCGGGTGGATGGAAACGGTACGCCGGCCCCCTTTGAGGAAACGGACGATGCCCTGACCCGCTGGGAGGAGCTGTACCGGCTGGGGCATTTTCCGGAAGCGCCCATCCGGGCCTATCTGGAGCAGTGGCGAGACCGCTTCTGGCTTTTCCACCCGGAACGCCCCTTCTGGCAGGTGCCGGAAGCGAAGATCGGCACGGAGTACACCGCGTCCAAGCTGAACGGGGAGCTTTCCGAGAGCAGCAACAAGCTGCGGTTATTCTCGTCCTATGCGGGTGAGGGCAAGGAGGGCCTGACTTATGCACAGGCAGCGCGGTGGCTGCTGAGTGTGAATGGCTACGATGACACCTCTGCAAAGCCCAAGGGCAAGGGTCTGCCCTCGGTGGGCGCTGGCTGGCTGGGAAAGCTGGGGTACATTCAGGCGCAGGGCAGCAATCTGTTCGAGACTTTGATGCTGAACCTCACTCTGCTCAAGGATGGCGTAGAACTGTGGGGGGAGAATCATCCCTGCTGGGAGCTGGACGAGCTCCGCAGTGCAGAGCGCACAGAGATTGCCCTGCCGGATAACCCCGCCCAGCTGCTGACCCTGCAATCCCGGCGGCTTCTGCTCGACCGAGAGGGAGAAATCGTGACCGGTTTTTCTCTGCTGGGCGGCGATTTCTTCCCCCGGGAGAACGCATTTGCAGAACAAATGACCGTCTGGCGTGACCCGGATGCCAAAAAGAGCAAAAAGACCGGGCAGGTCACCTTTGTGCCCAGCCGTCACGACCCGGCAAAGCAGTTCTGGCGGGAGTTTCCGGCAGTGTTCTGTGAGGAAGGGGAAAGCGTCCGCAGGCCCGGCGTTGTCCGCTGGGTGGAAATGCTTCAAAATGACCCGGACTGTCCGTTGGAACGCAAGCGGTTGATCCGCTTTGCCATCAGCGGCATGAAGTACGGAGATAAGGATTTCTTTGTGAACGATTCCTTCAGCGACAGCCTGACCTTTCAGGCCGCGTTGCTGGGAGAACTGGGACGGCGCTGGACAGTGCCCATCCGGGATGAGATCGGGCGCTGCGAGCAGGCCGCGCAATATGTCGGCCGCCTTGCGTGGGAGCTCTCCCTTGCGGCGGGAGATAAGAACGATACGACCGCGGAATCCGCCCGCACCCAGTTCTACTTTACCATCGACCAGCCGTTCCGGCTTTGGCTGCAGAGCATTGACCCCGAAACGGACAAGCTGGATGAAAAAGCCGATGAATGGCAGGAGGAAGCTCGCAAACTGGCCGCAGAGCTGGGCCGCCAGATGGTGGAGCGGGCCGGGAATGCCGCCTTTGTGGGCCATAGGGTCGAGGTGAAAACAGGCGGTAAAAAGGACGAAAAGAAAACCAATCTGTATACGGCCCCCAAGGCCTACAATAGCTTCCTGTACAATCTGCGGAAGCTCTATCCGAAGAAAGAAGGAGGAACAGCATGATAACGGATGCGATCCATGATTATGTGGCCGGACAGTTGAGCAGGCTGTGGAGCCTGCCCAAACCCCAGCGGCGTGCCCGGCTGGCAGAGCTGCGCCGGGGCGTTGGGCATCAGCCCGGCGACCTGCCGGCGCTGTGGGGCAGCTTCCTGCAGGAATTGCCCAAAGAGCTCTGGGGCAGGGAAACGGCGGCAGGAGAGTGCCGGGAACCATCGGAAGCCGAGTGGGCGGTCTACCTTGCCCTGACTCTTTACGCCCTGCATCAGCAGGGAGAAGAGAATGTTTCCATGAATGAAAAGGGCTGCACGCTGGGCAGGGCGGTGCGCCTGCTGGCCAAGAATTCCGCAGCTGCCGCGCAGGACTGGACCGAGAGCAGCGTCCTGCGCCGGTTCAACGCACTGGCCACAGCGGATTCCATGCCCGAGGTCTCCCACTACCTCCGGGGGATGGTGCAGCTGTTCCGGGGAAATGAACCGAAGCTGAAACTGGATTACCCCCGGCTGGCTGTGGAGCTGTACCGGTTCCAGCTCCCGGATCAGGCAGCCAATGTCCGCCTGCAGTGGGGCCGGGATCTCTACCAGATGAATGCCGACACACCTGAAACCGAAGAAAAGGAGAATTGAAATGGATACCAAGCGTCTGTATGTTGATTTTCATGTGCTGCAAACGGTGCCGCCCAGCTGTGTGAACCGCGACGATACCGGCAGCCCCAAGACGGCTGTCTATGGCGGTGCCACCCGCGCCCGGGTATCCTCTCAGGCGTGGAAGCGCGCGATCCGCAAAATGTTTGCCGAAGAAATGGCCGACATGGTCGAGACCGGAAAACGTACCCTGAAAGCAACTGACCTTGTGGCCGGGGAACTGGCCGCACTGGCTCCTGAACTGGACGATGCCAGACTGAAAAAGGATGCAAAAAAGGCACTGGAAAATGCAGGCATCAAACTGAAAGATGACAACAACGCCGCCCTGCTCTTTTTGAGCACGGCCCAGGCCCGGGCGCTGGCCCGGCTGGCCGCCGAGGACTGCGAGGAGAAGGATGACTACAAAAAGGCCCTGAAGGAGAACCCTTCGGTGGATATGGCTCTGTTTGGCCGGATGGTCGCCAGCGATCCTTCCCTGAATTACGATGCCGCCGCTCAGGTGGCCCACAGCATCTCCACCCATGCCGTGCAGAACGAGTTTGATTACTTCACCGCCGTGGATGACTGTGCCCCGGAGGATTCTGCAGGCGCGGGCCATCTGGGCACGGTGGAGTACAACTCTTCCACCCTGTATCGCTATGCCACCGTCAACATGGTGGAACTGGTGCACCTGCTGGGGGCTGAAAAGGCAGCCCAGGCTGTCCGGGTGTTCGGCGAAGCCTTCATCCGCTCCATGCCCACCGGAAAGCAGAACAGCTTTGCCAACCGCACCCTGCCGGATGCTGTCTATGTCACCCTGCGGGAGGATCAGCCTGTGAACCTCTGCGGTGCCTTTGAAAAGCCGGTGCGCAAGAGCCCCGAGGGCTATGCGGAACCCTCCAAGACGGCACTGAAGCAGTATGCGCAGCAGGTGTATGCCTGCTATGCGGATGCTCCGGCCCAGAGCTTTGCTGTGGGCATCGGACTGGACGAGCTGGCCCCGGCCATGCCCTTGAACCAGATGCTCACTGCGCTGGAACGTGCCGTAAAGGAGAAGCTGCCCGGAAATGAGGTGTGACCATGGCAACGCTGTTGCTTCGGCTGGCCGCGCCCCTGCAATCGTGGGGTGCGGATTCCAAATTTGAGACCCGCAAAACGAACCGGGAACCCACCAAAAGCGGTGTCATTGGCCTGTTGGCGGCGGCTCTTGGCCTGCGCCGGGACGATGCCGCAGGCCTTGCCCGGCTGAACAGCCTGCACTTTGCCGTCCGTGCTGACCGGGAGGGCAGCCTGCTGGTGGATTTCCACACCGCCAACCGGCTGAGTGAGCGCCAGCAGAAAGAAAACCGAGAAAAAGGGAAAAAGCCGGAAGCTCCCTATGTGACCTACCGCCATTATCTGCAGGATGCGGTCTTTCTGGTGGGGCTGGAAAGCGAGGACACCACCCTGCTACAGGAGCTGGAAACGGCCCTGAAACATCCGGTCTACCCGCTGTATCTGGGGCGGCGTTCCTGCCCGCCCACCCTGCCGCTCTGCCTTGGCATCCGGGCCGGGAAACTGATGGATACCCTGCGGGCCGAACCGCTGCTGGCGAAACAGAGGAATGGGGCCCCCTTGCGCATCGTGGCAGACGCGGACCCAGCGGATGCTGCTGCCGTGCCCCGGCGTGATCTGGCGGTGTCGTTCAGCCCCATCCACCGGCAGTACGGCTTCCGCCCAGTGCGGGAGTGGAACACAAACCCGCCGGAAATGCCCGGCGCGACCGAACATGACGCAATGGCAGAATTGAGGTGAGGAATCATGTATCTATCCCGCGCAGAACTTGACCCGACCCGCCGTGAGACCATGGTGGCGCTGATCTCGCCCCAGAAATTCCATGGTGCGGTGGAAAACGCTTTTGCCGGTGCGCGCCGCCGCAGGCTGTGGCGGCTGGATCAGCTGGGAGAAAAACTGTACCTGCTCCTGCTCAGTGAGGAACGGCCGGATCTGACCGCCCTGTGTGCGCAGTTCGGCACCGGTGCGCCCCCGGAGACCCGGCCCTATGACCCGCTGCTGGAACGGGTGACAGCGGGCAGCTGCTGGCAGTTCCGCCTGACTGCCAACCCCACCCGCAGCAAAAAAGACTCTGCCGACCATACGGCCCGGGGCACCCTGAAACCCTGCTATCTCGAGGTGGAGCAGGAGGAATGGCTGTGGGCGCAGGCCGCAAAGCACGGCTTTGCCGTCTCGGAGGGGTCGTTCGCAGTGACCCGGAAGCAGACCTATCACTTCAAGAAAAACGGCACCCGGCCTGTTACCCTGCTGGCTGTGACCTACGAGGGTGTTCTGCAGGTGACGGACCCGGAGGCCTTCAAGGCCCTGCTGTGCGAGGGCGTTGGCCGGGGCAAGGCCTATGGCCTTGGCCTGATGACCATCATCCACAGGGGAGGAGACCATGGCTGAGATGCCGGCCTTTTCCCCGCCTATGCGGGGGTGATCCCGTGTCCAGACGTAACAAAAACCGCCCCGCCGGCTTTTCCCCGCCCACGCGGGGGTGATCCCGCCGGGCAGGCAACCACAGCAAACAACCTACACTTTTCCCCGCCCACGCGGGGGTGATCCCCTCGTCCAGGTAGTCCATAAAGATGCGGCACTCTTTTCCCCGCCTACGCGGGGGTGATCCCTACACTTCCCACCACACTTTCATCATGCCCACCTTTTCCCCGCCCACGCGGGGGTGATCCTGTGACGCTGTAGTAGACGCAGGTGTCGGCTGCCTTTTCCCCGCCCACGCGGGGGTGATCCCCCGCTGCTTTGCAGCGTCAGGATGTAAGTGAACTTTTCCCCGCCTACGCGGGGGTGATCCCATGGGCAGCCATACGCCCTCCAGCTCCTTGTTCTTTTCCCCGCATGCGCGGGGGTGATCCCAACAGCTTCACTCAGGCCGCCATCGAGGCCGACTTTTCCCCGCCCACGCGGGGGTGATCCCGCCAATCAGAAGAAATCGTCCAAGTACAGCTACTTTTCCCCGCCTGCGCGGGGGTGATCCCTATGGCGTGAACATCTACGATGCACAGGGCAACTTTTCCCCGCCCTGCGGGGATACTCCATAGAATAATTGGTGCAATGCGGGAGCGTTCAAGCTTAACCTGAGGATGTAGAAGCGAATTACAAGAAAGAAGGTGAAACAATGGAACATGAATATGAAGCTCTATTCAGAGCGATTTTGGAGCTTATCGACAAATGCGACACGATTGAAGAATTGCGTGAGAGCGTGAAGCGTATCATGGGCGAGGGCTAAGCTGAGATGCATTTTTTTCTGCATCTGCGGGGATCATCCTGAGCGCAAGTTCACCCTGTCGTTCTCTAGCGACTTTTCCCTGCATCTGCGGGGGTGATCCCTCCCCGGCGACACGCACCCGGAATACGTCGGACTTTTCCCCGCCTTGCGGGGTTATTCCACTGAAAAATGTTTCGTCAAATCGGAACCGCAATATTTTCCCGCATAGGCGGGAGTAATCCGGGCAAGGCGAATTACAAGAATGCTTGCAAAGTCTTTCCCTGCCATGCAGGGGCAATTCCCTAAGAAAGAAGGTGAGAACATGGATGAAATGACAACACCGGAAGTGAACAGTTATCTTGAGTTGATTGCAAAGCTGGTTGAAGCAACGGCCAAAACACCAGAAGATGCCGCGAGAATCGTGCGTGAGAGTAAAGTTAAATAATTTCTGCACTAGCAGGGGTAATCCGTCATCTCCGATATCGTCACCGATGTTCGCCAGTTTTCCCCGCCCGGCGGGGGTGATCCCAGGCGAGAGGTGATATCAGCGGGGACAACACCATCTTTTCCCCGCCCACGCGGGGGTGATCCCCATTGAGTATGGCGTAAACCTGCTGGATTTCACTTTTCCCCGCCCATGCGGGGGTGATCCCTACGCAAGCATGGCAATGGACTATAAAACTGTCTTTTCCCCGCCCACGCGGGGGTGATCCCCGTGAGCAGCGCCGGGCCGCAGCCAAGGCATACTTTTCCCCGCCCATGCGGGGGTGATCCGGGGTACATCCGGCAAAAAGAGTGGGCCACGCTCTTTTCCCCGCCCACGCGGGGGTGATCCCGTGTGCAGCGGTCTGGTGATGAACGACGGCACCTTTTCCCCGCCTACGCGGGGGTGATCCCAAAGTTCAAACACACCATTATCTTCAAGGATGCTTTTCCCCGCCTACGCGGGGGTGATCCTTTTAATTTCCCCTTTCTGCCAGCGTGGCCAGACTTTTCCCCGCCCACGCGGGGGTGATCCTGAATCGGAACTGCCGCCGTAAAACAGAAAAGGCTTTTCCCCGCCCATGCGGGGGTTCTACATTGACAACCCTGCGCAAAAAGCAGATAATAGGCTTATCTTGAATGCAGAGCGAGGGAAAGTATATGCTGTATTTTGAAAACGATTACTGCGAGGGTGCGCATCCGGCAATCTTACAGAAGCTGGTGGAGACCAACTTTGAAAAGGTCTCCGGCTACGGCACCGATCCCTATTGCGCCAGTGCGCGGGAGAAGATCCGCGCGGCGTGCGGCGCACCGGATGCCGATGTCTGGTTCATTTCGGGCGGCACCCAGAGCAACGCCATCGTCATTGCATCGATGCTGCGCCGCTGGGAGGGTGTGCTGGCCGCATCCACCGGCCATGTGGCCGCTCACGAGGCCGGTGCCATCGAGTTCACGGGCCACAAGGTCATCGGCCTGCCGCACACCAACGGCAAGCTGGATGCCGGGACGGTTGAGGACTGGTGCAGGACCTTCTATGCCGATGGCAATGTGGACCACCTCGTGTTCCCGGGCATGGTGTACATCTCCCACCCGTCGGAGTACGGCACCCTGTACACCAAGGCAGAGCTGGAAGCGCTGTCCGCCGTCTGCCATAAGTACCACATGCCGCTGTTTATGGACGGTGCCCGTCTGGGCTATGGTCTGGCCGCCGAGGGCACCGATGTGACGCTGGCCGATGTGGCCCGCCTGACCGATGTGTTCTACATCGGCGGCACCAAAGTGGGTGCGCTCTGCGGCGAGGCAGTTGTGTTCCCCCACGGCGCACCGGCTCACTTTATGACCATGGTCAAGCAGCAGGGCGCTCTGCTGGCAAAGGGCCGTCTGCTGGGCATCCAGTTCGATGTGCTGTTCACCGATGACCTGTACCAGACCATCAGCAAAAATGCCATTGAGACCGCCGCCGTGCTCAAGAAGGGACTGGCCGAAAAGGGCTATTCGTTCTTCATGGATTCGCCCACGAATCAGGTGTTCATCGTGTTGTCCAACGAGCAGCTGGCCGCGCTGGAAGGCAAGGCCAAGTTCGGCTTCTGGGAGAAGTACGATGATACCCACACCGTTGTCCGCATTGCCACCAGCTGGGCCACCCGGATGGAAGAGGTGGAGCAGCTGCTGGAGCTGATGTAAGGGCACACCTGCCAAATGGCGGAGCGTCTCTTTGTGCAGGATGCAGATTGTATTTCCTGCGCGGATATGCTATTCTTAACTGGATAAAGGCTGCACTTTGTGCACCGTGGAAGGATGGTTTGTATTATGGGCTTTTTTGACAAGCTTTTTGGCGGCAAGGCCGCATCCGAGACGAAATTTTCCGGCCAGAAGATGACGGTCATGCTTCCCATTGACGGCAAGGTGATCCCGCTGGAGCAGCTGCCCGACGAGACTTTTGCCTCTGCGATCCTGGGCCCCGGCTGCGGCGTGGAGCCCACCGGCGACACCGTTTATGCTCCCTTTGACGGCACCGTTACGCAGGTGCCCGAAAGCCTGCACGCCGTTGGTATGATGAGCGATGACGGCATTGAGCTGCTGATCCATGTCGGCATGGACACGGTGGAGATGAAGGGACAGGGCTTTACCTCCCTGACCAAAGAAGGGGCCAAGGTCAAGGCCGGCACCCCGCTGCTGAAGGTGGATCTGGAAGCCATCCGCGCCGCAGGCCACCCCACTGCAACGGCCCTCATCGTGACCAACAGTGATGACCTGCCGGAGATCAGTGTTGCTGCAAACGGCGATGCTGCCGCTGGCACGCCGGTGTTCAAGTTCAAGAAATAAGTGAGCAGATCCCCCGGAGGCAGAGTGCTTTCGGGGGATTTTTGCGGAGAAAAGTCGTACTTATTTGCAAAAAATGCTGGATTTTGCGCGATTTTCTCTTGCATTGCAGGGGGAGTTGTGCTAGAGTAGGCAAAGTGTGAGCCAAAAACCGGTATTGTGAGAGGAAAAGTATATGGAAACAAAAAAGAAGCACGAATTATCCCTTGCAAAACGCATGGCGATCTCTCTGGTCTGCGGCCTGGTGGCCGGTCTGGCCTTTATGTTCCTGCGGGAGCATCTGAACGCCAGCGGTCAGGCACAGACCTGGACCACCATCAACAACCTGCTGTTCCAGGATATCACCGCCGAGGGCGCTGAGCGTTCCTTTGGCATCTTCTACATCATCGGCCAGCTCTTCATCAAGGCGCTGCAGCTGGTGATCATCCCCATGGTCTTTACCTCCATTTCGCTGGCCATCGGCAGCATTGCAGACACCCGCACCATGGGCCGCATTTCCGCAAAGACCCTGTTCTGGTTCCTGCTGTGCTCCTTCCTGGCGCTGCTGCTGGCAGGCTGTGTGGGCTACGGCACCTACTCCATGGGCCTGTTCAACACCCGCATCGAGGGTCTGGCAGAAGCCAGCGGTTCCACCGGTTCCAACCCCCTGAACGTGGTGCTGAACATCATCCCCTCCAACATCATCACTGCCTTTGGCAGCAATGGCGCTGTGCTTTCCAGCGTGTTTCTGGCAGTGGCCATCGGCCTGAGCATGAACACCCTGGGCGAGAGCCGCACCGCGACCCTGCGCCGCCTGCTGGGCGAGGTCAACGATGTGGTGGTCGTGTTCCTGAACTTCATCGTCAGCAACTTTGCCCCCTTTGCAGTCTTTGTGCTGCTGACCCGTACCTTCGCCATCTACGGCATCGATTACCTTAAGCCCGCGCTGGTCTATGTGGTGGTCACGGTGGTCCTGCTGCTGGCCTTTCTGATCATTGCCTACCCGCTGGTCATTGCACTGGGTGCCAAGCTGGACCCTTTCACCTTCATCCGCAAGATCGCCAACGTGGCAGTGTTTGGCTTCTCCACCTCCTCCAGCGCCGCCACCCTGCCCCTGAACATCAAGGTGTGCGAGGAAGAGTTCGGCGTGGATGAGAGCATCGCTTCCTTCGTCCTGCCGCTGGGCATGACCATCAACATGGACGGCACCGCCATCATGCAGGTCATTGCCACCGTGTTCATTGCAGGCTGTGCCGGTTACACCGTCACCCCCGGCCAGCTGGTCGTGGTCGCCCTGCTGGCCCTGCTGGCATCTGTGGGCACCCCCGCCGCTCCCGGCGCTGGGGCTGTCATCCTGTTCACCATCCTGTCCGGCATGGGCTTCGTCAACGACGGCGCTCTGCTGGCCTACTCCCTGATCCTGGCCATCAACCGCCCCATCGAGATGCTGGTCACCTCCCTGAACGTGGTGGGTGATGCAGTTGCCAGCATCTGCGTTGCCAAGAGCGAGGGCCTGCTGAACGAGAAGACCTTCAATAAGTAACAATACGCCGTAACAGGCGCAGCAAAAACTCCCATGCACAGCATCTTCCGATGTGAGCATGGGAGTTTTTTGTGCGGTAGTATTTGTGGGAAGAGTGTGGTATACTCGGCTCAGTTCAATAACTCGGAAGTTGTGAAGGCAAATGAAGCGGATACTACAATACAAGTACCAAGGAGGAATATGAGAATGTCGAAAGATGAGTATTTGATAACCGATGCGCCCCTCAAAGCGTTGACGGTTTTTGCAATGCCGATGATTCTTGGGAGTTTTTTTCAGCAAATATACAATATGGCCGACTCCATTATTGTCGGCCAGTTTGTTGGTTCTTCTGCACTTGCAGCTGTCGGTGCCTGTGCAGCATTGACCAATGTGTTCATTTGTGTGGCACTGGGAGCCGGCGTAGGTGCCGGTGTGCTGGTGAGCCGCTATTTCGGTGCCAAAGAATATGGCAAAATGAAAACCATTGTGTCAACGTCCTTGCTCAGCTTTTTGATTCTGAGCATTGTCCTTGGCGTTTTTGGCTTATGCTTTTCCCTCCCGATGATGCGGGGCTTGCAAACCCCTCCCGACATTCTGGATGAGGCGGTGCTGTATCTGCGGGTCTATTTTGCGGGCTTTCCGTTCTTGTTTATGTATAACATTCTCTCCAACATGTTCACCTCTATCGGTGAATCAAGAATTCCCTTGGCACTCCTGATTTTTTCTTCTGTCCTGAATATTTTTATGGACCTTTGGATGGTTGCTGGGCTTGGTCTGGGCGTGTTCGGTGCCGCTCTTGCAACCTTGATTGCCCAAGGCATTTCCGCCGTATTTTCCTTTCTGATTTTTCTTCATCGGATGCGGCGATACGAGAGCCCATTTCAACGATTTGACTGGCAGGGGCTGCAATCCATGCTGCAAATTGCCGTGCCGTCGATTCTTCAGCAGTCTACGGTGTCCATCGGTATGCTGATTGTGCAGGCAGTTGTAAATCCATTCGGCACACAGGCGCTGGCAGGCTATTCGGCGACGATGCGAGTAGAGAATGTGTTCTCTTTGATTTTTGTCTCCATCGGCAATGCGGTTTCGCCGTTTGTTTCCCAAAACCTTGGCGCAGGCAAGCCCCAACGCATCAAAAAAGGGTACCACGCTGCACTGGTGCTGGATCTGTGCTTTGCAGCCATTGCGTTTGTGGTCATTGAAGCGCTGCACACGCAGATTTCCTCGCTGTTCTTGGGAAAAGACGGAACGGCGTTGGCCTATCAGGTGTCTGGTGACTATATGAGATGGCTTGGTTACTTTTTCATCTTCATGGGTATCAAGATGGCAACCGATGGAGTCCTTCGCGGTCTCGGAATTATGCGTCCGTTCCTCGTTGCAAACATGGTGAACCTTGCGATTCGTCTGTCCGTTGCCCTGATCTGTGCACCGCGTTTCGGCATTGCCTTTGTCTGGCTTGCGGTACCAGCTGGTTGGCTTGCGAACTTCTTAATCTCCTATGGGGCTCTCAGGAGATCATGGCCGACTGATAAAATGGCATCAACCAGATAACTTCGCGTTTGTGGAGCAAAGTGGAACAATAAAAGAGCAGTGCTTCCGGTGGGTGGACCCATTGGAGAGCACTGCTCTTTCTTTGTGGGAAAATTCAGCTGGCAGGAGCGTTACAGTGTGCCGTAGGGTGCAATGCCGATCATGTACTCAACACCAATGGCGACCAGAACGACCAATGTGGAGATGATGAAGCCGTGCAGCATGGGCTTTGCGCCGGAACGGCAGAGCGATTTAAAGTTCGTGTTCAGACCAATGGCCGCCAGAGCCGCGACCATCAGAAACTTGCTGATGGTCTTCAGGCCGGAAACCAGCCCGGCGGGCAGAAGGCCCAGACTGGTCAGCAGGGACATGGCAAGGAACGCAAGGATGAACCAGGGGAAAATGGAACGGATGCGCACCTTGACACCGTTGGCCTGAGCACTCTCTTTCTTTTTCAGGTGCAGGTTGATGGCGGCAAAGACCAGAACAGCCGGAATGATCGCCAGCGTGCGGGTCAGCTTGACCATCGTTGCAAAGTCACCGGCTGCTTCACTGAAAGCGTAACCGGTGGCTACAACGCTGGAGGTATCATTGACCGCCGTACCGGCCCAGAGACCGAATGCGGCATCGGAAAGCCCAAGCCACCGGCCAAGGAGCGGAAACACAACGATCATCACCGTATCGAACAGGAAGGTGGCGGACATACCGTAGGCGATATCCATGTCATCGGCCTCGATCACCGGTGCAATGGCGGCAATGGCAGAGCCGCCGCAGATGCCGGTTCCGGCGTTGATCAGGCTGCTGGTCTTCCAGTTGAGCCCGAGCACTCTGCCGATCAGCGCGCCCAGTCCAAAGCAGGTGGCCAGGGTGAAGAGCATGACCGTCAGCGAAAAACGGCCCACGGTCAGCACGGTGCGGATGTTCAGGCTGGCACCCAGAAGGACGATGGCGAATTTCAGGACCTTCTTAGAGGTGAATTTGATGCCCGGCGCGGTTGTTTTGTTGGGCTGGAAAAACGCATTGATGGCCATGCCGATAAACAGGGCGATGACCGATGCGCCAATGAGGTGGAGCCCGGCGCTGCTTTCCAGCGTTTCCAGCCACTTGGCGATGCAGGCGATGCCCAGTGCCAGTGCGGCTCCGGGGATCAGGGCGGTGATCTTCTTTGACATTCGTTGGGTTTCCTTTCTTTTGCATGTTATACGGAAATAAAAACAAGCGAAAACCACCGGCAGAACCGGTGGTTTATTGCTGGAGAAAAGGGCGCTCAGAACGAGCCGCCGGAGGAGCCGCCAAAGCCGTCGCTGTCCACGGAGGAGCCGCCGGAGCTGCTGCTCTCTTCGTGGGGCGGGTCGTAGACCTGCACACGGTCGGTGTGGGTGTAGTTGTCCACCTGCACCCGCAGCTTTAAGCCTGCGCCGATGTAATCGTTGGCCTCGGTCTTGAGCCGGGCTGTTTTCATCTGGCTGTACAGCACGCCGCAGACGATACCGGCAATGATCATGGGAACGCCGATGACGATGAGGAGCAGGATGGGCCAGCCGCTGGTGTCGTTGTCAACATCCAGCGGTTCGCCGTGCTCGGCGTAGAAATCCAGCGTGTCGGCGCACATGGAGAGGTACTCGGAGGCGGCCTCGGTCCAGTCGTCGTCCGAGAGATAGGGAACAACGGCATCTTCGATCTGCTCGATGCGGTAATCGGTAAAGGCTGTCACGCCGCCGCCGTAGGTGATGGTGACATACTTGCGGGAGCCGACTGCCAGCAGGAAAAGGATGCCGCTCTGTTCAGGGCCGCTGCCCAGACCGTTGGCAAGGTAGTAATCTTTGGCGTACTGGCGCTGGTCGGCATCGCCGATGCTGTCCACCACCAGAAAATATACGTCGCAGTCGTGGCCGTCGCTGGCGGCTTCGGCGGAAGCTTCCAGCTGGCTGTAAGTATCCGCATCGAACAGGCCCATCTCGTCCCGCACCAGCGGTGCGGCGGCAAAGGCGGGGATGCTCAGGCAGAGCGCCAGCACCAGAGCGGCCAGCAGGGCGGCAAAGCGTTTTGCAGTGTGTTTCATTCTGCCACCCCCTTATAACAACAGCAGGAACGCCAGCACTGCCATCAGGGGCAGGCTGATGCCCGCAAACCACGCGGCCACCCGGCTCTTGTCCACCGGCAGGTCACCGATGAGCCGCCCGGTCTGCCCGTTCATGGCGAACAGGAAGTCCTTGTCCTTCCACCGGGTGTGGAGCATCCAGACCGGCAGCAGGGCGTAGTGGGCGTGGGTCATATCTACGTTGATGTTCTCGGAAATGGGGTGGATCTCGCTGTAGCCGCCGGTGGTGGCGTGGAGCGCATCGGCCGTGGAGTTGTACATCCGGCGGTAGGCGCGCTCGGCGCAGGCATCGGCATCCTCGTCATACCGGTCGGCCAGATAGCCGGGCAGGTAGGCCGTGGAGAAGGGCTTCAGGTCGCCGTAATCAAAGGGCTCAATGGCATCCATGTGGGTGTTAGGCATCTTGCTGGAGCCATCCACCGGCACCTTGGCAAAGGCGGCCGAGCCCTCGCGGCGCACATCGTAGTGCTGGGTGGTGGTCACCATGTAATCGCCCTCGCGGTGGCTCTCGGAGTTCTGGCCCTCGTACCGGCCGCGCGCGTCGGCCTTGGCATCGTAGAGCCAGAAGGGGACATATACGCCCTGGATCTCCGCGATGTGGTTCTGGCTCTTGAACGCCTTGGGCAGGAAGGCCTTGCCCTTGTAATATCTGGTCAGCTGGGTAATGGCGGCCTTTTTGTCCAGCTTGAAGGGCAGGATGTATTCCGGCTTCAGCTTGCCGGAGAGCTTGCCGCCCAGCACCGTGGGGTTGCCGCAGTAGGGGCAGGTGGTGGCGGCGGTGGTCTCGTCACAGACCAGCTCGGCTCCGCAGGTGGGGCAGGAGTAGCTGTTCAGGCCCTCCGCCTCGGCCTCACTCCACACCGGGCTGTCCTGCCGGGGCAGGCGGGCGGCTTTTTTGGCATCGCCCTCGGCGGCAGTGTCGGCAGCGGCCTGCTTTTTGGCGTAGCGGGCCTCAATGTCCTTTACGTCGTAGGCCGAACCGCAGTAATCGCAGACCAGCTTGCCGCTGGCACCATCGTAGTGCAGGGGGCCGGTACAGGCCGGGCACTGATAATTCGTTGTCTTTTCAGCCATGCGTCAGACCCCTCTCAGGCCCCAAAGGGCTTGCCGCACTCGGGGCAGAACTTGGGCGGGTTGGCCGGGTCGGCAGGCACAAAGCCGCAGTTGGCGCACTTGGCGGCGGGCCGGGGTCTGCCGCACTCCGAGCAGAATTTGCCGCTGTTCTTTGCACCGCAGCTGCACACCCAGACAGCCGGGGCTTCGGGCCGGGGCTTGCCGCATTCGGCACAGAACTTGCCCGTGTTGCCGGTGTGGCCGCAGCTGCAGGTCCAGCCAGCGGCCGGTGCGGTCTGAGGCTGCGCGGCGGTCTGCTGGCCGCCCATCTGGTAGAGATCCCGGGTGTTGACACCGCCCGCTGCAGCGGCCTGGTTCATCCCCATGAAGGCCATGGCGGGGCCGGCAGCGGTGTTGGAGGCGGCAGCCTGCATGGCGGAGGCCTGTGCGCCCACCAGATGCGCGGCGGCGCGGGTGGGGTCCATAAAGGCCGCACTGCGCTGCAACTCCTTGATCATCTGCTCGTCCTCTTCGCTGGCCTTGACACCGGAAACGCCCAGAGAGACGATCTCGATGCCGCGCAGCCTGCTCCACTTGGCGCTCAGCTCCTGATTCAGGGCCTCGGCCAGCTCGGCGGTATGGCCGGGCAGGGCGGAGTAGCGGATGCCCTGCTCGCTGATCCGGGCAAAGGCGGGCTGCAGGGCGGTCATCAGCTCGGTCTTGAGCTGGCCGTCCAGCGCGTCGCGGGTGTAGGCGTTTTCCACATTGCCGCAGACATTGGTGTAAAACAGGATGGGGTTGACCACCCGGTAGCTGTATTCGCCGAAGCACCGGATGCCGATGTCAATGTCGATACCGGCGCGCTGGTCCACCACCCGGAAAGGCACCGGGTTGGGGGTGCCGTACTTGTTGCCGGTGAGCTCCCGGGTATTGATATAGTAGATGCGCTGGTCGGAACCGGCCTGCCCGCCAAAGCTGAACCGCTTGCCCAGCTCGGCAAACACGCTGTCGATGTTCTTCAGCCCGCCGCTGAGCAGGGAGGGCTGGGTGCCGGTGGTGTAGGTGTACTCGCCGGGCTCAGCGCAGAGGTCCGCCACCTTGCCCTGCTCCACGATCAGCACGCACTGGCCGTCGGCTACGGCGATCACAGAGCCGTCCGAGATGACGTTTTCGCTGCCGTGCCGGTTGGCGGAGCGGCCGTTGGTTCGCTTCTGGCCCTTGACAGCCAGCACCTCCGCAGGCAGAGCGTCACAATAAAAATATTCCTTCCACTGGTCGCCCATCACGCCGGATGCCGCGCCCATGGCTGCTTTGATGAGACCCATAACTTCAATCTCCTTTTGTGCCGGGCAGTGCCCCAAAGCGGGGAATGGCTCCCCCGGGCGCTGCGAAATTTGGGATAAGTATAACATAATCCGGAAAATTGTAAAAGCGATTTGGCAAAAAGGCGAAAGAAAAACTTGTTCTTGCTTTTTTGCCCCGGCGGGTGTACAATACCCTACGAAAAACAAAACACAGGGGAGCTCGTGAGGCGGGCTGAGAGGAAGTAACCAAACTTCGACCCTTGACCTGATGCGGATAATGCCGCCGTAGGAAGTCATAGGAAAATGATTTTTTGCAGGAGGCACCGCTGTGGTGTCTCCTGTTTTTTGTTGCCGCAAGCCGCCGCAACGGGCGGCTCCGGGCTGAGGGGGAGCGCCCTGAGCCTTGAAATAACTGCGATGGGAAGCCGTGTTCCGGCGTGAGAGGAGGCCAGCAAGCCTCGACCGCTTTTTGAGAAAGAGGAGTTTCCAATGAAAAAATTCTCTGTGAAAAAGCTGGCTCTCGCTGGAATGTTCTGCGCCCTGTGCGTGGTGGGCAGTGTGTTCAGCTTCCCGATGTTCGGCAGCAAGTGCGCCCCTGTGCAGCACATGGTCAATGTGCTCTGCGCCGTGCTGCTGGGCCCCTGGTGGGGCGTGGGCGTGGCCTTTGTGGCCTCGCTGCTCCGCAATATCCTGGGTCTGGGCAGCCTGATGGCCTTCCCGGGCAGCATGTTTGGTGCCCTGCTCTGCGGCCTGGTCTACGCAAAGACCAAAAACTTGATCGCCACCCTGGTGGGCGAGGTGTTCGGCACCAGCATTCTGGGCGGCCTGTGCGCTTACCCGGTGGCCATCTGCCTGATGGGCAAGAGCGCCGGTGACATCGCGTTCTATGCCTACATCGTGCCCTTCCTCATCTCCACCGCTGTGGGTGCGGTCATTGCGGGCGTGCTGGTGTACAGCCTGCAGCACTCCGGTGCCCTGCGCTCCATGCAGAGCAGCCTTTCCTGACGGGGGTGCGTCATGTTTGCAGAGCAGTTTGCCAATGTCCGCACCAAAAGCCCCCTGATCCATAATATCACCAACTACGTTACCGTGAACGACTGTGCCAACATGGTGCTGGCCTGCGGTGCTTCGCCCATTATGGCCGACGATGCCGCCGAGGTGGAGGATATCACCACCATCTGCGGCGGGCTGAACATCAACATCGGCACCCTGAACAGCCGCACCATTGAATCCATGCTCAAGGCAGGTAAAAAGGCCAATGCACTGGGCCACCCCGTGGTGCTGGACCCTGTGGGCGCAGGCGCTTCCGCCCTGCGCACCGAGACGGCCTGCCGCCTGCTGGACGAGGTGCGGTTCACGGTCATCCGGGGCAACATCTCCGAGGTAAAGACGCTGGCTTCCGGTGCGGGCACCACCAAGGGTGTGGATGCCGATGTGGCCGACAGGGTCACCGAGGAAAATCTGGACGGCGCGGTGGCCTTTGCCAAGGCATTTGCCGCAAAGACCGGTGCCGTTGTGGCCATCACCGGTGCCATTGACATCGTGGCCGATGGGGCAAAAGCCTACTGCATCCGCAACGGCCACCCGATGATGAGCGCCATCACCGGTACGGGCTGCCAGCTCTCTGCCCTGACGGCGGCCTTTATCACCGCCAACCCCGGCCAACCGCTGGAGGCTGCGGCTGCTGCCGTCTGCGCCATGGGCCTTGCGGGCGAGATCGCCCATGCACGGCTGACCCCGCTGGACGGCAACGCTACCTACCGCAATTACATCATTGATGCCATTTACAATATGACTCCGGCTCAGCTGGAAGAGGGTGCCAAGTATGAAGTGCGCTGAAGAATATATGCGGCTCTACGCCGTCACCGACCGTGCCTGGGTGGGCGGGCAGACCCTCTATCAGCAGGTGGAGAGCGCCCTGAAGGGCGGCGTGACCTGTGTTCAGCTGCGGGAAAAGGAGCTGGACGAGGAAGCCTTCCTGAAGGAGGCGTTTGAGCTCCACGACCTGTGCAAAAAGTACAACGTGCCCTTTTTTATCAACGATAACGTGGACATTGCCATCCGCTGCCACGCCGAGGGCATCCATGTGGGGCAGGAGGATATGGCCGCTGCCCAGGTGCGCCGGCGCGTGGGCGATGAGATGATGATCGGCGTATCCGTCCACAGCGTGGAGGAGGCTCTGGAGGCCGTCCGGCACGGTGCCGACTGTCTGGGCGTGGGTGCAGCTTTCTCTACCCACACCAAGGCAGACGTGGACGTTCTGCCCGAGGGCATGATGAAAGCCATCTGCGATGCCGTGGACATCCCCGTTGTGGCCATCGGCGGCATCCACAAGGAGAACCTGCTCCGGCTCAAGGGCACCGGCGTGAACGGTGTGGCCCTTGTCAGTGCGATCTTCGGCGCGGAGGACATCGAGGCCGAGTGCAGGGAGCTGAAGGCACTGGCGGAGCAGCTGTAAGGCGGCTCGCCCTCTCAGTCATCGCTGGCGCGATGCCAGCTCCCCAAAGGGGGAGCCAATTGCGCACAGAGGAAAGGCTGCGCAAAAACCTATTTCCGGTACGTTCAGCGCGCAAAGCGCTGTTCAAGATAAAAGAAACATTTGGAGGAAAGTACCATGCAGAACTACACCACACAGATGGACGCTGCCCGCAAGGGCATCGTCACGCCGGAAATGGAGATCGTGGCCAAAAAGGAATACCGCACCACGGAGGAGATCCGTCAGCTGGTGGCTGAGGGCAAGGTGGCCATTCCCGCCAACAAGCACCACACCTGCCTGAACCCCGAGGGCATCGGCTCCATGCTGCGCACCAAGATCAACGTGAACCTGGGCGTTTCCCGCGACTGCAAGGATTACAACGTGGAGATGGAAAAGGTGATGAGCGCCGTCAATATGGGCGCGGAAGCCATCATGGATCTGTCCAGCCACGGCAACACCCAGCCCTTCCGCCAGAAGCTGACCCACGAGTGCCCCGTGATGATCGGCACTGTGCCTGTGTACGATTCCGTCATCCACTATCAGCGCGACCTTGCCACCCTGACCGCGCAGGACTTCATCGACGTGGTGCGCCTGCACGCTGAGGACGGCGTGGATTTTGTCACCCTGCACTGCGGCATCACCCGCAAGACCATCGACCAGATCCGCACCCACAAGCGGAAGATGAACATTGTCAGCCGCGGCGGCTCTCTGGTGTTCGCCTGGATGAGCATGACCGGCAACGAGAACCCCTTCTACGAGCACTTTGACGAGATCTGTGAGATCTGCGCCGAGCACGACGTGACCATCTCGCTGGGCGATGCCTGCCGCCCCGGCTGCCTGGCCGATGCCACCGATGTCTGCCAGATCGAAGAGCTGGTGCGTCTGGGCGAGCTGACCAAGCGCGCCTGGGCACACAACGTGCAGGTCATGGTGGAGGGCCCGGGCCATGTGCCCCTGAATCAGGTGGCCGCCAACATGGAGGTGCAGAAGAGCATCTGCATGGGCGCTCCCTTCTATGTGCTGGGACCCCTCGTCACCGACATTGCCCCCGGCTATGACCACATCACGGCTGCCATCGGCGGTGCCGTTGCCGCCATGAGCGGTGCAGCCTTCCTGTGCTATGTCACCCCCGCCGAGCATTTGGCTCTGCCCAACGTGGACGATGTGAAGCAGGGCATCGTGGCCTCCAAGATCGCCGCCCATGCGGCCGATATCGCCAAGGGCATCCCCCATGCCCGGGATATCGACGACAAGATGGGCGATGCCCGCCGCGTGCTGGACTGGGATGCCCAGTTCGCCTGCGCTCTCGACCCCGAGACCGCCAAGGCCATCCGGGATGCCCGCCTGCCTGAGGATGACCACAGCGACACCTGCTCCATGTGCGGCAAGTTCTGCGCCGTCCGCAGCATGAACAAGGCACTGGCCGGGGAATACATCGACATCCTGTAACACAGCGTTTTCTTCCTTCTCAGCCGTCCGGTTTTGCTCGCCGGGCGGCTTTTTTGCTTGTCCCTGGGCGGGGAACAGGTTTCCTGCTTTACAGAAAAGGGAAAGCATTGTAAAATAGATGGGTAAGTAATAAAATATCCGGCGGGAAGCCCCTGCCTGAGAACGAGGAATAAAAATCATGGCAAGATCGAATATCCGGGTGCTGGCTCTGGACTTGGACGGAACCCTGACCAATGACGAAAAGATCGTTACCCCCCGCACCCGCGCGGCGCTGGATGCCGCCGCCGCACAGGGCGTGACCATCGTGCTGGCCTCCGGCCGCCCCACAGCGGGCATTCTGCCGCTGGCAAAGGAGCTGGGGCTGGACAAAAAGGGCGGCTGTGTGCTGGCCTACAACGGCGGCAAGATCGTGGACTGCGTGACCGGCGAGGCCCTGTATCAGGTGCAGCTGGGAGCGGAGTTCGTCCCGGAGCTCTGCGAATTTGCAGCCCGGCAGGACGTGGCCATCCTGACCTATAACAGCGAGGGCATCGTGTGTGAGCGGGATCAGGACGTGTGGGCAAACAAGGAGTGCTTTACCACAAAGCTGCCGATGATCCATGTGGATGATCTGGCCTCCTATGTGGACTATCCGATCTGCAAAATGCTCATCACCCTTGACCCTGCCCGGCGGGATGCTGTCTGTGCCGCCGGAAAGGAGCAGTTTGCGGGCCGGATCGACCTGTACCCCTCCAGCCCCTTCTTCATCGAGGCCGTGCCGCTGGGCGTGGCAAAGGACAGGAGCCTTGCCGCCCTGCTGGAGCGGATGGGCCTGACCCGGGAGAACCTGATGGCCTGCGGCGACGGCCTGAACGACCGCTCCATGATCTCCTATGCCGGGGTGGGCGTTGCCATGCAGAATGCCGAGGATGCCGTCAAGGCTGTGGCCGATTACGTCACCGCCGCCGACAACAACCACGACGGCGTGGCCGAGGCTATCGAAAAATTTATCCTGAACTGAGAGGAACACAAACAACAATGCCACGCAATCTGGTTTTATTTGATCTGGAATGGAACATCGGCTATAAGCCGTATCCCTTTAATTATCATGGCGTGCAGCAGACCTTCCGGGGCGAGATCATCGAGATCGGCGCGGTGAAGATCGACGAGGATGCCAACGTGCTGGATACCTTCTCCATCCACCTGCGGCCCCGCATTTTCCGCACCCTGCAGCACCACATCGCCAAGGTGACGGGCCTGACCCAGGCCGACCTGGACCGGGGTGAGCCCATCGTGCAGGGGCTGCGCCGCTTTATGCAGTGGTGCGGCCCGGATGCCGAGTTTGCCGAGTGGGGCATGGATGACGTGCCGGTGCTCAAGCAGAACCTTTTCCTCTGCAATCTGGACGAGAGCCGCCCCACCCAGTGGTATGATCTGCAGCAGATCTTTCTGCGGGAGCACCCCCGCAAGGAGGGCGAGGGCATGACGCTGGAAAGCGTTGTGACCCGGATGGGCATCCCGATGGAGCGCCCGTTCCACGATGCCCTGTCCGATACCCTTTATACCGCCGATGTCTGCCGCAAGCTTGACCTGCGGGCGGGTCTGGCGGCCTACCCCACCGAGGAGGAATCCCTGCGGGCAAGCCTCTGCCCCGCCCCCGGTGATTACCGGGACTTCCGGGTGTTCCGCGGCTATGTGGAGCAGTCCACCTGGCGCAGCGACCCAAAGATCATCACTGCCAGCTGCCCGGTGTGCGGCGGGGATCTGCAGCCGGACGATATCTGGCTGAAAAAGGGCAACAGCGGCTGGTATACTCTGTCTGTCTGCCCTGCCTGCGCCGGTACCGGCAATGAGGTTGGAAAGGGCGTATTCCAGCGCTATAAGCTGGCCCGGCGGGACGGCCTGCACTGGAGCTTTGCCCGCTGCGTCCAGATCCCGGACGAAGCCGGGCTTGCCCGCTGGGAACGGATGCGCGCCCAGCAGATCGAGCGGATGCAGGCCCGGGCCGAAAAGGCTGCCGCTGAAGCCGACGGAAAAGCATAAAGATCCCCGCCCTGTGCAGGAAAGGCCCCCGCAGTCTCGTAGTATAGGTGATATGACAAAAAAAGCTCGTATTTTGTTCACGGGCGTGTCATAGAAACCGGATATACTAAAGAAAAATGAGAGGGAAGGAACACGCGGGATGGAAATGACGATGATAGGCTGGCTCCACCAGCTGGGAACGCTGGAATTCTGGGAGGCCCTGCTGGAAGGCTTTGGCGGCCTTGGCCCCATTGCGCCCGTGATCCTTGCGATGGTGGAATCCTTTTTTCCGCCGCTGCCGCTCATCGCCATTGTGGCACTGAATGTTGCGGCCCACGGCGGGCTTCTGGGCTTTGTGTACAGCTGGGTCGGGGTGATGCTGGGCGGCACTGTGATGTTCCTGCTCTGGCGGCGTGTCGTCAAGCGTTTTTTCTGGAAATTTGCCCGCCGCTCGGCTAAGCTGCAAAAGGCGGAGCAATGGGTCAGCCGGTTCGACACCGCGTCCCTGTTCATGTTGTCGCTCCTGCCCTTTACGCCCTCGTCCTTTATGCACTTTGCCTTTGGCATCTCTGATTTTGACGAGAAGCGCTACCTTGTCACCATGCTGCTGGGCAAGGGCGTGATGGTGGCCATGATGGCCCTTTTCGGGCAGTCGCTGGTGTCCGCCATGAAGAACCCGTTCTACCTCGTGCTTGCCATCGCCATCTGGGCGGGAATGTACTTTGCCAGCAAGCACTTCTGTAAAAAGCACGAGATCGATTGAATCGGCGCAGAGCTGCCGCTGAAATGCCAGCGCCTGCGTTCTGCTTGACTTCTCCCCCCGGCCCGGCTATAATACAGATGTATCAGGAAAAATGCGTATACCCGGGCAGAGTAGCGCAAAGGTGAGCTGGACAGAGAGAACGGGCCGTTGGCTGGGAGCCTGTTTGCAGCAGCGTGTGTGAAGTGCGCCCGGGCAGCACGCCGCGGGAAACCTGCTGGGGAGTATCGCGGCGCGGCAGCCGCCGTTATCGGCTTTGAGCGACAAACAGAAGTGGAACCGCGATTTTGAAAACCGCCTTCGAAGTGATATGCGATATCATATTGCTTTGAGGGCTTTTGTTTTTTCAGGCAGATTCGCAGGAGCTGCCCTCTTTGCCAAGGGCTCCCCTATTAGGGGAGCTGGCGAGTGAAGCGAGACTGAGAGGTTTTGCTGCGGCTTTTGTTTGCCCTACAAGAAGGAGAGTTCTTATGCAGATTTTCAACACCCTGACCCGTCAGAAGGAAGAGTTTGTGCCGCAGGTGCCCGGCGAATACCGCATCTATGTCTGCGGCCCCACTGTTTACAACTATATCCACATCGGCAATGCCCGCCCGCTGATCGTGTTCGATACCCTGCGCCGCTATCTGGAATACCGCGGCAACAAGGTCATCTATGTCTCCAACATCACCGATATTGATGATAAGCTCATCAAGAAGGGCCAGGAGGAGGGCACCTCCATGAAGGAAGTGGCCCAGCGCTTTGAGGCCGAGTACCTCAAGGATGCCGCCGGTCTGAACTGCAAAAAGCCCACCGTCCAGCCCCGTGCAACGGAGCACATCCAGCAGATCCTGGACATCGTCAAGGACCTGATCGATTCCGGCCACGCCTACGTTGCCAAGAACGGGGATGTCTACTTCCGCGTCAAGAGCGACCCGGAGTACGGCAAGCTGAGCCACCTCAAGCTGGACGATCTGGAGAGCGGCAACCGTGAACTGCGCAGCCAGATGGAGGATGACCTGAAGGAAGACCCCGCTGACTTCGCCGTCTGGAAGGCTGCCAAGCCCGGCGAGCCCGCCTGGGAAAGCCCCTATGGCATGGGCCGCCCCGGCTGGCATATCGAGTGCAGCGCCATGAGCCGCACCCATCTGGGCAAGACCATCGACCTGCACTGCGGCGGTCAGGATCTGATCTTCCCCCACCACGAGAACGAGATCGCCCAGAGCGAGTGCGCCAACGGCTGCGAGTTTGCCCACTACTGGATGCACAACGGCTTCATCAACGTGGATAACCAGAAGATGTCCAAGAGCCTGCACAACTTCTTCACCGTCCGCGATGTGGCAGACCTCTACGGCTACGAGCCCATCCGCTACTTTATGCTGACCGCAGGCTACCGGATGCCCCTGAACTATACCGTGGACCTCATCGAGAGCTGCAAGAACAGCCTGGAGCGCCTTTACACCTGCCGCGAGAACCTCGATTTTGCCCTGAGCAAGACCGCGTTTGGCACCGATGAGACCCTGACCGCCAAGGCAGACGAGGCCCGCGCCAAGTTCTGCAAGGCCATGGACGATGACCTGAACACCCCCGATGCGCTGGCTGCCGTGTTCGATCTGGTCAAGGAGATCAACACCCTGTCCGCTGCCTCCTCCAAGGCTGCGCTGGAGGCTGCCGCCAAGGCGTTCGATGAGATCACCGGCGTGCTGGGCCTGATGTACAACCGCAAGAAGGACGAGGTGCCCGCCGAGGTGACGGAGCTGGTGGAAAAGCGTGCCGCCGCCAAGAAGGCCAAGGACTGGGCCGCTGCGGATGCCATCCGCGCACAGCTCACCGAGATGGGCTGGGCTGTCAAAGATACCGCCCAGGGCCCGCAGCTGAGCAAAATTTAACTTGAATCCCGTTATTGACCTGTACGGTACAATGCGGTAAAATGAGGGTGCGGGAACACTGTGCTGTGTGTTCCACGCACCCTTATTTTTGCATGATACAAGAACCTATATAAAAGGAGGTCTTTGGCTGATGAAAATCAAACGGCTGATCTCATTGCTGCTGGCGGCAGTATTCGCCCTGAGTGCGGCGGCCACACCGGCGCTGGCGGCTTCGGCGGGCAGCGAACTGCCTGACCGGACCACCGCAGGCGTGGATGAGACCAACAGCGTTGTCTCGATCCGCCTGACCGCAGACGGGGATCTGACCTATGGCTCCCCCTTTACCCTGAGCGTCCAGACCACCCCGGCAGATACCCAGTATATCGGCGTGGTGATGGGCACCAGCGGCGAAGCGCAGGGCTATGTGACCCTGATCCTTTCGGGCAAGATCCGCACTCTGCTCAAGATGATCCCCCTGCCGAAAAAGATGTCGGCGAACCCTGAGCAGGAAGAAGAGTTCAACATCTACGCCTACATTAAGCAGCTGATCGACGGCAACGACGTGAGCGTGCTGCTGCGGGTGGCTGATGAAGTGGTCTCTGTGATGGATGTCCTGAAATTCTACATCCCCACGCTGAAGGATGTCTCCACCGGCATGAAGCTGGCGCTGGAGCTCATCCGCAAATATCTGCCCGAGGGCGTGTTCAGCCGCATCTATCTGGACGAGCAGCCCACGGAAGCCGGCAGCTATGTGGGCGGTGCTGTGGCGCTGGAATCCGGTGATGTGAACACCGCCGGTATGGCGTTCTTCCGCATCAAGCCCAAGAGTGCGGGGGTGCGTGTCTACTGGGCACAGGAGCTCCCCGCCAGCATGACTGCGGCGGAAGCCCAGAACTACAACGTTACCGCCGTGGTCGAAAGCGACGGCCAGGTGGTCGAGGGCGGCAAGGTGACCTACACCTATAAAAAGAAGAGCGGTCTCTTCGATTTCCTGGGCACGACCCAGAGCGGGTTCCCCACCGAACCCGGCGAGTATGTCCAGACGGCCAAGGCCGCCGGAAACTACTCCAGCAGTGAGATCAGCCGGACCATCGTGATCCAGTAATCAAACAGCAAAAATCCCTCCCTGCCACGCCGGCAGGGAGGGATTTTTTAATTGTCCTTATATCATTTTTTGCGCTTACATCCGGAACCGCCAGCCCCAGCCGCCGCCACAGCAGCAGTTGCACAGCAGGTTGAGCAGGATCATGCTCCAGCACCAGCGCATCAGGCCGCCGGGCTGGGCGTAGGTGGTCTGGGTGCGGTAGGTGCGGCCCGGGTCCTGCAGATTGCGCAGGTTCATCTGGTACTCGGTGTTGCCGGGCTCCATCTGGGCGGCGCGGCGGGCATCCTGCAGGGCATCGATGCTGTTGCCCAGGCCTTGATTGGCCAGCGAGGAGAGATAGTACCACCGGGCGGTGCGCACGGTGATGCCGTCCAGCACGCGGCGGGCCTCGGGGTAGCGCTGGTTGACGATGAAGTTGCGGGCGGCCTGCATCTCAGGCGTGTCCGCACCGTTGTAGCCGGGGCCGCGCTGCTGCTGATAATTGCCGCCAAAGCCAAACCCGAACCCGAAGGGGTCATAACCGAAGCCGAAGTCTCCGAAATCCCCGTTGGAGTAACCGTTCTGCTGGTACCCCTGCTGATAGCCGCCGTAGGAGGGGCCGCTCTGCTGGCCGTAGGCACCGCCGTAGCCGCCGCCCATCTGGGGGCCGGTCTCGCCCTTGGTGATGGCATCGTATGCCGCCTGCACCTCCTTGAAGTGTTCTTCGGCGGTGGGGTCGTTGGGGTTCAGGTCAGGGTGCCAGCGCTTGCACTTGGCACGGTAAGCCTTTTTGATCTCGTCTTCACTGGCACCGCGCTGGATGCCCAGAACCTCATAGGGGTCTCTCATCGGTCTACTTCCTCACGTCTCTATTACCATCTGTGCGGTCACTGTGCCGCACAAGCAATCTTTAGTGTACAGGACTGGAACGGAAAAATCAAGGAAAACCGCCGGGATCAGGCGGTTTTGTCCTTCTTTTTTGCATTTTTGCAGTGATATTTGAGCCACACGCCCGAATACAGGATGTTGCGCAGAAGGTCAACGTCCTCCACACAGGGCAGGCGCTCAAAGCTGCGGGCGCAGTTGGCCAGCAGCAGCTCAAAGATCTCCCGCATCTCTTCCTCGTACCCGGGCTCTCTGCTCAGGGTGCGCAGGGGATTGTATGCGCCCTTGCGCTCGTCCCGGGCCAGGTCGTCGTAGGCATCCAGCAGGTAGATATACTTGCCCAGATTGAAGCCGATGCTGCGCAGCTCCGGCGACCAGTGGTCCTGCCGGTAATCGAACAGCTCGGCCATCAGTTCCCCAAAGCAGCCGGAAACGGCATCCAGATCCTCGCTGCCCTCGGCTTCGTACCGGGACAGCCGATCCAGACAGGTGCGGATGGCGCTGCACTGGCGGGGCCAGCGGGCGGCGGCCTGCTGCGTGGGGGCAGCAAGCATCTTTTCAAAGCCCAGGCCCAGCAGGCTGTGGTCATCGTTCCACTTGTCCTGCGCGTTGTAGTAGTGCAAAGCCACGCTCAGGTCCGCGCAGTAATCGGTGGGGCCGCTGGAACGCCACTCCACCTTCCGGATGGGGTGGATGGGGCAGTGGTCACAGCCTGTCGCACAGGCGCTTTCGCCCTCGTACAGGCTGCACAGCAGCAGATCCAGAAAGGTCAGGTCATAGCTCAGGGTCAGCCGCCCCCGGGTGCCGTGCAGCGCGCCGATGCGACGGCAGAGCCCGCAGTAGGCCGCGCGGTACCGCGCCTGTGCCTCCGGGCTGAGTGCGGCCTGATTCGGGATAACATATCCGAACATGGCTCAGCTCTTCTTGATGAACTGGGTGCCGCAGCGGGGGCAGGAGATCTGGATGCGGCCGCGGCCGCGGGGCACGCGCAGCTTCTGGCGGCACTGGGGGCAGCGGTAGTAGTGATAGACCTTGCGGTTGGCCCACTGCTCCTTCCAGCCCTTGAACTTGTTGTCCACCCGGTCCTTCAGGGTGTAGAACTTGTAGTTCTCCTCGGTGCGCTTGGAGATGTTCCGGCTGAAGGTGCGGTAGTAGCAGAAGATCAGCAGGGCCGCGCCCAGATAGGTGAACAGGCTGACCCGGCTGATGATGGCGATGAGGAGCAGCACCAGCGAGGCAATGCTCAGAAATTGGTTCAGGCCATCGGTGCCATAGCGGCCGATCATAAACTGACGAAGTTTCTCTCTCATAGATTTCCGGTCCTTTGTCCTCAAGAATAACCCTCTCAGCCACGCGGACGCATGGACGGAGAGGGCGTTTGATTGTTCACAACAATAGAATATCAGCCAACCATGATAAAACTTTGAACAGATTGCAAATCTACCATGAAAGGACGAAATTTAATTGGCATTCTCTGCACCGGAGCGCTTGCGCACAGTCAGGGTGGCCTCCACATCCAGCGCGCCCTCCATCCGGCAGTGCAGCACGGCACGGCCTGCTTCACCGGTGGTGGCAAGGTAGGTGCCCGCCATGCCGCCCCGCAGGGGGACGATGGCCGGGCCCAGGATCTTCACCGGGCCTTCCACGCTGAGCTGAACGGCCTCGCCGCAGTAGGGCAGCAGGTTGCCGTTCTGGTCGATGGCCCGCAGGCTGACTGCCGCGCAGTCCCAGGTGGGGCCGTCGGTCAGGATGGGGTTGTGCACCACGCATTCCAGCCGGACCGACTGCACCGGCTCCTTGACCACGGTGCGGATGGTGCGCCCGTGCCAGACTGCCTCAAACCGGTAAACGCTGGACGGCCCGCCCAGCACGCCGATGTATTTGTAGTACATCCGGAGCAGGTCGTTTGCGCTCAGCCGCAGGGAGAGCATCCGCGCCCGGGAGAGAGGCGAAAGGTTCAGCGCGTCCCGGCGCATCTCGTTGAGGATGGCCGCCACCTGCGGGGCCGTGCTCTGGTCAAGGCCCTCATACTTTTCCAGCAGGGAGCCGACGAAATCCTGGATCTCGATGGGCGGGTGGGGCAGGGCGGCAAAGCGGCCCCGGCGGTCGGGGGTGAACTCGGCAATGAAATCGTTGCCCCGGTAGAGGCGGACGCTCTCGGCGTTGGTGAACACCCAGCAGGCCCCGGCAAAGCCGCCGGGGTGGTCGCCCAGCGCCATGCTGGAAGAGACCTCGAACACCACGTCCGAAGGGGAGCGGGGCGTTTTCTGGCTTGCGTAGACGGCGGCAGAGAGCTTCGGGTTGCGGAACAGGTCCGTCACGCCGTGGTAGCAGATGCGGTCGCCGCTGCCGAACTCGCGGTGGGTGTTGTAATCGGCCATGCACCAGCCAAGGGCACCGGCCACGCCCTGCTGGGCAATGGCATCGTTGAGGACGGCGGCGTGGCGCAGAGCCTGTGTCAGCCGGTGCGGCTCGTCGTCAAAGGCCTTGGCTGGAAACTGCTGGCCCCCGAACTCGCTGATGAGGTAGCCCTTGCGCAGGTCAGGCGTAACGGCAGACCGGGGCTCGCAGCCCGGGCCGCGGCCGGAGTAGGAGTAATCGTTGTAGGCGTAAACATCCTCGAGCAGCTGGCTCTTGCGGGCGATCCGCACGCCGCCGGTGGGGCGGGTGGGGTCCAGCCGATGGACAGCCTCGTTGGTGCGCTTGTAAAAGGCCTCGTTGTCGGAACTGCCGTTCACCCGCACGCCCCACAGGAACACGCTGGGGTGGTTGCGGCACTGGCAGACCATCTCGCGGCAGTTCTGCAATGCCTGGGCCTGCCAGGCTTCATCCCCGATGTGCTGCCAGCCGGGCATCTCCACGAACACCAGCAGGCCCAGCTCATCGCAGGCATCCAGAAAAGCCGGGCTCTGGGGGTAGTGGCTGGTGCGCACTGCATTGCAGCCCAGCTGCTTTTTCAACAATTGGGCATCCAGCTGTTGAATGCTGTCCGGCATGGCATAGCCCTGATAGGCGTAGCTCTGATGCCGGTTCAGGCCCCGCAGCTCCACCCGCTGGCCGTTCAGATAAAAGCCCCCGGCCACGAACTGGATGGTGCGGAAGCCGAACCGGGTGCTCTTTTCGTCCAGCACCCGGTCGGGCAGGCCGCTGGTGCCGGGCCGGATGAGCCGGACGGTCAGGGTATAGAGGAAGGGGTGCTCCACGCTCCAGGGGTGCACGCCGTTCAGGGTGCCCACAATGGGCAGGCTGAGCTCACCGCTGTACAGGGCTCTGCTCCCGGCGGGGCTGCGGATCTCGGCCTGCAGGGTGCAGCCGACGGTCTCGCCCACTGTGGAGGAATAGATGCGGAAATCGCCCTCGGCCTGCGCCTCGATGAAGATGTCGCGCAGGTAGGCGGGCTCCTTCACGTCCAGACTGACGGCCCGGTAGATGCCGCCGTAGGTCAGAAAATCGATCTGCCCGCCGAAGGGAGGAATGTTCAGGTCCTCCCGGCTGTCGCACCGGACAGCCACCACATTTTTTTGGCCCAGCAGCAGCGATTCGGTCAGGTCCACAGTAAAGGCGGTGTAACCGCACCCGTGGTGGAACACCCGCCGCCCGTTGCAGAACACAGTGGCATCGTGGGCCACGGCTCCAAAGGTCAGCAGCACCGTGCGGCCCTGCCACTCTTTGGGCGCAAAAAACTCCCGCCGGTAGCCGGACACCCGCTGGTATTCGTTCTCGTTGCAATAGTTGTAGGGCAGCGTTTTGACCGTGTGGGGCAAGCGCACCGGCTCCAGCTCCACCCCGGTGCATTCGGGGCGGACGATGGCGGGATCAAAGGTGGGGGCAAACAGCCAGCCGTCGTTCCAATCGTAGTGTTCCATAGCTTGTCTCCATCGCTCTGCACAAAAAAATTCTTACCCTTATGCTACCACAAAGTTGTGAACGAAAAAAGCACTCCGTCCCTTATTTTTCCCGTTTTTGCAGAAAAAGCTGTTAAAATCAAAAAAGCCCCCGCCGGGCAGGCGGGGGCGACATGAAACTCAGCGGATGAAATTGGTCATGGGGCGGCGGGGATTCTCGGGGTGGGTGATGCCGTTTGCTTTGCCCAGTTCGATGCACTTGAGCAGCCAGGCCATGTTGCGGCCCAGCTCCCGCATCACGGCGCAGCCCTCTTCATCCTCCAGCACCTGCTCGGGTTTGGAGCCGTGGACCATGGGCCAGTAGGAACCGCTGACCAGCGGCATGTGGAAGAACTCGGGGTACTTCACCAGCTGGTCCAGCGTGGTGGTGGTGCCGGCGCGGCGGGCCGAAGCGCAGATGGCAGCGGGCTTGTAGGCCAGATATTTGCCGCCCGCGTAGGCCAGACGGTCCATGAAGCTGGTCATGTTGCCGGAGGCGGATGCGTAGTGGACAGGTGTGCCGAACACAAAAGCATCGGCAGTCTTGGCCTTTTCGATGGCCTCGTTGACCACGCCGCCGAACACGCAGCCCTTACCGGCGGCACAGCCGCCGCAGCCGATGCAGCCGCCCACCGGCTTTGTGCCGACGTTCAGGATCTCGGTCTCGATGCCGCTGGCGTTTAGCTCCCCGGCGATCAGGGACAGGGCGGTATAGGTGCAGCCCTTCTCGTGGGGGCTGCCGTTGATGAGCAGGACTTTCATAAGCAGATACTCTCCTTTTTTGGCAAAACGCGCCGCACATGGGGCGCTTTGCCCTGATTTTAGCACAATTGCACCCTGAGTGCAACGCGTGCCCTTGACAAAGAGTTGCGTTTTGACGATAATATGGAGATACGAAAACACGAAACAGCTGCTGGCCGGGCAGGGGGCCCGGACAGCGGGAGAAGGAGGCAGATACATGCGCGTTATTGCAGGAGAAGCACGGGGCCGCAGGCTGGAAGCCCTGCCCGGCACCGAGATCACCCGCCCGACGATGGATCAGGTCAAGGAGGCCATGTTCAGCATCGTCCAGTTCGACCTGCCCGGTGCCCGGGTGCTCGACCTCTACGCAGGCAGCGGCCAGCTGGGCATCGAGGCCCTGAGCCGGGGTGCGGCCCGGTGCGTGTTCCTGGACGAGAACCGGGAGGCCGTGAACATCGTGATGAAGAACTGCAAGAACTGCGGCGTGTTTGACCGCAGCCGGGTCAACATCGGCGAGGCGGCACGGTATCTCTCCGCCTGCCATGAGCAGTTCGACATCGTGCTGCTGGACCCGCCCTTCCACACCGGCACGCTGGAAAAGATCCTGCCCGGCGTGGACAAATGCCTGGCTCCGGGCGGCATCGTGATCTGCGAGAGTGAGACCGGCCTGGTGCTGCCTGCCGAGGTGGGCGGCATGACCCTGAAAAAACAGTATAAATACGGCAAAGTCCTGCTGTGGAAGTATGGTAAGCCCCGGCAGAGCACCGGAGAGGGAGATGCGGAATGAACGTAAACGAGCTTTTGGATACCATTGAGGATACGCTGGAGGAGAGCGCCGGAATGCCCCTTTCGGGCGGCAAGCGCATCGTGGATGTGGAGCAGATCCGGGACTATCTGGACGAGATCCGCCAGAACCTGCCTGTGGAGCTGCGGCAGGCCCAGTCCATTGTCAGCGACCGTGCCCAGCTCATCGAATCGGCCAACGCACAGGCGCAGGCCATTGTAAAAAAGGCCGAGGAGCGCGCCCGTGTGCTGGTGAGCGAGGCCGAGATTGTCAAGGCGGCCCAGCAGCGCGCCGGAGAGATCGTCTCCGCCGCCCAGACCGAGGCCCGCACTGTCCGCCAGACCGTGACCGACTACTGTGATAATATGCTCAAGACCACGGAAGAGACGATGGCGGAGAACGCCGCACAGGTCAAAAATGTCCGTGCAAACCTGCGCCAGAGCCCCCGGAAACAGCTCTGATGCGGGAATGTGAAATTTCCCGGTGAGAGCTTCCGGCCCCTGCAAGCAAAAACGACGGCTTGCAGGGGCTTTTTTTGGTACATTTTGAGAGAAAAAACAAAAGGGAAACTCTTGCAATCAGGGGCCTGTTTTGTTACAATAAAATTGTATCCTCAAGGCTGACCGGGCCACAAACTCCCGGCAGGCCGCAGGCCGCTTTCCCGGGCAGCAGCTCCGGGCAGAAAAGGGCGGCAGATGCAGGATCTTATCTGAGTTTTGAAAGGAGGCTGGGAACATGGACACAGAAAAAACAGCACAGCCCTTTGACCCGGCCTCGTTTGAGCATGTCCCGGTGCTGCTGAACGAGTGCCTGGACGGCCTGAAGATCGACCCGGCGGGCACCTATCTGGACGGCACGGCGGGCGGCGCGGGGCACTCCCGCCAGATCGCCCTGCGGCTGAACGGCGAACAGGGCGGCAGGCTCATCTCGCTGGATCAGGACCCCGATGCCGTGCAGACGGCCCGGGCTCGGCTGGCGGGCCTGCCTGCTACCGTGGTGCAGATCAACTTCCGCTATGCCGGACAAGCTCTGGAGCAGCTGGGCATTGAAACGATCAACGGCGCGCTGCTCGATCTGGGCGTGTCCAGCCATCAGCTGGATGACGCGGCCCGGGGCTTTTCCTACCGGGCAGATGCCCCGCTGGACATGCGGATGAGCCAGGAGGGTGAGACTGCCGCCGATCTCGTGAACAGCGAGAGCCGGGAGGAGCTGGCCCGCATCCTGCGGGATTACGGCGAGGAGCCTTTCGCCTGGCAGATCGCGGGCAAGATCGTGGAAGCCCGGGAAACTGCCCCCATTGAAACGACATTGCAGCTGGCGGATATCGTGGCCAGCGCCATGCCCCCGGCGGAGCGCCGGAAGAACAAAAACCCCTCCCGCCGCACCTTCCAGGCACTGCGCATTGCGGTAAACCATGAGCTGGACGCACTGGAAGAGGGGCTGGACACCATTTTTGCGCATCTCGCACCGGGTGGAAGACTTTGCGTGATCACCTTCCACTCGCTGGAGGACCGGCTGGTCAAGAACAAGTTCCGCCGCTGGTCCACCGCCTGTACCTGCCCGCCGGAGTTCCCGGTGTGCGTCTGCGGCGGCAAAGCCAAGGCAAAGCTGATCACACGCAAACCCATTGAAGCCAACACGCAGGAGCTGGAAGAGAACCGGCGCAGCCGCTCGGCCCACCTGCGGGTTTTGGAAAAGATCTGAGGGCGGCAAAGCCCCGGAGATGTGAGGAGGAGATCACCATGGGTCAGGCAGCATACGATATGACAGAGGTTCGGCGCAGAAGAGCGCCGCAGGCACAGCCTAAAGTCCCGCTGCGGGTAGAAAAGGGCGGCAAAAAGCGGCTGAACCCCGTGCGGGCCGCCATGCAGCACGCGCTGCAGCTGGTGGGTGCGGCTTTGCTGGTGGGCTTTGCGGTAAGCCTGCTGTGGAGCGAGGCACAGCTGGTGGAGCTGAACTCTCAGATCCAGAGCGCCAAGGCAGAGCTTGTGAGCGAGCAGAGCCAGTATACATACTACAACAGTGCTCTGAACAGCCGCACCAACATCACAAGTGTTGAGGAGACCGCCACCCGCCTGGGGCTGATGAAGATCGACCAGAGCCAGATCACCTACATCCGGCTGGATGAGGGCAGCGTTCTGGTGCGCAAGGCATCCGCTGTGCGGCAGTGGTCGGATTTGCTCCACGATGGGGCAATGACCATTCTTGCCTCTGTCAGAACGGCAAAATAAACCAAACAACGAAAAGCGTGCGGCAGCGCACGCTTTTTCGGTTTTCTTCGGGAGTACGCAATGCAAACACCATCCTCCAATCCCAAAAAGAACAGTGCCCGCCGCCGCAGTGCGGACCCGCACGCACGGCTCAGTGCCCGGCTGCGTCATATCAGCTTTGGTGCCGCCGTGCTTCTTGTGGTGGTCGCCGCGCTGACCGTGATCTACAGCCTGTACAAGATCCAGATCCGCGACGGTGCCACCTACCGCCAGTACGCCGCCGAGCAGCAGCTGCTGGACAGCACCATTCAGGCCACCCGCGGTGAGATCTACGACACCAGCGGCATCACGCTGGCTTCCACCAGCGTGGTCTGGACTATCTGGGCCGACCCCTCTTACAGCACGGCCCTGTATACCACCACCACCGATCAGGACACCAAGGCGGAGACCCGCACCATCGATGAAGCCGCCATGAAGGAGGTCTGCACCCAGATCACCCTGCGCCTGCTTTCGGGCGATGGCGAGAGTCTGGACAGCGTGGACACCACTTCGGCAGAGTACCAGACCCAGTATCAAGCGGTCTGCGATGCCCTCTCTAAAAACGAAAGCTCCTATCAGGTGCTGGCCACCAAGGTCAACAACGCCATCAAGCTCTCCATTGAGGAGTACGTCAAGACCTACAACAAGGCCCACAGCAAGAGCGGAAAATCCGCCGGTGCGCTGGAGAAGATCCTGGCCAAGCTGGGCCTGGGCCAGCAGGAGAGCGATGACGGCACCCCCACTGTCCGCAAGGGGCGGGTGTCGGTGTCGGCCTCCAAGGGCTTCCAGCGGGATTATCCCTACGGCCGCTTTGCCGCTGCTGTGCTGGGCTTCTGCAATGCGGATGGTCAGGGCGTGTACGGTCTGGAAAACTCCTATGAGTCCACGCTGGCCGGCGTGAATGGCCGCACCATCACCCTGCGCAACGCTTACGGCAACGCCATTGCCGATGAAAACGCCACCACCTACGCCGCCAAGGACGGTTCCAATCTGGTGCTCTCGCTGGATGTGAACATTCAGGAGGTGGTGGAGCGCTACCTGAACGAGGCCGTGGCGGCCAACACCGTTGAGAACCGCGGCTGTGCCATTGTGATGAACGTCAAGACCGGTGCCATCCTTGCCATGGCCTCCAAGCCGGACTTTGACCCCAATGACCCGCAGGATTTCAGCGCCAATCTGGCCTACCTGACGGAGCAGGTGCAGGCTGAGCCGGAGCTGTACACCATCTACAAAAAAGACGAGAACGGCAACTACCTGCGGGACGAGAACGGCCAGAAGATTGCGGATGAGGAGGCCGACTACACCGGCACCTACCGGGATATCCAGTGGAAGAACAAGACCATCACCGAGCTGTACTACCCCGGAAGCGTGTTCAAGGTCATCACCGCCGCCATGGGTGTGGACAGCGGCAAGGCGACCTATTACACCACCCTGAACTGCTCCGGCGCGTACAGCGTGGCAAAGCAGACCTACCACTGCGCCGGCAGAAAGGCGCACGGGGCCCAGAATCTGGCCGAGGCCCTGCGCAACAGCTGCAACATCTACTTCATCCAGCTGGGCCAGCGCGTGGGTTCCAGCCTGTTCTATGATTACTTTGATGCCTTTGGCTTTACCGAGCGCACCGGCGTGGACCTGCCCAATGAGACCAGCTTCATGCAGTATTACAGCAAGAGCCGTCTGGGCGAGGTGGAGCTGGCCTCCTCCGCCTTTGGTCAGGCCATGGCCGTGACCCCGCTGCAGGTGTGCACCGCCATCTCGGCGGCAGTCAACGGCGGCTATCTGGTCACCCCCCATGTGGTGGATAAGATCACGGACCAGAACGGCAATGTGGTGCAGGAGATCGGCACCAACACCCGCCGTCAGGTCATCAGCGAGAGCGCCAGCGAGACCATCCGCCAGATCATGGAGTTTGAGGTGGGCGACGGCACCCAGGGCGGCGGCGGCAACGCCTACGTTGCAGGTTACCGCATCGGCGGCAAATCCGGCACTTCCGAGCAGCTGAACATGGACCGCCGCGCCGATGGCGACTACAAGAAGGTGGCATCCTTTGCGGCTGTCCTGCCCGCCAACGACCCGGAGATCCTGGTCTATGTCATGCTGGACGACCCCAACAATGCCCGCACCGACTATTCCTCCATTCTGGCTGCCCCTGTGGTGGGCAACATCATCAGTGAGATCGCGCCCTATCTGGGCATCGCCACCGACGGCGTGGACCGCAGCGGCACCACCGTCAAGGTGCCCAACCTGACGGGCAAGGAGTGGAGCAACGCGCAGGTGCAGCTGAACATCAAGGGTTTGAAGCATCACCTGGCCGAGAGCGAATCCGACCAGACCGCCGCCCTTGTTACCTACCAGTACCCCCGCGCGGGGGCAGAGGTGCCCTACGGCACCACCGTTTATTTGTATACCGATACCTATGAGGGCAAGCACGCTGAGGTGCCGGACGTGACCGGCAAGAGCGCGGACTTTGCCCGGCAGATGCTGAACGCCGCAGGGCTCAACTGCACAGTCGAAGGCTCCGGCACGGTCCAGAGCCAGAGTGAGGCACCCGGCTCCAGCGTCCAGCAGGGAACCATCGTACATCTAATCTGTGGATAAAGGGGAATGAGAGTATGGAAGCAATTGCAGCAAATATCCTGTTGGAGGGCCTGGCCGTCAACGCGCTGGCCCAGTGCGAGACCCCGGTCACGCTGGTGACCACCGACAGCCGTGAGGTCTGCCCCGGGTGCATCTTTGTGGCGTTCCCGGGCGAAAAATTCGACGGCCATGATTTTGCCGCCAAGGCGCTGGAAAACGGCGCGCTCTGCGTGGTGCTGAACCACCCCGTGGAAGGCGTGCCGGAGGAGAAGAGCGTGATCTGCCCGGACAGCTACCACGCCATGATGGTGCTGGGTGCCAATTATCGCAGCCAGTTCCACCCCAAAGTGGTGGGTGTGACCGGCAGCGTGGGCAAGACCACCACCAAGCAGATGACCTACGCCGCCATTGCAGGCTTTGGCAGTACCATCAAGACCGAGGGCAACCAGAACAATGAGTTGGGCCTGCCCCGCACCATGTTCCGCATCGGCAAAGAGACCCAGTACGCCGTGGTGGAGATGGGAATGAGCCACGCCGGGGAGATCGAGCGCCTGAGCAAGTGCGCCCGCCCGGATGTAGGCATCATCACCTGCATCGGGGTGTCCCACATCGGCAATCTGGGCAGTCAGGAGAATATCTGCAAGGCAAAGCTGGAGATCTGCGCCGGTCTGCCGGAGGGTGCTCCGCTGGTGCTGAACGGGGACGACCCCTTCCTGCGCAAGGCCGTCCTGCCCGACCATGTCCGCCCGGTCTGGTTCAGCCTGGGCGATGAGAACGCTGATGTCTGTGCCCTGTCCATCCAGCAGGATGAAAAGGGCATGAGCTTTGTGCTGGAGGATCACGAGGAGGGGACTTTCCTCGTAAAGATCCCCGCCATGGGTCGGCACAATGTGGCCAACGCACTGGCCGCCTACTGCGCCGCCACCCGTCTGGGGCTGAATGCCCGCCGGGTCATTGCCGGTCTGGCTGACTTTGAGCAGACCGGGATGCGCCAGAAGGTGGTGCACGCCAGAGGCGTGGATGTCATTGAGGATTGTTACAACGCCAACCCCGACAGCATGAAGGCCGCGCTGGCCATGTTCAGGGAGTATCCCTGCAAGCGCCGCTTTGCCCTGCTGGGCGATATGCTGGAGCTGGGCGATATCAGCCGCGCCGCCCATGAGGAGGTGGGCCGTCAGGCCGTGGAGAACAAGGTGGACTACCTCGTCACCTATGGCGAGCAGGCCAAGCGCATTGCCGTGGTGGCTGCCGCCAAGGGGCTGCCCACCCTCCATGCCGACACCTACGCTCAGGCCGCCGAGGCCCTGCTGAACAAAATGCAGCCCGGCGATGCCCTGCTGGTCAAGGCCAGCCGCGGCATGGCACTGGAAAAAGTGCTGGAGATCTTTTACAAGGAGTAACATCGAGCTATGATTCGTTTCGCCTTGATCGCCGCCTCAACGCTGGGGTTCTTCCTCACGGCGGCGCTCGGGAATCTGATGGTGCCGCTGCTGCGGGCGTTCCAGGGACGCTGGGATGAGCCCAAGGCCCGGCAGGCACCATCACCCAAGCAGGAAGCACCGGATGCCGAGCCGGAGCGCCCGCCGCAGGCCCCCACCATGGGCGGGCTCTGCCTGATGGTGGGGGTGCTGGCCGCTGTGGGTGTGGGCTGGACAGCCGCCTGTGTGGCTCAGCCTGAGCTGCTGGGGGCCGAGAGCCTGTTCTCGGTCCGGCTGCTCACAGCGCTGCTGGGAGCTTTGCTCTTTGGCGGCGTGGGCCTGCTGGAGGATCTGGCCCGCATCCGCAGCCGTTCCGTGCTGGGCCTGCGGCGGCACACCCGCCTTGGGCTGGAAGCCGCTGCCGGTGCCGTGGTGCTGGTGCTGCTGGGAGCCAAAGGCTGCCTTGCAGCCGGGATCACCCTGCCGGGTGTGGGCTATGTCGATCTGGGCATTGCCGCCCCGCTGCTATGGGAAGGGCTGCTGGTCGCACTGGCCGAGTGTGCCCGCATTGCCGATGGCATGGACGGCATCGTCTGCGGCACGTCCTTTGCGGCCATGCTGGGCCTGATGGGGGTGATGACCCTGCTGGGCTGGTTCCCGCTGGGCGTTCTGCCCGCCGCGCTGGCCGGTGCCCTGATGGCCTTCCTGCTCTGGAACTTCCCACCCGCAAAGCTGCGGCTGGGCAGCGTGGGCAGCCTGTTTCTGGCCGGGATGCTGGGGTGCGTGCCCCTGTGCATCGGCTGGCCTGACCTCCCCCTGCCGCTGGCCCTGCCCTTCTGGCTGGAGGGCGGCATGGTGGCCCTGCAGATCCTGGTCTGCAAGGCCAGCCGGGGCCGCAGGCAGCTGTTCCGCTCGGCACCGCTCCACCGCTGGCTGGAGCTGCGGGGCCAGAGCGCGGAACAGATCTTTTATACCTTTTGTGTCATTGCCATGCTGGGCGTGGCGCTGACCGTTCAGCTGGCAAAAATCAGTTAAGGAGGGGTGCAGTTTGGCAACACTCCGCAGAAAAAAAGCAGAGCCGTTTTCCGTCTTTCAGCGGGACCCCGGCCCCTGGCCGCCCATCCTGCTCAACTGGATGGCGACCCTGGCCATCATCATGGTGTTCGGGCTGGTCATGCTGTTCAGTGCAAGCTATACCACGGGCTATCTCCGCTTTGGGGACAGCTTCCATTACATCAAATCCCAGCTGCTCTGCACGGTGCTGGGCCTGGGTATGATGTTCCTGTTCTCCTATTTTGACCACCGCTTCCTGCGCAGAATGGTCAAGCTGGGCTATGTTGTCTGCCTGATCCTGCTGGTGCTGGTGCTGTTCAGCAGCCCCATCAACGGCTGCCGCCGGTGGATCAGCTTCGGCGGCCTGACCTTACAGGCCTCTGAGGTGGCAAAGTTTGAGATGATCCTGCTCACGGCAGACATCGCCGCCAGGACCCCGCAGGTCAAATTCGGCGAGGTGCCCCTGCGCAAGTGGGTCCACCACAGCATCGTGGTGGAGCTCATCCGGCCCATCCTGTGGCTGGTGCCTGTCCTGATCCTGCTGGTGCTGGAGCCCCACATGTCGGGCATCCTGCTGACCACAGCCATCGTGGGCACCATCCTGCTGCTGGGCGGCAGCGGCGGCATCATTACCTGGGGCTGTGCCGGTGCCGCGCTGTTCCTGCTGGAGACTTTGCTGAAGCACGTGGACTCCATCAACTACCTGCAGAGCCGTCTGGACGGCTGGACGCAGGATCTTGACCGGATGACCAGCCAGACCAAGCAGAGCCTGTACGCCATCGGCTCAGGCGGTGCCACGGGGCTGGGCCTTGGCAACAGCATCGAAAAGCAGCTCTGGCTGCCGGAGAGCACCAACGACTTTATCTTCAGTGTCGTGTGCGAGGAACTGGGCTTCGTCGGCGCGGTGATCGTCATCGTGCTGTTCGTCCTCTTTCTGGTGCAGGGCTTCTGGATCGCCTTCCATGCCGAAAACCGGTTCTGCACGCTGGTGGGCATCGGTATCATGGCGCAGATCGCCTGGCAGGTGTTCTGCAACATCGCCGTTGTCACCAACACCCTGCCCAACACCGGCATTTCGCTGCCCTTCTTCTCCTCCGGCGGCACCAGCCTGATCCTGCTGCTGGCCGAGATGGGCGTTATGGTCAATATCGGACGCAACGGCGAACGGGCCCGTCTGGAACGGGAGGAAGCCCACGCCGAGCGGGAGCGCCAGCGCAAGGCAAAGACCATTGTGCTGGATACCGCGCGCAGAGCGCAGACAGAACAGTAAGGAGGAACCAAGATGCGTGTACTCATTGCAGCCGGCGGCACTGCCGGCCATATCAACCCGGCTCTGGCCATTGCGGGAGCCATCAAAAAGGCCGACCCCACCGCCGAGATCCATTTTGCGGGCCGGAAAGAGGGCATGGAGTACCGTCTGGTCACACAGGCGGGCTATCCCTTCCATCACATCGAGATCACCGGCTTTCAGCGGAAGCTGAGCCTGAACAATATCAAGCGGAATCTCATTACCCTGTGGAATCTGGCACTCTCCGGCCCCAAGGCCAAAAAGATGATGAAGGACATCCAGCCCGACCTGGTCATTGGCTGCGGCGGCTATGTGTCCGGCCCGGTGGTGCGCTGCGCCGCCAGACAGGGCATCAAGACCGCCCTGCATGAGCAGAACGCCTTTCCCGGCGTGACCAACAAGCTGCTGGCCCCGGATGTGGACATCGTGTTTGCCGCTGTACCCGCCGCCGTGGAAAAGCTGGGCGCACCCGAAAAGACCATCGTGGTGGGCAACCCCGTCCGGCCTGAGGTGTTCACCCAGGCGAAGAACCGGGAAGCCATCCGTGCCGAACTGGGCGCAGGCGACCGCACCGTGATCCTCTCCTTCGGCGGCAGTCTGGGTGCCCGCCGCGTGAACGAGGTGGTGGCCGACCTCTGCGCCTGGGAGCAGAAAAACCACAAGCCCGTCCTCCATCTCCATGCCACCGGTCAGTACGGCGTGCAGCTGTTTCAGGATCTGGAAAAGGAAAAGGGCTTTGCCCCCGGCGAGAGCCTTGTGGTGAAGGAATACATCAACAATATGCCCGAGCTGCTGGCCGCAGCGGACCTTGTCATCAGCCGCGCCGGTGCCCTGACACTGGCCGAGCTGGAGGCTGTGGGCCGTGCCGCTGTGCTCATCCCCAGCCCCAACGTGGCCGAGAACCACCAGTATTACAACGCCATGGAGCTGCAGAAGGCCGGCGCTGCTGTGGTCATTGAGGAAAAAGACCTGACCGGCGAAAAGCTGGTGCAGACCGTTTCCGGGATGCTGGCCCAGCCCGGCAAGCTGGCGGAGATGGGCCGCAATGCCCGGAGCCTGTCGGTGGACGACAGCCTGGACCGCATTGCGGATGCCCTGCTCAAGCTGGTCAGGACCCCGTAACGGAAGGAAAAAACAGAGGAAAGGAGGTGCAGCCGGATGCCGCAGAATGACCGGAACAGCCGGAACCGCAAGCGCCGCCGGGCCTACGATCAGGCCCGGGATGACCGGCGCGGCGGGCAGAGCACCCAGCGCCGCAGCAGCGCGGGTGCTGGCAGTGACCTGGGGTACAGCGGGTACGCAGGATATTCCTCCGGCGGCCACCCCATCACGAACCCCAATTATGACCCCGATGCGCCCCGCCCCAGCCGGTATACGGAGCGCACGGTGAACTACGGCTCCTACCCGGACAACAGCATCACCTTTCCCACCGGCGGGCGGAGCAGCCAGAGCGGCGCACAGCGCCCCCGCAGCGGGCAGAACGGCCAGCGGCGCACCTCCGGGGGCGATCAGCGGAACCGCCGCCCGGCCAGCGGCCAGAACCGGAACGCCCAGCGCCGCCCGCAGAACGCCCAGAGCCGCAGCGGCCAGCGGATGCGGCCGGTGCAGGGGCAGAACGCCCGGCGTGACCCCGTCCGGCGGGAGGGCAGGAAAAAGCGGAAGCTGACCCGGGCCGCCATCCGGCGGCGCAGGCTCATGCGGCGGCTCACGGCCCTTGTCATGCTGCTCTGCGTCATCGGCGCGGGGGTCTACCTCACCGTGACGATGCTGTTCAAGATCAGCTCCATTCAGGTGCAGACAGCGGACGGTGTGGTGCAGGAGGCCGGCAGCTACACCAGCGACCAGATCCTGCAGGCGCTGGATGTCCATCTGGAAGAGAATATCTTCAGCTTTGACCCCGGCAGCAAGGCCGCCGCGCTGGAAAAAGTGTTCCCCATGCTGGAGGATATCCGGGTGGAGCGGGATTACCCCGGCACCGTGGTGGTGCGGGTAACAGAAGCCCAGCCTGCCTGGGCCATGCAGACCTCCTCCGGCTGGCTGACCCTCTCGGGCGGCCTGAAGATCCTGGAGAGGGATTCTGCCCAGCCTGCCGGTCTGCCCACCCTGTACGGCGGCGAACCGGTCTCTGCCGAGCCCGGCGAACAGCTGACCTTTGCGGCGGAGCCCAAGGCCGACAGCACCCCGGACAGCGCCGCCGACAGCAGCGCCTCCGGCACTGTTGAGGAGGAGGCGGACCAGCGGCTGGAAAGCCTGAACACCCTGCTGGCCGCGCTGGATGCCGCAGGCATGAGCGCCGACGTGACCCGCATCGAGTTTGCGGATGTGGACGAGATGGCCTTCCTCTATCAGGACCGTATCAGCGTCTGGCTGGGCACCCTGAACGAGCTGGAATATAAGCTCAAGCTGGCAAAGCACGTCCTGCTGAATGAGGACGGCAAGGGCTGTGCCGCGACCGACACCGGAAAGCTGGACTTCACCCATATCAGCATGTCCAGCACCCGCAAGTTCACCTTTGCACAGGGTGAGCCGGAGCTGCCCTCCGGCTACATCGTGCCTGAACCGGTGGAGGAAACACCCGCCGGAGAGGGTGTGACCGGTGAAACGGCAGAAAGCACGGCCACAGACGGCACCGCCCCGGCAGAGGGCGATGCCGCCGCAGATGCTGCTGCTGAAACACCAACGGATGCCGCCGCAGCCCCGGCAGGACCCGAAGCCGGACAGACTGTACAGCCGCCCCCCGCCGAAGGAACGACCCCGGCGGCGGGCGATGCAGACCCAACCCAAACGACCCAATAAGGAGCGTGTAATGTTATGAAGCTGGAACAATTACTGGAAGGCGTGCCCTTTACGCTGGTGCAGGGCAGCCTGGATACCGAAGTGCAGGACATCATCTACGACAGCAGGAAGGCAGCCCCGGGCCTTGCCTTTGTCTGCATCGTGGGCACCCAGCGTGACAGCCACGAGTTTGCCGCGGACTGCGCTGCCAAGGGCGTGAGCGTGCTGGTCATCCAGCATGATATCGACCTTTCTGCCATGCCCGGTGTGACCGTGGTCAAGGTGGAGAGCAGCCGCTATGCCATGGCGCTGATGAGCGGCAACCTCTTTGGCAACCCCTCCCGCCAGATGACCATGATCGGCGTGACCGGTACCAAGGGCAAGACCACCACCACCCACATGATCAAGAGCGTGCTGGAAGCTGCCGGGAAAAAGGTCGGCATGATCGGCACCAACGGCATCTATTTCATGGGCCGTCATCAGGAGACCGCCAACACCACCCCTGAGAGCTACGAGCTGCAAAAGACCTTCCGCCAGTTTCTGGACGCAGGCTGCGATGTGGCCCTGATGGAGGTGTCCAGCCAGGGCCTGATGATGGACCGTGTGGCGGGGGTGCACTATGATATCGGCGTGTTCACCAACCTTTCCCCCGACCACATCGGCCCCGGTGAGCACAAGACCTTTGAGGAGTACCGCAGCTGGAAGGGGCAGCTCTTCCGGCGGTGTGATGTGGGCGTGGTGAACATCGATGATGAGAACACCGAAGCCCTGCTGGAAGGCCACACCTGCAAGCTGGTGACCTATGGCCGCAGTGAAAAGGCCGACTACCGCGCCGAGGGTTGTGAGCTGCTGCGCACCCACGATTTTCTGGGCGTGGCGTTCCACGTCTCTGGCAGAGACAATATGGATGTCAGGGTGAACATGCCCGGCGAGTTCAGCGTCTACAACGCGCTGGCCGCCCTGGCTGTGGGCAAGGTGCTTGGCCTGCCCGATACCGCCATCCATGAGGGTCTGGGCAAGTGCGTGGTCAAGGGCCGCGTGGAGCTGGTGCCCATCAGCAAAAAGTTTACCATCCTGCTGGACTACGCCCACAACGAGGTCTCCACCGAGAGCCTGCTCACCACCCTGCGGGCCTATCACCCCCACCGGCTGGTGGTGGTGTTCGGCTGCGGCGGCAACCGCTCCAAGCTGCGCCGCTACGGCATGGGCGAGACCTGTGCCAAAATGGCGGATTTCTCCATCCTGACCGAGGACAACAACCGCTTTGAGAAGATCGAGGACATCCTCGCCGATATCCGGGTGGGCATGAACAAGGGCAACCCCGATGCCAAGTTTGTGGAGATCCCCGACCGTCTGGACGCGCTCCACTACGCTGTGGATCACGCCCAGGAGGGCGACCTGATCGCCGTCATCGGCAAGGGCCACGAGACCTACCGCGACCGTGAGGGCGTGAAAACCCCCTTCCTGGAGCGGGAGCTGCTGGAAGAATACGCCCAGCAGATCGGGTTGGAATAAACAACAAAAACGCGCTGTGTCGTTGGACACGGCGCGTTTTTTGCTTCTGCTTTGGCACGCAGGCCTTCGGCTCAGCAGGATCGAATTTGCAGGCAGCCGGTACTCGCACGGCCACGGCAGCGCTTACGCGCCCCATACCAGCCAGAGATACACATAGCCCGTAAGAACAGCTGCCAGCGTGAACGGGATGCCGATGCGCAGAAAATCACGGGTGCGCACCTGCTCACCCTGTTTGCGCAGGATGCCGATGGCTGCAATGTTGGCCGAAGCGCCAATGGGGGTCAGGTTGCCGCCCAGAGTTGCACCCGTGAGCAGGCCGAAATAAAACAGCTCGGGCGGGAAGCCTGCACCGCCGTTCATCAGTCCGGCAATGCTTTGCACCACCGGCAGCATGGTGGCCACATAGGGGATGTTGTCGATGAAGGCAGAAAGGCCCACCGAGACGAATACCAGCAGGGTATAGAGCCGGAAGGGGTCATCACCGGAGAGGGTGTAGAACAGCTGGGCGGCGGCATCGATGACCCCGGCCTTGCGGATGCCCTCGATCAGGATGAACAGCCCGAACAACAGCAGCAGGGTGTCACAGTCCAGCTCCCGGGCCGCCAGCCGGAATGGCGCGAACGAGCGGCGGCGCAGGCAGGCGCGCAGGATGCCGAACAGGCAGACCCCTGCACAGATCAGACCGCTGCGCAGGCCATAGAGCGCCAGCGGCAGCCCGCCCGCAGGCTGGGGCAGGAAGGAGGCCGCGATGAGCAGGCCCACCGTCAGCAGCATCAGGGCGGAGGGAACCGTGTCAGTGACCTCGGTCTCCACCGTGGCCGAGATGGGCTGGGTCTCGTGCCGGAAGGTGAACAGCAGCACGCCCAGAGAGGCCAGCGCCCCCAGCTCCACCCCGAAGAAGATGCCGGGCCTGCCCTCCATCCAGAAGAAATGGAAGAAGTTCATCCCCGCAAAGCCGCCCAGCAGGATGCTGGTGGTGTCGCCCACAAGGGTGGCGGCTCCCTGCAGGTTGGAGGAGACCGCAATGGAAATGAGGACGGGCACGGGCGAGATCTTGAGCTTGCGGGCAATGGCAAGGCCCACCGGGGCCACCATGAGCACCGTGGCAACATTGTCCACAAAGGCGCTGATGACCCCGGCAAAGAGGGCCAGCATACACACGGCCCATTTCACATTGGGCACCCGCACGATGAGCAGCTCGGCCAGCCGGGCGGGCATCCTGCTCTCAATAAAGAGGGAGACCGTGCCCATGGTGCCCGCCATCATCAGCAGGACATTGAAGTCCACAGCCCGGGCGGCATCCATCAGGGTAAAGTCCCACAGGCCCGCCGCGCCCAGAGCCAGAAACAGAGCGGCCCCGCCCAGCGCGGCAAAAGGCCGGTACTGCGGCAGGGCCAGCATCAGAAGATAGGTCAGCAGAAAAATGATCAGTGCAGGAAGCATACGCAGTCCTCAGATTTCGGGCCTGGTATCGGTGTCCTCGTCGATCATCCGGTATCCCACGCCCAGTTCGTTCAGAATATAGGTGTTGCGGCCGGGCACGCTGCCCAGCTTTTTGCGGATGTTTGCCATGTTGACCTGCAGCTTTTTGGTGCTGCCGCAGTCGGTATCGCCCCAGATGGCCCGCACGATGGCGGCATAGGTCATCACCCGGCCTGCATGTTCCGAGAGGAAGGCCACGATGTTGTATTCGGTCTGGGTCAGCTTGATCTCGGCACCGTCCACAAAGACCTTGCGGCGCTCATAGTTGATCTCAAGCCCCTGTGCCCGGAACACGCCGCCGGGCATTCCGCCCAGCACGCCGAAGCGGTTGGTGCGCAGGGCGGCGCGCACCCGGGCCAGCAGTTCGCCGGTGCCAAAGGGTTTGGTGATGTAATCGTTGGCTCCCAGATCCAGCGCCTCGATCTTGTCCTGCTCGGTGGTGCGGGCCGAGAGCACGACGATGGGGGTCAGAAATTTCTGCCGCACAAAACGGATAAGCTCCAGTCCGTCCCGGTCAGGCAGGCCCAGATCCAGGATGATAAGGTCCGGATTGTGGGAGGTGAACAGGGTCTGGCCCATGGCACAGGTGTTGGCAACAAGGGCCTGATAGCCGTTGGTCTCCAGCAGCGTCTCAATAAAGCTGCAGATGTTGGCCTCATCTTCCACAACCAGAACCTTGAATTTGTTATTGCTCATCTTCGTTTTCCTCCGTCTCAATCGATTCGGTCTCCAGCCAGAAGCGGATGCTGGTGCCCTCGCCCACCTTGCTCTCGGCCTGGATCTCGCCGCCGTGTGCCTTGACGATGGCGGCACAGACCGAAAGGCCGATGCCCATGCCGTGCTTGCCGCTGTCGGCCGCGGCATCGGCGGGCAGCACACCGGTGAACAGGGTGCGCAGGCGCTCCTTCGGAATGCCGCAGCCGTTGTCCGATACCTCAAACACCGCCCGGCTGCCCAGCGTGAACACCCGCAGGGTCAGCTGGGTCATCCCCTCGGCGTGGACGGCGGCATTTTCCAAAAGGTTCGTCAGCACCTGCGAGATCAGCATCGAGTCCATGGGGATCACGATGAAGCTGTCGGGCAGGTAGGTGGTAACGGGCACCTTGGGGTAGCGCTTCTGGAACCGAACCAGCACGGTGTCGATCAGCTCGTCCAGCACGGTGGGGGTCTTTTGCACGGCTACCTGCCCGCCGTCAAAGCGGGTGACGGACAGCAGGTTTTCCACCATCCGGTTCAGCCACTGGGCATCGGAACAGGCTTCGCCAAGAAGTTTTAATTTTTGCTCTTTTTCCAGGCTGTCATAATTTTCAATGACCGTGGAACAGGCCCCGTAAATGGAAGTAAGGGGCGTGCGCAGATCGTGGGAGACGGCCCGCAGCAGGGTGGCCCGCATCTTTTCGGTCTCGCTCTCCATCCGCAGCTGTTCCTGCTTTTTGATGCGGGTGGTCAGGGTGCTGGTCATAATGGACACCACCAGCATCGCCATGCCCGAGAACAGGTTTTCCGGCAGGGTGAAGTTGAAGGCAAAGTAAGGGGAGCGGAACGCAAAATTCACGGCCAGCACGCCGATCAGGGAAGCCACCACGCCCCACACATAACCATCCGTATAGATCGAGATCAAAAAAACTGCCAGAACAAACACCATCGATGCAACGCCATCGATCCGGCCGGTGATCTGCTGTGTGCCGGTCACGATGAGAAAGGCGGCGCACAGCACAGCGGCCAGGACCAGCGCGTCGTGCCAGCGGGTCTTCTGCTTCATGGGGATCCCTCCATATCTATTCTACTCCAGATGAAAAGTATACCATACTTTTCCTAAAGATGCAGTAAAGGCTGAAAAAAGAGCTGTTGTTCCGGGGGTGGGCTGCACAGAATGCCCAAACCCATGGATTCTTTTCCGATTTTATGCTATTATAAAGAGTAAGAGCAAGGAGAGAGCGCTCTCAGGGATAAGAGAAACCGTAACGTTGCAATAGAAGGAGAAGAGGATCATGGGAAAATATTTTGGAACCGATGGCTTCCGTGGCGAGGCCGGTGTGAACCTGACCGCCGACCACGCCTACAAGGTAGGCCGTTTTCTGGGCTGGTATTATAATGCACTGCGGGAGCGCAGCGGCAACAACGAGCCTGCCCGCATCGTCATTGGCAAGGATACCCGCCGCAGCTCGTACATGTTCGAGTACAGCCTGGTGGCGGGCCTGACCGCTTCCGGCGCAGATGCCTACCTGCTCCACGTCACCACCACCCCCAGTGTGGCCTACATTGCCCGCGTGGATGATTTTGACTGCGGCATTATGATCTCCGCCAGCCATAACCCGTTCTACGATAACGGCATCAAGCTGATCGATTGCTACGGCGAAAAGATGCCCGAGGAGACCCTGCTGCTGGTGGAGGACTACATCGACGGCAAGCTCCATGTCTTTGATCAGGACTGGCCGGAGCTGCCCTTTGCCCACCGGGAGCATATCGGCTGCACCGTGGACTATGTGGCAGGCCGCAACCGCTACATGGGCTACCTGATCAGCCTGGGCATCTACTCCTTCAAGGGCATCAAGGTGGGTCTGGACTGCGCCAACGGTGCCAGCTGGAACATTGCCAAGAGCGTGTTTGATGCGCTGGGCGCAGACACCTACGTCATCAACAACCAGCCCAACGGCCTGAACATCAACCTGAACGCAGGTTCCACCCACATCGAGGGCCTGCAGAAGTTCGTGGTAGAGAAGGGTCTGGACGTGGGCTTTGCCTATGATGGCGATGCAGACCGCTGCCTCTGCGTGGATGAAAAGGGCAATGTGATCACCGGTGACCACATCCTGTACATCTACGGCTGCTACATGAAGGAGCGCGGCAAACTGCTGACCAACACCGTCGTTACCACGGTCATGTCCAACTTTGGTCTGTACAAGGCCTTTGACGAGCAGGGCATCGGCTACGCCAAGACTGCCGTGGGTGACAAGTATGTCTACGAGTATATGGCCAAGAACGGCTGCCGCATCGGCGGTGAGCAGAGCGGCCACATCATCTTCTCCAAGTACGCCAGCACCGGTGACGGCATCCTGACCAGCTTGAAGATGATGGAGGTCATGCTGGCTAAGAAGAAGCCTCTGAGTGCGCTGGCCGCCCCGCTGAAGATCTACCCGCAGGTGCTGGAGAATGTCCGTGTGACCGATAAAAAGGCCGCACAGGACGATGCCGCTGTGCAGGCCGCTGTCAAGGCGGTGGCCGAGGCACTGGGCGATACCGGCCGTATTCTGGTGCGCGAGTCCGGCACGGAGCCGGTAGTCCGTGTGATGGTGGAGGCCCCTGACCACGACACCTGCCAGAAGTACGTTTCTCAGGTGGTGGATGTCATCAAGGCACAGGGCTACAGCGTCTGACGCTGAACCGGAAAGAGAGCGCAGGATGAAGAAATTCAAACGGATGCTGGCGGGGCTGGCCTGTGTGCTGGCGGTCTGCCTGTGTACCCCCACCGCTTTTGCGGCAAAGGTCATCGTCTATTTTGATGCCAACGGCGGCACCTGTACCTCTGCCGCAGAGCGCACCAATGACGAGGGCAAACTGGGCAGCCTGCCCGGTGCCAGCATGGAGGGCTACACCTTTGATGGCTGGTACACCACCGGTACGGATGATGTCACCGGTTTTCCCATTGATGTGCAGGTCAAAGCCAACGATACGGCGTTTGGTGCGGATACCACCGTCTATGCCCACTGGTCGGCCAATGGCGGCAGCGCGGAAGTGGTAGAAGAGAAAGAGGTAGACCCGGACACCCTTCTTACAACGATGGGGCTGGCGGCCGGAAGCGTCGTTCTGGTGCTGCTGGCAAGCCTGGCACTTTGAGAGGAGCGGACATGCAGCAGAACTTAAAATTTCCGGCGCAGTGCACCGTCATTCCCGCTGAGGAGCTGGAGCAGGTTTCCGGCGGCGCTCCTGCCTGGGTAGGAGAGCTGAAGGATCAGATCCGCCCCTACTGGCAGAAGGCAAAGCCCTATCTGGCCTTTGGCATCGAGTGCGGCAAGGCCTTTGTGCAGGTCGTTGCGGCGGCATACAGCATCTACATCTATGGCCGGATCATTCAGGACTCCATGCACGGCATCAAGGACAGCCTGAACTGGTTCAAGGGTCTGAACTGAAAATATCGGGATATGAAACGTCCCCCTGCGCCGTTTGCAATTTGAACGGCGCAGGGGGACGTTTGACATCTTTATTTAATCATCCGTGCTGTCGAGCTTCAGCACGGCGGTAAAGGCCTCACTGGGCAGGGAGACGCTGCCGAGCTGGCGCATCTTCTTCTTGCCCTCCTTCTGCTTTTCCAGCAGCTTCTTCTTGCGGGAGATATCGCCCCCGTAGCACTTGGCCAGCACGTCCTTGCGCATGGCCTTGACGGTCTCACGGGCGATGATCTTGCCGCCGATGGCGGCCTGCACCGGGATTTCAAACAGGGTGCGGGGAATGTTATCACGCAGCTTCTCGCAGATGCGGCGACCCTTGGCGTAGGCGTTGTCCCGGAACACGATCATGGAGAGTGCGTCCACGGGGTCGCCGTTCAGCAGGAAGTCCAGCTTGACCAGATCGCTCTCGCGGTACTCCTTGAACTCGTAGTCGTAGCTGGCGTAACCACGGCTGCGGCTCTTGATGGCATCGAAGAAGTCGTAGACAATCTCGCCCAGAGGCAGGGCGTAGTGCAGGTCCACGCGGACATCGTCCAGATACTTCATGTCGATGAGCACGCCGCGCTTCTGCTGGCACAGATCCATCAGGGCACCCACGTAATCGTTGGGGGTGTAGAGGTGGACATCCACAAAAGGCTCCTCCTGCTTGACGATGTTGGAGGGGTCCGGGTAGCTGGACGGGTTGTCGATCATCTCCACAGTGCCATCCGTCATGGTCAGGCGGTAGCGGACGCTGGGGGTCGTGGTGATGATATCCAGGTCAAACTCCCGCTCGAGACGCTCGGTGATGATCTCCATGTGGAGCAGGCCCAGGAAGCCGCAGCGGAAGCCAAAGCCCAGCGCGGCACTGGTCTCAAGCTCAAAGGTCAGGGATGCGTCGTTCAGCTGCAGCTTTTCCAGCGCGTCCTTCAGGTCGGGGTACTTGGCACCGTCGGCGGGGTAGATGCCGCAGAACACCATGGGCTTGACCTGACGGTAGCCGGGCAGGGCCTCGGAGGTGGGGCGGTTTGCCAGTGTGACGGTATCGCCCACGCGGGTGTCCTGCACGGTCTTGATGCTGGCGGTCAGGTAGCCGACCTCGCCGGCCTGCAGCTGGCTGCAGGGGGTCAGGCTGGTGGCACCCATGTGGCCCACCTCCACCAGCGTGAACTCGGCCCCGGTGGCCATCATCTTGATGGTGTCGCCGGGCTTGACGGTGCCCTCGAACACGCGGATGTAGACGATAACACCCTTGTAGCTGTCGTAGATGCTGTCAAAGATCAGGGCCTTGAGGGGAGCGTCCGGGTCACCGGTGGGGGCGGGGATATCGCTGACCACCCGCTCCAGCACCTGATCAACGTTCAGGCCGGTCTTGGCAGAGACGCGGGGCGCATCCATGCAGGGCAGGCCGATCACATCCTCCACCTCCTGGGCCACCTCGTCCGGGTGGGCGCTGGGCAGGTCGATCTTGTTCAGGATGGGCACCAGCTCCAGATCGTGCTCCAGCGCCATGTAGGTGTTGGCCAGCGTCTGGGCCTCCACACCCTGGGTGGCATCCACCACCAGAATGGCACCCTCACAGGCGGCCAGACTGCGGCTGACCTCGTAGGCAAAGTCCACGTGGCCCGGGGTGTCGATGAGGTTGAACTCGTAGGTCTTGCCGTCCTTGGCAGTGTAGTTCAGGGTAACGGCGCGGGCTTTGATGGTGATGCCGCGCTCCCGCTCGATGTCCATGTTATCGAGGATCTGATCCTCCATGATGCGCTCGTCCACGCTCTTGGTCAGCTCCAGAATGCGGTCCGACAGGGTGGACTTGCCGTGGTCGATGTGTGCAATGATGCAGAAATTTCGGATGTTGTCTCTTGCCATGTAATTCCTCCGGGAGAATGTGTTAGTCGTTCAGGATCCAGTCCTCCACGGCAGCGGTCGTGCCGTGTTCCAGATAAACACGGGGCACCCGGCGGGAAACGCCGCAGAGCACCTCGTAGGTGATGGTATCGGTCTTGCGGGCAATGTCCTCCGCACTGTCGCTGACAGTGCCGCCCCACAGGATGGCTTCGTCCCCCTCCTGCACCGTGCCCGGCACAGCGGAGAGATCCACCATCATCTGATCCATGCAGACCCGGCCCAGCACCGGGCAGGGCGTGCCGTGGATCTCCACGATGCCTTTGCCGCAGCTGAGCTGGCGGGGGTAGCCATCGGCGTAGCCGGTGCAGAGGGTGGCCACCGGCGTGGGCCGCTCTGCTGTAAACCGGCGGCCATAGCTGGTGGACTGGCCCGGCTGCAGCACCTTGACCATGCTGACCACGGTCTTGAGCTTCATCACCGGGCGGAACAGCCCGAAGCGGACTTCATCGCTGGGGTCAAAGCCGTACAGGATGATGCCGGGGCGGGCCATGCAGTGTGCCCGGGGCAGGCCCTCGGGCCAGTCCGGGTGGAGCATCACACCGGCCGAGTTGTCGCAGTGGACGATGCCGGGCACGAGCCCGGCTGCCGTCAGGGCGCTGCAGGCCTGCACAAAGAGCCGGTGCTGCTCGGCGGTGTAGGCAATGTTTTCCTCAGCGGTGTCATCGGCCACCGAGAAGTGCTGGAACAGGCCGGTCATTTCCAGGCCGGGCAGGGTGCAGGCGGCGATGGCCTCGGCAATGGCGGCATCAAAATCGGTGCGCAGAGCAAAGCCGATGCGGCCCATGCCGGTATCCACAGCCAGATGCACTTTGACCCGGCCCCCGGCGGCCTGTGCGGCCTCGCTCAGGGCTTGGGCCTGGGGCAGGGAATAGCAGGCCGCGGTGATATCGTCCCGGATGAGAGCGGCAGCGTATGTGGGCTGCACATGGCCCAGAATGAGGATGGGCAGGGTCTGGCCGCTCCTGCGCAGCTGCAGGGCCTCAGCCAGGCAGCTGACAGCCAGCCAGGAAGCGCCCTCCTGCGCAAAGACCCGGGCGCACTGGACGGCACCGTGGCCGTAGCTGTCGGCCTTGACCACGGCACACAGGGGCAGGCTGCCTGCCCGCTGCTTTACGGTGCGGAAATTGGCCCGCAGGGCATCGAGGTCGATCTCAGCCCAGACGTGTTTTTCAAAGTTCTGCATCTGCATGATGCATTCCCTCCTTTGGGGATGGATTGGATGTGCGTCCTGTATGGACCGGCCGCCAACCGTCGATGCCGCTCTCCTGCAGAGCATGGAGCGTTTTTTGCCGGAAGGCGTGGTCGGTGCGGCAGCGCTCCCGGACAAAATCCTTGGTCTGCTCCCGCACGGTCACACCGTCGGCGGGGCAGCGGCTCTTGACGATGGGGAAGTCCTCCTCCTTTACCGCACAGCGCACCTCGTGCTCGGCGGCCAGCAGCATGGGGCGGATCAGGGTCAGGCCCCGGCGGTCCAGCTGGGTGACTGGGGAGAAGCAGCCAATGCGGCCCTCCCGCCAGAGGTTCATGTAAAAGGTCTCGACAGCATCATCGAGGTGGTGGCCAAGCGCCACTTTATTGCAGCCCAGCTCCTGCGCCGCCGTGTGCAGCGCGCCCCGGCGTAGCCTGGCGCAGAGGGAACAGGGGTTCTTTTCCTGACGGTATTCAAACACGATGGGGCCGATCTCGGTGCGGCGCACCTCGTAGGGGACCCCATACCGGGCGAACAGCGCCGCCAGCGAGCTGTAATCCACAGCCTGGTGGTCAAACTGCGGGTCAAGGGTAACGGCCACGACCTCATAATCAAAGCCGAGGTACCGGCGCAGCTGGGCCAACCCGATGGTCAGGGCCACGCTGTCCTTGCCGCCCGAAACGCCCACCATGATCTTATCACCGGGGGAGATCATCTCGTAATCCTGCACGGCCTTACGCATCAGGCCGCAGAGCCGCTGCATGGCGTGTGGATCGCTCATGTCAGGCTCACGCTTTCCACCAGATTGACGATATCGCTGATGGAGGCCAGCTTGGTCAGGCCGGAGACATAGACCACATCGCCACTGTCGTATTCAATGGTGGCCAGCACGGCGTAGTAGGCCTGGATATCACAGCGCACGGCAGTGACAGTGGCACCCTCCACCTGCAGCTTGACCTTGCGGGGGCTGATGACACCGTAGGCTGCTTTCAGGTCAGCTTCCGACTGGCCGATGAAGTCTTCGTAAGTGGCTTTGTCCCCCCGCTGGAACAGCACCACCTGGTAGTTGGCGTTGGCGCTGTCCTCACCGGAAGCCAGCTGCAGCGCGTGGCCCAGCGCAGCATCCTCGGTCATCTGGCAGACGGGCCAGACGGCACTTTCGTAATCCACCGAGATGCCATTCTCCGCATCAAAGTGGGTGTCGGGGTTGGCAGGAGTGCGGCGGTTGACGGCCAGCGTCAGCCCAAAGTAGGCCAGCGCACCCAAAAGCACGATCACGCCCATGGCGAGCAGCAGCCTGGAGGCCCGCTGCTGGGAGGAATCCTGCGTGTGAATGTCTTTCGGCATGGGAAAAATCTCCTTTTTACAATATCTTATATAGTATAACACACTCGGCGGCAAAATTGTAGCGCCGCCGGGACAAATTTGCCCCCCGGAGGCTGAAAAACTTTTTGAAAATGCGATTTTAGAAAACGTGAGATTTCGAGAGGATTCAAGAGATTTTGAGAGGTATAAAAATTTCCACTGAAAAAATCGCAAAAAGATGTTGACAGGCGCTTTTTTGTGTTGTATACTGACACTCGCGCCCCAAAGGCGCCTGAATCGTACCAAACACTTATCAGGAGGAAATAGATATGAGCACTACTCTCGTAAAGCCCGCTGAAGTCGAGCGCAAGTGGTATCTGCTCGACGCAACCGGCAAGAGCCTGGGTCACGTCGCTGCTGAGGCCGCTGTTCTGCTGCGCGGCAAGCAGAAGGTCAACTACACCCCCAATGTCGATTGCGGCGATTACGTCGTTGTCGTCAACTGCGACAAGGCAGTTCTGACCGGCAAGAAGGCTGAGCAGAAGTTCCACATCACCCACAGCAAGTACATTGGCGGCCTGAAGAAGGTCCAGTACAGCAAGCTGATGGCTGAGAACAGCGACCTGGCTATGACCTACGCTATCAAGGGCATGATCCCTTCCAACACCATCGGTGCTAAGGCTCTGACCCGTCTGCACTGCTACCAGGGTGCCGAGCACGCTCACGCAGCTCAGAAGCCCGAGAAGATCGAGTTCTAAGAAGGAGGCAATCGAACATGTACGAAACCAAACCTTATTTCTACGGCACTGGTCGTCGTAAGGATTCCGTTGCCCGCGTTCGCGTTTACACCGGCACCGGCAAGATCACCATCAACGATCGTGATATCGACAACTACTTCGGTCTGGAGACCCTGAAGCTGATCGTCCGTTCTCCGCTGGTTCTGCTGGGCCTGGAGGGCAAGTACGATGTCGTCGTCCGCGTTTCTGGCGGCGGTGTTTCCGGCCAGGCTGGCGCTATCCGCCACGGCCTGTCCCGCGCCCTGCTGCAGCAGAGCGATGAGAATCGTTCTGTTCTGAAGAAGGCTGGCTTCCTGACCCGCGATCCTCGTATGAAGGAGCGTAAGAAGTACGGTCTGAAGGCTGCACGTCGTGCACCCCAGTTCTCCAAGCGCTGATTTGTTTCAGATGTGTCTTTACGGCTCTGCTTCGGCAGAGCCGTTTTTTTGTTGCCTGCTTTCTCGGAGAACTGGGGAGCACGACTGCGCACAAAAAGAACACCCCCGCGCCTTTGGACCGGGGGTGTTCTGCTGTGATAGGAAATGTCAGGTGGAAGCGGAAAGCATCTTTTGCAGCTGGGTCTTGGCCCGGTAGTAGGTCACCCGGGCCCATGCGGCGTTGTGGCCGAAAATCAGCCCGATGCGCTCAAAGGGCAGCTCGCCGAATACCCGGAGGCTGAACACCTCTTTGTAAGGCTCGTCCAGCGTGTGCAGGCACTGATGTACAGTGAATGCCGCATCCCGGTCCACCAGCAGCTGGGCAATGTCCGGAGTGTCGGCGGGGGCGGTTTCGGCATCTTCCAGCGGGGCAGTGCGCTTTGTCCGGCGGCAATGGGAATAATAGGCGTTGCGGGCCACCGTGAACAGCCACGCCCGTACATCCTGCCGGTCATCGTAGTCCTTCAGACCGTCCAGTGCCTTGAAGAAAGTTTCCTGCGTCAGCTCCTCGGCCAGCGCTTCGTTGTGGGTCAGGCCCTGCAGGACAGGTCAAGGAAGGCTCACAAATGGCTTTATTTCCCTTTATAAGCCTATCCATGCGGCTTCCTTTTTCCCTCTCCCGTACGTCACCCTACGCAACTCTCCACAACTTACCGGCAATTTGGTGTAAAAGTGGTGTAGTAGTTGGTGTAGTGGATTTCAGACCGAAATGCCCAGTTTACCGTTCAGATTTGCAAAGGAATGGGCTTTGGCTTCCTTGGTGGCTTCTGCGTAAATCTCCATCGTAGTGCTGATGTCCCGGTGTCCCATGATGTCCTGAATAATCTTCAGGTTGGTTTCATTTTCGCACAGCCGGGTGCAGAACGTGTGCCGGAGATTATGGCAGGAGAAGGGCGGCAGCAGCTGCGGCTCCCGTTTTTCCTTTTCGGCCTTTTCCAGCTCGGCTTCGTTGTGTGCCACGCTGATGCGCTTGATGGCGCGGTTGACCGTCTGCGGGTTCTGCGGCTGGCCAAAGCGGTTCAGGAATACGAAGTCCGAGATTCCGTCGATTTCGTATTCGCATACCAGTTCCAGCTCCTGCTGGTTGGTGCGTTCCTGCTCCAGTGCCTTCCGCACTTCGGGCAAGATTGGAATTGCCCGCTTGCCTGCAGCAGTCTTGGGGGTGGACATGGTGAAATAGCAGCCGCCCACCTCGTGGTCATGGTACACCAGATTGTGCTGGATGGTGATAAACCCACTCTCGAAGTCGATGTCGCTCCAGCACAGGCCAACCGTTTCCGAGATACGGCATCCGGTACCCAGCATGAAGGTGAACATCGGGAGCCAGTGCTGGAACTTCGGCGTTTTCTTGATGAAATTCAGAAACGCCTGCTGCTGGGGCAGGGTCAGAGCGTGTCGTTTGGGCGTTTCGTACTGGTGGGCGGCTTTAATGGCCGTCAGGACACCATCCGTGGGATTCACACGGATGTACTCATCGTCCACCGCCACCGCAAAGACCTGATGGAGAACATTCTGGATGGTTTCCAGCGTGTTCAACGCCATCTTGCCATTGCGGACGATGCCATTGTAGTAGCTGCGGATATCCGACTTGCGAATGTCCTTGAGCTTCATCATGCCGATCTCATCCCGGACGAACCGATTGTACATATAGACGTAATTGGCGAAGGTATGCTCTTTCAAGCCCACCTTGTTCTTACGCCACAGTTCAAACAGGTCATTCAGGGTCAAGCTGCACTCCGGAATGCGGATGCCATCTGCCAAGTCGTGCTGGATCTTCTCTTCCTTTTCGCGCAGCCCCTCCAAGGTTGCATCATAGATGGTATGACGTTTTCCGTTTTTTGCAGTCCAACGGTACATATACAGCCCGTCGCTCTTGCGGTAGACCTCGCCATCTTTCAAAACACGGCCTTTATTATCTTTACGTCTTTGCATATAAACTCTCCTTTTCATTCACAGAATGTTGAAAAGGAGCCTTACGCCATGAGTATACCATGACGCAAGACTCCCTGCAACATCAAACGGTCAATTTTCTACACCGCATCAGATCGAGAATGCCTTGTCCAGATATTCGTCCAGCTTACGGCGTTTGATCAGTCGTTTGGTTCCGTTCCAAAGGACGAACTTGCATTCATCGCTATCGGTCATTGACCGCAGTTTATTGATACCGATCCCAGAGTAAGCCGCCGCTTCCTCCAAGGTCAGATTACTCTTTTGCCAAATCGGAACTTCTTTCACTTGCACCTCCATATCCTTGTAACCGGGTGCCGGGGCAGAAAGTGCCAGCTTTCTGCCCCAAACGTTCCCGATGAGGTTCAGATTTCCGAGTGCCCCTCCTGTGTGCGGGGTTGTGCCGCTGGTTTGTTTTGTGCCTGTTCTGCCTGCAAGCGGTTCAGCAGTTGCAGAACGGAATCCCGTGCTTTCTCCTTGACCTGTTCCTTGCCTTTCTGCCGGGCCTCCGGCTTCAGCAGCTTCTCCTGCAAGCGGGCAGCGGTGGTCTGCATGGTCTTGAGAAACTTGTCCAGCACGGTGTCCAACCGATGGGCGGCGTATTCTCTCGTGGTCTGCGGAGCCTTACGTTCCGGGGACAGCACCCACTTCTTCGTGTCCTCGATCATCCGCATATCTTCCTTGCGGGTCTCGGTGCGCACCACGTCGGTCACGACCTCCACCGCCTTGTCATAGGCCGCAGCCGAAACATCTTCCAGCAGGGTCTCCATGTCCGAAACTTTCAGGGTCAGCTTGTCCAGCTTGTTCTGCTGGGCGGCAAGCTGCTCCTTCTGCTTTGCAAGGATGAAATCCTGCTTTTCCAGATATTTGCGGTTTCCGTACTCCGCTTCTTCCTCCAATTCCAGCCCGTGCCGCTTGGCGATTTCAAATAGCATCTTCCGGCAGGCGGCATCAAAGGTGATCTTGCGGTTGTTGCGGCGGCTGAGGGGCTTGTCCGGGTCGGGCAGCTCGAAGCTCAGTGCTTCCAATGCCTTTTCCTGCTGGGGTGCCACCTCGCCGTACTTGTTTTCGCAGTCGAACACATGACGCTCATGGATGTGGGGAGTGCTTTCATCCAGATGCAATGCCCAGTCCAGCACATGAACATGGTCGCCATACTTGGCTTTGAACTCCTCGATGAACTCGGTGACGATGTTCAGCAAGTCCTCTGCGGAGGCATGGTCGTCCATTGTTCCCAGCTGATAGATAGTTTCTTCCGGGCAGGTCTTGCGGCTGGACAACAGGTCGGGAATGGAGCGGTTGCGCTCTGTGTGCCGGATCTTGGCGTTACGCTCATTCTGGCTTTCGACAAAGGCAGTGTAGTGGGTCTCATAGAATTGCCGTTCCACATCTGAAAAGGTCGCCGCCAGATCATCCGGGTCGGGTGGAGCGAGAGCCGAATGGAAGCCGTGGAAGCAGTCCCAGTAGATGTTGCCCTTGGCTCGTTCCGGGTCGATGTGCTCACTGTTAGCAAGGTTGAAACTGCGGTCATTGTGCTTGGGGTTGTAAGTGCCGTGTGCTCCGGCTCGTCCGTTGTGTCGTGTCAGTTTCAGATAGACATCCCTCCGTTTCAACAGCTTGGCGGGGAGAACGCAGCAGCGGAGCTGCTGGATCTGCCGCCGTTTTGCGCCAGATAATACCCAGTAGGATATGACGCACAGCATCATATCACTGGGGCAAAGAGCTGCGCTCTCTGCACTCTTGCTCCGGGCAAGCTGACAGGCAAAGATTTGCGAATCCCTGCCCGCAGCTCGTCCGGCTTTTTCAGTTGGCCAAATTGACCAACTGATTTTGCCTGTTCCCAAAATGGTAACAGGCAGATAGACGGTCTGATAACGGCCATCCCACCCTGATTCCCATTTTGGGGAATTGGGTAGGAGCTGGTAAGTACCGTTTCCCGTCACTTACCACTCTTGGCAAACTGTCAACCTGACACTTTGCCACCCCCCTATAAAGGAGAACTTTGGCGTTTTGCTGCGTACGTGCGTACGCAACAGGCGGCTTTCTTTGTACGCACGTACGCAGCGAAAGACCGAAAACGCACCATATAGGGGGATCAAAAGCGGGTCATGCCCGCCAGCTATTGGGGGTGAGGTCGGGCTGCACAAGGGCTTCGATGCCCACAAAGCCCCGGACACGCCGCCCGGACGAGTTGACGATGTTGTTGGTGGATTCCAGATTATACCTGCGCTGGTTGGCGATCAGCGCATCGCTGAACCCTCGTGCCTTGATCGCATTCAGGCTGTTCTCCTCGCACCACATCTTGTAGACCTCATACAGCTCTTTCGAGCTGGTGCAGGCATCCGCCTTCAGGCGGATGTAGCCCTCGGATTCGAGGAAATCGAACACATTGTTGTTGTCCCGCTTCACCAGTTCCCGGTTGCGCTTGGCACGGTCACTCTCGGTGAACTGGAAGCCATTCTTCACCAGCCGCTGCAAGCCCTCAAATGCCCACAGCAGGATGCCCTCGACCTCTGCCGCCATCTTCTCGGCAATGTCCGGGTCGTCCACACGAGACAGGGGCTTGTCCTTGGTGGTCAGGATGAGCTGACGGCGATAGAAACCGTCCGAGCGGTCATACAATGCCTGCAAATCGCCATTGCTGAACGCCAGCAGGCGGGCGTACATCCAACCCTGATAACTCTGCTTGCCCTTGCGCTCCAAGTCCATCTGCCCCTGTGCGGTCACGATGGACTTGACATAGTTGGTCTGGCGCAGGGCTTCCATCCGCATATCATCGTCCACGCAGAGCAGGGTGTGTTCGAGGTCGGCACGGGCAAAGCGGTTCTCCGAGATCTTGCCGATGCTGCCATCCTTCATGTTGCAGCCGAACAGCCGGGACAACACCACGCCGATCTGCGACTTGCCCTCACCGCCGCTGCCCTTGATGACCATCATGCGCTGACCCTTGTTGCTGGGGATCAGGCAGTAGCCGATGAACTCCTGCACCGTGGGAACGTCCTCCGGGTAGAGCAGGTCGGACAGGAACCGCAGCCAATGGGTGGGCTGTGCAGCTTTCGGGTCATATTTGACCGGGAGCCGGTTGCGGACGATCTCCGGCTTGCCCTCCTGAAAGGTGCCGTCCAGATACAGGGTTCCGTTTGCCAGCGCAATGCGGTCGGTGACAGGTGGAAAGTCCTCCACCTGTGCCGCCAGTTTCAGCACATCCACCACATTGGTGACCTTCTTGGCAAGGTTTGCCCCGACATATTCACGCATCATCTCGAAAATCTCGCAGCGCAGGGGCATGGTATCGGTCATGCGGCCATCCGGGGTGAAAAATGCGCCATTCGAGTAAAGCAGCTGGTGGGTACTCAGAAAATCGTCACAGAACAGGGATTCGTTGAAAAAACCTTTCTTGAACCATGCAGGGGTAAAATTACTCATAGGCATTCCGTCCTTTCTTGGCGTTACGGAAAAACGATGTGATCATTTTGATCACATCGTTTTACTCCGCAACTGGGAAATCAACGTCCTGCCGTTCTCCCTGCATGGCTTTCCTGCCCCCCTTCCGGCGGCGTTTTCCGGCTCTCCTTCTCAGGGTCATCGCCGGGTATCCCATGCAGACGGTCATGTGGTTTTCAAGGTGCAACGGGCAAAACGGCAACAAAAAAGCCGTCACAAAACAGACCAGCCCTGCCTTCGCTTTTTCTGGAAGGTCATGCTAGTCGGTTATGTAACGGCTGAAAGCCAAAATGTTCAGCCCCGCAGGGCCAGAACGAATATGTAAAAATATGTTATATTCAATTGTTGGGATAGATTACCACAAAAATCGAGCCGTGTCAACAAAAAGTTTTGAGAACACGTCACTTTCGGCAGTGTGCAAGAAAAAACGAGGGAAACTTTGGCAAAAAGAGAGAGGGCTGGACAGTGCCAGCCCTCTTGACAAGCAGATTTATATAGTTTGAAGGCGATTTTTCAATGCTATGATATTTTGATGGATCTGCATGATCACATCCTTAAACGCAGCATCATCTTTTCCAGTCGGGTCTTCCGATCCCCAGTTATCATCAAATGGTCTACCAATAAAAGGACATCCCACATTGCAGCCCATGGAGATGGCGATATCCGGTTCTGGAATATCCGAAATCAGCTTAGAATACTGCGTCTGCTCCATGTCGATGCCATAAAGCTTCTTCATCAACCGCACGGCATCCTGATTGATTTGCGGCTTGGTTTCCGTTCCGGCAGAATAGCTTTCAAACACGTCGGACGCCAGTGCTTTGCCCAATGCCTCCGCAATCTGGCTGCGGCAGGAGTTATGGACACAGATAAATGCAACTTTTGGTTTGGTCATGCGGGAAACCTGCCTTTCGTTTTGTTTGCGATTTTTACGAGGAAAAGCATCACAGGCACTTCGGTCAATACACCAACCGTTGTGGCAAGTGCGGCAGGAGAAGTCGTTCCGAATAGAGCGACAGCTACCGCAACCGCCAATTCAAAGAAGTTGGATGTGTTACGTTCGTTCATGCTCTTACCTTCTTCAAAATAACGATGACTTCATCCTTTTTCAGCACCTTGCCATAGGACACCACCTGACCGTCCACCACCAAAGCGGGGGTGGTCATCACACCATAGGCGGCGATCTTTTCAAAGTCCCGCACATGGTCAATGGTCGTATCCATCCCAAGCTCCCGCAGTGCGTCTACAGTTGCCGCTTCCAGCGCATTACACTTGGCACAGCCGCCCCCAAGAATTTTGATCCCGGACTCCTTCTTTTCAGCTTCTGCCGCCTGCATTGCTTCCGGCGTACAGCTCCCGCCGCAGCAGCAAGGCTGCTTTTGTTCTTCTTTTTTCTTACCAAATCCGAAAATTGACATTTTGATACCCTCCAATTATAAAATGAACCCCTGAAACAGGTTGAATAAGTAGCCTACAACGATAATGCCCAAAGCGCAGATAGCGATAAAAACACCCAGCAGCTTCGGCTTAACTGCCTTGCGCAGCATGATCATTGACGGCAGGGACAGCGTAGTGACGCCCATCATAAAGGCAAGCACCGTACCAAGCTGTGCGCCTTTTCCAAGCAAAGCCTCAGCAATGGGAATCGTTCCGAAAATATCGGCATACATAGGAATGCCGATGATGGTTGCTAATATTACGCCGAAGGGGTTATGGCTGCCAAGAACCGCCACAACCCAGCTTTCGGGAATCCAGTTGTGAATGACAGCCCCGATGCCTACGCCGATGAGAATGTACGGAAAGACCTTCTTGAAGGTTTCCGCTACCTGATCCTTGGCATAAACCAGCCGTTCCTTCTGCGTCAGTGTTGGGGAGGCAATGTCCACGGCAGATGGCCTGCGGATAAATTCCTCCACCTGATTTTCCATGTGCAGCTTTTCAATCAGCGTACCGCCAGCCACAGCAATCACAAGCCCCAGCACCACATAGAGAATCGCAACCTTTGCCCCGAAAATACTCATCAGAAGAACAAGACTTCCCAAGTCCACCATAGGCGATGAAATCAGGAATGAGAAGGTCACACCCAGCGGCAGTCCGGCACTGGTAAATCCGATAAACAGTGGAATGGACGAGCAGGAGCAGAACGGTGTTACCGTGCCGAGCAGGGCTGCGATGCAGTTTGCCCAGATACCGTGAAACCGCCCCATAATTTTCTTACTGCGTTCCGGCGGAAAATAACTCTGAATGTAGGAGATCAGATAAATCAGCACACAGAGCAGCACGGTGATCTTAATCACATCATAGAGGAAGAACTGAATGCTCCCACCGATTCGGCTTGTTGCGTCCAATCCCAATGTGCCGAGTAGATTTCCAATCAGCGTATTCAGCCACTTCATGCCGAGGATTTGATCGGTGATAAACTTGCCCATCAGGAGCAGCACCCCCCTTCGCTATTAGAGCCGCAGCCGCAGCAGGTCAGTCCCTCTATAAATTCTTTGAACTGGGTCAGGGTTTCGCAGTTCAGGGAGTAGTGCTGCCACTTGCCATCCTTGCGGGCATTCACTAGTCCGCACTCCATCAGAATCTTCATGTGGTGAGAGAGGGTCGGCTGGGTAATTTCAAACCGTTCCAGCAGCTTACAGCCGCACTTCTCACCGTCCGACAGCATCTTTACGATTTCCAGCCGGTTCGCATCGCCCAGCGCCTTGCAGATCAAAGCCACATCCATAGCATTCATAGAAACACCTCACATTGATAATCGTCTATGCGTATAGTGTAGCATATACATAGATGATTGTCAATACATTTGTGCAAATAAAAGCAGGTACACCGCATTTCTACAGTGTACCTGCTTTTCATCATATTGTGGGTAGTTTGTCTACTACACCAATCCGCCTATTCACTTGTTACACCACACCGCTTTGTAAGGCTCCTTTTCGGGAAAACGTCCCAAAATTGGTGTAGTTGTGGTGTAGTACCGCAGATATCGCCCGAATTTCGTTTGAAAATTCATCGCATCTGCGTTTCAATTTTGCATTTTACTGGTCAATCGGCTTCATCGTGGGGAACAGAAACACATCCCGGAAATAGAGCCGGTAAACGCTGTCGATGTCCATAGGCTCAGCCCTTCTTATAGTCGATGCCGTATTCCTGGTCGGTGCCGTAGGCGTAGTCGAAGGTACCGTCCGGGTTTTCCTGCACGATGTAGCGGTCTACCAGCTGTCCATCGCGGTAGTACAGGGTCTGGTCTGCGCAGTCCACGGTCAGCAGCTGGGTGCGAGACACCATGACCCATACAGTGGATCGATCAGAATCCACCAGGGCTGTCAGTACCCGATGCACGCCCGGAAAGCGGTAGCGCATGGCCCGCACAGTGATCTGCGGCTTGCCCCAGCTGAAGGTGCCCTCCATATCCAGCCAGACACCCTCGCCCTGCACTTCCAGAATGCAGATGTCTGCGCCATTCTCTTTGCGGTTGTATGTCCAGAAATGAGCCTGCTCTGTGGTGGCCGGGACGCGGGCAGTGCCCATCCAGAATATCATTGCCAGAGCGCACAGGGCTGCCAGCACAGAGCCGATCGCTGCACGGATGCTCCTTCTTTGCAGGGCGGCCCTGATCCTGCGCAGGGGCGCATCCGGCTGCGCTTCCGGCCGCACCGGCACCGGCTGCTCCATCTGTTCCAGCTCGGCGCGGCAGGCTTCACATTCGGCCAGATGCTCTTCCACCAGCGCGTTGCTGGCCTCACTGGTGATGTGCTCCGCATACAGCGGCAGCAGGTCGCGGATGATATCACAATTCATTTTCATCGTATTTTGCCCTCCTTTTTCATGGCCTTTCACCCCAATAACGCAGAAAAGGAGAAAGCGTTACAGGTTTCTGCAGATTTTTTGCAGGCTCAGCCCTTCTCCTGCCAAAATAACCCGCCGCTGGTCTGGAACAGGGGCCAGGGGTTCACGCTCTTGCTGCCGAGTTTGAAATCCATGGTCAGCTCCTCGCCCAGTACGCCGACGGCCTGCCCCCGCTCCACAGTCTGCCCGCGGGTCACGGAGAGCTCCTGCAGGCCGTACAGATAACTGCGCACGCCGCAGCCGTGGTCGATGACCACGGTGCTGCCGGTGAGGGCCAGATCGCCTGCAAAGACCACCACGCCATTCGCCGGGGCACGGCAGGGCTCACCGGGGATGGTGTAGAGCCGGGTGGAGTTGGAGCGGCTGCCCTGCTGGCCGCCGATCACCTTGACCTGACCGAAATCCACCAGCGTCATGTAGTTTTCAGCCGGGCAGAGGAAGGCACCGGACCAGAGTTTTTCCCGCACGGGCTGCTCGTACAGGGGCCAGATGTTGTTCCGGAACTCGGCGTTGGCAGCCTCGGTGGGTGCAGGTTCCGGCTCCACCTCCACGGTGCCGAAATCCTTGGGCAGAACGGTCAGCGTCCGGGCAAAGGTCTCGCCGTTGACGGTAACGTTGACCGTATGCCCACCTGCCGAAGCGTTGTAGGCGGCGGGGATGTAGGCGCGCCAGCCGCTGCCCAGCCGGACGCACTGAACGCTGCCCAGATCGGTCTCCACGGTGGGGGCGGTCTCGCCGGTCAGGCCGGTGATGGAAAGCGCCGCCACGCCGCCCTGCTCCAGCCGCTCGGTGGAAAGGGCGACCTCCGCGCTGGCCTGCAGGGTGAACCGGAAGGAGTAGCTGTACCAGCCCGTGGGCCTGGCCGGGTGCTCCACGCCCAGGTTCCTGCGGATGGCACCGGTGGTGCCGCCCTCAAACTGGGTGGCAAGATAATCCTGCGGCAGCCGCCAGACCGTCAGCTTTGCCTTGTAATCCCCGTTGGCAGGGAAGAGAAAGTCCTCGTACTGAGAGGCTGACCCAGCAAACACGATGCTGCCGATGTCGGTCTCGATGGTCAGGGTGGTGTAGCTGGCCCAATCGGGCAGGGCGAGGGCCGGGTGTGCGTCATACAGCACGCCCAGTTTCTGCACGGTGAGTGTTTCGGGGCTGGTGAACACCTTATCGAACACGCCGCCCAGCAGCGGCACCTGCCAGCAGGAGCCGTTCACTTCCAGCGCCTGCCCGCCGAACTGCGTGTCTGCCGCCGGGCGGGAACCCTCGCCGGTAAAGGAATAGCTCACGGTCATCACCGCGCCCAGCAGCACGGCAACGCCCAGAATGACACCAACGACCCACAACAAAAATCGTTTCATGGATATGTACTCCTGTTACAAAGCCGCATCCCTGCACTTGGCTCCCCTGCCAGGGGAGCTGGCCGCGCCGGAGCGGGGAATGAGAGGTTGATCAATCAATGCGGCGTATAAAAAAGCGCACCACAGCTTGCAGGGACAAGCCGGGTGCGCTTTTCGGTGTTTGGTTTATTCTGCGGCATCCTCGGCAGAAGGATCTTCTGCGGGCTGCTCTGCGGCAGGCTCAACGGTCTCAGCCTTATCCTCGCCAAACAGCAGACGCTCGTACTCGTCCAGCTCCTTCTCACGGCGGTGCAGATAGACAGCCACGGCGGCCAGCGCACCGGCCACAGCGGCCAGCGTGGCGATAACAGCGATCAGACAGGATTTCTTCATAGGACACACTCCTTTTCTGGTGGGGAACGGTGGTTCATGGAACCGGAGTTCATTTTGATAAGGCTATTATACCCGGAAAAGCAAAAAATTACAATCCGAAATGCAGAAATTTCATCAATCCGGGCAATCACAGCAATTTGGTCAGCAGCAGCTTTTTGTAGACCTTGAAGGCACCGGGCAGGGTGTACGCGGCCTCCAGCTGCTCCTTTCCGGCCCAGACGCAGCCTGCGGGGGCGGGCTGCTCCGGCACAGTGAGGAAATAGCCGCTCTGGTGCCACTCGATGTGGGTGAAAATGTGCTTGGCCGCAGGCAGGGGCGTGAAATGTACCCCTGTGCAGTCCAGCCCCAGGGCAGCAAGGCGGGCGGCGGTCTCTGCGGCGGTAAGGGTGGTATCCTCCCACAGCACCGGCTGCCACAGCCCGGCCAGCAGGCCCTTGGCCGGCCGCTGCTGGAGCAGCACCCGGCCCTCGTTCAGCACCAGCGCCACCGTGACCGGTGTAATGCGCCGGGCCTTGGGGGGCGTTTTCTGGGGCAGGGAGAGGGCGGTGCCTGCGGCCCGGGCCCGGCAGAGCGTGCCCAGCGGGCACTGCTCACACAGAGGTGCGCCGTTGGGCAGGCAGACCAGCGCGCCCAGCTCCATCAGGGCCTGATTGTAGTCTCCGGCTTTTGCGGGCGGCTGGTGCTCCATGACCCGTGCCGTGAACTCCCGCTTCACCTGCGGGTCGGTGACCAGCCGAGGGTCGTTGTAGAGCCGGGCGAACACCCGCAGGACGTTGCCGTCCACGGCGGGCACCGGGAGACCGAAACTGATGGAGGCAATGGCCCCCGCCGTGTACTCCCCGATGCCGGGCAGGGCCAGCAGGGCGTTGTAATCAGCAGGCAGCTGCCCGCCGTACTGAGCGCAGACGATCTTCGCTGCCTTCTGCAAATTGCGCACCCGGCTGTAATAACCCAGCCCCTCCCACAGTTTGTGCAGCTTTTCCTCCTCACATCCGGCCAGCGCGGGGATATCCGGCAGGGCGGCAAGGAAGCGCTCGTAGTAGGGCAGCGCCGCCGAGACCCGGGTCTGCTGCAGCATGATCTCGCTCAGCCAGACATGGTAGGGCGTGGGGTCCTCCCGGAAGGGGAGGATGCGGCGGTTGGTGTAGAACCAGTCCAACAGGGCAGGAGCGATATTTTCCACTTGTATTTATCTCCTTGTTGAAAACAACCCTCTCCGTCATTGCTCCGCAATGCCACCTCTCCCGAGGGGAGAGGCTATGCTGCCTTTATCCAAGAGCCGCAATAGGCTCCCCCTTCGGGGGAGCTGGCAAAGCCGACAGGCTTTGACTGAGAGGGTTGAATTTAATCCTTAGAAACCGTAAGCGGTGCGGGGGAAGGGCAGCACGTCACGGATGTTCTGGATGCCCGTGAGGTACATGATCATCCGCTCGAAGCCCAGGCCGTAACCGGCGTGCTCCACGCCGCCGAACTTGCGCAGGTTCAGATACCACTCGTAGTTGGTCTTGTCCATGCCCAGCTCGTCCATGCGGGCCACCAGCTTGTCATAGTTCTCCTCGCGCTGGCTGCCGCCGATCAGCTCGCCGATGCCGGGCACCAGCATATCGGCTGCGGCCACGGTCTTGCCGTCCGCGTTCATCTTCATGTAGAAGCTCTTGATCTCCTTGGGGTAATCGGTGACAAAGACGGGCTTCTTGAACACGACCTCGGTCAGGTAGCGCTCGTGCTCGGTCTGGATATCCACGCCCCACTCCACGGGGAACTGGAACTTCTTGTTGTTCTTCTTCAGGATCTCAATGGCCTCAGTGTAGGTGATGCGGCCGAACTCGCTGTTTGCCACCAGCTCCAGGCGCTCGATCAGGCCCTTGTCGATGAACTGGTTGAAGAAGGCCATCTCATCGGGGCAGTTGTCCAGCACGTAGCGGATGACGAACTTGGTCATGGCCTCGGCGGTGTCCATGTAGCCCTTCAGATCGCAGAAGGCCATCTCAGGCTCGATCATCCAGAACTCGGCGGCGTGGCGGGTGGTAAAGCTCTTCTCCGCACGGAAGGTGGGGCCGAAGGTGTACACCTTGCCAAAGGCCATGGCCATGGCCTCGGCCTCCAGCTGGCCGGAAACGGTCAGGTTGACGGGCTTCTCAAAGAAGTCCTGGCTGTAATCCACGGTGCCGTCCTCGTTCTTGGGCACATTCTGCAGGTCCAGCGTGGTGACCTGGAACATCTCACCGGCACCCTCGCAGTCGGAAGCGGTCAGCAGGGGAGAGTGAGAGTAGATGAAGCCGTTCTCCTGGAAGAACTTGTGGATGGCGTAGGCAGCCACGCTGCGCACGCGGAATGCGGCGTTGAAGGTGTTGGTGCGGGGGCGCAGGGTGGGCATGGTGCGCAGATACTCCATGCTCATTTTCTTTTTCTGCAGGGGGTACTCGTCTGCGGGGCAGTCGCCTAGGATCTCCACGCTGTCGGCGTTCAGCTCAAAGGGCTGCTTTGCCTGCGGGGTCAGGACGATGCGGCCCACGATGCGCAGGCTGCTGTACAGGCCGGTGTGGATGACCTCCTCGTAGTTTGCCAGCTTGCCTGCCTCCAGCACGACCTGCAGGGTCTTGAAGCAGCCGCCGTCCGACAGGGCGATGAAGCCGATGTTCTTGGAATCACGAATGTTCTTGGCCCAGCCGCACACGGTGACCACCGTGCCGTCGGCGGGAGTGTTCTTGTACAGCGAGACGATCTCAGTACGTTCCATCTTTCTTTCCTCCGATATAAAAATAAAAAGACAGCTTTGCCCTGAATTTTCAGGGCGAACAAGCTGTCTTGTAATGTCCGCGGTGCCACCTGAATTACCGGAAGTGTCCGGTCGCTCGCGCGCTCCAATAAGCGCTGCCCTGGTAACGCTGGGCTTTGCGGCGCACCTACTGGCGGCGGAATGCCGTGTTCAGTTTGCAGCTCCCGGGTGTTCGTTCGCGCACTGGCCCGCACGCGGCTCTCAGCTGCTGCCGCGCTCTCTGTAGCGTCCGGAATGCGTTACTTTTCCCGATCCTTGCTTTTCAGTAATTCTAAAAATAGCACAGCAGCACCGGTTTGTCAATCGGCTTTTTGTGGAAAAACGGTTGAATTCTGCCGGAAAGAATGATATTATTTATCCTGTTATAGTATGTGCATTGCACAAAACGGAACAAACATGAAGATTGGCTTTGTCCTGAGGAGTAGAGCATGAACGAAAATCAAACCACTTACCCCACCGGCGCACAGGATGAGGAAGAGATCGACCTCGTCGCGCTCATGGTGACCCTTCTGCACAAGCTCAAGCCCATCCTGCTGACCGCGGTTGTCTGTGCTGTGATCGCTGGCGGCCTTGCCGGGGTAAAGATCCTGCGCGGCGGCGCTGTTTCGGCAGAAGATCAGGTTGCTTATGAAGAGGCTCTGGCTGAGTATCAGCAGAAAGAGAAGGATTATGAGTTTGCTGTGCAGCAGTACGAGCTGACGGCGAAGAGCAACGAGGATGCGCAGTCTAGTGTGCAGGAAGCACTGAAACAGGCACAGGACTATGCAGAAAAGTCGCTGCTAAAAAATCTGGACGTTTATAATGTCTGGACGGCGCAGGCTGACCTTTATATTGACAGCGGCTACAAAATCCAGCCGGGTTCTGCGTATCAGAATGTTGACCCGACCGGTGCGTTGCTGGCTGCATATCAGAAACAGCTGGTCAGCGGTGACTCCATGAATGCTGCCGCTGATGCCGTAGGGGTAGATGTGCGCTACCTGAAGGGCGTGGTCACGGTAGAACTTTCCCAGAACGACAGTGGCGAGTATAACGGCGTGATGACCTTGCAGGCGTATGCTGCAGATCAGCAGACCGCAGAGAAAATTCTGAACGCGCTGCTGGGTCGTCTGGATCTGATCCATGATAAAGCGGCAGCTGCTGTGTGCAGCCACAGTGTACGCGTGATTGATCAGAGTGTGACACAGGGGGTCTCCACGGAACTGCGTGCGTTGCAGCAGACGAGCAGTGAAGATGTTCAGAATCTGCAGAGCCAGCTGGTGGAACTGCAGAGTGCCCGTCAGGCGCTGGATGACAATCTGGCTTCTGCTAAGAGTACTTGGGAGAGTGCGGAGGAGCCCGCACTGGGCGGCGGCGCTGCCTCCTCGGTGGCAAAGTACCTGCTTATTGGCTTCCTGCTGGGCGGTGTGCTTGCCTGCGGCGTGGTCGTGGTCAAGTTCCTGCTGGACGGCATGGTCTACTCGGCCAGCGAGCTGAACCGCTCCACCGGCCTGCCCGTGCTGGGAGCGCTGGCCAGCGACCGCACCAAGAAGGCCGGAAAGCTGGATGCAAAGCTCTATCAGATGGAAGGCCGCCCCGATGGCAGCGCGGACGCTGAGATGCTCTGCCTGATGGCTCAGACCATCCGCAGCCGCGCCCCGGAGGCGAAGAATATTCTGGTTACCGGCGATCTGCCTGCGGACCAGCTGGAAGCACTGGCCGCTGCCCTGCAGGCCACGGAACCCCTGCGCGGCCAGAGCGTGACCGCCGCCGAGAGCATCCTCAAGGCCGCTGCCACCGTGCCCCATGTGGTGGCTGCTGATGCCATTGTGCTGGCTGCCGACTGCACGGTCACCCGCACCGATGCTGTGCGGGAGCAGAACGAGAAAATTGTTCGGCTGGGCAAGCAGATCCTGGGCTGCATCGTATACGAATAAGCAATCAAAAATGCCGCTGGTCAGCCAGCGGCATTTTTGATTGCCTGGATCAGCCCATTGGCCGCCAGCTGCCCGGCATAGAGGGCCTCGTTCAGGTTGTTGCCGTGCCCGCCGATCTCTATGAGCAGGCTGCCGGGGGTCAGATCCTGATTGTAGAACCGGTAGCTGAACAGGACCGGGCGGGTGAAGCCGGGGTACAGGCCCTCCATGGCGGTTTCCCAGGCAGCGGCAAAGCGGAGGTTGAGCCGGTAGTTGGGCAGGCTGACCGTGGTGCCGTTGTCGCACCCGCAGATGATCATCACCTGCGCCGCCTGCCGCCCGTTGACGGTGCACACCGGGGCCATGCGGGAGCCATTCTCAGTCTCAATGGCATCCCGGTGGACATCCAGCACGATCTTGATGCTGGGATACTGCGATAAGTATTGCTGTACCACCGCGCGGCTGTTGGCATAGCTGCCGGTGTAGCTGGGGTAATCGTTCAGGGTCTCATCGTGCAGGGTGTTGAGCCCGGCGGCGTTGAGGGTGTCCGCCATCACCCGGCCCACAGCGCACATATTGAGGTCCCGGTCGGTGGTGCGGGAACCGTCCCCCGGGCGGTACCACAGCCCTGCTGAGAGCCGGTAGTCCTCAGTGGCATGGGTGTGCATGATGAGGATCTGCGGGTCGGGGCTGTTCCACTCCACCGCAAAGGGGAGCGGGTTGGTGATCTCGGCGGCAATGTCGGCGCTGGAGACGCTGGTGTTGTTCTTGATGCTGCCGCTGCCGCAGGGAATGTATTTCTCCCCGCTGCCCTGCGGATAGTTCTTTTCCAGGATGGCACCGGCTCCCTCCGGGCGGGCCTCATCGCCTTCCAGCGGGACAAGGTAGGCTTCAATGTCACCGGCAGGCAGGGCGGGAGCCTCCTGTGCAGGCTCTGCCTGTGTTTCCTGCGCGGGTTCGCTCACGGCCTGTGCGGCAGCCTCGGAGAGGTCTTTCCGGCTCAGGTAAAGGGCGGTCTGCACGGCTGGCAGCGGCCCGATGACCACCGCTGCCAGCGTGAGGAGCAGCTGGTGCGCAAACAGCGCCAGCCCCAGCGCAAGGCCTGCCGCTGCCGCAAAAGGCAGGGGATGCCCGCACCCTGCCATTTCCCGCCTGCGCATGGAACCTCACCCCCTTCTGCAAAATAGATATGAGAGAACCGCTCCGTCAATGCGAACGGATTGCTGCCTCTCCCAGCAGGAGCAGCAGCATAAATCTGGCCCCCATCAGGGGAGCAGGCGAGCGAAGGCGAGACCGAGAGGGTTACCCCACCAGCCAGCACAACTGCGCCACACTCAGCTTTGGCTGCAGGGCTCGGTTGATGGCAGCCCCCAGCAGGGCCGCGCCGTGGGCGATGACCCCGTCCAGATCCCGGGGCGTGACGACCAGATCCCGGCCCTCTTCGGCCTGCATCAGGGTGGGGATGCCCGCCGCAAGGACAGGCACACCCAGCCGGGCGGAATCCAGATGCCGGGAGTGGTCGGGCTGGGCCGGGTGGAGCCCGGTGTCTGAAAACTGGAGCGTCCGGCCCAGCCGCTCCGGCTCAGCAGAGCAAAGGCTGTCCACACAAAGCAGGGCGGCGGGGCGCAGCTCCCGTACCAGTGCCCCGGCCAGCTGCTGTAAGCTCAGGCCCGTGGCCGCCGATACCCCCGGAGCCACAGCCGCCACCGGCCGGATGCCCTGCACCGGTACGGTGCGCGGCCCCATGGTCACGAACACCTTCTGCACCGTGCGGGGACCCAGAGCATCCGCCGTGACCCGGCGGTTGCCCACCCCCAGCACCAGCACCGGGCCTTCGGGCGGCAGCAGGGGCCGCAGCTCTGCGGCGGCGGCTTCGATCACGGCGCTGTCCCGCTCGTCCAGCAGGCTCACGCTGGGAACCTCCAGCGTCACATACCGGCCCCGCGGCCGCGCCAGCCCCTCCCGCGCGATCTCTACCCGGGTGATCGTCACGCCGCCCTGACGGGCCGTTGCCACGCGTACCCCGGCGGGCAGGGCGGTTTTGCCCGGCTGGCCGAACAGTTCATCGGCAAGGTCAGTTTCCCGCATTTTGCATCCCCCATCCGGCTGAATTTCCGTATTTGGGCGCTTTTCCCGCCCAAACGGTACCAGAAGTATGGGAAAATGAAAAAATTCTAAACAAAAATTCAAAAAAGGCTTGCGCTGGTACGGCAAATATGGTATCATAAGGTGCGCTGTTATAGGTAGCCAAGGAGGTGGAACGAATGCCTAACATCAAATCTCAGAAGGACCGCGTCGTGCAGGCTGCTGCAGAGCAGGCTCACAACAAGGCCATTAAGACCAACCTGAAAACAGTCGTCAAGAAGGCAGACGCTGCCATCGATGCTAAAGCCGCTGACAAGGACGCAACTGTCCTGGCTGCTGTTTCCGCGATCGACAAGGCTCGCGCTAAGGGTGTCATCAAGAAGAACACCGCTTCTCGCAAGATCAGCCGTATGGCCAAGCGTGCAAACAAGAACGCCTGATTTACGACAGATCAAGTGATCGACTGACGAACAAAACCTCTGTATCGGGAACCCGATACGGGGGTTTTTGTTTTTCCAGCAGCTGTTCCGGGGGCAGGGGCGCAGGCTGCTCTGCCAGCGCCCAGAACGCCCAGCCTGTAGGCACAGCAGCCGCCAGCACCAGCCCGGGCCAGAGCACAGCGGGATATGTAAGGGCCTCGCTGCCGGGCAGGAACACCGCCGCCGCGCAGAGCACGAGGGCGGTCCAGCCCTCCCATAAGATCGTTGCAAGAGTCTCACGCATGACTATCATCTCCTTTTCTGGAAAAGTATACCATGCAGAGGGCGCGAATGGGCGCAGAAAAGGACGATACACGAAAAATGTGTATCGTCCCAGGAAGAATTCTGCTTCAGTTCTGGTCGTGGCTGCGGCCCACCAGCGAACAGACCACGCCGCAGACAAGGCTGGTGGTGATGCCTGCAGCAGCGGCGGTCAGCCCGCCGGTCAGGATGCCGATGGCTCCCTCTTCGGCAAGGGCGGTGCGCACGCCTTTGGCAAGCAGATGCCCGAAGCCCAGCAGGGGAACGGTGGCACCGCAGCCTGCAAACTCGGCCAGCGGCGCGTACCACCCAAGGGCCGAAAGCACCACGCCCGCCACCACATAGCCTGTCAGGATGCGGGCGGGGGTCAGGGCGGTCAGGTCGAGAAAGAGCTGGCCCACCACGCAGATGGCCCCGCCTGTAACGAATGCCCAGAAATAGTTCATGTGTTCCCTCCGTTCTGTTCCTCCGGGGCAGCAAGCTCCACCAGGTGCGAGATGGCGGGGATGCTCTCCTTCTGCAAAAAGGTGGTCTGGCTCATCAGCGCGCCTGTGGCCAGAAAGAGCACCCGGCGCTGCCCCCGCCGCTCCAGCCGGGGCAGGAGATGCCCGCAGAGCACTGCTGCACAGCACCCCGGCCCAGAAGCGCCGCTGTGCACCGACTGGCCCTCGGCATCATAGAGGAGGGAACCGCAGTCCACATGGTTCTTGAGGAGCAGGCCCTCGGCGGCCAGCAGCTCCCGGAACAGCTGACTGCCCACATGGCCCAGGTCGCCGGTGCAGATGGCATCGAACTCCTGCGGCTGGGTGTTGGTATCAGTGAGGTAGCGCAGGAGCGTTGCCGCCGCAGCCGGAGCCATGGCGGCCCCCATGTTGTTGATGTCCCGGATGCCCAGATCCTGCACCCGGCCAAAGGTCACGGCCCGGATGCCAACCCCCTGCCCGGCTGGGCGGAGCAGGCAGGCCCCTGTCGCCGTGGCAGTCCATTGGGCGGTGGGGGTGCGCACGGCTCCGTAGGAAAGCGGGGTGCGGAACTGCCGCTCGGCGGTGCAGAAGTGGCTGGAGGTCATGGCCAGCAGACCGTCTGCCATTCCGGCGCTGCACAGGCAGGCCCCAACACCCAGCGCCTCGGCCATGGTGCTGCAGGCCCCGAACAGCCCCGCAAAGGGCAGGCCCAGCGCCCGGGCCGCATAGCCCGAGGCTGTGCACTGGGCCTGCAGGTCTCCGGCCAGCAGGAGGCTCACATCCTTTTCGGTGGCGTGGGCTTTTTTCAGGCAGAGCCGCGCTGTCTGTAATTGCAGCTGCGTTTCAGCGGCCTCCCAGCTGGCCTGCCCGAGGCGGTTGTCACTGTGCAGCTCATCGAACTCTGCCGCCAGCGGGCTTTCGCCCTCCTTTTTGCCGCCGATGCAGGCGTGTGCGGCGATGACAGGCGGTTTTGGGAAGATCAGGGTGTCACCCCGGCGGGTCGCCATGAAAAAATCCCCCTTTCAGGGCTGTTTTTCTTTGGGATTTGTGCTATAATAGCGCTCGTGCGATATTCTGCTCCATCCGCTTTGCCGGAAAACTGCAATTTTTGCATCCCGGCAGGCGTATTGTAGACAGAGCGGTCAGCCGCCCAGCAGCCAGAGCACCCCACCGTAGACCACAGCGGCCAGCGTGCCGTACACGATGACCGGCCCTGCAATGGTGAACATCTTGGCTCCGGTGCCGCAGACCCTGCCCTCGGGCTTGAACTCGATGGCGGCGCTGACCACGGCGTTGGCAAAGCCCGTGATGGGCACCAGCGAGCCTGCCCCGGCTTTGGCGGCAAGCTTCTGGTAGAGCCCCAGCGTGGTCAGCAGGGCTGACAGCACGATGAGGGTGCAGCTGGTCAGGGTACCGGCAAGCTGGGCTTCCAGCCCCATGCCAAGATACCACCCGCGCAGCACCTCGCCCAGCAGGCAGATGCCGCCGCCCACGCAGAAGGCCCACAGGCAGTCGGAGCCCAGAGGGGAGCGGGGGCCGACCTGTTTCACCCGCCGCGCGTATTCTTCCGCTGTCATCTTCATGGCTGTCACCTCGGGCTTAGGATGCCCCCGGAGAAACATAATATACAGAAAACGAACCGAGAAAGAAGGTCTCTTATGAATCAGCAGCAACCCATCCACCGCCGTCGCCTGACCCGGGCAGAGATCCGGCGGCGGCGACGCAACCGCGCCATCCGCCGCATCGCCGGGCTGACCCTTGTGGTCTGCGTGGCCGTGGGCGGTGTGTCCTTCCTGCTTTCCCACCGCAAGGCCCCGGTGCCCACGGCAGATGCCGCCGGGAGCGCCGCCAATAGTGCGGCCAGCAGCCTGCCGTCGGCTGCACCGAGCAGCAAGGCGGAGAGCAGTGCCGTGAGCGGAGCCGCCGCCGAGAGCGTGGAGAGCCGGGACAACCTGCTGGGCCTGACTGCCGCCGAGGCAAAGGCCATGCTGGCCGACCCGCTGATGATCCTTGTGAACCACACCAATCAGATGCCGGAAAACTACACCTTTGAGACCGCCGAGTGCGGCTCCAAGACCGCAGTGAACAAGACCCTGCAGACCGTGGCCTGCAATGCCTTTCTGGAGCTGCAGAAGGCTGCTGCTGCGGAGAACGTGACCGTCTGGATGCAGAGCGGCTACCGCAGCGTGTCCTACCAGACCAATCTCTACGAGAAAAAGACCAACTATTATAAGCAGCAGGGCTATGACGATGCAAAGGCGAAGGAAATGGCCGCTGCCATCGTCAACCCGCCGGGCTACTCCGAGCACAACTGCGGCCTGGCTGCAGACCTGAACAGCCCCGAGCACACCGGCCTGGACGAGGGCTTTGAGAACACGGCTGCCTTCCGCTGGCTCTGCCAGCACGCCGGGGAGTACGGGTTCATCCTGCGCTACCCCAAGGGGGCCGAGGAGAAGACCGAGATCACCTACGAGCCCTGGCACTGGCGCTATGTGGGCGTGGAAAATGCCGCAAAGATCAACGCCAGCGGCCTGTGCTTTGAGGACTATATCGCCGCCTTGCAGCAGATCGCGGGCTGAGCGGCAAAGCGCTGGTGAAGAAACCGTAAAATCTTCTGCCTGCCGTTTGCAATTCGGGCTTTGATATGGTAAGATAACAATGGTTCGTTGTCGGAAACTCTTCCGCGTGGGCGAACCGGTGTAAAACAGATAAAAGAGGGAATAATCCATGAAACTTCGTGCTAAAATCATTCTGACCGCTGCTTCTCTGGCCCTGAGCTGTGCTCTGCTGGCCGGCTGCGGTTCTTCTTCCGGTTCTACCGCTTCTTCTGCCGCGTCCTCTGAGCCTGCCTCCACTGTGCTGAGCCAGGCTTCCAGCATCCCGCTGGGCGAGGACAACGGCACCGATGCCCTGAACGCACCGTTCGAGACCCTGCTGGATGCCAACCCCATCTCCAACCAGTTTGAAATCGCTGCCATGAACATTGAGTACGATTTCAACCTGCCCGCTGAGGATGTGGTGAGCTACAAGGGCGTGAAGAGCAACGACAACGGCGATGCCGGTATGGTGCTGGTCGTGGAAGCTGCTGACGGCAAGGCTGAGGAGGTTGCAAACCAGCTGACTGCTTACCAGCAGGATCAGGTGGCGTTCTACGGCAACTACGCTGAGTTCGCACAGGCCCAGGAAAATGTGGAGAACGCCGTGATCGCCTTCAAGGACAACACCGTGGTCATGGTCATCGCTTCCAACGAGTGCACTGCCGATCTGGACAGCGCGGTGGACAGCGCACTGGGAGAGTAAAATAAAACTGAATGGGGCTGCTGCAGGCCCTCTCCGTCAATGCTCCGCACTGCCGCCTCTCCCAAAGGGAGAGCTGACGAGCGCAGCGAGTGTGAGAGGGCATTTGCAGCAGCTCTTTTTTTAAAAGGAGGTCGAAGCCTTGGTTTTCAGCACCATCATTTTTTTGTTCCGGTTTCTTCCCATCACGCTGGCGCTGTATTACCTTGCGCCCGCAAAGCTCAAGAATACGGTGCTCTTTGTGTGCAGCCTGGTGTTCTACTGCTGGGGTGAGGTCCGGTTCTTCCCGGTCATGCTGGCCCTGATCCTCATCAACTATCTCTGCGGCCTGGGGCTGGAAGCGTTTGACGCAAAGCCCGGCGTGCGCAAGGTGCTGCTGCTGGTCGCCCTTGCAGCCAGCCTGGGGATGCTGTTCTACTTCAAGTACGCAAACTTTGTCCTGCGCAGCATCAACAGCCTGCTGGGCACCGGATTTGCGGCCATTCAGGGCATCAGCGTCCTGCCGCTGGGCATCAGCTTTTATACCTTCCAGACCCTTTCCTACACCATTGATGTCTACCGCCGGGAGGTAAAGACTGAGCACAACATCATCGACTTCGGCGCTTATGTTGTCATGTTCCCCCAGCTCATCGCGGGCCCCATCGTCAAGTATCGGGATGTCTCAGCCCAGCTGCACGTTTACAAGCATCGTTACAGCTTGCAGCAGATCGAGGAAGGCATGACCCTGTTCACCTTCGGTCTGGCAAAAAAGGTCCTGCTGGCGGATGCCGTCGGCGCGCTCTGGACAGACATCATCGGCATTGCCGACAGCCCTTCCACCACCTTTGTGGGCCTTGCCAATGCGTCCACGCCGCTGGTCTGGCTGGGTGTCATCGCCTATTCGCTCCAGCTCTACTTTGATTTTTCCGGTTACTCCATGATGGCCATTGGTATGGGCAAGATGCTGGGCTTTGATTTCCCCCAGAACTTCAACTTCCCCTATATCTCCCGTTCTATCACCGAGTTCTGGCGGCGCTGGCACATGACCCTTTCCGGCTGGTTCCGCGAGTATGTCTATATCCCGCTGGGCGGCAACCGCAAGGGCCTGAAGCGGCAGATCTTCAACCTGTTCGTGGTGGAGCTGCTCACCGGCATCTGGCACGGTGCAGACTGGAACTTTATCTGCTGGGGCCTGTACTACTTTGTTCTGCTGGCCCTTGAAAAGCTGTTCCTGCTCAAGTATCTGGAAAAAGGCAGGATCTGGCCCCACATCTACACCATGTTCCTTGTGGTGGTGGGCTGGGCCATGTTTGTGGGCAATGAGGCCGGGGTGGGCTTCGGGCTGCTGTTCCGCAAGCTCTTCCTCCCCTCGGGCGGTGCGTCTCCGGTCTACTTCCTGCGCAACTACGGCGTGCTGCTGGCGGTCAGCATCCTGTGCTGCACCCCGCTCATTGAGAAGCTCTGGAACGCCCTGCGTAAACACACCGTGACCCGTGTGGCTGCGGTGCTGGTGCTGCTGGTGCTCTCCACGGCGTATGTGGTGGGCAGCACCAACAGCCCGTTCCTGTATTTCAACTTCTGAGGAGGGAACCTGAATGGACAAGCATACAAAGAAAACTCCCTCTCTGTTCCGGTATCCGGTACTGGTGGCCTTCGGGCTGTTCTTTATCGGGCTGTTCGTGCTGGATATGGCCACGCCCGACCGCGCATACAGTGAACTGGAAAACACCACCCTGACCCAGCGGCCCAGGCTGACCGCCGTTTCCGCCGACGGGCTGAACAACTACTTCACCAGCTACACCCGATACGTCAAGGATCAGGTGTTTGGCCGCGACCAGTGGATCAGCCTGCAGAGTGCGGCGGAGATCACCCTCTTCCAAAAGACCCAGAGCGGCGGCATCCTGCTGGGCCGGGAGCACATGATGTTCGCCCGGCATTACAGCATCCTGAAAAATGAGGAAAAGGGGATGGCCAAGAACCTTGCCGCCGTCCAGAGTCTTGCCCAGCGCTACCCGGGCAGGGTGAACCTCATGCTGGTGCCGTCGGCCTCGGTGGTCTACCCTGAGAATGTCCCGGCGGGGGCACCCCAGATCGATGAGAAGGGCATTCTGGAAGGCGTTGCCGCACAGGGGGAGGCCTACGGGCGGTTCATTAATGTCCTGCCCGCCCTGACGGAGCACAAAGGGGAATACCTCTACTACCGCACCGACCACCACTGGACAACGCTGGGGGCCTACTACGCCTACCAGCAGTTCTGTGAGACGCTGGGCCTGACCCCCTTTGACCGGGATGCCCACACGGCCGAGACCTGTGAGGATTTCTACGGCACCCACTACTCCAAGACCCGCACCTGGAATGCCGAACCCGACACCATTACCTGGTACGACCTGCAGAACAGCCTGACGGTCTGGAACGTCACCGGTCCGGGCCAGCCCACCGAGGGCACCACCACCGGCCTGTACGATCTGGACAAGCTGGAGGTGTATGATAAGTACGCCATGTTCCTGCACGGCAACAACGGCCTGAGCCGGGTGGAGGGTGACGGCGAGGGAAAGATCCTGGTCATCAAGGACAGCTATGCCAACAGCTTTGTGCCCTACCTGACAGCCAACTATGCGGCCATCGACGTGGTGGATTTCCGCAACTATAACTATGGGCTGGACCAGCTCATTGCGGCCAACGACTACGACCAGATCCTTGTGCTGTACAGCTATGCCAGCTTTACCACCGACCCGTATCTCTACCGTGCGGGCGTGGCAGGCTGAGTGGGAAATTATTGCAGTGCTTTTCACCAAACTTTCGTTTGTTTTTTCATGCGACTTTCCGATTTTTGATGGTTTTTCACAAAATCCATTGCATGAAACTGTGTGATGTAGTAATATAAGGCTGGAAACCAGATGGTAAATTGGGAAAGAACACCATCGGTTCAAGCTGCTCAAAAAAGGAGTATGAGACCTATGAACAAGAACATGAATCTGCCTGCTGAATACGCAGTGCTTTCCGAAGAAGAGATGACCTATACCCAGGGCGGTTCCGATATTGGCGGCTTTGCAACCACTGCCGCTACGGTCGTGGGTGCTGTGGTGCTGGGTGCCAGCTATATCTGGGGCATTTCCGCTTCCAAGGACTGGCTGAACAAGAAGAGCAACCGTGAGGGCAACCTCTTCACTGTTCTGGGCCGTGCCGCAGATGCTGTCGGCGAGGATATGTCCAAGTCCGCAGCCAACTTTGTCCGGGATGCCGTTTCCAGCACCATGGTGGTGGCTCTGGCTCCCCTGAGCGCTGTTCTGCTGATCCTGTAAGCCGGGATAGTGGGATACCGGGTCTGTTTTCTGTAACTTGCGGTGTACGATGCACCGTGCAATAAATGCTTTTGTAAAGGAGTATTATTATGGAAAAGAAGCTCATGCTGCCCGCGAACTACAACGTGATGAACGAAGAAGAAATGACCTATACCAGCGGCGGCGACGGTTTTACCGCTCCGTTTGCTGTGGGTTGGACGATTGGCGCAGTCATTTCTGTTGCAAACCTGATCTGGGGTCTGGATCAGACCCGTACCTGGATCAAGAACAACAAGAAGAACGGCGAGAATATCACCGATCTGGCAGCAAAGGGCATCAATGCCGCTGCTGATTATATGGGTAAGTCCATCGGCAACGCAATCGTTGGCGTTTACACCGCTCTGAACCTGACCGGCTGGTGGCCCGTTACCGCGATTGCCTGGGTCACGGCCTGATCGTTCTGACCAGACAGCCCGGAGAACTCCAAAGAACAACACAGGGCGGCGGCTCTCCCCAAGCGGGCGGGCCGCCGCCTTTTTTTGTTCACAGATTGTTTCTGGAAATATCCTGTCGTTTGGGGTATACTAGAGCCATAAGTAAGAATCACTCCTTCTTTTGAGGGAACTGACCGCCCCCGCAGAGGGTGCGGATAAAAAATGGAGGAAACCGATATGGCTGTTGTTACCATTACCAAAGAAAATTTTGAAGCCGAGGTGCTGCACAGCACAAAGCCTGTTCTGCTGGACTTCTGGGCCACCTGGTGCGGCCCCTGCCGGATGCTGAGCCCCATCGTGGACGAGGTGGCCGAGGAGCGCACCGATGTCAAGGTGGGCAAGGTCAATGTGGATGAACAGCCCGAGCTGGCCTCCCAGTTCGGCGTGATGAGCATCCCCACCCTGCTGGTGTTCCGCGACGGCAAGCTTGTGAATCAGGCTGTGGGTGCCCGCCCCAAGGCCGGTGTGCTGGCGCTGCTGGGCTAAGAAAAAATAAAGCTGTATGGCCGCTGCCTGTTTTCGAATGGGCGGCGGCCTTTTTGCACTTGACAATATGGCATATCTGCCATATACTAAAAGGGGAAAAGTGTAGGGAGGATTTTGAAATGGGACCGTTCGTGGTGGAATTTTATGAAACAAGAGATGGCCAGCGCCCTGCGGAAGATTTTTTGGATGAACTGGATATCAAAATGCGGAGCAAGCTGGTAATGACCCTAAAGGTTTTACAGGAACAGGGAAACCGTCTGAGGGAGCCATACAGCAAGCATCTGGATGATGGGATTTTTGAGATCCGCGGAAAAGTTGGAACGGATATTTCGCGGGTCATGTATTTCTTCTATTATGGGGGAAGGATCATTCTGACGAACGGCTTTATCAAAAAGACCCAGAAAACACCCAAGAGTGAAATTGAACGGGCAAAACAGTATCGGAAAGATTTTTTGGAAAGAGAGGGTGAATCAGATGAAAACACTGGATCTGTATTTGAATGAACAGCTGAAAAATGAGGAGTTCCGCAAGGAGTGGGAAGAGAACCAGCCGGAAATGGATATCATCCGGGCGATGGCAGATGCACGCATTTCTCAGAACCTGACCCAGAAGGAGCTGGCCGAACGCACCGGCATCAATCAGGCGGATATCAGCAAGCTGGAAAATGGAACACGCAACCCATCTTTGAAGCTGCTGAAGCGTTTGGCAGACGGAATGGGAATGGACCTGAAGCTTGTGTTCACACCCAAAGAGCCGCAGAATCTGAAGCTTGCAAAATAAGAAAGATGCCGGGTCGGTTTCCAATGCAGGAGACTGGCCCGGCCTTTTTTATCCCCGGTTTTCGCTCTCCATCATCTGTTTTGGCGCTGGGGTGAAATGATTTCGCCTTTCTGTACAAACGCACAGAAAAACGGTAAGATAGGGCTGAAAAGCTGTCACTTTCATACTTTACAACTTTATCTCGATAAAGTAAAATAGACAAAAGAAGTGGGAAATACGCAGAGAGGGAACGAGGAGATCGAGATGGAATTCAGTCTGGACAGTTTGCAGCCCAAGGAGCGGGCCTCCTTTGCGCTGCGGGCGTTGTATGAGGCGGCGGGCTGCCGCAAATATCACATGGGCCGCTTTGAGGAGTACGGGCTTTATCAGGAGAACCGGAGCTTTTTGTCCTCGGAGCAGGTCATCACCTTCACCGACCTGGATGGCCGTCTGCTGGCGCTCAAGCCGGACGTGACCCTGTCTATCGCCAAGACGGCCCAGCCCGCCCCCGGCGAGACCCTGCGGTATTACTACCATGAGAACGTCTACCGCCCCTCGGCAGAGAGCCACACCTTCCAGGAGATCTCCCAGATGGGCCTTGAGATGCTGGGCGCGGTGGGGGAGGCACAAGTGCAGCAGGTGGTCCGGCTGGCAGCGCAGAGCCTGGCCCAGCTGGGGGCCGCGTGGGTGCTGGAAGTCAGCCACATGGGCTATCTGTTCGGCCTGTTCGACGCACTGGGCGTGCCGGAGAATGCCCGCCCCGGCCTGCTGGAAAAGCTGCGGGAAAAGAATGCGCACGAGCTGCGCCGCGCCGCGCAGGCCGCCGGGCTGGATGCCGCCGGGGCCGCTGCCCTGACCGGCCTGCTGGAGCTTTCCGGCAGCTGCGAGGAGACGCTGGCAAAGGCAGAGAGCGCCTGCCGCAACGACCGGATGCGCGCCGCCGCCGCCGAGCTGCGGGCACTGGCCAAAACGCTGGAGGCCTCCGGCGGGGCGGTCCGCCTTGACCTGAGCCTTGCCGGTGAGATGGAATACTACAACGGGCTGGTCTTTCAGGGCTACCTGCAGGGCCTGCCGCGGCCCCTGCTCAAGGGCGGCCGCTACGACCTGCTGATGCAGAAGTTCACCCCCGGGGCCGGGGCCATCGGCTTTGCGGTCTATCTGGACGAGCTTGACCGCCTGAGCGCCCCCACCCCGCCGGTACAGAGGAACAGCACGGACCGGGTCATGCTGAATGTGGCCCTGCCCAAGGGCCGTCTGGGCGACAAGATGTATGACCTGCTGGCCCGCATCGGCTACGGCTGCACCGAGGACTATAACGCCACCCGAAAGCTGGTGGTGGAGAACCCTGCGGCGGGCATCCGGTACTTCCTTGTCAAGCCCAGCGATGTGGCCATCTACGTTGAGCACGGCGCGGCAGATGTGGGCATCGTGGGCAAGGATATCCTCACCGAAGCCTCTGCCGATGTCTACGAGCTGCTGGATACCGGCCTTGGCAGGTGCCGGATGTGCGTGGCTGCCCCGGCGGATTACAAGGATGACCCCAGCCGCCCGGTGCGGGTGGCGACCAAATTCGTCAACATTGCAAAGAGCTATTATGCGTCCATCGGGCGGGATATCGATATCATCAAGCTGAATGGCTCCATTGAGCTGGCCCCCATTCTGGGCCTTTCCGATGTCATTGTGGATATCGTGGAGACCGGCACCACCCTGCGGGAGAACGGCCTGCGGGTGGTCACCGAGTTCATGCCCATCTCGGCCCGGTTCATTGCCAATAAGGCCAGCTACCAGTTCAAGCACAACGAGATGGATGCCATGCTGGAAGCGCTGCGCAAGACCTTGCAGGAGGAAACAAAATGATCAAGCTGTATAATTTTGATGAGCTCAGGCCCGAGGAGATCCTGAACCGGGACATCCGCGCGGAGAAAAACGTGGAGGATGTGGTGGACGGCATCATTGCCGAGGTCCGTGCCCGGGGCGATGAGGCGCTGAAGGAGTACGCGCTGAAATTTGACGGGGCAAAGATCGACGACCTGCAGGTGACGCAGGCGGAGATCGATGAGGCCTTTGCCAATATGGACCCCTATTTCCTTGAGACCCTGCGGGAGGCTGCCGCCAACATTGAGAGCTTCCACCGCCAGCAGGTGCACAAGAACTTTGTGATCAACGAGAAGCCCGGCATCGTGCTGGGCCAGAAATATACCCCCATTGAAAAGGCGGGCGTATATGTGCCCGGCGGCACGGCGGCCTATCCCTCCACCGTGCTGATGGATGTCATCCCGGCCAAGGTCGCGGGCGTGTCGGAGATCGTGATGACCACCCCCGCCGGAAAGGACGGCAGGGTGAATCCGGTCATCCTTGCCGCCGCCGCCACCGCCGGTGTGACCAAAATCTTCAAGACCGGCGGTGCACAGGCCGTGGCCGCGCTGGCCTACGGCACCCAGACCATCCCAGCGGTGGACAAGATCGTCGGCCCCGGCAACATCTACGTTGCCACCGCCAAGCGAAAGGTGTTTGGCAAGGTGGGCATTGATATGATCGCCGGCCCCAGCGAGATCCTGGTGCTGGCCGACGGCGGCTGCAACCCCGCCTGGGTGGCGGCAGATCTGCTGAGCCAGGCCGAGCACGACAAGCTGGCCAGCCCTGTTCTTGTCACCGACAGTCCGGCGCTGGCCAGGGCCGTGCAGGCAGAGCTGGAGGTGCAGATCCCCCAGCTGCCCCGTGCCGCCATTGCCCGTGCCAGCGTGGACGACAACGGGAAGATCATCGTCTGCACCGACCTGCACAAGGCCATTGAGGCCTGCAACATCATTGCGCCGGAGCATCTGGAGGTCTGCGTGGAGGACCCCTTCGGGGTGCTGAACGAGATCAAAAACGCGGGCAGCATCTTCCTGGGCCGCAATGTGCCCGAGGCCCTGGGCGATTACTTTGCAGGCCCCAACCACACCCTGCCCACCAGCGGCACGGCCCGCTTCTCCAGCCCGCTGGGTGTGGACGACTTTGTAAAGAAGTCCAGTTTCCTCTACTACACCCGCGAGGCGCTGGGCGGGGTGGCACCCCGCATTGCCGATTTTGCCGAGCGTGAGGGCCTGCACGCCCATGCGAAGAGTGTGACGATAAGATATGAAGAGGACTAAAGGCGGCTCGCCCTCTCCGTCATTGCTTTGCAATGCCACCTCTCCCAAAGGGAGAGGCTTTGGCAATTTCCCGCAAGGTTACGGAAAACCGCCAGAGGCTCCCCCTTTGGGGGAGCTGGCGCGAAGCGCCTGAGAGGGCGAGGACGCTGACAGTGAGGAAATTGCTATGAGTAAATATCTCTCTCCGAAACTTGAAACAGTCACCCCCTACACCCCGGGGGAGCAGCCGCAGGACCAGCAATACATCAAGCTGAACACCAACGAAAGCCCCTATCTGCCCAGCCCGGCGGTGGTGGCGGCGGTGAGCGAGCACGAGGTGGAAAAGCTCCGTCTCTACTCCGACCCCGCCTGCACCGACCTGCTGAAAACGGCGGCGGTGCACTTTGGCCTGCAGCCGGATCAGATCATGCCCGGCAACGGCAGTGACGAGAACCTCTTCTTCGCCCTGCGGGCCTTCTGTGACGAGACCCACCCGCTGGCCTATGCCGACATCACCTATGGCTGTTACAGCGTCTGGTGCGGGCTGATGCATATCCCCAGCCATATCATCCCGCTGAAGGAGGATTTCACCCTTGACCCCGCCGATTACTACGGCCTGAACGAGACCATCGTCATCGCAAATCCCAATGCCCCCACCGGCTTGGCCCTGCCCCGCAGTGCCATCGAGGGCATCCTGAAAGCGAACCCTGACAATGTGGTCATTGTGGATGAGGCCTATGTGGACTTTGGCGGCGAGAGCTGCGTGCCGCTCATTGACCGGTACGACAACCTGCTGGTGGTGCAGACCTTCTCGAAATCCCGCCAGCTGGCCGGTGCGCGGCTGGGCCTTGCCATGGGCAGCGCCAGCCTCATCGCGGACCTGAACCGGGTCAAGTTCAGCCTGAACCCCTATAACATCAACCGCCTGACCTTGAAAGCAGGGCAGGCCGCGCTGGAAGACACCGTTTATTTTGAAAAGACCCGTGCCGCCATCGTGGACACCCGGGCCTGGACAAAACAGCAGCTGGAAGCCCGGGGCTTTGCGGTGCTGGACAGCCGCTCCAACTTCCTGTTTGCCTCTACACAAAAGAAAAACGGCGGCGAATTGTACCAGAAGTTGAAGAAAAAAGGCGTTCTGGTGCGCCACTTTGATGCCCCACGCATTGAAAACTGGCTGCGCATCACGATCGGCACGCCGGAGCAGATGCAGATCTTCCTGAACACCCTTGACAAAATAATGGAGGAATGACCCATGCGGGAAGTGACACTGGAACGCAACACCAACGAGACCCAGATCGAGCTGACCCTGAATCTGGACGGTGCGGGCCGCTATGAGGTGGACACCGGCTGTGGGTTCCTGAACCACATGCTGGAGCTGTTTGCCCGCCATGGCCGGTTTGACCTGGTGCTCACCTGCCACGGGGATGTGGAGGTTGATTACCACCACACGGCTGAGGATATCGGCATTGCACTGGGGCAGGCCTTTGCCCGGGCGCTGGGCGAGATGCGGGGCATCCAGCGGTATGGCAGCTTCTACCTGCCTATGGATGAAGCGCTGGTGCTCTGCGCGGTAGACCTTTCGGGCCGGTGCACCCTGAACTGGGATGTCCACTGCAAGACCGAAAAGGTGGGCGATTTCGATGTGGAATGCGCCGCGGAGTTCTGGCTGGGCTTTGCCCGCAATGTGCCCGCTACGCTCCACTTTGTACAATTTGCAGGGGAAAATACCCACCACATTCTCGAAGCCTGCTTCAAGGGCGCGGGCCACGCGCTGGCTGCGGCAGTCGCCATTGATGCCGCCCACCGGGACGAGATCCCCTCCACGAAAGGACTGCTGGTATGATCGCAATCATCGATTACGGCGTGGGCAACCTGTTCAGCCTGCGCTCCAGCCTGACGCATCTGGGGCTGGAGGCCGTTGTGACCGCCGATGCACAGACCATCCGCAAGGCCGACCGGCTCATCCTGCCGGGGGTGGGGGCCTTTGGCGATGCCATGGACAAGCTCTCGGCTACCGGCCTGGTGCCGGTCATCCGGGAGCAGGCGGCGCAAAAGCCCCTGCTGGGCATCTGCCTGGGAATGCAGCTGCTCTTTGAAAAAAGCTATGAGTACGGCGAACATGGGGGCCTGGGCTTTGTCAAAGGTGAGGTCTGCCCGCTGGAGCCTGACCTGAAAGACAAATCCCTCAAGGTGCCGCAGATCGGCTGGAACGCCCTGCACATCGTACGGGATGACCCGCTTTTCCGATACATCCGTGAGGGCGAGTATGTCTATTACGTCCACAGCTACTACGGCAAAAATTGTACCGGGAGTACACTTGCTGTCAGCGATTACTCCATCCCCGTGACCGGCGTGGTCAGGGCGGGCAGGGTGTACGGCACCCAGTTCCACCCCGAAAAGAGCGGGGAGACGGGGCTGCGCATTTTGAGAGCGTTTGCAGAATTGTAAACTGGTTCGCCCTCTCAGTCAAGGCCTGACGGATTTGCGAAGCAAAGACGGAGAGGGTAAGGCCGCTAAAGGAGAAACTATGAATCTATTCCCAGCCATTGACCTGCGAGGCGGCAAAGTTGTCCGCCTGACGCAGGGAGATTACGACCGTATGACCGTTTACGGGGAGGACCCCTGTGCACAGGCCCGGCAGTTTGTGGAGGCCGGGGCCAGGTATCTCCACGTTGTGGATCTGGACGGCGCAAAGGACGGCACCCTTTCCAACTACGGATCCATTGCCGCGCTGGCAGAGCAGGGGGGCTTGTACATCGAGGTGGGCGGCGGCATCCGCACGGAGGAGCGCATTGAAAAATACCTTTCTCTTGGCGTGGATCGCTGCATCCTGGGCAGTGTGGCCGTGACGGATTTTGATTTCACGGCCCGGATGCTGAAGCGCTACGGCGAACGGATCGCCGTGGGGGTGGATGCCAAAGATGGATTTGTTGCCATCCACGGGTGGAAGGAGGTCAGCGCCGAAAAGGGTGTGGACTTCTGCAGGCGGCTGGCAGATGCGGGGTGCACGGCCATCATCTACACCGACATTGCCTGTGATGGTGCCATGCAGGGCACGAATCTGGCGCTGTACCGCCAGCTGGCGGCAGAGGTGCCGGGCGTGGCCTTCACGGCCAGCGGCGGCATCTCGTCGGAAGCCGAGCTGTTGGAACTGAAAAAGATGGGCACCGCTGCCGCGATCCTGGGCAAGAGCCTGTACACCGGGGCACTGGATCTGAAACGTTGTGTAGAACTGGTGCAGAATTAAACGGAGGGGAACGAAAATGATCACAAAACGCATCATTCCCTGTCTGGATGTCCGGAATGGCCGGGTGGTCAAGGGCACAAACTTTGAGGGCATCCGGGATGTGGCAGACCCGGTGGAGATGGCCCGGATGTACAACGCTGCCGGTGCCGACGAGCTGGTGTTCTACGATATCACCGCCAGCTTTGAGGGCCGCGCTCTGTTCACCGATATCCTGACCCGGGTGGCAAGCGAGATCTTCATCCCACTGACCGTAGGCGGCGGCATCAACACGCTGGAGGATTTTGACCGGGTGCTGAAATGCGGTGCCGATAAGGTCAGCGTCAACTCGGGCGCTCTGCGGGACCCCGGCCTCATCCCGGCGGCGGCCCAGAAATACGGCGATCAGTGCGTGGTGCTCTCGGCGGACGTGAAACGGGTGAACGGCCAGTTCCGGGTGTTCGCCAAGGGTGGGCGCGAGGATACCGGCCGGGACGCGCTGGACTGGATCAGCTGGTGTGTGGCGCATGGCGCGGGGGAAATCTGCCTGAACAGCATTGACACCGATGGTGTCCGCACCGGCTTCGATCTCGAGATGCTGGACGCGGTCGCTGCCCGGGTGAATGTGCCCATCATCGCCAGCGGCGGCGCGGGCAAAAAGGAAGATTTCCTTGAGCTGTTCCACCACAAGGGCATCGATGCTGGCCTTGCGGCGGGCATTTTCCACCAGAAACTGCTGACCATCCACGACCTGAAAACCTATCTGAATGAAAATGGTGTCGAAATGCGGCTGTAAGCTCTTGCGTTTCGGGCAACTTTAGGATAAACTGTAAGTATCCCCTTTGGGGAGGGAGTATTGACCATGGAACTGAAATTTGATGAAAAGGGCCTCATTCCTGCCATCGTGCAGGATCACTACACCAAAGAGGTGCTCACCCTTGCCTACATGAACGCCGAGACGCTGGCACTGACCATTGCCGAGGGGCGTACGGTGTTCTGGAGCCGGAGCCGTCAGGAGATCTGGCGCAAGGGCGATACCAGCGGCAATGTCCAGCATGTGGTGTCCATCACTGCAGACTGCGACAAGGACGCACTGGTGGTGGAGGTGGTCAAGGATGGCCCTGCCTGCCATACCGGTGCTGAGAGCTGCTTCTTCAACGAAGTGTATGTCTCGCCGGAGCTCAAGCAGTTCAGCTGGCAGGGGCTTTACGAACTCATCCAGGGCCGCAGGGATCATCCCCAGGAAGGCAGCTACACCACCTACCTGTTCGAGAAGGGCAAGGAGAAGATCCTGAAAAAGGTGGGCGAGGAGTGCACCGAGGTCATCATTGCGGGAGAAAAAGAGGACAAGGCCGAGACCATCTATGAGATCAGCGACTTGGCTTACCATGTGCTGGTGCTGATGGTGCAGGCAGGCATCACGGTGGAAGAGATCACCCGTGAGCTGGAAAAACGACACGTCATTGACCACAAGGTCAAACAGGAAAGGATGCAGTGATTTAGTTATGGCAGATTATAAGAAGTCCAGTGTTCATTGCCACTCGACGATGTGCGATGGCAAAAATACCTTGCAGGAAATGGCCAGTGCCGCCTGTGCACAGGGCCTGACGACCCTGGGCTTCTCCGGCCATAGCTATACTCAGCGGGACCGTGAGTACTGCATGAGCCCCAGCCGCACCGCCCAGTACAAGGCCACCATTGCAAAGCTCAAGGCAGAGTATAAGGGCAAGGTGGACATCCTCTGCGGCATCGAGTGGGACAGCCTGAGCGAGGACAAGCCCGAGAACTACGATTACTGGATCGGTGCGGCCCATCACCTGTACGGCAAGAACACCGGCAAGTACTACGAGATCGACTTCCGTCCGCAGGATCTGCACGACTGCATCTTTGATGATTTCGACGGTGACCCGCTGGCCGCGGTGGAGGCCTACTTTGCAGAGGTGGAGAAGGTTGCCGCCAAGGGACCGGACATTCTGGCCCACATCGACCTCATCAAGAAGCTGAATGGCGAGGGTGAGTTCTTTGATGAAGAGGCTCCCCGCTACCGGGCCGCTGCCCTCAAGGCCCTGAGCGCAGCCAAAGAGTACAACTGCCTGCTGGAAGTGAACACCGGCGGCGTTTACCGCGGCTACCGCAAGGATTTCTACCCCAGTGCATGGATGCTGGAGGAGTGGAACAAGATGGGCGGCAAGGTCATCATCACCTCCGACTCCCACGATGTTTCCAGCCTGACCTTCGGCTTTGAGGAAGCTGCCGCCGCCATCAAGGCAGCTGGTTTCACCAGCGTGGAGGTGCTGACCGGCCACGGCTTTGAGACCCAGGAGCTGTAAAAGAAAAATAAAGCACAACCCTCTCCGTTTTTGCTGTGCAATGCCGGGGAGGGTTGTTTTCCGTAAACTGTGAGGAACCTTATGACCCAAACTGCGAAAAAATCCCCCTTCAGCATGAATGTGGACCTGATGCACGGGCCCATTTTCAAAAACCTGCTGCTGTTCATGCTGCCCATCTTCATCTCCAACCTGTTCCAGCAGCTCTATAACACCGTGGACACCATGATCGTGGGCAATGTGCTGGGCGATACCGCCCTTGCCGCCATTGGCTCCTGCGGTTCGATCTACGAGCTTCTGGTCGGTTTTGGCCTCGGTATCGGCAACGGCCTTGCAATCGTTGCAGCGCGCTCCTACGGGGCGCAGGATCACGATCTGCTCAAAAAGACCGTGGCAGGCTCACTGGTCATCGGTCTGGTGGCTTCCCTTTGCATTACGCTGGCAGGTGTGCTGGGCCTGCACCCGCTGCTCCTCATGCTGGACACCCCGGCGGAGATCCTGGACGATGCGTACCGCTACATTTTGACCATCGATCTGGGCGTGCTGGTCATGTTCGCCTATAACCTCTGCGCGGGCCTGCTGCGCGCCATTGGCAACAGCGTGATGCCGCTGGTGTTCCTGCTCATCTCCTCGGGCCTGAATGTAGTGCTGGATCTCCTGTTCATTGCAAGAATGGGCATGGGGGTGCAGGGGGCGGCTGTGGCAACGGTCATCTCGCAGGGCGTTTCGGTGGTGCTCTGCATCCTGTACATCTTCCTCAGAGTGAAGATCCTGCTTCCGGAAAAAGAGCATTTCAGGGTGGGCAGCCACCTTTACTGGGAGCTGTTCAGCCAGAGCATCTCCATGGGCCTGATGAGCAGCATCGTCTCGGCTGGCTCGGTGGTGCTGCAGTACGGCATCAACGGGCTGGGCACGCTGGTCATTGCCGGTCACACCGCCGCCCGGAAGCTGTTCTCCTTTACCACCATGCCGGTCATGGCCATGGCATCGGCATGCTCCACGTTTGTTTCCCAGAACCGCGGCGCAAACCAGCCGGAGCGTGTCCGCAAGGGCATGAAGGAGATCGCCCTGTACAGCGTGGCAGTGGCCGTGCTGGCAATCTTTCTGATGCAGCTGGGCGCGGAGTGGATGGTGCGGCTCATCTCCGGCTCCAGCGAGTCTGTGGTGCTGGAAAACGGCGCACGGTATCTGCTCTGGAACGCGCCCTTCTACTCGGTGCTGGGTGTTCTGCTGGCCACCCGCTATGCCCTGCAGAGCCTGGGGCAGAAGGTCCTGCCCCTCTTCTCCAGTGTCATCGAGCTGGTGGGCAAGGTGGTATTCGTGCTCTTCTTCATCCCGAAGTTTGCCTATAACGCCGTCATCCTCTGTGAGCCCATCATCTGGTGCTTCATGGCGGCGTACCTCGTGCTGGTCTACCTGCACGACCCGTTTGTGTTCCCGAAAAAAGCAGAATAAGGAAAAGACCCGGCTGCCGATGACAGCCGGGTCTTTGTGTCTGCGGGAAGTGGATGAAACGGATCGGGCAATGGGGCTTACAGCGCCGAATAGCCGAAGCTGTTGACCAGTGCATCGATATGCTGGCCCGCCTTGCACATGGGGCACTCGCGGGAATCGAAGCTGGCATAATCGGGCAGGTTGGAGGGGTCAAAAATAGAGGTGACCGGGATGCCCAGGCACTCGGTGGCGGTGGCGAAGATGGCGCTCAGGCCCGCCACGGTGCCGCCGTAGTAGTTGATCGCCTCGATCGCGGCCTGCACGGTGTAGCCGGTGGTGATGGAAGCAGCCAGGATCAGCACATGCTTGCCCTTGACCATGGGGGCTAGATTGTCGCGCAGGATGATCTGGCTGCCGGTGGTGTACTCCGGGGTGATGACATAGATGGTCTGGTGGGCATTCATGTTGGCAAAGCCGTCCTTGGTCAGCTCGTTGGCAAGGCAGGTGCCGATGACTTGCGTGCCGTCCAGGCAGAGGACAGTATCCACGATGGTGTTGTGCTGGTAGGCAGCCACCAGCTCTTTTGCCACGGCCTTTGCCTCGGAAAGGCGGGACTTCTGGGTGGTGACATCGATATAGTAATTGATGTGGCTGTGGCTGGTTGCGAAATGGCCCTTTGCCACACGCAGGAACAGATTGCTCTTGTTGGTGGGAAGCTTTACCATGTTGATCATAACTGCAACACTCCTGTTCTGTCAAACTACGGCCCATGGCCTTTTTGAGCGGAAACACAAACAGCGCGGCGGCCCCTGCCGCTGCGCTCCCCTTCTTTTCCATGAACCTATGGTATCAGAAAATGCGGGTGTGCACAAGATACAGAATTGCTGAAAATTTAAAGAAAAATTGAGATACTTTGCCAATGTGACGGCGCAAAAAAGCCGCCCGGCTTTCCCGGACGGCTTGGGATGTACGTTGGGGAGATTACTTGGTGGTGGTAGAGCCGGAGCTCTCTTCCTTCTTGGCAGGGACGGTCAGCTTCCAGTTCAGAGAATACTCGTTGTACTGCAGGTCGGGGCAATAGGTCAACAGCACAGTACCCTCTTCTTCCAGACCGGACAAATCAGAAACCTTAATAGTGCCGCTGGCAGAAGCACCCTTTTTCAGGTTGGGATCACTCAGCTGGCCATCGAGGGACACGGGATACTTTTTCACAGTTTTGCCGTCCTTGCTGGCAACAGTAACTTTAAAGCTGTTGGGGTTAATGGCAATCGGGTTGTTGCGGCCATTCTCGACCTTGAAGGGGAACGTGATCTCGGTGGTGGAAGTAGTCACCTCGGGGGCAACATACTTTTTATCAGTCTCATTATAAGTGCCCATGGTTGCAGTGACCTGCAGAATGGTCATGGAACCTGCACCCTCCTGGAGCAAATTATAGGAATCACCCTGCGACTCACAGCCGGAGAAGAGGCTGGCACCCGCAACGGCCACAGCTGCAACAGCGGAGTATTTCAGGAAAGAGCGGCGAGAAAATGCTAACGACATAATCGTTCCTCCTTATAATGTGCAAAGCGCACGAAAATGCCAAAAGGCTCTGCCTATACAATAGGCGAAACGGGGGCGAATGTCAATGGTTTTCACAAATATTTTGTGAAATTTTCCCACCGTCGCCGTGCAAATCATACGAAATTTCGTCCTGCTTGATCAAGCTTTGGTCAGGTCAGAGGCGTTGATGGTAAAGTTCAGAGTCTTGCCGGAAACAAAGGTCGGGGTGTAGGTCACACCGATCTGCTGCCAGGTGGTGGGCACCATGCAGACCAGCTCAATGTAGCCTGCACCCTGCGGGGGAATGGCAGAGGCCGTGGTAAAGCTCTCGGTGGTGCTGTCGTACAGCTGGACATAAGCGCCGCCCTCGGCTGCCTGACCGTCGCAGGTGAAGGAGAAGTCGGTGGTGGAAGCGGACAGAGCGTGGAAGTAACCGGCAGTGTTGGCTGCGACCTGCTCCGGGGTATCCAGAGGATAGGCCTCGCCGATCTCCAGAATGTTCTGCGCGCCGATGGCAAAGGTGTCGCGGCTGGAACGGTTTGCAGAGGTGATCAGCATGGCAATGTACTCATAGCCCTCGGCATCGGGGGCACTTGCCAGAGTAAAGACGCTGGTCAACTGGACCGCCAGATTGTTCCAGTTGCTGATCTTATCGCCGACCTTGACCTCGATGGAAGAGTTATCGCCGGCCTGGCAGCCGCCCAGCACAGCAGCAGCGCCCAGAGCAGCGGCAGAAGCACCGGTGACCTTGAGGAAGGTGCGGCGGGAAATCTTGTTAGACATAAAGCTTGCCTCCTTAATCAATGGCAGAAATCTTTTTCTTCGCTGATTCGTTTATAGCATTTTTTACCGGAAATTGCAAGGCCCTGGGCACAGAATTAACAGGAGTTTCACACAGAAGCTCACTGGTTGGGGTCCAGGCCGCGCACATGGGTCTCGCTGGTCTTGACCAGATTCAGCAGGCTGGGGGTGTACAGCGGGTATTCCCGGGTCAGGCTCTCGGTGGTCATGGCAAGGCAGGAGGGGTCTTTCACGCCCTCGGCACCGTTCAGGTCCTCACCGGCCAGCAGGTCCTCCACGTTGCTCTCGCTCATCCGCATCACGGCATCGGAGTAGCCGGGCCAGCGGCGGGCCTCCACGCTGAACAGGCTCTGGGCGTTGTGGGGTTCGGCGGAATAGAGCAGGCGGAACATCTTGGCCACGGCCATCATCAGGTAGGTGCTGACCTCGGTGGTCAGGGCCTTGCTGTGGCACTCGGCGATCTTGGCGTACAGCACGTTCAGGCTGTTGGAGATCAGCTTTTTGTTCATGGTGGGCAGAACGCTGCCGTGGTAGACGTTGTCCTTCATCTTATCGGGGTTGGGCAGGTCATCGGCGTTCAGCATCATGCCGTTGCGCTCAGCCGAGCGGCCCAGCAGGTAATCGCAGGACACATTATAGTAATCCGCTACCCGGACAACAAAGTCCAGACCGCACTCGCGGATGCCCTTTTCGTAGTGGGAGAGCAGTGCCTGGGACACCCCAAGGTCCTCCGCGGCCTGCTTCTGGGTGATGCCGCGCTCCTTGCGCAGCAGCTTGATGATACGGTTGAATTCCATGATTTTGGACTCCTCAGTAGTGGAAATTGAACTTCTTTGATTTTTGGTTTACAACATGTTGATTATACACAGTGGAAAACAAAAAGTAAAGCAAGAAAAGTGACGGAAATTCTCGTCGTTTTTCGTCATTTTTGTCAAAAGGCTTGCCCCGGATACCATATCTATGCTAAACTAAAGATAATCAACGCATATTTTGTGGCGCACGGCCCGGGCAGGATGCCCACTGCCGATGCGAAATTTTACAGCAAAGAGGAACTCTTTGCCAGATAGAGGTGTTTTTCCATGAAAACGTTCAAACTTCATCTCATCCGCCACGGCATGACGGCCGGTAATCTGCAGGGCCTGTACATCGGCAGCGGTACGGACATCCCCCTGTGTGATGAGGGACGCGCCCAGCTGAAGGAGCTGAAGGAGCGGTTCGAGTATCCGCAGGTGGACACGGTGTTCTCCTCCCCGCTGGTGCGCGCTGTGGAGACAGCGAACATTCTGTTCCCCAATGCAGGCCACCAGTTCACAGTGCACGACCTGCGGGAAGCGGGCTTTGGCGTGTTTGAGAACCGCCCCGTGAAGGATCTAGTCAAGGAAGAGGATTTCAAGAAGTGGATCACCCCCGGCTCCGGCTTTGTGCCCGAGGGAGCAGAGCCCACCGGGCAGTTCCACGCCCGCTGCGCCGAGACCCTGCTCAAGCTGTTTGAGTATATGATCCGGATGGATGTGACCGAGGCTGCCTGCGTGACCCATGGCGGCGTGATCATGAGTATGCTGAGCCAGCGCGCGCTGCCCTCCCGCCATCCGGAACAGTGGATGGCCGACCCCGGCTGCGGCTATACCGTCCAGACCGACGTGCAGCTCTGGATGCGCGACCGCCTGGTGGAGGCCATCGACATCGTGCCCTTTGGCTACGCCGATTCCCTGCGCGGGCAGGCAGAAGCCGAGGAAAACGAGGCGTTTGAGTAAGAATCTTTGCCGCGCCGCCCTGAAAATATCCAAAACACGTAAAACCGCGGAAGAACAGGTAAAATTCCGGGCAAATCTCTTGACAGAAAGCCCGGAATTTACTATTGTATAAAGAGAACTTATTTTCCCGTTAGGAGGAATCCCCGATGTCACAATCCCTGTCCCGCCGCTCGTTCCTGAAATATGCCGGTTCCGGCGCAGTCAGTCTGGCTGCCGCCCTGCTCACCGGTGTTTCGGGCGCGGCTCTGGCCCCCTGCTATGAGGGTGAACCTGCTCTGCTGGACGGCAAGGCGGCAGTGGAGCTGCTGGGCTATGCACCGGCCCCGGAGCTGGACAGCACGCTGGTCTATCTGTCGGTGGAGAACCTCTCGGCCCGGCCGCTGGCTGTGGGTGCCAGCTACCTGCAGAGCCGCGGGCTGGACAGCAGGAACGCCCTGTACAGCCTGGGCACTGGCCTGACTGCCCTGTGTGATGGCAGACAGGTGCGGGTGGGCAGCTTTGCAGCTCCCCTTTACGGTGAGAATGCGGCAGATGCCTCTGCCTTTACCCTGAATCTTTCCGCAGGGCGCGGGGCGATGCTCCACTGCTTCTGCGAGACCCCGGCGGACTGGCAGACGCTGGAGCTGATCTATCAGCCTGACTTTGCCGCAGGCCAGACCGTCCATTTTGTGGTGCGCCGGGATGCCGATGAGGTCCATCTGGGCGCGGTGCCTGCCACCCTTGCCGAGGTGGGCAGCGTGGTCGATCTGTAAATAGCATAGCGTAAAAAGAGACGGTTCTGCATCGGATTGCAGGACCGTCTCTTTTGCTTATAACAGGTTTTCCCCGGTGGAGTTCTGCACGGTGAGCTCCTGCCCGGTCAGGCTGGACACCAGCGCCAGATAGCTGCGGCCTGCCGTCAGGGTCAGGGGGCGGCCGTTGGAATCATACAGGAAGAAGGTGGTCTCGCTGCCCTGCGTCCAGGTGATGTTCCACAGGTGGCCCTCGTTGAGCCAGACACCGCCGCCCATGGTCAGGTCGTAATCCAGCGTCACACCATCGTCACGCAGGGTGGAGGCACTGAACAGGATGAGCAGGTTGTCGAAATCTGTCTGCTGGCCGTTGTTGGCATCCAGCTGCGGTGTGCCGTCTGCGTGGAGCATCCGGTAGGTTTTGCTGTCGGCATCGTAGGAGAAGCCGGTGGCGTTCTGCGCGTCAAACTGGACCCGGACACTCATTGCGTCCGAAGCATCTGCATCGGGCAGCTTGCCGTTTTCCTGCATGGGCAGCAGATTGGGCACGGAAAGGAGGGTTCCGCTCTCGCTGTCAGAGCTGCTGGAAGAGGTGTCCGTGACGCGGGATTCTGTCAGGGCCGGGGAGATGTTCAGGCTGCCCAGCACACCCGAAAGTGCTGCACCGCTGGTATGCCACAGCGGGACATTCTGCCAATTGGTCTCACAGGAAAAGGTATTGGTGCCCACCTCCAGCGCGTCTACCGCGCGCAGAGAGTAGTAATCAAGGTAGTTCTGGTCAAACTGTCCGCCGCCCCGCTGCACCGGCAGTACTTGCTGGCCCACCAGCAGCCGCCAGTAAAGGTCCTGCCCGGCAGAGACAGGCCCGACCTGCGGCACAGCCCCCACGGCAGGGTAGACCAGGCAGAGCCTGGTGGCCTGCTGCTGTGCGGTCAGGGCTTCCAGCACCAGCGAGGCTGTGGAAAGCCCCCACTGAGTGGTGCTGGCGGCCGCGTTGTCAATGGCGATGGCGACCGGCCGCTGGCCCGGCCAGACAAGTTCCTGCCCGGTGAGCGGGTCAGTGGGACTTTCAGCGGGCTGGGAGCTGGGGCTGAACGCACAGCCTGTCAGCAGTGCGGCGCTGAGCGCAAAACAGAGCAAAGCGCGCATCCAAAAGCGTTTCATCGGTTTCCCTCTTCTGCCCCGGAGGGCGGGTGATTTAGTAGCTGAAATTGCTCCACTCATCATTGTCCACCAGTGCCAGATAGGTCTTGCCCCGGTTCAGGGTCATCTCCTCGCCGGTTTCGGCGTAGAGCTTGAGCGGATGGGTGGGATGCGGCTTCTCCCAGCGGCCCACCTGTACGCCGCCCCGTGTGAAGAGATACGCCTGCCCACCGGCCACATAGTTGACCGACTGGACATCGTGAGAATCGCCCGCATAGGCGGCGATATCGGCAAAGCAGACCACCACGTTGTCAAAGGTCAGCTGCTTGCCGGTCAGCTCGTCCACCGTGTTCTCATAGGCTTTTTTGGAGCGGTTGTACATTTCCAGCTTGTAGCTGCGGCCCCAGCTGTTGTAGGTCAGGCGGGTCCTGTAGCTCTCGGAGTGGGTGATGCTGATGGTTTTGGCCGCAGGGGCACCGGGAAGGTCATTGGAGGCTGCGGTGCGATAATCGGCAAAGTGGAAGAAAGGCGTTTCGTTGGCGTAGGTCAGGCCGATGCCGGCATTGCCGGCGGCCTGTTTGATCTCCTTGCCGGAGGTGAACTCGGTGTGTTCATAGGCTACGTTGCGGCCGCGGTTGTCACGGTGGGCAACGTGGGGGTGGACCGGCGTGTTGAAGTAGCTCTTGCCGCCGATGTTCAGGCCGGAGTAATCGTATACATTGATGAACTGGGTGCAGAAAATGCTCTCGCCATCGTGGTAATAGAGGGCCTGATAGGGCATGAGCAGCTGCAGGAACTGGTCGCGGCCGGAGCGCAGCGGCCCGACCTCCGGGATGGTGTCCGCATCCCGGAACACGGCACACAGGCGGGTGATGCCGCCCTCCACCTTGCTCTCGATGAGCAGGTCTGCCGGCATCCGCTT
>OBYZ01000046.1_pt1 | contig 158965 bp, 131 predicted proteins | sample 1501501 | NCBI WGS metagenome assembly OBYZ01 (sample SAMEA2580213, study PRJEB22360) | human gut metagenome | biome: human gut; feature: human-associated habitat; material: faeces | place: Denmark | collected 2008/2010
TTCTTATTAACGTTCATAAAGAACTATGTTTTCCATGGCAAAGATAATGGTAGAGGAACTGAACTTATCATACCGGGAAACTTAGGATAACACGCCGAATGAATGTGCATGATTATCCAATTAAAGAAAGATTATACGATAAAATACGCATAATAATTGATATTGTTATGCAATTTATTCTCTAATTACAGTAATAATTAGAATAAGGGTGTCATGAAAATCAGTCATATAGGAACAAAGAGACAGGATTGTACACTTTTACCATGCAATATTGTACACTCTTGTCATATAAGATTGTACATTCTTGTATAACAAAAGTGTACAATTTTATAGGTGTTGATTATCAGATTGTTGCAAATGTGTGGTTTTGTAAAGTAGATGAAGTGGTGCATGTCTTTCAGTGTCTTTTTATTTTAATTCATTTCCTTTACCTATTCATGAAAGAACAATATACCTCTGGCTATTGTTTCTAATTCTCATATTTATTGATTTGTAAAATTTGTTTTATTTCTATTGGTCAATTATAGAATTATTTCCTAAAACCAATAGGATTACGAGGTTTAGGTTGTTTCTTTTGTCTGCCAACTGTGAGAGTGCAAGGTAAACGTTATCGAATTCTTTACGGTTATCCTCAGATAAATCATTAATGGTTTCTAACGTTTCTTCTCCCAGCCTTTCTATCATAGCAAATGCTTTCACTCCTTGATGCTCCAGTTCCTCAATACGATGTTTAAGATACTCTATCTCTTTGGTATTACTCTCATTGGTTAAGACGAATTGTCGAACACTAACAAATGCGCGCATGATATTAATGTTCACCTTTACAGCAATGGAAGATCTTAATACGCTACTTAGCATAGCTACACCTTGTTCTGTAAAAGCAAAAGGAGCATAAGCGCTAAAATTATATTGGGGTATGCCAGTTTGGAATACCCCACTGGAATACAGGTTGTTAGCTTCTTCTTTTGTTAGTTGAAACATAAAATCTTCCGGAAAACGTTCCATGTTTCGTCTGACAGCACGTTTTAATAAACTCGTTTCTGTACTATACAATTTTGCCAGATCAAAGTCTAACATAACTTTACTTCCTCGTATCTCGTAGATCTTACTTTGAATTACTTGTAGTTCCATTTATTACCACTTATTATTGATTAGAGATTTTTATTCATTCGTCTCAGATATTTACTTTGGTCAAGGGTGAGTAAGAATGTTTCAACTTATCGAAATCAACCTTGAACCTCGATTAATTAGTTCCCTTCAGTCATTGGTGGTATATCAAATGAGTTTGTCACGTCATTAAAGTAATAGTATTTTCCTTTTTTGAAAGATAATCCATAAAGATTAATAATAACTTTCTTTTTGTTTTTTCTTGTTACAACAATTTGATCGGATGCTTCAATGTCCTTACTTAGAAATATGTAATAGATTTCATCTTTTTTATTAAGGCTATATGTGCCGAATCCACCATGAAGATATCCGGAGTATTCTATTGATATGGTATTGCTTGCATCAAATATCAGCATGAATGATGAGTGTTTAGCTGTCAATGTTATTGAAGTAGTTTCTTTTGTTATCTTTGGAACAAGAAGTGAGAGTAATTGATAAGAAATAATGAAGATTGTTCATAAGTTTGTGTGGTTTGATTAATATTGTACAAATGTAATAAAAAATACAACAATGTACAAACTTTTATATAAATGTTTGAATAGGTTTCGTTAGGATGTTCCTTAATATTTTTGTGTTTCTTAATTATCAGGTGAGGCAACCACACTAAAAATTTATGAAAATAGAAGCTCATTCAAGTTGTTGTAGGCAGCTCATATGAACTTCTATTAATTGGGTGATGCTATCTATATCTGAGTTGTGGGAAGTATTATTTAATAGATAGTGAATGTTCCATTTCTTTTAGTCTTTCCAAAAAATCAGGATCCGCATAAGCGTTCAAGTAGTTGTAGAACGTTTTTTCTGAAATTAGATGCTTTGGCCAAATGTATCGTCTCAGGATTTCTCTGTTTGATAACCCCGATCGTGCATATGTGTCATATATATTGTTAACATCTCTGACTTTATTAATATAGCTGAAGCCTGTGCATTTCTTTTTCATTTTATGAATATTCTGAAAATTAATAATAGTAGTGTTTGTTTTTAATGCACGATTGGTTGAAACAACTTATTAGATTGTTAACTTGAATGTTTCCATACAATCTCTCACCTTTTCACTTTCATGATTTGTCAGGCTTTCTGTTCGCAGGAATCTACTTCGGTTTTCCAATTGCCATTCAGTTAGTAAACTGGCGATCCTGTCTGCCAGTTCAAATCCATGTAATGCAACTTGTGTGTCGTTTTCTGCGGTATATTCTATTATGTGCAGGCGTAACTGCACTTCACACGTTTGTTTGTTTCCGCAAAGTGTTTTCCAGGTAGCTGGTAGGAATTCAATAAATACAGCTGGTGTTGGAAATGAGGCTTCGTTACCGGATTCGGTAATGGAAGTCTGCCAAAGGTCAATGTGTTTCACTACTTTTTCTCCTGTTTCCGAATCGGTTAGTGTCTTTAGACAGTCTGTCACTGTCTCGAAAAGTTTTTTTCTCATAATAATTTATGTTTAAATTGTTTTTAATATTTCACTGTAAAGGTGCCTATTAATCGCTAATAAGAGAAATAACAGTGTAATGGTTACATACTTTTGTGTAACCATTACACTGTTATTTGTTTTTGAAATTTTACCCCGTTATGTTTGCATCATCGAAGCGATACGGACAGTACAGGTAGCCGTTACTGTTTCTGTTCGTTTTAATGATAAAACGGTAAATTATTAACAAATTTAATTTTTTAAATTATGGAAACTGGATATCAACATGGAAGTGATATGCTTGTGGGCATTGTAACCGGCGAAAACACATTCACTCCGCTGGGACACAGTAAAACGTGTACAATTACTAACAGTGCAGAAACAAAGGAACGGGCTGTGAAACCTACTCTTACTGAAAAAGCGACAGCTGACAATCCCGGTATGTGGAAAGAGAAGTCAGTCAGTGGTCTGTCTGTCAGTATTAGTGCCGAAGGTTTTAAGTTTTATGGTGATGAACTGGGGTACGACAAATTGTTTGAGTTGTGGGAAGCAGGCAAAGCTGTGAAAGTGCGCTATGCGCTGCGTGGTGAAGAGGCTACGAAATATCGTGAAGGAAATTTCATTATCACCAGTCTCGAAGAACAAGATCCGGGTGATGATGATGCCAGCTATACTATTTCAATGGAAAACAGTGGTCAGGTAGAATTGAAACTAATACCTACTGAAAAGTAAATCTTCACACAGATATGCACAAAGTGAAACTTTACGGAAAAGAGTATCCCAGTCGCATGACTATGGGTGCTATGATTGACTTTAAACGTCAAACCGGCAAGGATGTAAATGACATCGGTGCTGAGCTCGAACTGCTAACTCTATTTATGTTTTGTTGTGTACGTAGTGCTTGTCGTGCCGATGGAATAACATTTGACATGGAGTTTGATCACTTTGCCGATGGCATTAATCTGGAGGACTTTGCACAGTTCCAGGAAAACTTATCGGAAGGTGCTGAAGGCTCAAAAAAAAAGAAGATGAAAGCGTAACAGCAGAGGAACTGTTGGGCATTGCAATGGGGTGCATGGGAATGAGTATGAACGACTTTAGCCGGTGTACCCCATCTGAATTTTCTATAGCTTATAAAGTCTGGCAAGAAAAGGAACAACGATTAGAACGGGAGTCATGGGAACAAACCCGCTTTTTAGCTTGCTGTATGTTGCAACCTCATAGTAAGAGAAAGTTACTTCCTACTGATATTTGTAGGTTTTCATGGGAAAATCAACCACAAGATGAAAAGGAAGAATCTATTAGTACGAAAGATCGGTTTGACGAGATTGCAAAATTATGGGATAGATGAGATATTATGAATGGCGCTTACGATAATCATTATCGTATTTATCCTCGTCACGAAGCCGTTGTTCTAATTCTTCAGCTTCTTTTTTAGCACGTTCTTCTTTCTTGAGCTTACGCCTAAAGTATTTAGTACTTACTGGTTCTGGCAAGAAATAAGCTATAATAATACAGATTACAAAAGTAATCAATATCCCCAAAAAAGTTTTTATCATATAATTAAAAATATTTTCAAAAACATGGATAATAAAATAGTATACATTTTTTTTATTGGAATAATGTTCACAGTCTAAATGTAGGTAGATGAATTAAACTAGCTATTTTAGAACTCAATGGCATAGTTGGAAGAATTATTTCTTTTTTCTTTTTCATACGTTTTTTTTCTTCGATTGTTTTACGAAAATATTTGTGAACCGGATCTTCAGGTATAATTGCGGCTAAACCACCGAAAATCACTACAGACATGAATATGAGAATGAGTAATGTTTGCATGTTGAAAGATAAATAAATTCAAATATATGAATAATAAAATAGTATACAAAATTTCTATTGGAATAAATGAAAATATTATGAATGGCGCTTGCGATAATCATTATCGTATTTGTCTTCATCGTGTAGACGTTGTTTTAACTCTTCATCTTCTTTTTTTCTTTTCTTTTCTTTTGAAGAAGACGAAATATCATTAAGAAAAGAGTTTATACCTAAACAAAGAATTAAAAAGATGATTGTACCTATGATAAAATTCATAATTAATACCTCAAATATATGAATAATAAGATGTTTTTTAGGAATAAATATTATTTCATTTTTTCCTCTTCCTCTTCTTTTTTCTCTTTCTCTTCTTTTTTCTCTTTTAGGGCATTTTTTATAGCTTCTTTTATAATAGCTTTTTCACCACTAACGGAACTGATGATGAGAAAAATTACAATAATAATAAATATGATAGCAGCTCCATAACCTTCGGATATAAAAAAAAATAATTGTAATATTGGGATTGTACACATAGTATAATGAATTTATATTAATAGAAAAAAACTGAGCAGTTAGCCAAATTTCGTCTTGAGGTTGATTGCCTTAGCTAATATAATTGATATAACTGGAAATTTAGCAGTTTATGGCGTCTACAATAGTTTCTTTACGAAAACTATAATTGCAATAACCAATAAATAATATTAGTACGATAACTCTATAAGAACTTCCATATTATTAAATAATTTATATGACAAAATATGAATAATAAGATATTTATGTAAGGAAATTAATAATGCATTTATGAATGGCGTTTACGATAATCATTATCGTATTTATCCTCGTCACGAAGCCGTTGTTCTAATTCTTCAGCTTCTTTTTTAGCACGTTCTTCTTTCTTGAGCTTCTTAAAAAGAAGCTCTATGATACTATCGCTAGAACAATAATGTAAAATACCAAATATGGCGATTACAATGAGTGATGTTATTAAAATTTCTTTCATTGTTAGTTCTATATTAAACTGTGTGGTAAGAATAAGTAATAATTAAAATTATATTTATAATGTATGTTGGCATATTTTCAATACTCATTTCTTGACTTATTCTTTATAATATTTAGTTTTCACTTTCTGGATATATGAGGAACAAGCAACAACAGTGGTTAATAACCCCTAATAATGTTTTCATATTGAAAGATAAATAAGTTTCAAATATATGGATAATAAAATAGTATACAAAATTTCTATTGGAATAAATGGTGATTTAAAGAACATATCTGTTTCATTAGATAAGTTTGTAATGGCAATAGAACGAGTAACAATAGCTAATGAGTTTCTTGAAATGGCTATGATTAGTTGTTTACAGGATTTTTCAAATTATTTTAAAGTATTTCAAGAACAGTCTGATTGCTTATTACAATTTACCAGTAATACGGATATTGTATTGGAGAAAGTTTCACAGTTTCAATTACAGATGAATGAATTGAAATTAAGCATTTCAGAGTTGGATAGGACTATTGGAGGAATGGAGTATATTGAGTTTGCAGATTCTGTACTTAGTATATATACCAATTTGAAAGTCCTTGGATTTTTAACAAAGGCAGCTTCTGTTACTCAATCTATTTATAATAGAATAGTTACTCTGACCTCTCGTACTCTATATATCTACAAAATGCAGATGTTGACAGCGCGTGCTGCCATCGCCACCACTACCGGTGCAACGAAAGCCATGAATATTGCCATAGCTGCCAGCCCCTATTTAATAGCTGCTGCCGCTGCTGTAACTCTTGGAATTGCAATATACAAATTAGCATTAGGTAATAGCGAAACAGCAAAAGCACAGAAGCGCTTAGATGAAGCAATGACCGACATGAATAAAGAGGTATCTACGGAGCAGAATTCTTTGGATACACTTTTTGGTAGTTTGTATAAAGCTAAGGAAGGAACAAATGAATGGAAACGGGCGAAAGATAAAATTCAGGAAAAGTATGGAGATTATCTAAGTCAGTTAGGAATAGAGATAACCAATGTAGACACTGCACGTGTAGCCTATAGTAAACTGAGTACAGCTATTCTTGAGACAGCCCGTGCCCGTGCCAGCGAACGTGCTTTATCCTCGGCAGGAGATGCATTGGCTGATAAAGAAGGTCAGAATCTCACAAAAGTGCGTCAGGTACTTACGGAAGAATATGGTGAAGAGACTGGTGACCGGGTATTTGAGGGTATAGCTGCCAGTATTCGGAGAGGAGATAAAGAAATTCCGGAGCGATGGATGCAATTTGTCCGTAAGTTGAATAAAACAGTTGTACAGAGTTATGGAACCGCCGGCCAGGCTTCTTCTTATGTTGACAATCCGATTACGCCTTATATATATAGTATGCAGTCTGCCCGAAAGGATTATGAAAAAGAAGTGAAACGGATAAATGCGGTTTTAGGCTCTCCACTTCAAAAACCTGATACGAATACGATAACAGAGAAACCAAAATCAGTCTTCTCTTCAGAGTCGGATACTCCTGCTAAAGGAAGTATTGCAGCTATGAAAAAGGAACTTTCCGAATTGGAAAAAAGTTTGTCAAATACTACAGTTGGTACGGCTTCTATAGATATTCAGTTGAAAATTGATAGCCTGAAAAAACAAATAGCAGGTGCAGAAGACTGGATTGAAAGAGAAACCTTCAAAAAAGAGTATGGTGAGATATCTATTCCGATAGATTTTACACCTGTAGGGGGTAGCATTAGTGGGATGGTAGAGCGCTTACAGAATAATTCCATAAAAGATAATCCGGGAATGAAATCTTCCATGTTGACACAAGAAGGGCTTAAGGATATGAAATTGCCGGAGCCGGAGGTGCCAAATATGGAAAAACCACTTTCCAATATGGAGAGGTGGAATATGGCAGTGGATGAAATGAGAGAGAGAAATGCTAATATGATTGATGGGCTGGGATCTATGGGTACAGCCATGGGAAGTATTGGTGATCTTATTGGAGGGGCAGCCGGGCAATGGCTTGATTGGGGAGCCAATTGTGTTCAAGCGATAGGAGCGGCTATACCACAAATTTTGGCATTATGTACAGTACAAGGGACACAGGTTGCAGCAAATACAGCAGTAGCAGGTACGGGTGCAGCATCGGCTATGGCTAGTATTCCATTTGTTGGACCGATCTTAGCCATTGCCGCTGTTGCTAGTGTTTTGGCTGCATTGGCTTCTATTCCAAAATTTGCGGCAGGCGGTTTAGCTTATGGTCCTACTCTCGGGCTTTTTGGCGAATATTCCGGAGCACAAAATAATCCGGAGGTAGTGGCTCCGCTCAATCGATTGCGTAATATGTTACAACCTGCCGGAGGTATAGGAGGGGAAGTTGAGTTTGTAATAGACGGACGGGTTCTTCGTGGAATATTGAATAAAGTAGATAGGATTAATCAACGTACAAAATAATATGGAAAAATATCTTAGATATAAAGGTGAATTCTTCAGTATAGCTGGTGTTTTATGGCGAGCTGAGATATGGCAGGATGCCGAGGAAAAATATGCAACTATCGGGCGTTTGGATTTTCCGGCAGATGATCCATTGGTAATAGAGTGGGGAGAAACAGACAAATTAGAGCCGGTTCAAAGTAGTAAGGCTACTTTAACTGTTGTAAGCCGGGTAGATAGACAGTATAAAGACCTGTATACTGTTGATACGGGTAGTATCCGCATGGATGTATATCGTGACAATACACTTTATTGGAGTGGAACATTGGATACGGAACTTTATGAAGAACCTTTTTCCTATGAAAAGGAGTATGAGGTTACATTAACATTTAGTGATTTTGCTGTATTAGACCGATTGAAGTTTCAAGAGGACGGATTTCTGACTCTTTTAGAGCTTTTTCAGAAAGCATTACATAATTCTTTTATAAATATCCGGGGTATACAACAATATATTTCTACTTCTCGAGCAGGAGACACTTCATCAGAAACTCTTCTTTCTCATACTTGTATTAACTGTGGTAATTTTTATGATGAAGATGGAGAGCCAATGACATGGAGAACCGTATTGGATGAGACATTGAGACCATTTGCAATGAGGATGATACAGCGGTCCGGAGATGTGTTTATATATGATTTGAATGCTATACAAGATACCTTTGAACCGGAATTAATACATTGGGAAGGAAAGGATGCTGTGCTTGGAGTAGATGCTGTATATAAAAGTGCGAAGGTATCTTTTAGTCCGTATGATAAGACAGAACTTATGAAGCAAGAAGTCATAACAGAGGGTTTATCTCCTTTTGCTACTGATCTGCTTGTGCGTACGGATTATTCTGTGGGTAGTGATGACCTTATGAATGCTTCGGAAGGATTCTATATGGATCTTTTTCAATCTGTACCGGCACCAAAGGGGCTTTTTATACATAAACATGCGATGCTTTTCAAAATAGATCCGGTTTTCTCCAATTATGAAGGTGAAGGAGTGGCCTGGATTGTAAAAATTAGAGCTAATCAATATGGTCTGTATAATACGATAGTGAATAATTCGCTATTCACTAATTATGAAACGTTGATAAAAATAGATAAAAAAATAGATGTTCCTAATGTTCTTTCATTAGTATCTTACGGTAAGAAAAGGCAACGTTTGTTGCGACTTAAAATGGGAGTATTACTTGATGTCCGTTATAACCCATTTGAAACATCCGGAGATTATAATGAGCAAGGGGATTATGAAAAGATGCGAACTAAAATCAGATGTGTACATATTCCTTTTAGAATGCGTATAAGAAATGCAGAGGGAATTGTAATGAAACATTATGCAAATGTTTCTTATGATAAGGAAATTGGCGTTTCTTATGGTGGTAACCAACGTTGGGTAGATGGAGATTATCCGGAAACTAATAAACCTAATAGACCGTATGCTGTACTCTCTTATTATACTCCTCCGCGTGAAGATAAATTGACTAAGGCCGAATATCCGGGAGGATGGATGGAAAACCATCAATGTGTACAATATCCACATTTTTCTTTATGTCATTTATACGATATAATGGGGGCAGGTGAATATATCTCTATACCGAAAAATGTACAAGGCACGATAGAAGTAGAAATAGGTACAGGAATATTTAATCAAGGTTCATCGGGCTACTCTAATAGTGATATAGCACAGCATCCGGTATTTGATGGCTTTGCAGAAAAAGTTCGTTGGTTGCTTTATAAAACACCTACTTTGGACATAGTTGATGGTTATGGCAAAGAAATTGAAACTAAGGATATAGAATATTCCTCATGGGTAAATACTTCTGCAAAAGAGGACTTGGATATAGACACCTTTTTAGGAAATAGTGGAGATTTGAAGGTGTGTGGATTGGGGATACTGTTACGGAAAGAAGATTATAATCCTGTAGTAAAATTTAGCCGTGCAGGAGTTACAGATTATATAGAAAAGTTACTCATGGGAACTGTGTACAGCCAATACAGTCATCGAATGAATATGTTGACCGGTACGGTTCGATTACTTAATGATTTTGGATTGTATACAGATCTTAGTGAACCGGGTAATTATATGATAGTTAGTGATGTGCAGCATGTAATAACTGAAGAAAGTGAAGTGAAATTAGTACAGGTAGAACCAGATTATTTTGAGGGGATAGATTATGAAAAAACAATATAATGTTCTAACAGTAACCAGAGAAGCGAAAGCACGGAGTAAAAGGTTACAAAAAGTCGGAATTAGTGGTGGAAGTGTTAACGTTAATATGAACACTTCTTCGGTATCAGGAGATGGACATACTCATGAAAATTTGTTAACATTGGATAAGATATCTATTGATGATGATAATTATTTGTATTTGAAGACTTCTGTTCTTGATGATGATAGTGGGGAGGTAGTGAATATTGATGAGAAAGTAAAAGCTGGCTATTCTGATGCTGCTGCTTATTCTGATGAAGCTGCTCATGCTAATAAAGCAGCCTATGCGGATATAGCACATGATTTGGATATAGATAGTCCGGTTAATGAACGATTTTTACGTAAAGATCAGGCAGATAGTACTGATTATTTATTGGAACTTAATGGAGGAGTTATTGTACGTTCATCAAAGACAGCATCGCAATTTCATTCTGTACTATCTGATGGATTAATAGAAGAGAGTAACATGGGTATGTCAGCCAATGTCATCGAAGAGAGTGATGATGATTCACAGCCCCTTTCTGTTGCATTGATAGAAGTTCCGGCAAGTGACGGAGCCACCACGCTTGGCGGGTTACGCAATGTAGACGATACTGCCGATACATTTTCGGATACGGATGATATGCTGGTTCGTAAAGCCGGTACGAAAGAGTGGGCTGTAGAGAGATTGATACGTAGCGGCTGGATTCCCGTTAATACAACTTCCGAAAGAGATGCACTTGATATCTCTTATCTGCTCAAAGGATGCGTATGCTATGTATTTAATGAGGATGCACTATATAAGTGGACAGGAACTGCCTGGGAAAAGAAAGAGTTAGGCGGAGGAGGCTCTACCGGGATACAACGTAATGTACGTATTACGAATAACCTTGATAGCAAGAATATCTCGGCAAGTAAAGGGGAGCCTTGCCTTTTGAAGTTCACCTTTGTTTCTCAGGAACGCTATGACTCCGGTGAAGCTTATGAAGATACGGGAGAACGTGGAGTGTGCCTGATATCAGTGAAGAGCAGTAATAGTGATGAATATGTAGTGGTCAAACAGCTACCTGTTAATTCTGCAGTTCCAACTACTATTGATGTAGCTGAGTTTTTGACTTCCGGAGTTAATAATGTGATGATTAAAGTGACGGGAACAGTGACGGAGGTTACTACACCGGCATTTGTGTACACCGTTCAGCTCACTTCATTGTCTGTTGATGCCGGTAACTTTAAATGGTGGACAGCTTACACCGGCAACGTGACACTTCCTCTTTATATTGGTGGCAATGTATCTAAAACTCTGTATGTAAATATATCCGGTACAGATTATAATGAGTCTTATGAGGTGGCTTTAGGTACAAGTGTATATGTGGAAACTGCTTACAATTATGCCATTCCTCATCCCGGAAAGACAGGAGTGTTCCGGATATCTGCTTATGTGTCAAATTCTGATGGGAGTATAAAGACAAAGACGGTGTCTTTCAATGTAATTTGTGCTGTTCCGGGCGAACAAGTCAAGTTGGTGGCAGTGAATAATGCATTGGTCAAAGCTATCAACTGGTCCGAGAATACTCTGTTTGAGTATGCCATGTACGATGGTGATAATGTGACTACTTCTGCACAGTTTGTAGTGAAGCAGGATAGCATGTCTGTATTTACCTCAACCGAGGATAATATTGCCTGTTCGACTAAACATACTTTCTCTTTTCCGATGGAAATTGAAACGATGGATAACACAGATTTTGAAATTGTGACTCATATTCTGGATGGGGAAACGGAGCTGGTAAGTCCGATCTCTTTCTCTGTGAACAATTCTTTGGGATATTCTGCTGTGGCAGGTTCGGTGTTTTACATGAATCCGAAGACACGTTCCAACAGGCAGGAAAACTATAAGTCGATCATCAATGAGGTAGATGGTTCCTGTATAACCGGAGTCTGGAAAAACCTGAACTGGGGTAATGATGGTTGGATGACGGATATGGATGGAAATAAAACCCTCCGACTACTTGCAGGATCTATGCTGACAATGGACTACAAACCTTTTGAGGTAGAATGCGCACGCAAGGGTAAAACCATTGAAGTGGATTACAGGATTGATAATGTGACGGATTATACGGAGCCTGTTATTACGATTTCATCTGCTTCGGGAGATTCCTTTGTGGGGCTTAATATATATGCCGATGAGATTATTATGCATTCTCAGTCACTCAAAAATGAGGATATACAGAGCTTGCATACATTTGAAGGAAAACGTACACGTCTGGCACTGACTATTCTTCCGGATGCATACGGGAGCTCTGGATTCAATCTGTGTATTCTCTATGTAAACGGAGTGAAGAATCGTGAGTTTACCTATGAAAGTAATGATTACTTTGCGCATAGTGGCGGTATTGTTATTGGATCTGAATATGCGGATGTTGATATTTATGGAATACGTGTTTACGACTCCGGATTAACCTCACAGGGGGTGATGACCAACTATATCAACTGGCTATCCGATATAAATGAGAAAACGGCCGCCAAAGCAAATAATGATATTTTTGACTCAAATGGTTCGGAGATCGACTTTGAAAATACGAAGGATCAGTTTAATGTAATAGTATATGACAACACGATTCCTTCTATGGCCGACCAGACCTCGCGGGTAGGTACACTGGAGGTATTTTTCTACGATCATCCCGACTGGAATGTGTCAATCAGCAATGTGACAGCCAAAGGACAGGGAACTTCTTCTATGAAGTACTGGATATGGAATACCCGTTATCAGCTCGATAAAGTGAATTCTGTGGTAACACATGCCGATGGGACTACTTCTGCAAAGAAGTGGCAGATGACGCCTTTTCTTCCTGCAGGGCAGAAGTTCACGGCAAAGAAGAATTTTGCTTCCTCTATGCATTCACATAAGATAGGTTCGGTCAACTCTTATGATGACCTGTATCGGGAAGTGGGCTTGCTGAATGAGGCGATGAAGACAGAGAAATATGCAAATGCACGTGTGGCTGTTTATCAGATTCCATTTGTATGCTTTGAAAAACAGGTAAATGATGAGGGTGAAACGATTTATATATTCAGAGGGTTGTATACTTTCGGACCGGATAAAGGGGATAAATATACGTTTGGATTTGATACGGATCTGTTCCCGGATCTTTTGAGCATTGAAGGATCGGATAACTCTCCATTGTGTACTTTGTTTCGCGTCCCGTGGAATAACAACGTGTTTTACAACGAAGACAAAGAGGCATGGCAGTATAATGGTGCAAATTCATGGAACTTCGGTGAGGGGGAACTGGATAAAATCTCTAAATTCATTCCTGCTTATAATATGGTTTATCAGTGTTCTCCACGTCTGAAACCTTTTAATGGTACATTGGATGAGCTGAATGCCCAAGTGATAACGTACCGCAATGAGCCTTGTGAATTTTGGATAGCCAAAGAAGGGGATGTAAACCTATATAATGTGTACTATTTTGAGTCCTCACAAAATAAATTTATTCCTTCCGATATAGGTAATGGCACGATAAATCTTGTCTCTCAGCTTGTGGATAAAGGGTATGGATTGGGGATTGCCGATTTGGAAAACAAAACGGGCGATGAACTGAATATGCTTTTTGTCAATGCCCGTATTGCTAAGTTCAGGAAAGAAGTTTCGCTGTATTGGGATGTGGAGGATACGTTGTTCTTTATGAATAATGTAGAATTTAATGCAGGTACGGATGAGCGTGCAAAGAATACGTATCCTTACTGTTTTGGAACGGAAATATCGAAGTGGAGATGGCGTGTAGATGATGCGGATACTCGTTTTGATACCACCAACCGGGGATTGCCGGACAAAGAATATAGTGTAGAAACACATGATGTGGACAAAACGGGAGCTTCCATCTGGAACGGTGAGACAAACAACTTCTTTAATCTGATGGAACTGGCTTTTCCGGATGAGAAGATAACAAGTATGCGCAAAATGATGACAGCCATGCAAACACTTGGCGGTCTGAAGAGCGGTAATGACCTGGAGAAGATTTACGCATTTTATCAGAAGTATTTCTTTGACAATGCACAGGAGTATTTCCCGGAGAACGCTTATAATGCGGATGCAAAGTATTGTTATGAGAATGGTAAGCTTGCTTATAATGCGGGAAAATACTCCAATGATACCGATCCTATCACACAGAGTCTTGGCGATCATTATCTGGCAGAACAGAGGTGGATAACCAAGCGTATTTTGTATATGATGTCTAAATATAGTTTTGGGACTTTCAGTGCCGGAGGGACAGATACAATCACTGTTCGTGCTGCCGGAAATACCATAAAGTATGAATTGACTCCGGCTATGGATATGTATCCGGCAATAGCCAATGGTACGTCAATTATCCGGGGGACACGTACGAAGTCCGGTGATGTTTGTGAAATGGAGATAGAACTGTCCGGGTCCGGTGATCAACAGAATGCTATTCAGGGGGCCTCTTATCTGCAGGATATAGGTGACTGGTATAATAAGAATGTACAGGGATCGATGATAATTCAGGGACAGATGTTACGTGATATCCGATTGGGTAGTAAGACAGAACCCATTGTCATATCTATTTCGTCATTGACTATTTCTAATTGCGTATCCTTACAACGGCTGCTATTGTCGAATATATCTACATTGGCCGGTACGCTGAATCTGGCAGCTTGTACACATTTGCAGGAGGTACATGCGGATGGAACATCTCTTGTACAAGTTATTCTTCCTGCAGGTGGTGGTTTGCGTACGGTGGAGTTTAGTGCATACAATCAATATCTGACGCTGGCAAACTATCCTTTGATGACCAATGAAGGTGTGGGAATTGACTTGTGTAAAGGGATTATCACTGACTTCTTTGTGGTCGATTGTCCACGCATTGATCCGATGAGGCTACTTGTAGATATAATGAATACACAAGATGATCAGGGAGGGGCACATGCTTTGAAGCGCATACGTGCCGTTGGATTTGATGAGAACTATGAGAGTTCGGAGATGTTGGATAAACTGGCACAACTGGCGGATGGCTCCTATTCTGGTTTGAGTAGTGAAGGACTTTCCGGTGAGGACGACTATCCGGTGTTGGACGGTACGTTGAATATCAATGCAAATTGCTATGAAGATTCTATTGAGGCTTTGAGGAATACGTTTAAGAAGTTGGTATTGAATATAACGGGTGAATATTTTATTAGGTTTACTGATCCGTTGTTAGCTCAAATGATGATTTCAAGATATGATACTGACAAAGATGGAGGTATAAGTGCATCAGATGCAAATCAGATAACTAAAATACCAATGGAATTTTTGAGAGGTAATCAGGAAATAAAATCTTTAAAAGGATTTGAAAAATTAGCTAACTGTACTATGTATGATATTATGGCTTTTGAAGAGAGTAGTTTAGAGGAGGCTTATTTCCCTCCTAATCTTGCAATCATAAAAAACAGATGTTTCTATAAGAGTAAAATCAAAAAAGCTAACCTGCCCGATTCTGTTACTTACTTAGAAACAGGTGGAGGCGGCATGTATATGCCTTTCTACAAATGTAATGAGTTGGAAGAAATCACGATGAAGGACTATATATACCATGCTGGTGGCAATAATGGTTTTGTTATGAATGGTGGGTTCAGTGATTGTACTAATCTGAAACGATTCAAAATGAATTCTTTTACACTTACAGCAGACAATCCTTCTCATTCCAGTGATTGGCCGTTATTAAGCTTTAGTGCATGTGTGTCGTTAGAAGAATGTGACTTTGGTGAGATAAAGGGTATAGTTAATGCATTACCTCAAAATATGTTTAATCTTACCCCGATCTCAGCTTCATTGGTTCCACCCAATATAATTATTACTAATTATAGGGCTTATGCTTACTGTTCTAATTTAAAGGTAGTTGTATTTGAAGGCAATATTACCAAAATTGGACAGACTATGTTTGAAAATTGTAATAATGTGACAGTTATTTTCAAATCTATGATTCCACCAACAACTATAAATTATGGAGGATTGTGGTATGTGGGTGCCATATATGTACCGGATGAAGCTGTAGGCGTATATAAGTCTGGTGTTATGTCCGGATCTGCTTCAATTATATATCCTTTATCTACTTACACAGGATATATGCCTACTAAACTATATGAAGTTAATAACTGATTTCTTTAAAATAATAAAAATATTAATTATGGCTATATTATCATCAACCGGAGTATCCGGTTTCCTCTCGTCGGCAAAAGCTACGGGAAAACAAATATTGAATAAGGCGGGAAAGCTAATCCCGGAGTATATAGAAGATTTTATGTCCGGCTTTGCCGGGCATGGTTGGAAAATCTGGGAACGTGTGTCCGGTATATGGCGAATAGAAACGGATGAGCTGGTAGTTCGAAGGACAATGATTGTGTTTGAAATGCTGATTAGTAAAATACGTTGTATAAAAGGTGCATTAAATATCTCACAGGGTAATGGTAAGATTAAAACAGCGGAATTGAAGGAAGATGGTAATTGGTATATCACAATTGAAGACGAGATGTCTTTTGTACCCCATGATTTTATCCGTTGTCAGCATTTTAGTAATGTGGCGAAATTCTATTGGGTAGAAATAACTGATATTATTAATGATAACACTACTCTTATTATTCCTGCTACAGAATTTATGGGGTCGCTTGAGTATAAAGATGGAATTGAGTATGTTGGTGGTAGTGGGGAAATGAACATCCCGAAGCCGGGCGATGAAATTATTCAGTTTGGTAATCGAGTAAATAAAGACAGGCAATCTGCTATTTATTTACATGCAGACGAAGGAGGGCAACCTGCTATTGATATCCTCTTTAATATAAACTCGAAAAGCTTTGAGGGTTGCCTTAATATGAGAATGGGAGGAAGCATACCGGGTGAAGGCGATATGAAAGGATTCTATTGTGAGAATGGTATGATAAAAGGAACAGTAAATAAACATGTTGTTTATCAGATCAAGCCGGACGGTTCAGCCATGTTCGGTGATGGCTCTGCACAATTTAACGCTGACAAATCCGGGTACATTGCCGGAGGTACAATTTCTTGGGAATGGGATGAATCGAAGGGGAAGTATGTATGTACAATGCAGGATGTAGTTTTGACCTGGGATAACCTTTCAGATGAAGCGAAAGAGAATTTGAAAGGGGATAAGGGTGAAGATGCTGTTTTTTACTTAATCGAGTTCAATGAGGATGGAAATACGGTTCAATCTATTTCGGCAATAGCAGATGGAGTACCTAAAGGAAAGTCATTAAAAGCTTCCCTTTATAAAATAACTTCTGGGAAGAAAGAATTATGTGGTGCAAGAAGATTTACAATTTCAGCAGGTAGTCAAATTTGGGAAGTAATTCCTCCGATGGGGGGAGGTCCGCTTCATACAATTTCTATTGATTACGGAGATTCATCTATACAGTCTTATACAGTAGCAGCGTATGATGATGTAAATACAGTTATTGCTCTGGCAACCATACATAAAGTTTTAGATGGTCAGCAGGGAGAACAAGGTAATCCTGGCGCTGATGCCAATTTACTTCCATGGATAGAAAAATGGAATGGCTATGCTACCGAATTGGGCGGTGATTATATTGTTACTCCAAAAATGTTTTCTGGCAAGGTTGAGACTGACGAGAATGGAACTCGTTTATTGACAGGTATTGCACAAGGTAAAGATTGTATCACAGCTTCAGATGGGACTACACGTACAGGTATTTTTGCTCTTGTAGATAATGAGCCTGTTTTTGAGTTGGATCCGATTAATAAAAAGTATAAGTTTAAAGGAAAAGTAACAGCCGATTCCGGAGAAATTGGTGGATTCTCTATTACAAATAGTAGTGTTGGCAGCAATAAGAATGGTGATAAAATGGTTCTGACTCGTAATGGATTAACATTCAAAGGGGGGAGCAAGAATGTTGGTATTGGTGATACTCTACCGGATTCTACAGGAGCCTCTAATATGGTTGCAGGAGTCTTTGAAACAAAAATAGACACTGGTGATATACAACAAACAGGCTTGTCTACATTGTATGCTAAAACAAGCGGTGGAATGAGAGGGGTTGCTATAAGTGCTGTAACAGATGATCGTGATAAGGATATAGCAATAAGCTTTAAAGGAGGTATAAATACTAATGGTATTGCCAGAAAAGGTGAGAACTACGGAGATTTAGGATTGACTGGAGTTTATACAATCGAAAAAGCCTGGCATGCAGCAGCAAATAGATGGGCAAAGACATCATTTCATTTTGTAGATGGAATATTAGTTAGAGTATATTTTGATACTCCTTATTGAATTCCGTCCAAACTTCACAGTCCAGACAGGTGAAACAGATAATTGTCCCTTGTGAAGGAAAATACAATAAGTAACAAAGATAATATCAATAATTAAATAAAATATGATGGAATGGATAATTAAAGAATTTTGGTTAGTAATATTAGTGTGTTGTATGTGTTTTTTACTCGTTTTTCTCGCTATTATCGGAGATCTGATATCTGGTGTGAGAAAGGCTATAAAAGCCGGTAAGGATCGTTTAAGCGTAGGTTATCGCCGGACAATAGATAAGCTATGTAAATATTACAACTCGCTATTTTCGGTAAGTATCGTTGACTGTTTTCTGATGATGATAGTATATGTGTTTCAGACAAAGGGCTGGTTAGCCAGTTTTCCGGTTTTTCCTATTGCTACCGTTTTGATGGGTGGATATCTGGCATTTGTAGAAGTACGAAGCGTTTTTGAAAAACTGGAAGATAAGGAAAAGGCACGGGCCGAGAAAGATTTGTCCGTACTTATTAAAATGCTGGATAAGGAGAATATAGAAAAAGTAGTTACTATTTTAAAGGAAGTGAAGAAATGAATAAAATAGATTCTATCATTATTCACTGTTCGGCCACACGTGTTGGACTGGATTTACGTGCAAAAGATATTGACTGTATGCACAGACAAAGAGGGTTCACTCGGATCGGTTATAACTTTGTAATTGATCTTGATGGTACTGTAGAGAACGGACGCCCACTCTCTATTGATGGTGCACACTGTAATACGAAAGGATCTTCCGGGGTGTCATACAATAAACACAGTATTGGTATCTGCTACATTGGTGGGCTCGATGTGAATGGACGTCCGGCAGATACCCGGACAGAAGCGCAGAAGAACTCTCTTCGTGATCTGGTTGCAAAGTTGTGTAAAGAATATGATATCATTGAGTTGCTTGGACATCGCGATACTTCTCCTGATCTTGATGACAGTGGTGAAGTTGAACCGGGAGAATATATCAAAAGCTGCCCGTGCTTCGATGTGCGAAGCGAGTTTAATAACTTTTTGCGTAACACAATTGTGAAACCATGAAACGGTTTATTTACATACTGACCATGCTCCTATCCATCGGGGCATGGTTGGTATCTTGTAATAGTATTAAATATGTTCCGATAGAAACGGTTAAGATAAATACAGAATATCGCGATCGCTGGTTACGTGATTCTATCCACGTACATGATAGTATTTTTATGTTTATGAAAGGGGATACTGTTTTTCGTGACCGTTGGCATGTTGAATATAGAAATAAACTTGTATATGATACGACTTATATCAATCGGACGGATAGTATTTGTGTACCTTATCCCATTGAGAAGCAGTTATCTCGTTGGGAGTCTATTAAAATGGAGCTTGGAGGATGGGCCTTTGGTATTGTAATCGGATTTGCTTTGATTATGGCTGGTTGGCTGATATATCGGTTGAGGCGGCGGTATAAATAACTTTTCCCCAACGGTTGATATGATCAATCAAATTCTGATTATTTAAATCATTAAATATTGAAATATCAAACAGATATGGCAGTGAGGATTCGGAGAATGCACAATTGATGGAAAGTAAGGTCTCTGGTGAGATCTTCCCTTTTAAAGTGATGTCTATGTCAGAGAAAGGCTTGAAATTCCCTTTAGCTCTTGAACCATAGAGTATTACTTCCTCTACTTCCGGATATTTGCCGAATATAAGAAAGATTGTTTGTAGGGTTTGTTCTTCTAATCCGTATTTCATAGATACTTTATTTATTAATCAGGAGCATTATAAAGATACGTATTTAACTGTGTGTTAATTAGTATTCTTTATATACCAAAAGTACGTACTTCTATAGGTATAAAGTACGTACTTTTGTAAGCTTAACAATGGTAGTTAAGAGACTCTGTTAATAATGTTAATTTGAATCTCTGTTATTCCATCATTGCGCGATACTTATTAACGGTTGCTCCCATACCATCTACAAATCCGATTTTAGTACGATCACCACCCACATTGAATTTAACGTATTGATCATAATAGAGTGTGGCACAATCCCCGTTATTTTCTTTCAGTTGGCGATACTCATTCCATGAGTGATCGTATTTTTCGAGTGCGAGTTTAATTGCTGTTTTATCATATACACCTGTTTGTTCACCCTGGTATCCTTTAAGCATGACAATCCAGCCTTGTTCCATAATTCTGTGAAGCCAGAGTCCATATAGAGAAGAGGTTTTGATATACTGTTCGATGGCTTTGTCGTTGCATTGTATCTTTTCGGATAATTCTACTATATCCTCCCAGAGTGCTACGGAAAGTTTCATTTCGTACAATGACTCGTCGACTATGTTTTTCTTTAAGATTTCATCGAAGATTCTCTTTAGCTGGTTGATTCCTCCCAGATAATGATCGCGTGTCCAGGTCACATTGACGGAATGCAGGAGTGAACCTCTTCCCCGGATAATAGCATCGGGGGTCAGCATACACAGACGGCGGAAGAATGGGAGAGTCTCTTGGGATATACCAATTTTCAGTGCATATTCATTGAAAATATCCTCTTCTGTGCGGTTAGGATTCAGAGCCCATTGGCTCATCACGTAGGTATTGAGGTCACACCAAAGTTCATTGGAGATGTAAGGACCGTACCAGCCTCCACCTCTCGACCAGGTCCATACGCCATAGAACAATGGATTATCTTTCACATCGTTCAGGCAACGGGGAGAAGCATCCTGCTTTGTCTCTTCAAAGCCATTGATTACGGCATTTGCCACATAATTCGGATAAGCTCCTTTTCCTTCATACTCACGCTGGCATTGTACCTCCACTACTTGTTTGTGCTTGCCCAGTGTGATCGTTTTGTTGAAATGGAAAGTCCGGAAATAGTCTCCATTGGTGTGCTTGATAGCCATATAGAGATTGGGATGTGGTGCTACTTGTTCGGTAACGGCTAAGTAATAATCCGGGCGGACATGGAAGAAACCAAAATCCCACGTGCGGTATATAATCTTCTTATTTCTTTTTACACATACCTCTTCTCTGAGCAGATTCATTAGCCGGGCATGTATCTCAATACTTTTATCATATCTGTTTTTATAGTCTACCGGGCCGTTTCCTATGTGATACGGAATGTTGTGGGTATAAGTCTCTCCGGTACGGATCACCAATCCGTCCATCTCCGGGAAACGCTCGAATAATTCTTTCAGCATGATCCGGTGAATCTCCCAGGTTTTGGGTTTCTCGAAAGATATTTTTCCATCCTCGTCACAAATCTCGTCTTTATAGAGCTCAACTAACTTTTGGGGTAATACAATGATATCAGTGAAATAGAACGCTTGTAAACCGTTCTCGTGACACGCTTTGATCTGTGTTCTGATTTCTTTTGTCAGTGTTTCGATCCATGCTTTTTCTTCTGATCCTTTCGGAAAAATACGCTTGTCGAATTTTGAGAAACTGACGGCACATTGCGGGAACTTAAACTCATTGATGACCATGCCATTCATACCAAAAGAGGCTAACTTCTCCGGCTTGCGGAAAACACTCTGTGTCATGGCATCCCCAGGGTTGTGATGTACCATGTCCATTACCAGATATCCCTCTTTTTGAATTTGTTGTGCCAGGATAGGCAGAAACATACAGAGCCCTATCCCTCCTAATATCCACTTCTTCATAATTTTGATTTGTATTTATATTAATTGTGTCTTATTCTGTTGTAACGTAAGGCATTGCATCGGCACCGGATGCCCATTGCTTATTGGGAGTATTTCCCATGACGAAAGATAGAGTACCCCCTTTCAGTATGTCTTCATGCAGGATATAGCATTTGTTGTAAGGCTGTCCGTTCAAGGTTGCCGACTGGATATAGATGTTTTCCTCTGTATATCCTTTGGCCTCTACCTTGAATTTTTTTCCATTCTCCAGCGTGATGATACTCTCTTCAAAACCTGGACTGCCAATGACGTAATAAGGCATACCGGGACATACCGGATAAAATCCAACCATACTGAACACTAACCATGCGGACATTTGTCCGGCATCGTCGTTCCCGCTCAGGCCATCGGGCGTAGGATAATATTCTCTATTCAATATGTTGTGTACCCATTTCTGAGTTTTCCAGGCTTCACCTGCCAAAGCAAAAAGGTAGGGAATATGATGTCCCGGCTCATTGCCGTGCCAGTAGTAATCTTTTTCAAAGAAAGTGTCGAGACGTGCCCGGAAACGTTCTTTGCCGATATGTTTCATCAGTCCGTTTACATCATGGGGAACATACCATGTGTAATGGTAAGGTGTTCCTTCGCATATATAATCTACAAATTTATCGAATTCGAAAGGTTCGATCCATTCTCCGTTTGCATAACGTCCGCGTGCATAACCGGTTTCCGGGTCGATCACGTTTTTATAGTTCATGGCTCTTTTTACCAATGTTCTGTAGTCATCTGTTTTTCCTAATTTCCTGGCTACTTGTGCCAGAACGAAGTCATCATAGGCGTATTCCAGTGTTCTGGATACTTGTTCTCTCTTATGGAATGCATCCCATACATTGTCTTCCAATGGGATATAGTTGTATTGAAGATAGGATTCCAGCCCCCGGCGTCCTTTACCTTCTACATAACTTTTTCGGTCTGTATTGACTTCAAATGCATTTTTATGCATGAGCCGATAGGCTTCCTCATAGTCGAATCCCGGAACCTCTTTCAGGATGGCATCCCCCATCATGGCTATTCCGTGATCGCCGATCATGGCTGCCGTATAATTATTCCATAACGGAAAGATAGGCAGCCACCCGCCTTGTTGCCCTTTTATAATGAAAGATTTAGAAAAATCTCCTGTGAGGGACGGGTTAAGAATGGAGTAGAGAGGTAACACGGCTCTGTAGATATCCCACATGGAGAAATCGCAATAGTAGGTGAAATCTTTGGCTTGATGGATGGTGTAGTTTTCGGAGAAACCGGGATAATAACCTTCCACATCGCTGAAAGTACGGGGCAGCATACGGGCATTGTAAAGAGCGGTATAAAATTGAGTCTTTTTCTTCTCATCGCTACTCTTTACAGCTATCTGGCTCAGTGCTTTCTCCCAGTTGGCTGCCGACTGTTTCTTTACTTTCTCGAAGTTCCATCCGGGAATCTCTGCTTCCAGATTTTTACGGGCATTTTCAATACTGGTGAAAGAGGTACCTACTTTTACCTGTATGCTGTTCCCTTTTTCAGGAGCGAGTTTAATCCAGGCCCCTACCCTGTTTTTGTTCCCTTTTATTTCTGTTTCTCCCGTTGTAATTTCACTGTCTTTCCATGTTCCGAAGGAGTCGAAATCTTCTTCAAACCGGATGACGAAATATCCGCTGAATCCGGCACTCTTTCCACTTCCCTGATAGATTCTGTAGGCGGGATTATAGCCTGTTACTTCCCTGCTCTTTGCATCAATTTTTAAATACCCCTGTTGCTTGTCACTATTGGGTTCTATAATGATATAACGATCTTTATCCGATTGAAAACCAAAACGCATGATTCCTGCGTGAGACAAACCTGTAAGTTCGGCATGAATCAGGTAATCTTTCAGCATCACCTGATAATAGTAAGGCTTTGCCGTTTCTTCATCATGGCTAAATTGGGAAGCACGCTCTCTGGCATTTGTTTTTAATTCACCGGTGACAGGCATTATTGTTACACTGCCATAATCCTGTGTACATGAGCCACTGATCCAATGACTGGCACGGAATCCTTGTATTTCGTCGTGGTAATAATAATAAGGGGGATTGCATTTATGCTCTCCTTCCAGTGTTTGTGGTACCCAGTTGGTCATTCCGTTGGGTACACCGACTGCCGGCATGGTTTGTCCTTTCTCCTCTGAGGGTGCTTTGTCACCTCGTGCATGTCTTTGTATGTCTGTACCAATGACGGGGTTAACGTAGTCTGCATATTTCTCATTCCGCGTCATAGAACAGCCGGATAGCAGTAGTGTACATAATAAACTTAAATATAATTTCATACCTATTTATTTGTTTTCCATTAATGCGAAAGCGCACCACAGTACGGGTGCCTGTCCATGATAATCTCCTGTTTTTTTGGGGCGGTCATAATAGTATTGCCGGTTATTTCTCTTATTGGTGCCCGAACATACCTCTGTTACATCTCCGTTTTCATTGATATAAGATACCAGTGATAGCCATGCTTTACGGACTGCAGGAGCATATTCCCGGGCTTTCAGCCAGCCTTGCTTTACGCCTGTGATCATGGCGTAGGTAAACATCGCCGTTCCGGAAGTCTCGTTCCAGCAATCGGGAGCGTCTATCAACTGGTTCCACATACCGTTTTCTGCCTGATATTGTTTTAAACTTTTCATCATATCGAGATACCCCTGTAGGATACGCGGACGATCCGGGTTGTCTTTGGGCAATACTTTCAAAAGTTCTGCCATACCTGCTGCCATCCATCCATTGCCTCTTCCCCAAAGGAAAGGGACATCCGGGGCATGATAAAACAGCCCGTTAGGACGTTGTAATTCGTCCAGGTAGACGGCCATTGAACGTGCGGTCCGGTCGATGTATTTCCGGTTGCCCGTTGCTCTGTAGGCTTGCGATTGCAAGATGGTTATCATATACATATCATCTATCCACAAGCGGGTTTGCCAGCTAAGTCCTTTGTCGGCCCACCTTTTTTCTTCGGCTGAGGCTTCCGCAGGTAGTTCCCATTGTGTATCGGCATAAGAAATTCCCAAATCCAGGTATTGTATCTTTTTTGTTATCTGATAGAGTTCCAGAGGAAGACATCCGATCATATTCAAATCGACATGATTTTTAATAGGCAGGAGATCTCTTTCTGCTGTACACAGATAGTCAAAACGCTCTTGTAACTGCCTGGATAACTCTTTGTTCTTGCTTTCGCTGGCAAAACGCACTGCTCCGTACCAGGTACATACTTCGGCATAATGTATCCATTTGCCACCATGTAGCATGTGTTTACCGGATAAGAAGCGGTTGGCAACCTTGATTCCTACCTCTTCCGGAGTGTAACCTTCGGGAAATTTCTTCAGCATCCTATTTTGTGCCACAGAGGTTGACGCAAATATAGTAAAGATAATGATATACAGGGTTTTTGTCGACATTTACTTTGATATATAAGAAATGAATGAGTTCAATAAAACGCAAATTAACACAAATTCGTGCAGATTAGAAAGACGGCTCTTCCGTTTATTTACTGTGCGGGGATTCGAGTTAATCTGCGTTTCAGTCAATCTTCGGTTTTGTATACTTCTTTATAATTATTCTTTATACGCTCCCCAGAATTTAAGTTCACTTAGCTGAATCTGAGCACTGGGTTCCCTGCATTCACGAATTACGAAACGGATGTAACGGAAAGGTTCATTAGCGTATTGCGGGTCCATTTCTACTTCAAAGCCAGCTTTTACAAATTCGGTATCTTCATTCGTCAATAAATTGGGGTCTGTGGCTCCTGAGGGTAAAGTCAGTTTGAAATCTGCCAGTTTTTCCCAATCGTTTTTCCACTCATCCGTACCGTTTACTTCCGGCCATTCCGTCCAGTATTTCAGGTTATCTTCTTTACTTCCGTCTCCTATCTGGTTGAGAGGTTTGGGATTGTTGGTACCCCATACTTCGAAACTCGTAAATGTTTGTGCTGAGAAGATAGGGCTACGGCTTCTCATCCAATACCTGAGCCGGCTATAAGAGGCTTTTTTGCCCATATCAATGGTGAAGTACAAGGGCATTACTGTATATTCGGCATTAGGCCAGTCGATAAAGTCGGATAACTTGTTGCCCTTGGTATGCCACCAGGTAGAATTATTCCAGGTGTTACCATCATGAATCAGGCGGAACTGACGGTTGGCAGCGGTTTCTTGTCCTACGATGTCACCCCTGTAAATGCAAGATTTATCGTCCCATCCCCATCTTTGCCAGATATCGCCACTTTTGTTACGTCCAACGATCTCTTCTTCAAATAAAGGAGTCAGTACGGTATCCAGCGGAGCTGAATAATTTCCCCATTTGTCTTTAATCTCGAAATAGAATTCCTGTTCCGCATTTTCCAATCCTCTGAACGTATATTTGCCCTCTTTGGCTTTACTGTAATAAGCATCATAGAATGCCATGTCACCTTTAGCATCTTTTCTATATAGAGTGATGGATATTTCATCCTCCTGTGTATTCTCCCATAACATATAAACTCCACCGAAGGTAGGGTTCACTTTTAGTGATTTACGAATCATTTCTACCGGAGGAAGGAGAGGTTTGATTTGTACTTCTACAGGCTCGGAGTGATTCATACTTTTATCAATGGTAAATAGTTGCACGGTACGTTCGTTTACATCGGGAAATCCTTCCAGTGAAATCGTATTATTGTATGCAGATGAATATGCCTCTTTCAGGTCTTCTCCTTTTTTGTAGTAGTACACTGCTTTTACAGCCAGAAGATCGGGGTCATCAGGTAGTTTATAGGTGATTATTGCACCACCGTTTATATTTTCTACTACTACGTTTGTTACACTTTTAGGAGGAATATTGTCTTTTTCATCCTGCCAGTCTTTTATTTCCGAACAGCTCCACATCAGAGAAGCCGTTAACAATATGTATGCTATATAATTTTTTTTCATTTTGTTTTATTGTTAAACTGTTACTAATCTGTTTACAATTACCAGTTTAAGTTTTGTACCAAGTTTTTGTTTCTTAATAAAACGCTTTGTTTGATTGGCCACAGGTAATCCTTCTTTGCATATTTCAATTGATAGACAGTTTTCACCTGATAGAAATCCTGTGCTGTTTCGCCCATAATATTCAGGCCACGTATCGGCTTGTTGAGGTATGTTTCTGCCAGTTTCCATCGTTTTAGGTCCCAAAAGCGAACACCTTCGAAAGCCAGCTCGTTCATACGTTCCCTGCGTATAATTTCTCTCATTCCTTCTTTGTTTTTCGGTTTGTCCGGAGTCAGTGAATGTTTCTGCCAGCTTTTTACCACGCCTTCCAATCCGGTTCTTGCTCTCACTTTATCGATGTATTCGTATACTTCCTGATCCGGGGTTGCTTTCCATTCATTCAATGCTTCAGCATACATTAAGTAAAGATCGGCCAGGCGTATTATGGGGAAAGCGTATCTGTGTTGGGTAAACTGGTCACTGTTATCAGGTACGGACGATAAGTAATGGATCATTTTCTTGCATAGGTAGCCGGTGCTGGAATGTCTGTCTGTAGGGGTATTACCTCCACTGATATTCCCAAACTTCAGTTTAGTAACCCAAAGGTTATTATCTGTCGTGGTTCGGCTGTTACCATAGAATGTGCCGCCATCGAAAATGATTGAACCATAGAAACGGGCTTCTCTTTTGAAATGAAGATTGATTGTCTCAAATCCTTCCTGGATATACAGCTTATCACTGGCGGATGCTGTTTTTATTCCCATTGGATCTATTCCTACCCAGTCTTTATCTTCTTCGATAGGTACTCCGTTTTCTGTATAAAACTGTTCGACTATTCTCAAAGGAGGAGCATAGCATTTTCGTAAACCGCCTGTACCTTGTCCGCCCATGAAGATGGGATGGCAGGCACGTTGCAGGTTGTCTGTATTTGAGTTGGAATCGCCCCAGATGATTTCTTTGTTCCATCTTTCTGTGGCAGCTCCTCTCACTTGCATGGCTAAGATGGTTTTCTCATTCAGTTTGCTTGCATAGTTTGTCTGCTTGAAGTCAAATAAATCATGACCGGCTTCATGTGCTACATCAATGGCGGTTTTGAGTGCATCTGCGGCTGTTTTCCACTTGTCTGCACTGTAACTTTGCGGGAAAAGATGAATTCCTCTGTTGTCGGTAATGTCCGCATAGTCGGGATTGCCATTGAAGAGCGGACTGGCAGCTAACGTAAGGAGTTGTGCTTTTACAGCCAGTGCCATCGGTTGGGTAGGTCTTCCCAGGTCATTCATCAGATCTTCTATCTGTAGCGGTAGATCACTGGCAGCTTCGTCCAGTAAGGATGCGATATAGCTCACTACTTCGTCTACCGGTTCCCGGTATCTTTGTACTTCTTCGGATGTGGAACTGATAGGCAGGTTTTCTTTAATTAATGGGATAGGTCCGTACATGCGGAAGAGCCAGAAATGATAGAATGCTTTTAAGAATTTTACTTCTGCAACCCATCTGGTCCGTTCTTCTTCTGTCAGATCATAAGGTTTGTGGATGTTTTCAAGAAAGATATTGCAATCGCTCAATGCTGTGAACATTGCTTTACCTCCTTTCAGATCATCGCCATTCTGTTTGCTGCCCCAATAGTTTGCCAAAGGAGCATTGGTACCCTGGTCACCACGGGCAATGTACCAAAGGCGAGGGCTCATGCCGGTTACAGGATCAATATACCATACTTCGTCTCCACCAAGAAGTGCCGGATTGGAACCGGCATCGGCAAATGAAGGGAGGAAGGAAAAGCAGCCATAAAGGAATCCTTCTGCTTCGTGCCGGTTTTTGAATGCATGATCTACTGTGGGGATATTGTCCGGAACTACATTTAAATATTCCTGACAGGATGCCAATGAAATGCAGAGTATCAGGATAAAGGTTTTAAAAATCGTCAGATATGTTTTCATAATGTATGTGTTTTTAGAATGAAAGATTAAGTCCTAAGTTAATAACGCGCTGGATAGGATAGCCTAACCCATTACCACCCATTTCTACATCCCAAAGTTTGAACTTACTGAATAATAGCAAGTTGGTACCGCTTGCATAAAAACGACAGGTGGTCAGCCTCATCTTGTTCGTAAAACTCTTGGGAAGTGTATAACCTATTTCCGCACTTTTGAAACGAAGAAAACTACCGTCCTGCATAAATTGAGTACTGCGTTGGTTGTTGTTGGCAATAAGCGTGTTTGATAATCTTGGCCAGTATGCTTTCGGATTCTGAGAGGTCAATGACCAATGGTCGTCTGCAATGAATTTGGCCAATCCGGTTTCAATCACTCTTCCGTTGGCAGTGGACTGGTTGAATGGAGACATTTTATCAGCGTCTATCCAGAATGAGGAGCGGGCGGAGCCTTGAAAGAATACGGAGAGGTCGAAGTTCTTATATCCGAAGGAAAGTCCGAATCCGTAGTTGATTTCCGGTGTGGTAGGATACCCGATGGGTACCATATCTATTTCATTGATAACACCGTCATTGTTGATGTCTTTGTATTTGATGTCGCCTGCCAGGTATTCACCGAAATCCTGCCGGGGAGAGTTTTGAACATCTGCATCATCGATGAAAAGTCTTTCGGCCACATAGCCCCATTTCTGCGAAATAGGCATACCCATTTTTGATTTCCAGGGAATGGCACTATAATCAGGTTCTTCATAGAAGCGGTAGGTAGATTTGGCATATGTAAAGTTAGCTCGTCCTACCATCCACAAATCCTTATGGAAAGAGTGGTTGTAATCTATTGATATATCGATACCTTTGCCGTTCGCTTCTCCCACATTAACATCCGGAGTAGCCCATAGTCCCATTGAAGTGGAAATATCTTCTCTGGACTGGAGAATGTTGGTACGGCGTTCTTTGAAAAAGTCAGCCATGATATCTACCTTTCCGTCAAACAGTCCGAGCTCAACACCGAGGTTTGTTTTGTAAGCTATTTCCCATCCGATCTCGGAGTTGGGATAATTACTGATTTTTACTCCTTTACGGGTTCTTCCGTTAAATTCGTATCCGGTGCTGAAGCTATCTCCGCCACCTATGGTTACTTGTGAAAGATAGAAGAAACGCTGACTCTCTTTTCCGATTTCGTCATTACCTACCAGACCGTATGTGGCACGTAGTTTGAGTTTGGATACAACTTTTTTCAGATTGTCTGTCCAGAAGTCTTCATTGGAGATAGACCATCCAAGTCCGAATGAAGGAAAAAATCCCCAGCGGTGCCCTTTGTCAAACTTCTCCGAGCCATTATATCCAAAGTTGAACTCTGCCATGTAACGGGAGTCGTATGCATAGGTAAAACGTCCTGATAATCCCAGATTTCTTTTCTGTAAAGATTCGGAAAGAGTAGAAGCATTACCCGTCAGTGAGTTACGTGCAATGGCTACTAACATACCACTTACTGCATTCTTTTTAAAATCGCGATTGTAAGCAAGAGAAGCTTCTCCATAGAATGAACTGATAACCGTTTTACTTCCCGGATTATAGCTGATAAATTCTTCACCAGTGTCCGGATTTAGTTCTGTCAGGGTATAACTATCTGTGAGTCTGTCATAGGTTGATTCATAGTAGAACGGGCTGTATGCTCTTGTCACATCAAAACCGGAAGTACGGATTGTATTACCCAACAAGCGTCCTTTCAACCCTTTTACCCATTTTCCAAAATCCTGTTTCAATTCCATCTGGGCCATCATTACTGTTTTGCTTTCCTGCTTGTAACCCTTTACCATTTCGGCATAGGGATTCATATATTGCACACCCTCATTACCACCAAACAGGATATGTGTAGTACCGGCATAGGTTTTATCCGGTTCGTAATAAGCAGGGAAACGTACGGGGCTTACATTCAGAATATTCCTGTACATTTCGCTACCTCCTCTGATAGGACCCGAATAATCATCGAAAGTACCGTGTACACGAACGATTGCTTCAGTTGTTTTAGTTAGATTGATGTTTATATTAGAACGGATCAGATACTTTTTCAGATTGATATTATTATTAAAGTTGTTGCGCTTGTCTACTTTCAGAATACCATTGTCCTGAGAAAAGGAACCTGCAATGTAATACCGGGCTACTTTGCCACCTCCCGAAATATTCAGATTGGCTCTTTGATTGATGGCTACATCTTTGGTCAACATCTTCATCCAGTCTACTGCCGGATACGCATACTCATTTGTTCCGCGGATGGTATTATCGATTTTGCTGTTTGAGTAGGGTACCGGAGCCAGGGGATTCCGGGCGGTTACCGCTTCGTTTGCAAGCCGCATATAAGTGATGGGGTCTGCCATCTCTATTTTCTTGGTAGGTGAAGAAAAGGAATTTTCTACGCGGAAGGAGACTTTTATTTTCCCTTCTTTTCCTTCCTTGGTTGTAACGAGGATTACACCGTTTGCACCGCGAGCACCGTACAAAGCAGTTGCCGTAGCATCTTTCAGGATAGAGAAACTTTGAATATCGTCCGGATGTAGTCGTGACAGGTCATTGGAAGATACTTCCACATTGTCAATCAGGATAAGCGGGTCTACCTTTCCTGCGCCAAAAGAGGTTACACCACGGATAAAGAATTCCGCATTGTCCTGTCCCGGTTCACCACTCGTCTGATAAGAAATGACTCCGGCTATACGTCCTGAAAGGGCTGTTGTCAGATTACTGGAGGGAACTCTCAGGTCTTTGACATGTACTGTCTGAATGGAGGAGATTACACTCTCCTTTTTTTGCTTTCCAAAAGCAACGATTGTTACTTCTTCCAGCATATCTTCCTTTTCTTTCAGTGTTACATTGATAATCTTTTTATCTCCGACGGCAATTGTCTGGCTCGCCATTCCAAGATAAGAAAAAGTAAGTTTCTCATTCTTATTTACGTCGATAGTGTAAGTACCGTCAATATCTGTAATAGCTCCCCTGGGAGTACCTTCTACTACAACGGTAGCACCGGGTAACTTTTCGCCGTTTATATCTGTTACCACTCCTTTCACGGTTATCTTTTGTTGAGCGACGGCCGGAATACCCGGAGAAGCCATTTTATCCTTTTTAGTAATAAAGATTTGTTTGTCGTCTATCAGATAAGAATTATTGGTTTTTGCCAATACTTTGTCAAGAACTTTGTCTACTGTCTGGTTCTTGACTTTTAAGGATACTTTTCTATTGGAATCTACGTCTTCTTCTAAGTAGAAAATTACAAATTCACTGTTTCTTTCTATTTCTCTGAATACTTCTTTTAAAGTCGTGTTTTCAACATCTATAGAAATATGTGTTGCCTGGGCATAGCTACTGTTTGCAAATGAGTCGATGATTATGCACGTAGTGGCTAAGAAAGTTATAAGACCGATTTTCATAAATTTATTTAATTGGCATCTGTTTTTGCCAATTATACATATGTTTTTCATACATTTACAATGATTTTTGTTTGAATAAAATTGGACTGGTTGCAGTCAGTCCAGTTATTAGAAATCTACAGCCGGATGATATTGCAGTATCGTCCGGTTTTTTTAGGGTTATTGTGCTTTTCTAAGTTATCATAAATTTACTTTTTTTAGGGTTTAACATCTACAAATATTTCATCACTTTTTGGAGTAAAGGTTATTGGTGCTACAGCTTCCAGACCTTTTAGCAGTTTAAATATATCATCTTTTAAATTGAGTGTTCCCGATCCGTGAAGTTTTTCAACTCCTTTCGTCCATACTATTTTCCGACCGTAATATTTGGATAGTTTGTTTAATATATTGGAAAACTCTTCGTTATCAAACATATAAGTACCATAACGCCAGGAGGTGTAATTTTCTGTATTGACTTTACTTTGGGAAATCTTACCGGATTCAAAGCAAAGCATATCACTTGGTGCGAGCGTTGCTTCCAGATTATTTTTGGTATGAATATTTACTTTTCCGCTGACAAGCACTACTGCTGTATTACTGTCTCCTTCATAAGCAGATACATTGAAACTTGTTCCCAATACATTTACATCCAGCTGATTTGTTTTTACTATAAATGGCCTTTTCTTGTCCGGTGATACTTCCAGATATACTTCTCCCTCTACAAAAATTTCTCGCTTATCGTCTTCAAACATTTCCGGATAAACGACACGGCTATTGGCACTTACCCATATATTGGTCCCATCTGAGAGTGCCAAGAATGAGCGTTTGCATGGTGGTACAATTAACTGATTGAATTTTGATTGCTTTTTTTCCGGTTTGTCATTTTCTTTAGTAGCCACTTTTTCGGAATTGATAGAAAGCGTACCCTTTTCATCATACTGAATGACGGATTCTTCTCCCTGGATAGTCATCTCGTTGTTGTTACTTCGTATGAGTTGTACTTCTGAGGGGAACTGGGTGGGCTTTGCTACTTCTTCAATAGCCATTAAATTATCATTTGAGTAAAAATCACTGTAGTAGGTCCAACCCAATATACAGAATAATGCAATACTTGCTGCTGCCGATACAGTGATCCATAAATGCTTTTTGCTCCTTTCCTTTTTAGTAACTTCAATGCTTTGATTAATTCTGTTTAGTAATTCATCCTGCGCATCTGCTGAAATTTCTTTTTTTCGGAAAGGTATTCTGCAAATAATTTCCTGTGCCCGGTTGATTTCAGAAGCTAATGTCTCGTCATTCTTTATGATAGTATCCCAGAAGCGGATACTTTCATCTGTTGGAGTGAGCTGTGATTCCTGGAAAAAATCATCCTGTAGTAGTTCTTTATAGGTGTATCCTTTATAATTCATGTATTCTTTAATCCTTTCCTTGTGTTTACGGTAACATACAGAATACAATTGGTAGCGGAAAACATACTCACCTTAAGTGATTTTTTTTATGAAAAGTGAAAAAGTGGTTGTATGGGAATAGATTATACAGTCTCTATAACTTTGTATATCAATGAAATATATAGATGAAGAGGTAACCGGCTTTCGCGCATTTTTTTTAATGAGCGCTGAATGAGATTTTGTACGGACTGAGTATTCATCTGCATCAGGATGCCTATCTCTTCCATAGAGAGTTCTTCTATGAAGCGATGATAAATGACTTCGCGTTGCCGGTCCGTCAGTTGGTTCATTAGTTGCAGAATTACTTTTCTTGTCGATTCCTGTTCCAGACTTGACAACGCTTTGTTTTCATCTGAATGGTCTAATATATTATATAATTCCTGTTCTTCGAGTTTCTCGAATACCATTTCGCGTTTGAATGTGTTATACAGACTATTTTTGAGGGCGGTGAAAAGATAGAATTTGATATTAACTTCTTTCTTCAATTGTGTGCGATTCTTATATATGCGGACAAAAACATCATGTATAGCATCTTTTACAATATCTTCGTTTTGAGTGAATTGAATGCCATAACGAAAAAGAACCCCGACATACTTCTTGTAAATCAGTTCGAAACTTTTATCATCTCCGTTAATAAAATCAATCCAAAGATGATTTTCTTGCCTGTTTGAGGGTGAAAATGAGGTTTTCTGTTCTTTATTTATATGCATTGGTTTTTACTCTCCAACACAAATATAGTAATTTTTGCATTATAAATGATTTTTTTTCTATCTTCTATGTAAAATTGCTGTTTAATACCGCTGTTATTTATAGTGTTCTTTAATCATTTTCTGTACTAATTCGGGATTGTTTGTAGTAATATAGTCGGCACCATTGTCAATACACCATTGAATCCCTTCAGGATCACTAACTGTCCAGATGTTAACTTCAAGCCCTAAATTATGAAGTTGTTTTATCCATTCGGGATTTTTTTTGAATACATTAATATGATAGTCGGCTCCTGTGCCTCCAATACTTTTTAATACATCCGGTGCTACTCCATTCAGATAAAGAATCGGTCGTTTAGTTTGTTTTACAAGCTCATCAAAAGCATTTCTGGAAAATGTAATGTATGAGGTTCTATTTTCCAAACCTTTTTCTTGTACCATGTTGAGTACCATGTTGACGGCTTCTGCCTCATGTTTCCTGTTTTTATGAGGTTTTATTTCCAGTACGAGATCTACTGTGAGAAGTTTTGCAACATCCAAGAATTGACTTAATGAGGGTAGGAGCTCTCCGTTTTTTAACTTTTGGCTGAGGATGGTATCAGAGGAAGTGGTTTCTATTTCATAACCGTTTATAGTATTATCATGATTTACCACAAGCTGTTTATCGGCCGTTAACCATACATCAAATTCACATGCGTCACATTTAATGGAATCTGCCTTAATTAGTGCTCTGATGGAGTTTTGGGCTGAACCTTCGGTATCCCAATGTCCACGGTGGGCGACGACCTTTGGCTGGGCATTTACATTTGTAATGCTGATTGTAAGAAGTCCTGTTAAGTAAATCAATGTTAGTTTCTTTTTCATATATTCTAAAATTTGAGATTATTTTTTCAATGAGATAATTACACTCCCCGGTGAGTTGCAAGAAAGATAAATAAAACCGTTTTTTCTTTTGATTTTAGAATCAGAGGAGTTTTCTATACTATTTATTTTCTTGTATATTGTACTATCCGGGAAAGGAATGGTAAAATTCCCTTTTATATTATTGCTGAAGAAGATAGCTCTTTTTCCATCAATAAATCCGTCATAGGCGAATGAGGATTCATTGTCGAGTAGTGGTGTCGTAATCCAGGTATAAACTCCACTCCATGAATCGTAGTCACCGGCAGTACGTGGTACGTTTCCTATCAGTTTATGATAGCATTTGGTCCATGAATTACCTATGAAAATAACATCATCATCAGGAAGTTCATTGTGTGTTCCCAAACTGCGATTGAGGAGAAAGGAGGCTTGAAAGTAAAAATCTCCCTTCTCAATATATCGGTTGAACCGGGGGAAATCTTTTTTCTTGAACCTGCTTACTTTCTTTATATCAGTCCAATACGCATATTCACCTGAAGGAGTAAGAAGTTGTTTTTCGTTTTTAAACATAGATTGCATCCCATAATATTTTTCTATTATAACCGGGATTCTATTGGTATAATCATGGGATAAATCTACCTGGATACTATTACCGTTTACTGTGTAGTTTACATTTTCAGTGCACAGCGTATCGGTGAAGTATATCTGATTATCTCTTTCTTTTGCACTGAGCGGGTTAATAATGTAATTTTTTACTTCAATTTTAATTGTATGTGCTTTGAGCGTAGTATCAGTAGTGATACTACGCCCATCAGCATACAATTTGATAGAAAATGTTTCGGCTGTTTGGGTTTTTTCATCCAGGAACAGATGGTTACCGCCACACCAACCGCCTTCCAGAATGTTAAATGGACCTATATTATCGCTATAGGTTTCATTTACTATTTGAGTATTAGTGGAATCGGAAGTAATGGAAACACGGTAAAATGTAAATAAGTCATTGGCCATGCATTTTTTGAACCAGTAGTTTATTACATGACGGTCATCGATCATAGAAGATATATATACATTTTCCCCTGTCTTTGTTATTATGCTCAGTTTGTTTTGAGAATAAGACGATAGGGAAATAAACATACATATAATTAATATAATCCGGTCCATCTATTTGGTTAATGCTTTCATATTTCTACGGGCAGTAATATGACGTGCCAGGCGATCCATAATCTTCTTATCCTCCGGAGAAGTAGAATTATACATGTCAATAAATCCTTTACTTCCGGTGTAATATGCAATGGCAGAGGTCTCAAATACTTTGTGTTTCTCAAATGCCTCGATGTAGGCTAACATTCTGTCATACGAAGAATCCTCACAATCGTAAAGAGCCTTGCTGTCACATTCGAATTCCATAGCCATTCCATTGTTCAAAGCGAGTTCACAAGCTTCGTCCAGTCGGGAGTCAGGGATATCCTTTGTGAAGAAATGGTTCGGCTGTTGATATGCGATATCAAATCCCAAGTCTTTCCACTGTTCGTATCCTTTGGCCTTCCAATAGGGGATCCATACAAACTCTTTTTTCTTTGAGCGGATGTATTGACTTACATATTTAGGAAGATCTTTACAGGTTGCTATATCTTCATCTACCCAGTAGAAACCGGCAAGTTCCAGATTTTTGTATTTAGCTTTTTTAAAACGGGTCATGAGTTGGTCTATATACCATTGGGCTGCTTTAACCTGGTCAGACTGTTGATTAAAATCAAGAGGATTTCCATCGATGCTTCCCCAGTCTTTTTGTTTAGGTAATGGTATAGCAATACCTAAAATGACTTGATGTTTGAAGGATGGTTTTCCGATGTTTTTTTTCTCATTTTCAATGCATTGGTTTAATGCATCCAGCGCTTTCCCTTTTTCAAACAACCTGTCGAGAAGCCATTCCCATTCTATTTTTCGTGCCTGCTTTTTGGCATATCCATAGGCATAATTATGACCTTTACCATCGGCAAACTCGAGGAACAGAAAGCCATCGAATAACCAGTCTTTCGTGCCGTTGGCAAACTGATGAGTGACATACGGGACAAACTGATCAGGAGTCCAGTCGATTCTCTGTACACCTCCCTGGTATATTAATGCAAGATCTCTGATCTTACTGGTTTTATACTTGTTCTTTTGACTATTTTGAGCTTCTATCAGATGTATAGGAGCTACAATGATTAGTATCACTAAGAAATATAAAATCTTTTTCATGTTTGTTCTTTTTATAAATAAGTTTCTATTAGTTTATTATCGTACAATAACTTTTCTGGTTTCTCCGTCAATTTTTACTATATAAACACCTGGTACGCATTGTAGCTTTCTGGTATTTTCACTGACAAGTATTCCATTTATAGTGTATATCTTGATCGATTCGGCGATTCCCTCTATACGTAATTCTCCGATACCCCCTGCCACAATAACATCAGTCTTCGGGTCATTGGTAGTTTCAATACCTACGCTCCGGCTACGCCTTTTTAATATATGATTGGCTATTCTATCAAGAATAAGAGTGTTTTCGATAGAATTTGAACGATACATATCAAGTATACCTTTTGTTCCTGAGTAATAGGCTATTGCCGAATTTTCAAAGACATTATTCTTTTCAAAAGCATTGATATAACTCTCCAGTCTGCTGTAATATGAATCTTCGTTTTCGTATAATACACGACTATCGAACTCTACTTCCAATCCCATATTGAATTTATTTGCAGTATTGCATGCCTGAAGGAGGCGATCATCTGCTATCTCTTTGTCAAAGAAATGATTCGGTTGTAAAAAAGCAGTATCAAATCCTAACTTTCTCCATAAGTTATACCCCTGGGCATTCCAGTATGGAATCCAGTAAAATCGTTTATTCAGTTGGTGGATATAGTCACTTACATCTTTTGGTAAATCTCCGCATTTAGCAGTGCTCTCCTCAAGCCAATAAAACCCTGTTAGTTCGAGATTCTCGTATGCTCCTTCGTTAAATCGTTCTGTGAGTTGGTCAATGTACCATTTTGCAGCTTTTATCTGGTCATTCCGATGTGCAAAGTTTAATACTTCTCCATCAAGGCTTCCCCAATCGGTTTGATCAGTAATAGGCGATACTACCCCTAATACTATTTTGTGTTTAAACTGAGGTTCTCCGATAATCGTTTTATAATGTTCGATACACGAATTCAATGCATCGAGGGATTTACCTTTTTCAAAGATTCTGTTGAGTAACCATTCCCAATCACTCTTTCTGGCATTTCGTGCTCCATAATTATACCCGAATGCTATCTGCCAGTTATCTGTAAATTCAAAAAATAAAAAAGAGTCGAAAAACCAGTCCATACGTCCATCGGCAAAAGTATGTATGACATAGGGACGTAGTTCGTCTTCCGTCCATTCGGGGCGATGAGTACCTCCCTGATAGATAAGAGCCATATCTGATATTACATCAGTCTGGTAAGCTGCCAGTGTCGTATTTACTCCGGTAAGGATACTTATTATGACTATAAGTGTTATATATTTTTTTTTAAGTGTTGTGATAAACATTCTTTTCTTTTTATCAGTTATGACTTTTTTCAATAATGGTAGTAATCGTTTTTGTAAACCGGTTATTTAATAGAGAGTTTCATAACGTTTACTTTCTCAACGGGTTTTAGTACATCATTCACTTTCCAAGTTTTATCTTTACGGATACTGAATGGAATGGTAGCCTTAAGGTCATTACTTGAAGAACCGAAAGACAGGAGATATTTCCCTTTTGATGTAAGCCATTGCGAATTGTTTTCATCGAATGAAGCTATATCATAATCGGTAAACTGAAGTTTTATTATTTCACTTTCTCCGGGTTTTAACTCCCGGGTTTTTCCAAAGGCTTTTAATTCTATATCGGGTTTTTGAATGAAGGTTTCAGGAGCAGAAATATAGAGTTGTACCACTTCCTTGCCGGATACATTACCTGTATTGGTCACCTCAATATTTGCGATCCATTTATTATTTTTTCTTTCTATTTTAGGTTTGCTGAAAGAGAAATTGGTATAAGATAGTCCATATCCGAAAGGATAAACAATCGATTGCTTTACTGTATTAAAGTAACGGTAACCCACCCATATATCTTCTTCATAATTGGTATAATCGAAATTTTTGCCACTCTTGGTCTCTCCTACCATTGGAAAGTTTTTAGAAGAAGGAATATCGAAATAATCTGTCGGGAAAGTCATCGGGAGTTTTCCGGAAGGGTTTACTTTCCCACTAATTATATCTGTTATGGCATCTCCACATTCTTGCCCCGGAAACCATGCCAGCAGTATAGCGTCCGGTTTCTCCTTCCAGGAATTCATTTCCATTACGCCGCAGACATTCATTACTACAACTACTTTTTTTCCTAAGGCATGAAATTGGGAGGATACTTTATCGATCATAAATTTTTCTTCGGGAGTAAGATAGAAATCTCCCTCTAACCTTCTGTCGGATTCTTCTCCGGAGCCTCTACCGATAACGATTAGTGCAATATCAGAATTTTTAGCTTCCTGTTCGATGGTATTTTCTGCCTTTGTCAGATCCATTTCGGGAATGACTGTCCTGTTATAAGATAATTTTTCCCAGTCAGTACTTTGGGGGTGTTTATCAAGAAGATCATTCTGGAATTCTACGAATTTTGTATAGATTCCTTTCAATCTGTTGTTGAGTTGATAGCCGCCATTTTCAAGTCCGGTAGATATATCAGTAATATGAGCTTTATTTACATTTGATGAACCTGTACCGCCTGCAATAGACTTGTATGCAGTAGCACCGAACAGAGCAATTTTAGTCCCTTGGGGTATGGGCAGAAAAGAGTTGTCATTTTTCAGTAATACCATTCCTTCGGTGGCTATACTACGCGCTAATTCTGCATTTTCGGAAAGGTTGGGAGCTTCTGTATACTTCCAGTTTTTATAAGAAATAGATTTGAAAATGAGTTCCAATGTATATTTTACACTTTTGTTTAAAGTAGCTTCACTGATCCGGCCACTTTTTACTCCAGCTATTATTTCGTCTATTTGAGATTGTTCTCCCGGCATCATTAAATCTGTTCCACCGTTAAGCTGGTCGGCGGTATCCCTTTTTTTATACCAATCGGTCACTATCAGTCCGTTGTACTTCCACTCGTCGCGAAGAATTGTTTGAAGTAGTTCCGGATTAGCCTGAGTATATTTACCCCCAATTTTGTTATAAGAACCCATTACGGTCCATGGATCGGAGTTTTTTATACAGATTTCGAATCCTTTGAGATAAATTTCGCGTAATGCGCGTTGTGAGATGCGTGCATCGTTATAGAGTTTGCCGGTTTGCTGATTATTGGCTATAAAATGCTTTAGGCTGGTCCCAATGCCTTTGTCCTGAATTCCGTTAATCATGGCTGCTCCCATGATGCCTGAGAGGTAAGGGTCTTCGGAGAAATATTCAAAATTGCGTCCGCAAAGAGGATTGCGCATGATATTGATTCCCGGTGTAAGTACGATATCGACACCATATGCCCTGGCTTCATCGCCTATTGCATTGCCTTCCAGTCGTGCTATGTCTTTATTCCAGGTGGCGGCTAATGCGGTAGTGGAGGGGAAACAGGTGCAATAAGAGGTGTATTTTTTAATTGGATAGGGGGATTTCCCGCTTACCGGGTTTTCTGCCGGGCCTGTAGAGGGGATGCCCAAAGAATCATATATGATGTATTTCCAATTCGATGGAACAGGGGTGATTCGTACACCGACCGGACCATCTGCCAGGTTGATGGAGGGAATGCCTAAAGAATCGATAGGAAAGGTATATCCTGCGGAACCTGCAACCATGTGGCTTAAGCCGTTATCACTACCCGTACATCCTACCAGAAGCCGGGCTTTTTGTTCTAAAGTAAGTTGGTTTATAATCGAATTTATATCTTTAGGTAATGGCTTATTACCGGCCAGTACGTTGCCAAATGAAAAGACGAGAGCGTATAATATAGGTATTATGGCTTTCTTCATGGTGTAGATGGTTTCTTATAGTTAGGTAAATGTGATTGATAAAAAGAGGCTGTAGAAAGAAAATACTACAACCTCTTCTCTCTGTTATCCTGTGTAACTGGTTATGTTAAGAAAATGATATTTGAACGAATGGCATTTACTTAACCATAACTTTAGTTACATTGTTATCTGTTTTAACAATATATGTTCCCGGAATGCACTTAACATTGTGTTCGTTTCGGCTTATAAGGATACCGCCAATGGTATAAACTTCGATAAAAGTCGGTTCACCTTCGATGGTTATTTCACCCTTACCACCGATAATTGTTGCTTTGGGAGCTTCTACTTTTGCAACACCGGTACCACCTTCAACTGTGAATAAATATTTTGCAATGTATCCACTGGGGAAGTATTGATAAATATGAGCCTGGGTTTCGCTGATAGCTTCAGCCGAAAGATGATTTCCGTAGAAAGCGTTGCCGATATACATGGGATTACCATCATCTTTTTGTTCTGAATATTTTGTTGCTATTCTTACCGATTCATCACTCTCTTCAACATCAGAAATAGCTTTCGTAGCCAGTTTTGATACGGTGAAACCATCGGCATTGTTCGAGCCGGAAGGATATACGATGTAATCTTGTCCTCCGAGTTTGAAGATATAGAATCCTGCACATCCGCTGTGGCGGGGTGTTATATAATAAGAGTCGTGCGACCAGTTTCCATCTTCATCCAATGATAACTTTTGGATGGAATTGCAATTCGTCTTATTAAATAACGGACTTAAAATAGACACATTTTCTTTTCCTTCCCAAGCTGAGATGATCGTAGTAGTGGCAAAGTTTCCTGCAATTCCGAAGGGGCTTGCATATGTGTAAGTGTATGTGTTGGCCACATCTTGTTTACCGTCTATGATAGGTATTTCAACCAGCTGGGGGTAATAGGTGGTACCCATGTATATGATACCGCCGGTTTCCTTATCAAGTACGTTGCCTTGAACATGTCCCCAGAAGTCGAGACGTCCTCCTGTGATACCGCTTAATGCAATATCTATCGCTGCTGAGCCGTCGGCAGGAATAATTCTCAATTCATTGATATCCTTGTTAAAAGGATCAGGAAATGTACCGATACGTACGAGGATGTTTCCTGCATCATCGAAAGTAATGTTAGTACCTGCTCCGGAAGGAATCTCTTGGATTCTCCCGGTTTCATTCCATACTTCGATTGTCTTGGTTGCCTTGTTTTGAAGATAGAATTTTCCATCTCTACCAAAACCCTGGCGTACGTCCAATGTCAATGGAGCCACATCCGTGTTCATCCATAACAAAGTAAGATTTGAATCCATAGTAGACTTCGCATCTGCAACAGAAGGAGTCAAAGCGAACATGCCGGTTAGCATTAACGCTGCTGTAAGTAATTGTTTTTTCATCACCTTTGAAATTTAAGTTAAACAATAGAACTATTTTTGATTGAATTACTGTATCAGTAATTTGGCTATCTTATTGGATGTTTCACCTGATATTGAAATCATATAAAACCCTGGGCTTAACGATTCGGTCGGTAGTGTTACCGCGGCGTCTTCGCTATTTTCACAATTAAAACTGTTTACCAATTGTCCGGTAGCATTATAAATATTTATTTTTGCGCTTCCGTTGAAATTGATATGGGCTTGCTCTCCTGTTCTTATGGGGTTGGGGTAGATATTTACATCCTTGTCTCCATCGGTTATGGAAGTTATCCCTGTTCCGGAACTTTCTACTGTAACGAGTATTGTTGATGTCAATTCATCTAAAGAGGCTGTTAGTAGTTGAGTACCTGTACCATTACACAGTACCGTACTCCCGTTTTCTTGTACTTTTCCCAATTTCGCACTGCAGGAAAGCATGATTCCTTTTACATTCGTATCAATCAACACACCCTGTGCATTGTAGCCGTATATCACCGGAGAGTAATAACTATTGCGTTCCACTTTTTTAGCGTAGTCGGCAAAGCGAATTTCTGCTATTACCTTGTCCTCGGTGACGGGAGTTGTGATAAACAGTCCGTTTTTGACTGCTCTCAGGCTCCCTTCACTTGGTGTATTGACCACTCCCAATTCTTTGACATATAAAGTAGAGGAACCGCCACCATCGAAATTCAGAGCCTCCGTACATCCCAGATTGAGCATGATTGCAGCCAGGTCTTTTGAAGGTACACCGACCGATACTCCTGTTTGGCGACCATCGACAACCAGCAGTATGGCCTTTGTCCCGTCCGAATTATAGCCTATTGCCGTACGGGGTTCTCGGTTGGCCAGATGATCCAATGCACCTTGCGTTTCAAGGATTTTGCCTCCCTGTAAGAGCATCGGGCATCCGCCGCACATTTCCATGATATCTGTTTTCACTACGTTGTCAAAATAGAGGGTTGGAGTCACTTCAAACTCTTCACCTAATTGCATTTTGGCTAATGTATTTGCTGTAAATCCTGTACCGGATAAGACAAACCCTCCTTCAGGAATCGACATATTACCAACGTCTTTGACCGGTGCAATGGTGACACGCATTTTAGTTGTTCCCTCGGCTTTCAATGGGCCATCGACAGGTACAGCTCCTACTTCTACTCCCGCACCTTTGGTACCTGTAGTACTTCCTTTACGCGAAGTGAATAATATCAGTTCATTATCGCTACGTACTGCATTGACAGCTTTGATAGATGCCTGTCCGGCATTTGGCGAGACTAATTTAAATGTCGTATAGGGGGCACCGGAACAGAATTTCTTATCTTTATCAATACCTATTGCATACCAGCCGGTTCCCTTATAACTCTTATAGAGTTCGCCATCTGCCACAGTTGTACCTACAGGGCCCATACCACCAATGAAATCGGCATTCACCCCGGCAAAATATATATTTTCGGGATCGTTGTGAGATGCCGGCATGTTCGGTACGGTTACGTTACTTGTCAGATTATCTTTCCCCATTATTAATTTCAGGTTTACATTCGGGTTGGTCATATCGGTGGTTGTATAAAACACACGTAGCTTTACCGGTCCTTCCAGAGCTAAAATTGTTTGGGTAGTTCCGGGACCTATCACTATGTGCGATAAAGTATCCACACGATATTCGACATTTTGCAGTTTCCAGGTATTGGAAGCAAAAGAGCTGAATGTGAGGCAACTCAATAAAAATAATGGTAAAGAATATCTGTTTTTCATGACTCTATAAATTTATTCTTATGCCTTGCAGGGCTTTTACAGTAATCTTTTTATGGTCAGGTAATACTATTACATGATCGACACTGTCCATATTCACGTAATATTGAACTTTCTGACCTTTAGAAGAGAGCCATTCGGAACCGGCAACAACATTCATCTCTCCGAATCCGGGGACATCTATTGACGGATTATCTCCTTCCGGTATGATTTCTTTTATATATCTTCCGCCAACAAAAACATCGTGTTGTTTTTTGCGTAGCGTAGAAAGAGTCTTTAAAAAATTAGCTTCTCTTTTGGCTTCGTCTTTCATTAACAAAGTAGGGTCTACCCATCCTAACTGGGAGCCATACAGAAAGCATTGCATGGTTTGATACAGAAAATCACCACGATTCACTCTGTCGGTAGGAGAATACGTATAGGCCGAAGTGATGAGCCTGTCGGAATAAACCATCGGGAACAAAGGCACAATCTTGCAGCCGTTGTGAGGAGAATTGACCGTAAGCAACAAATCGAACATGTCGATGTAACATTCCGCATTTTCCTCGCTTATAAGTATGTTTCCCGGTTCCAGGTGATGAGTACGGAGAGAGTCCATCAGATGACGGTAAGATTTATGCCAGTAATCACCTCCGCCACAGGCATGTCCATGGTTGGTAGCCCAGCAAGGCTGAGGGGCTGCTGCCGCTATCTGGTCGATATATACTCCGTTTGTTTTCAACTCTTTTTGGATTTTTATTACAAGATCGGTTATGATGTTTTGCCACAGTCCGGATGCGGGACAGGTTACGGTGTTTAATACCTGTGACGTTGGGTAAATTTCGGTATAAAGTGTACCGTCTGGCTTTCTGCACGAGGCAGAAGCCCCGTTCAGAGTTTTATAGCTGTCACTGTCAGGATCCCACAACCGGCCGTTAATGTAGGGAACGGTATGACACCCTCTTTTCCTTACTTCGGCTATCATGTCGGCAAAGCCGGCTTTTGGCGGGAAGTAATCGGGATAATGCGTATCATAAGGATAATGGTGCCAGAAGTACCAGTGAACAAAGGTGTTTTTGCCATACAGGTCGATGGCTTTATTTACGGCACTTCTTACGGTGTCGTTTACTCCTTTTGCTCTAATCCAGATATCGGTATCCAAAAGCCACTGTGGTATATTACGGGATGCCAAAGGTTTACTTCCCCATTCGGTAGTAAAAGTGAAAGGGCGGTACCATTTCGTTGCGGCATCTTGCCAACCGATGTTTGAATATCCGATAACTGTTGACCATGGAACAGTAAATGTTTCGGTTACGTTGTCCGACCAACCTTCGGAAGCTACAATATCTGTTAATAGAGTAACACTCTTTTCACCTACGGCAGCTCTGAAGTCTTTTCCGCAAGCCTCTTTATCTTCGGTAGCGTAATAGACTGAACCGTCTGAATTGTGAAGCAGCAGCAACTGCATAGAGCCGGTTACCGAAGGATAACTTGAAGCATATACTTGGGGGTTCTTCAGTTCGTACTCTGCACCCCAGCCTGCTGAAGTGATTAATTTGGCATCATCGGGACGCGTTACAGTTACGCGTGGAAATTGGGTATTACTTATCAGCCAACCTTCGGGAGTTCCTGCCTGAATATCCCAATAGACAAGCTCTGAATCGTCAGGAACAGAAACAGTCATTACCACCGGGACCAAATCATTGTAAGTGAGTCTCATGTTCCACTTGAAAGCAATGGCAGTATTACCGTTTTTGGTTCCTTTCGACCATCCGGCATATTCTCCATGAGAAGGGAAAAGCACCGGATTTTCTCCTTGGGGACCTTTATAGGTGAGTGTCCACGGAACAGTATTATATCCTTTGCCCAATATTAATTCTTTTCCGCTAAGGGTGAGTTTCGAGATATCGAAAGCTTCGCCCTTAGGAAATTCAACTCTCACTTTGCTATTACGGAGTGTTACGGTCGAGTCGGTTTCGGTAATTTGCGTACCTTTGGCTTGGCCCCACGATGCAGTTAAGCTTACGAGAGAGACAAGAATAGATATTAAACAACTTTTCATCATAATCTATGAGTTTACGGGTATTATATGGTGATTATCAATAATCAGGGTTAGTCAGATTCGGGTCGCGGTCTGTTTCCAAACGTGGGATAGGCCACCATGTGAATTTCGGGTCCCAATATCTGTTTCTGTCGCGCACTCTGAGTTTATCTTTATAATCCTCGTATGAAGGAATATCATTAAGGTCGTGCCGTTCGTCTGTCTTAAAATCAGGAATGTCAGTTGGCTCTAATCCTTCATATCTGATGTCCGGTTTAGGTTGTCCGTAAGAGGGATGCTCATTAAGCATATCACCTATACCCCAGCGCCGAACATCAACGAAGAGTAATCCTTCGAGCGCCAATTCAACTTTGCGTTCGCGCCGTATTAACTGTCGCATTTTGTTTTGGTCTCCTTTTCTATCTGTCGAAACTTCCGGCATTCCAGCGCGTTTGCGTACTTCGTTAATGGCCGAATATACCGATTCGTCTAACTCATTGAGTTCAATTTTGGCTTCGGCATACGAAAGGAGTATCTCGGCGTAACGCATCAGAATAAGATTGCTTGAGGAACTCATCAGCAGTTCGGTGTTTTCATCGGCATATTTGCGCCATAAATATCCTACTCCACTGTTCACGAGTGATGGGCTGGTGGAGGTGACATCTACATTCGGTGCGGTATACCAGGCGTTTCTACGGGGATAGAACCGGGTCTTATCATCATAAATGTTGAGAATAAGTTTCTGAGGGTTATTGCCGTCGGTAATGGTATAGTTTATTGTGTCACCATGTCCTGCTAATGTGGCATTAAAACGCGGATCTCTGTTCAATGTAGGATGTTTCGGGTCATAAAGAGGAGATTCGTCTATACGTTTTCCATCGATACATTCGTAAGTATCTACAATCAGAGAACTCGGGAAACGTACCGATGATGCATAGTTACGCGATGAATGTCCATAACCTACTGTATGCAATTTTTTCGTTCCGTTTGTAGAATACATTAACTCCCATAACAGTTCGTCCCGGACTTCACTCTTAGCCTGGCCGGTCAGATTGAACAAGTCGGAGAATTTGGGTGCCAATTTACGTTTACCGATCACTTTATTTGCTGCATCGGCGGCTATCCTGAAGTACTCGGTGGCTTTGTTTTCTACATTAAAGCTTCCGCCAAATAAACCCATACGCGCTATCAATCCGTATGCGACGGCTTTGTCTACCCGTCCCCGTTGGGTTGCGGTCCACGGGAGATAATCGGCAGCATCGTTCAGGTCTTTTATCAGAAAATCGATAATCTCTCCTTTTGGAGTACGTCCTACCTTGTACTCATCGATAGTTACAGGAGCAGTAAAGAAAGGTACATCGCCAAATGCCGATATAAGATTATAATAAGCATAAGCCCTTAGTACGCGTGCTTCGGCATAATACTGCCTGGCCGCATCACTCATTCCTGCTACGGCATCTTTGGCACCGTAAATTACAGAATTGGCACGGGCGGCTATTTGATATTCTCCGGTCCAGAACGCCTGAATCTTTCCATTGTCGGGATTTAACGTTCCCCCTGCACCAATCGAACTATTTTCATCTTGTTCGAGTCCGTATGCCGTATAATGGTCGAGCACAATACATGCAGGTACTGCCCAGTTCATATCGAAATACAAAAGAGGATAAATACCGGTAACGCCTTCTTTCAATCCTGCTTCGGTTGCATAGAATCCTTCGGCATCGTAGGCAGGGTTTTCCTGGTCGAGAAAATCGGCACATGAGCTAACACCCATCGTGATAAAAAACGTAGCTATTAAATTATATAAGGTTGTCTTTTTCATCTTTTTCATCAATTAAAATTCCACATTGAGTCCGAATATAAATGTCTTGTTCAACGGATAGCAGCTTGCGCCTGATCCGATACTGTTTTCAGGGTCGAAACCTTCGTAAAAGTTGTTTTTTATGGTAAACAGATTCTGTGCACTTGCATAAATTCTCACTTTGGATAGCGCAGCTTTCTGTATCCATGTTTGCGGCAGCGTATATCCTAATACAATATTTTTCAGGCGGCAATAGGCTCCGCTTTTTACCCAGAAGCTTGATATCATATTGTTTGGATTGGTTCCGCTGGGATCTTCAAGTAAAATCGGGAATTTTGCATGGGGGTTGTCCTCAGTCCAATAATCCAGTTGATATTTATATATCGTGTAATTGCCGGATAAAGCACGTGCCCCTGCTCCGGAGTAATATACATCTCTTTTACCCACTCCCTGAAAGAACAAGGAGAAATCAAGACCTTTCCAATCGCCACCTAATGTCAGTCCGAATTCATATCGCGGAGTAGAGTTGCCGAGTATCGTACGGTCGTAATTATCTATTTTTCCATCGGGAACTCCATCCGGACCGCTGATATCTTTATATTTAATATATCCCGGTTTTATATTGTTGGGGTTACCACCGTATACGGGAGAGTTGTTGATCTCTTCCCGGCTTTGGAAATAACCGTCGGCAACGTATCCGTACCATGAGTTATATTCTTCGCCTTCTTTGGTGATTGTTGTAGTGCCTACGTACTCTTTCCCATATAAGTCTATTACTTTGTTTTTTACATCAGAAAGATTTCCTTTGACGTAGTAGTTTACATTACCGATACGGTCTTGCCAGGATAGCGAAAGTTCCCAGCCGCTGTTTCTCATCGAACCGGCGTTTTCCCATGGAGCCGTCATTCCTACGAACAATGGAACGGGGAATTGCTGAAGCATGTCTGTGATATTTTTTATATAATAATCGAAGGTTGCATTCAAACGGTTATTAAACATACCAATATCGATACCCGCATTAATTTGTTTTGATTTTTCCCAGGTTATTGCTTCGTTAGCCAACTGAATCTGTGCGACACCGGCAGCAAGCTCTTTATCAAACCAATATCCATAGGTGGTAGTGCTTCCTATAGATGAAGCATAGGGATAATAGCCACTGATAGCCTGGTTACCTAATTCTCCATAGGAGGCTCTTAATTTCAGATTGCTTACTACACTTTTAACCGATTCAAAGAAGTTCTCTTCGGATATTCTCCATCCGGCGGATACCGAAGGGAAGAAACCCCAGCGATGTCCTTTCTTGAATCTTGAAGTACCATCGTAGCGACCGTTGACTTCGAGCAGATATCTGTCATTGTATGCATAATTTAGTCTAAAGAAGTATGACAGCATAGACCATGCGTATTTTGAACTGGAATTCGATGCGGTACTAACGTCACCATTTACAAGTTCTTCATATCCATCGTAATAATAATTTTTACGACCGGCTAACAGATAAGTGTTATGTAATTCTTCGCTTTGAAATCCAACTAACGCTTTCAGGTAGTTCTTATGGAAATTCTTTTCATAAGTTCCCTGCAGATTATATTGTTTGGTAACTGTTTTTGTTCTATGTTCTGATTTTGATGATCCTGTCGTCGGAAATTCTCCCTTTGATACGCCACTTTCGTATACCTGATAGGGTTTTACAAATGCATTAGTTTCGCCATCTGCGCGTTTCCATGAATATGCTCCGAAAATATTGAAGCCCTTGAAGGGATCGATAGACAAAGTTGTTCTTGCAGTATATTCGGGAGCAATACTATTTGTTGTACATCCGCTTTGTACCATAGCAATGGGATTGGTTCCGTTAATACCATACCCCCATGTACCATCGGCGTTGATGCCCGACATGATGGGGGTCATGGTCAGGGCTTTGCCTATGATATTGGCGGGAGTATCCATTACGGGAGATTTAGCAGTAGCCTGGCGTATGCCTATATCTACTCCGAGTTTCATCCATTTATTAATTTGGGTGTCTGTGTTTACGCGTAAAGAAGTTCGTGTGAATTTGTTATTATCGATAAGGCCGTTTTGTGCATAATATCCTGCTGTAGCAAAAAGTTTTGTTATATTGTTACCGCCACTGATACTAACAGAATAATTTTGGGTGGTTGCGTGGTCTTTGATTACTTCTTTTCGCCAATCCGTATCGTAATAATTAATGTTGTCTACACCCCCGTTTTTATAAATATCGATGGTTTGGGTGTATAATGGTTCTTGGCTTGCGTTGACACGTGCCACATCTACTGCCTGCATGTACTCGATGGCGTTTGTAGGCGTAGGCAGTGTGGTTGGTTTATTATAACCCATATAGCCATTAAATGTTAGTTTCACTTTTCCTTCGGAACCTCGTTTTGTGGTAACCAATATTACCCCATTTGAAGCCCTTGAACCATAGATGGAGGCAGAAGCTGCATCTTTTAATACAGTAATTGATTCTACCGAATTCAAATCGATGCGGTTCATGTCACCTTCTACCCCGTCGATTAATATCAATGGAGAGGTTGCTGAGTTCAGTGAGCCCAACCCTCTAATCTTGATAGAGGCATTGTCTGCTCCCGGTTGACCAGATGATTGAATGGCAGTAAGTCCGGGGATTACACCCTGTAGTGCAGCGGAGCCTGTAGAGACACTTCGTCTGAGAATATCTTCGCTGTTCACACTTTGTACTGATCCCGTGAGATTTATTTTCTTTTGGGTACCATATCCTACGACTACTACATCGTCAAGAAGAACATTGGAACTATCCAGAATGATGTTCTTGATTTCAGATTTGTTTACCTTAATCTTTAGCGGAGTATAACCTATATACGTATAAGTTAGTGTAGTCGGTTTTTCTAATTGTAACTCATAGTTACCGTCAATGTCCGTGATTGTTCCAACGTTGTTGTCGGATATGATGGAAGCTCCTATCAAAGCTTCACCGTCACTTCCCTTTACCTGACCTTTAATTATAATTTTTCCGACCGATTGAGGGTTTGATTGTGTACTCCTTTTTGACAGGATGATTTGTTTCTGACTTTTAATAATATACGCAATTTCGGTATCTTTGAATAAACTATTGAGTATGGTTTCAATGGATTTATTCTCTGTTTTGAAACTGACCTTTTTAGTGAAATCCGGTAAGTTCTCTGCATAAAAGAACTTATAACCGGTGTCTCCCTCAATTATTTTGATTGCCTGTGCAATTGTTTTATCGGCAATACTAACAGAATGCTGTGCGTGAACCGGATAGGTTATAACTAATAACACTAACAGGCATAACAGCTTAAACGGTTTTAAATTATTATTTTTCATAGGCTTAATTTGTTAACTGGTTTATTTTTATCTATGTTTTTTTATTATATTCTTTTGGGCAGAGACTGTTATTACAGAGTCGGTTACTGTATATGTCAGCGGATAACTCAGGCTCATCACATATAGGACATTAGTTAATGAGTTATTCTGAATGGTACCGGTGAATTTCATATTTCTCAGCTTTGCATCGTTAATATTGATTTTTACGTTATACATCCTTTCGATGGTTTGCGCAATGGAAGACAAGGGTTCGGCATTACAAACAAGCTGTCCTGTTCTCCAATAATTGGCGATTGAAATATCATCAGTTACTGATGCTTTGATAGTCTGTCGTTTCAGATTATAAGTAGCTACTCCGTTAGGAAGAAGAGTCACACTCTCTTTGTTGTTGTAGACTTTGACTTTTCCTTTGGCAAGAGTAGTAGTAATAAGGCTGTCAGTAGGATATGCTTTTACGTTAAATTCAGTACCTAAAGCTTCAATGTCTACTCCGTTACATGTTACAACAAATCTTTTATCAGGATTTTTGGCTACTTCAAAATAAGCTTCCCCATTAAGGCTTACCATGCGCTCTTCGGAATTGTAATTACCGGAAAATGATATCTTAGATGCAGAATTCAAATGTACTATGGTACCGTCTGCTAAGCGCATACTCCCTTTTTGGCCCGGTTCCACTTCAAAAGTATAGATGTTACTCTCCATATTCTCTTGATGTTCTGCAAAATTATTGTATAGTAAGTATGCAGTAAATGTTGAGCATACTATAATTGCAATAGCGGCAGCAACTCCTGGAATGGAGTAAATACGACGTTTGATGCTATGTTTGGGCGATACAGGTTTGGAAGAAACGGCTCCTTTGATTTTTAGCTGAATGTTATTCCATATTTCACTTTTGAGCGATTCATCAATATCTTCGGAGGCACTTTCCCATGCTTCCCTGCTATTGCGTTCGGCATCTTCAGAATTCATCCATTTGGCCAGTTCAGCACGTTCGGATGTTGAAGAAGAGCCTGTGAGCAGGTTCGTGATTAAATGTTTTATGCGTTCTATCTTCATCTTCTGTGGTTATTTATAGTATATATCCACAGCTCCCACAAAAGGATTACAAGAAAATGAAATATTTTAGAAATTTATCGAAGATACTGAAATAAAGATCATGAAAGCAGAGCCCATTTTGGACTTAAGAAAACTAATCGTACGATGTATTTGGGTAGAAACGGTTTTTTCTGAAATAGAAAGTTCCTGTGCTATTTCTTTGTTAGACAGTCCTTTGCTCCATCTCATCAGGAATATTCTGCGACGTGCTTCCGGAAGTTCGGCCAATAGAGAAAGAATTTGTTGTTCTATCATGTCGCGTGATAAATTTTCTTCTATGTCCGATTCTTCCTCTTCTTTGGCGGTTTCCTGTACCTTGATGGCATAACTTTTAAAGATATTGAGACGGCGTATTTCACGGAATAATAAATTTCGGGCAATAGAATATATATAGCCTTCAATATTGCCATTCACATCGAGATTTGATCGTGAATCCCATAATTGGAGAAACGTGTTTTGAGTAATATCTTTCGCCAGGTCTGAGTCATATATAAACGAATTTATATAATTGAAAATCTTTCCTACATAACTGTTGTAGAGTGATTCAAAGGTCTCTCTATTGCCGGAAATAAAAGATTCTATATCGTTTTGTTTTTTCATAAAAAACGGATTTGTATGATAATTGCGATGGTTCTCTAAAAATATTATTTATTTTAGTCTTATTGGATTGAAAAATCTGATTTTATCGGGTTTCTTAATTCATTTGTAACTTGAAATTCGTTTAAAATTTAAAGTTATCATTGCAAAATGCAATTATTTGATAATTACTTGCCCTTTTCATCCTTTTGCGTTAATAAATTGCAATATTAGTAACTAAAAATAAATATTAATAATATATTTGTTTCCAAAATCGAGTATGCCATGAAAAAATTATTTTTTATTCTCATTCTTTTATCCACTTTGAATATAAATGCTCAGGACACTTTGAAACTCAGGGTGATGACTTATAATCTGAGATTCGGTGAACTTGCAACTATTGATCAGTTAGCGGAACACATCAAAGCTTTTCAACCTGATTTCGTAGCTCTTGAAGAGGTGGATGTAAATACCCACCGGACACTTGCGCCTCATCAAAACGGCAGAGATATGCTCTCTGAATTGGCCGGAAAAACAAATATGTTCGGACTCTATGGAAAAACGATTCATTTCAGTGGTGGTTATTACGGTATTGGAATACTTTCCAAACATCCTTATATAAGTGTAAACAAATTAATGTTGCCTAATCCTCAAGGGGCGGAACCTCGCGCTCTTCTTGAAGGATTGTTTGAGGTTGGGAAATCAGATACTATCTTTTTTGCAGCCACCCATTTGGATGTGACAGACGAGAAAACTCGCGAATTACAAGCACAATACATCACTGATTATTTTAAAACTTCTTCTTATCCTGTGATAATTGGCGGAGATTTTAATGCTGAACCCAATTCTAAAGTCATAAAGAAAATTATGGCTCGTCATTGGTGGGATGCAACCGATTCGGCTTTAACTTTTCCCGCCTGGGAACCTAAAGTAAAAATTGACTATCTATACGCCCGTCCTCAAAAGGGGTGGAGAGTAGTACGAACCCAGGCGGTTCACTCATTATTGTCAGATCATCTTCCTATTATCACGGAACTTGAATATGTGCGTGAATAATAAATAGTTAGGTTTCATTTACATATATTTCATTTATTAAATTATTTTTCATTCCAGTTCTTTTCTATTTCTTCGAGGCTTTTTCCGGTGGTTTCGGGAACTAATTTCCATATAATCAGAATGTATGGAACGCACATGCCTGCGAAGATGAGGAATGTACCCGCCGGAGTAAGGTTCTGTAGCATCCAGGGGGTAAGTTGTCCGATGAGGAATGTTCCGATCCAAAGCGAGAATCCGGCAATGGACATAGCCAGTCCCCGGACTTTGATAGGGTACATTTCGGATAGAAGTACCCAGATAACAGCACATATGGATATGGCACAACAGAATATGTAGCTTAGGAAAAATATCAATAATGCAGTGCTTGGTATTTGCAATTCGGCTCCTTTGATAAAGTAAAATGCAATAAGCACTAACGAGATTATCATTCCCGAAACGCCATAATAAACGAGTTTCTTTCGTCCGACCTTATCGATGATAACCAATGCCAGTACGGTAGTGAGCATGTTAACCATTCCCACCAACACCTGGTAGAAAAGAGAATCTCCACTGGAGAGGCCACTTTCCTGAAAGATAGACGGGCCATAATAAAGTACGGCATTCACTCCCATGAATTGCCCTAAGATAGCGATGGATGCCCCGATAATTACTGCTTTGAGTATACCGGGCCGCAAAAGTAGAGACCATTCGGACTTGGATTCTCCGCCGGCAACTTGCCGTATGGCACTTATTTGTACCTCGGATTCGCTTTTACTGCCATAAATTCGTTGCAGAATACGACTTGCCCGCATTTCTTTATTTTTAAGAACCAACCAACGGGGGCTTTCGGGAATAAAGAAAATGATTAAGAAAAAGAGTAATGCCGGAACTGTTTCCATACCCAACATTCCTCTCCATATCTCGTCTGAAAAGATTTTAACAATCCATTGGTTACTCGATTGGGCAGCGGCATCGGCTCCAAGCACTAATTGGTAATTGACCAGATAAGCCCCTAAGAAACCGATGGTTATGGCTAATTGGTATAATGATACCAGTCGTCCCCGGTATTGGGGAACGGATACTTCGGATATATATAATGGTGAAATAATAGAAACGACACCGATACCGACTCCACCGATAATACGGTATATCACCAGTTCATTGAAGGAGGATGCTAACGCACAACCTATGGCAGATGCCGAAAATAGTATGGCCGAGAGAATCATTGTGTTTTTCCGGCCACCTCTGTCGCTTAGAATTCCGGCGCAGGCGACACCACCGATAGAGCCTATCAACGCACAACCTACGTACCATCCGGCCTGAAGGGTGTTTAGCCCGAATTGTTGTGATACCTGTGCTATTGTTCCTGAAATAACGGCTGTGTCATATCCGAATAGGAAACCTCCTAAAGCGGCCACTACCGATAGAAATATGATATATCCTATATTTGTTTTTGATTGGTTCATTTCTGCTTATTATTTGATATCGAAATATTCTTTATAGCGATCATACAGATGCCCGGCCTGGAGATAAGCTGACTGCGGGCTCATAAAATGAGAGAATTCAAATGTTATGGCTTTATCGTATCCGGCTCTTTGAGCTGCCTCAAGTTTAAGTCGTAATTTATCAAATTTAATAGGGAAAAACTTAATAGGCATATCTCTGTCGAAAGATTCGGCATTTGTCCAGCATTTCAATCCATATTTATCGGCCAGTCTTTTGTTTACTTCAAAGAAGGCATCCAGTTCATGATAATCTATCTGTCCGTCCTGGAAAGCGCAAGCATCTACTACATCACTGATTCCGGCAAATATTTCATCCCATTCTTCTTCGTGTTCCTTCACTGAAATTGAATCTTTCCTGCTGAGCATGGCGCTTGAAGCCTGTACAGCTTTTTTTCCGTCAATCCATGGAGATATGAACGTAGGCAGTCCGTTTGAAATATCTTTGCATTGTTTTCCTAATGCGTGGAATGTGCCGATTGCACCTTTGGTTTTCCGGCTGATTTCCGTACTGATATACCATCCCTGAAAGCTTTTATACTTCTCTCCGTAATTTTTCCAGACTTCATCAATTACATGTTTGTTGTGTTCTATTTCCCAGGTGAGATCATTTGTGTCCCAATATCTTCCGGAGTCGTACAAGCCAAAATAGAACTTCATACCATATTTATCAGCCAGTCGCAGATACATATCCAAAAGATCGACCGAAGGTTTATAGCAACCCTGACCGATCAGATATTCAGATGGATAAGTAATAAATTTACGATATCCTGAGCGGATCATAATGACAGTATCTATACCAATTGCTTTCATGTGTCGAAAATCGGCATCCCACTCTTTTTCTCCCCAGTTCTGATGAGGGATGTCATGAGATATTTCATCCAGAAAAGTTCCGGTTATTTTTAGTGCATTATTTGTGGGAACGATGAGTTTGTTCCGGATTTCGTCAGTTGTAGTTTCTCGCTCCTTTGAAATGCATGAAGAGAGCCATGACGGTAAGGTAATAGCGGCGGTGCCTGCCAATACTGATTTCTTTAAAAATTCCCTCCGATTGTTGATTTTCATATTTCCTGGTTTTTATGATTGTACAGATTATTGGTTTTCTAAAAATAGTATATATTCTAATGGATAGTAGTTTGTTGCACTTTCTTTGTGCATCCTTTTTCTAATCTTCTATTTATAGGAGATTAGAAACCTGTTTTTCTAAGAATGTCTCAATCTTTTCGGCAAATAAAACAATAAAATTATAATCTTGCAAGTATTTAATTAAATATTTTATTAAATACTCTAATAAAATGGATATATTATATAAAAAGACCCGAATATATTAGGGAAGAAAAACTATAAGTTGAGTGAAAGTGAATAACTGGCAATGATATAGTTTGTAAAAGTGTATATCCTGGCCTTTGAGAAGTCCGATTAAAAGTTCTGTTAATTGTATTGTTGGATTTTATATTTACAATTAATATTGATGATTATTTTTTTTCTTTTCATTCTGTAATATCTTATGTATTGTCTGTTTGTTCTTCGTAGAGGATCGCCCCGTTCCTCGTAGAGAATCGTACCGATCTCCGTAGAGTTTCGGATCGTTTCTCGTAGAGAAAAAAGCGACTAATGCAATTTGTTGATTATGAGTGGTTTACCAGACTTCTAAATGAGCTTTTTTTGTCTTGTTATTTCTTTTATTCTTTTGGCTTTGGAAATGTTTTGGTATTTTTTATATATTTACAAATATGATGTATGATTGGTGTCTTGTGGATATTCGGAATAATAATAGCGGCATAAATCCAATTTTGGATTTATGCCGCTATATTTGAGATTTTGGGGTTGTGACTCTTATTTGGCGTATTCTGCCCAGTTTACATTTCTCATATCTCCACTTTTAGCAAGCTCTGCATGCATACCTAATGCAGCCTGGATGCAGTGTGGTGTTTGGGCTTTGCTACCTGCCAGTTTGAGGTAATCCCAAAGTAACTGTTTGTAGTCTGGGTGAGCACAGTTTTCAATAATAGCCTGTGCGCGTTCTTTCGGGCTCTTGCCACGAAGATCGGCTATACCTTGTTCGGTTATAATAATATTAACCGAGTGTTCGCTATGATCGAGGTGAGACACCATTGGAACGATGGCACTGATCTTACCTTCTTTGGCCACAGAAGGACAAGTGAAAATAGAGATGTAAGCATTACGGGTAAAGTCTCCCGATCCGCCGATACCATTCATCATTTTCGTACCACCGATATGTGTGGAGTTTACATTACCGTAGAGATCTGTTTCGATGGCGGTATTTATAGAAATGACACCCATGCGACGAACAACTTCAGGACTATTAGATATTTCCGAAGGACGAAGAACCAACTTGTCACGGAAGAAGTCCATATCATCATAAATACTTTGCAGGCAATCGTTGGTCACAGTCAGAGAGCAGGCACTACCAAATTTAACACGACCCTCACGAATCAGACCAATTACAGAATTCTGGATAACCTCTGTATACATTTCAAAGGCCGGAATTGTATTATCGCGACCCAATGCACCCAATACAGCATTGGCAATATTTCCCACACCCGATTGTAGCGGAAGGAATGTAGAAGGAATGATACCACGTTTCATATCGGCAGCCAGGAAGTCGGCTACATTCTGGCCAATTTTATCAGTCAAAGGATCAGCCTCTGCGAAACTGCGGGCTTCGTCAGGCCAGTTGGTTTCTACTACACCGACAATCTTATTAGGATCTACTTGTATGTAAGGTGTACCAATACGGTCACTTGGTTTGTAGATTGGTATTTCGCGGCGATAAGGTGGGTCAAGTGGTTCGTACACATCGTGCATTCCCATCATATTCTTGCTGTGTGCACTATTTAGCTCTACAATAATTTTATCTGCAAGGCGGCAGACAGTCGGAGCAATACCACCGGCAGCTGTCAGATAGATTTTTCCGTCCGGAGTTACTTCACAGGCTTCGATGATGGCTATGTTTACTTTTCCCATAAATCCATAGCGTACTTCCTGTGCCATTTGTGACAAGTGGATGTCGTTATAAGCAATCTCGCCATTGTTTACCGCTTTACGGAAATCTGAGTTAGTTGTGTACGGAGCACGGTAACGGATTGCTTTAGCGCGTGACAATATACCGTCACATGAATCGCCTGTGGAGGCACCTGTAAAAATGCCAATCTGATACGGGTTTCCTTTAGCGTGTTCAGCTTCTGCTATTTTTGCAATTTCAGCCGTAACGGCTTTGGCCGTTCCGGCAGGAGTAAACCCGCTAAGGCCGATATTGTAGCCATGTTTTACAAGGCTGGCAGCTTCCGCTGCCGAGATAAAATTCAATGCCATATAAATTGTATATTTTTCGTGTTAGAATTTACATTAATATTTTCTTTGCAATATTTCGGACCAGATAATGGCACGCCTTGCCTCTTCTGCCGATTGAATGGAAAATTTACTTCTGTTTACTTCTTTGATAGATTCAGATATATTATTCGGAGCATGGGTATTTCTGATACCCTCCTGAGGAAGGGATGGTTTGGGAGGTGGTACTGTTTTTTTCTGTGGCTTTTCAAAAATCACAGGTTTTTCAAATTCCGGCTCGTATTCATATTCGGGAGTTGGCATAGGCATACTTTTTTCTGGCTTATTGGACTTTTCTTTGTTGAACTGTTTGTAAATTCCAAAAGCGAGAATACCTGCTACCAAAAGAAATTGCATAACATCTTCCATAGGTTCGTTGGATTTTTGTCCGCCAAAGGTAACTATTTAATCTGATTAGAGCTAACATTTTAGCATGAAAAAAGGGCAGCATCACAGCTCCCCTTAATTTTTTTAACCTAAACCTTAACTATGAAAAAATCTAATGTTTCTTTCATTGCACAAAAGTGTGAAATAAAGTTGAAATCTCCAAGTTGTGACTTGGAAAATGTTTGTTTCTTTAACATTAATTATAACTATTAGCTTCGATTACTAACTTGAAGCGTTATTTTTGTTTCAAATTGCCACTTATTGGCTCCGAAGCCGTATCTTTGCAACATCTAATTTAAATAATGATAAAATTATGAGTGAATTAACGGGAGCGGACTTTAAATCCGCAACTGCTGATGACAACAAAAAGTTGTTTATTGAAACGTATGGCTGCCAGATGAATGTGGCCGATAGTGAAGTAATTGCCTCTGTGATGCAGATGGCTGGGTATTCCGTTGCTGATTCTTTGGACGAAGCAGATGCTGTATTTATGAACACTTGTTCCATTCGCGACAATGCCGAACAAAAGATTTTGAATCGTCTGGAGTTTTTCCATTCGCTGAAAAAGAAGAAGAAACATCTGATAGTAGGTGTACTGGGATGTATGGCAGAGCGTGTGAAGGATGATTTGATTGAGCACCATCATGTTGATCTCGTTGTAGGTCCTGATGCTTATCTTACTTTGCCCGAATTGATAGCTTCGGTAGAGGCCGGGGAGAAGGCGATTAATGTGGAGTTGTCTACAACAGAAACGTATCGCGAGGTCATTCCTTCCCGCATTTGCGGAAATCACATTTCCGGGTTTGTGTCTATTATGCGTGGATGTAATAACTTCTGTACGTATTGTATTGTCCCCTATACCCGCGGACGTGAGCGTAGCCGGGATGTGGAAAGTATCCTTAATGAGGTGGCCGATTTAGTGGCAAAGGGATATAAAGAAATCACGCTGTTAGGACAGAATGTAAATTCTTATCGTTTTGAAAGAGAAAATGGAGAGGTTATTACTTTCCCGATGCTTCTGCGTACTGTAGCCGAAGCAGCACCAGGCGTGAGAATTCGTTTTACTACTTCGCACCCCAAAGATATGAGTGACGAAACGCTGGAAGTAATAGCACAGGTGTCCAATGTATGTAAACACATTCATTTGCCGGTACAAAGCGGAAGTTCACGTATTTTGAAATTGATGAACCGGAAATACACGCGTGAGTGGTATCTGGATCGTGTAGCTGCTATCAAGCGTATTATCCCCGATTGCGGATTGACTACTGATATTTTTTCCGGTTTCCACTCAGAGACGGAAGAAGACCACCAGGAATCTCTTTCACTAATGGAGGCCTGTGGTTATGATGCTGCTTTTATGTTTAAATATTCAGAACGCCCCGGCACGTATGCTTCCAAGCATTTGGAGGATAATGTCCCGGAAGATGTTAAAGTGCGTCGTCTTAATGAGATTATAGCTTTGCAAAATCGGCTTTCTGCTGAATCTAATGCGCGTTGTATCGGAAATGTTTATGAAGTCTTGGTAGAAGGGGTTTCCAAGCGTTCGCGCGAACAGCTTTTCGGTCGTACAGAACAGAATCGTGTCGTGGTATTTGACCGGGGTACACATAAGATTGGTGATTTTGTAAAAGTGAGAATTACTGAATCCAGTTCGGCAACACTGAAGGGTGAAGAAGTAATAGCTTAATCTCGTTTATTTCAGTATGGAAATGAGCGAAATTCACCACAGAGTAACACAGAGTTTAAATCTTTATTGAAACGCAGGATTAACGCAGATTTTCGCAAAGGGAAACAAATATAAGATAAAGAACTACAGTCTTTTAATCTGTGTTTATTCGCGTTTCATCAGATAAATAGTACTCTGTGGAACTCTGTGTTACTCTGTGGTGAAATACACTCAAAACTATTTTAATATGAGTGATTCTTTATTTTTTTGTTCAAGAAAGGTTTATCTTTGTTCTAAAGCGAAGATAAGCTGCACTTTGGTATAAAAAAATAAACGAGTTCATTTTATTCTGCTCTCGGTTTGCATTATCTTTGCCGTATAAACACTAAATGATTGTACTACTATGAACAGATTTTTTCTTTTGACACTCTCACTTTTCTTCCCATTGTCGATGATGGGGCAGTTGCCATTTCAAAAGACAGACGTAAAGGATGTTATGAAAAAAGTGGCCGATTGGCAGATCGCTCATCAAAAGGACGTGAAACACGGAGCACTGGATTGGACAAATGCCGCACTTTACATGGGAATGCTCGATTGGGCTGAACTGGCTGAGACGGAAATGGGGGATGCCTCTTATTATGATTGGTTGGTAAAATTGGGTCGTCGTTATGGCTGGCAGCCCGATAAACGAATGTATCATGCTGATGATATTGCTGTGGGACAGGTTTTTATAGACTTGTATAATAAGTATAAAGATAAGAATATGTTATATCCTACCCAGGCACGTGCGGAGTGGGTGGTGAACCATCCTTCGGACGGACCGATGGATCTTGACTATAAAAAACGTGAGACCCTGGAACGTTGGACTTGGTGTGATGCACTCTATATGGCTCCTCCCGTATATGTGAAACTCTATATGCTGACCGGAGATAAACGGTTTATCAAATTTATGAATAAAGAGTATAAAGCAACGTATGATCTTTTGTTTGATAAAGATGAACGCTTGTTTTATCGTGATTCAAGATATCTCACTCAAAAAGAGGCGAATGGAGCGAAAGTGTTCTGGGGACGCGGTAATGGCTGGGTGCTTGGCGGACTGGCAGAGATGCTTCAGGACTTTCCAAAGAATGATAAGAACCGTAAGTTTTATGAAGAGCTTTTTGTAACTCTTTCTGCCCGTGTGGCCGAGTTGCAGAGTGCTGATGGTTTCTGGCATGCAAGTATGCTTGACCCGGCTTCTTATCCTTCGCCTGAGACCAGTGCTACCGGGTTTATCGTATATGCGCTGGCGTATGGGGTCAATGAAGGTTTGTTGGATAAAGATACTTATCTGCCTATTGTTGAAAAAGGATGGAAGGCATTGGTTTCTGCTGTTGAAACAGATGGTAAGTTGGGGTATGTACAACCCATTGGAGCCGACCCTAAGAAAGTGACCCGTGATATGACGGAAGTGTATGGAGTGGGTGCTTTCCTGTTAGCCGGAAATCAGATTTATAAGATGTCCCGTTAATAAAGTATATATAAATATAATGAAGGTATGTCAAAACTCACCACAGAGTAACATAGAGTATTTTTCTAATAATCAACGACTTAAAATCATATCTGTGTTACTCTGTGGTGAGTTTTGACACATTTTGTGATGGTATAGTTCCTTACTTTCCCGTCAGTTTGTCTATTAACCATTGATTGACTTTTACATTCTGTTCCGGATAACGCCAATGCCCGGTTTCTTTTAGCAGGTAAAGTTCTTTGGGGGCTTCTATAACATTGTATGCGCTGTAAAATGAAGTAGGCGGGCAAGTCTCATCACTATATCCCCAGGAATAAAATCCGGGAATATGAATAAAACGTGCAAAATTGACTACATCGTAATATGCCAATGTCTGTGTTTCTTTGGGGGTAAGCTTTTTTACTCCAAACCACCCTCCTGCCCGGTTATGTGCATATCCCGCTATGTCACAAAGTGCCGGATAAAAAGCCGCCAGGTACTTCACTCTGGAATCAAGAGCGGCAGTAACCAAGGTCAGTGCTCCTCCCTGGCTTCCACCATAAGCCGCCAGATTCTCACCATCATATTGTGGAAGTGAGGCAATGAAATCGTTCGCCCGTATACAACCAAGGAACACACGGTTGTAATAATACTCCTCCCGGTTATCCATGTGATGATACATGTAGTTTTTGAGTGCTCCGGCTTGTAAGTTTGCGTATGCTTCCGGTTTTAGGTCTAAAGGGATACCATGAATCCCTATCCGGAATGTGATAACTCCCATACGTGCAAGTTCTTTATCTCCGGTGTGCTTTGCCACACCGGCTCCCGGCAGACGCAAAACAGCAGGGAAACGTCCCTCTTTATTAGGAATACATAATACTCCATACAGGTAATTACCGCGTGAATAATGGGATATTTTCACACGGTATACTTTTACGTCGGCATCGCTTTCTTCCGGTATAAATGTCATTTCCGATTGTATGGGGTATTCCCTCATACGGGATATTTGACTGTCCCAGAACGAACGAAAATCCTTTGGAAGCAGAGTGGTAGGTTGTATCTTTTCACAATCATATGCAATGTTAATCAAATTCCGATAGGGAAATCCGTCTATTGTAGCCCTGACTTCACAAGACAGGAATCCGGGAGAGCGTAGTCCTGCTGTTTTTATTACGGCAGTACCGTCTTTTAGAAGTACGGAGTCTTTTTGTGTCGGAGGCATTTTTTCCGGACCTATCTTATATTCTATTTTTACATTTTTCAGTTTCTGCTGGTCTTGAAATAAGGAAATAGTGAAACGTGCCGTTTCGCCTACTTTATAATTCCAATCATAGTGATCGGGTGTAATCTGGATAGTCACCAGGTCTTTATTCCCTTTTGCTGCTTGTGTACTGATAGTAAAAAGAAATAAAACGGATAAAATTAATATTCTTTTCATATTTAATGTTTTGTTAGATTGGATATGCTGCCGGATACTTTAAAAAGCAGATTCTGACCGTATTGAAGCAAAGTAGCTACTTCTTCCCCCGTCTGTCCTTCTGCATAAAAACGAATGATGTCTTCCGTTTCGGAACTGCGGATTAATAGCCATCGGCAATCTCCTTCAAAAATGAATTTGAGTCCGTTTACAAGATTGCGGCTACTTAAAAACGGCAGAATCTTCCGAATTGCAAAACCTGCTATTTCATGAGGCTGATTTTGATATAACCAGGGTAACAGTTCATTTTTATCCGGTTGTGTATAAACCATATCAATACGGTCATAACATATAACTCCCATCTTTTCTTGCTTCTCTTCCAGGTAGTCGGAAAGTTTGCAGTAAGGTGATGCAGAAAGCATTTCGAGGAGTAATAGTGAAGAGAATATGCCATCCCGTTCAGGGATATGCATGCCATAGCCGAATCCTCCGCTTTCTTCGCCACCAAAAGCTATGGAATGGGTAGTCATGATATCAGCAATGTATTTGAAACCGACCTGAACTTCATATATGGGTGTTTGAGGAGATTCGAAGATGCTGCGTACTTTGTCTGAAACGGAAGACGTTTTTACAATACCGCCTGGCATTTGTTTTACTCGTTTCAGATAGTCTACTAACAATAATATCGTATTTTGGGCCGATAACCATTCACCTGTATCCAGGCATACCCCTACCCTGTCCGCATCTCCGTCTGTTGCTACACCAAAAGCAAAATCTCCTTCTTTTAATGCTTTCTTTAGTGGCAGCAGGTTTTTTTCAATCGGCTCGGCCAGTCGTCCGTGAAAAGTTTCGGACGCTTCGGAGTATATGGTATCCGCCGGACAGTTATGGGCATTCAGAATCTCCTGGATGAGCGTAAGCCCTGCCCCTCCCATACTATCTGCCAATAGATGTAATCCTGCTTTTTTTATTCTTTCGAAATCAATTAATTTTTCAATATGTTCTGTATAAGCTGGTATAAAATTCATAGGATGTATGTTCGATGCAGAACGCTTTATGGGGGATGCGTATAAATAACTTTCTACTTTTCGCGTGTCGTCTGAATTGAACGGACCTCCTAAACGTGATTTGAATTTGATGCCATTATATGAAGGAGGATTATGTGAAGCGGTAATCATCACTCCGGCACAACAACCTGTATGCAAAGTAGCATAAGATAATACCGGTGTCGGAGTGATGCGGTCGGATAATAATGCTTCTATATGGTTGCCTGATAGTACTTCGGCAAAAATCGTAGCAAACAATTGTGAGTTCTTGCGTGTGTCATAAGCCAAGGCTACCCGGGGGAATTCTTCTTTATAATTGTTGTGTATGAAATCTGCAAATGCCTGGGCTACCACTGATACGGTCTCTTGATTTATTTCCGTATCGATGTGTGCTCTCCAGCCATCTGTTCCAAAAAATATATTCATGTTTTTTTATTGTTTAATGTTTCTGACTGTTAGAGAATATTTACCTGTTGCAGGGCTTCCGAAAACCATTTTGTGATAAGGTGGGGGCGTGTAATGGCTGAACCTACAACAACTGCCCAGGCACCGTTTTCAATACCTTTTGCAGCTTCGAGAGGGGTATTATAGCGTCCTTCGGCAAATACAGGGCACTCGGGGAGAGCGTTGACACATTGGCGCAGTATTTCCAAAGAAGGCCCATTATGGGATTCTTCTACCGTATACGGAGTATAACCGCATAGGGTGGTTGATACACAATCAGCGCCGGCTTCCCGGCATGCAATGGCTTCGTCAACGGTTGATATGTCCGACATTATTTTTACTCCTGTATATTTCTTTTTTAGGTTCCGGATATATTCCGGTCCGGTAAGTCCATTTTCCCGTAGGCGGAATGTTCCATCCACAGCAATCAGTGGCGTACCAATTGCAATCAGTGCTTCTACTTCCCTGAATGAACCGGTAATACGTACAAATCCGTCCGGGAAATGAGACTTTGTCAGACCGATTACCGGCAAATGGCTATGTTTGATGAGATAGTCCGTTTTTTCTATACCGCAGGAGCGAATACCTGCAGCGCCTCCCTGGGCTGCGCATTGAGCAAATGCTCCTACTCCTTCGGGTGAATTAAAGGGTGAGCCTTCCTCGGCCTGACACGAAACGATGAGCCGGCCTTTAACTTTTTGAAATATGTCAATCATTGTTTTATGTATAGTAAGTTCTTAAAAATCAGCAGTAATAACTATGGGATAGTGGTCCGACATATATACCGGATCTGAATTTTTAGTGATGGTTATTGCTTTGGTTACCGATATATATTCGTTTACAAAAATGTAATCTATCTGTGAGGGTGGATACAATTTACCATAGCTGTGTGCTGTTCCTGCCGGCCCTGATTTCTCTGTCGCTATTTCCCGTGAATTGCTGAATTCACTGAGAAAGGTGTGAATGGGGGGAGTTTCGGGAGTACTGTTCATATCTCCTGTGATGAACACGGCCTCTTCTGCTGTCATTTCTTTTATTTTCCGGCAGATTAACCGGGCCCCTTCTAACTTGGCAACTTCTCCTACGTGGTCGAGGTGAGTGTTAAACACGTAAAAGCTACGGCAGTTTTCTATATCCCTGAATTTTGCCCACGTACAAATGCGGGGGAATTTACCATCCCATCCCCGGCTGACAACATCCGGAGTTTCGGATAGCCAGAACGTGCCGTAATCTAATACATTCAGCTTTTTCTTGTTATAGAAGATGGGAGTAAATACATCACTGTCCGGTGTACCTTGGCCGGATACACCGAGCCACTCGTAGATACCGATGGACAGGAAATCCTGTATCTGATCGGTCAATGGTTCCTGCATACACACAATGTCATACTGATAATTGCCGAATTCTCTGATTACCATCTTTTTTCGGTTTGACCAGGCGTTCACTCCGGTATCCATGTTTGAACCACGAATATTAAAGCTGCAAATCGTAATTTCGGTTTCGTAATTTTCACCATGTACCGGGAAGCTTGACAGGCTCAGGCAAACAAGGAGTAATATATATATTCTGAAAGCCATATCTGAAATCTTTTTATTGAGTTATAAACGGGCGTTGATAAATACAGCGTAATGATCAGATGGGAAGAAACCGTTTGGATAATGTTCGTCATCTGCTTCGTATTCTGACACTTTGATTTTATCATTTACGAAGATATAATCGATACGTACGGGTTCTACCTGCCCGAAATTGTGAGCCGTACCTACCGGTCCTGAGATATAGGGAGCAATAACCCGGGAATCTTTATAGTGAGAAGTGTACTCTTTGTAGGCATCGGTTGTATCGAAACTGTTCATATCTCCGCATATAAAGACCGGGGAGTTCCCTGCAAATTTCCGGGCCTGTGCACAGACCAGAGCTGCACCTTCTTGTTGTGCTATACGGCCTTTATGGTCGAGGTGAGTATTGAAAACATAGAATACCTTTCCGTTTTTACGGTCACGGAACTTGGCCCATGTACAATAACGGTCGTACTTTCCGTCCCATCCTTTTGAAAAAGGAGCCATTGTTTCGGATAACCAGAACATTTCATTATGCAATAGCTCAAAACGCTCTGCTTTATAGAAAATAGGGTTGTAAAGTCCTCGGATTCCTACAAAAGCATACCCTGTGGCCTTTTCTATATCTTCAAGCTGATTGGCTAATACTTCCTGCATACATACGATATCAAAATCGTGATGTTTGATTATTTTGCATAAGGAGTCTTTTCGGAATTTCCAGGAGTTGATACCGTCATTGGGCAGATCTCCCCGAATGTTATAAGTACAAAAACGGATGTTACAATCGGTTGTCTTATTCTTTCCCTGAACGGAAGAAATAATTCCTGTTGAGACGGATAATAAGAGAAATAGGATTTGAAATACTCTTTTCATGATTTATATTGTTTAGTAGTTAATTTTTTCTTTTCGCACTCCAGATTATTATCAGGAATAATAAGGATATGAAAGCTGCGGAAAGCCAGAAAATACGTATGGCGGAGAAATCATAGATAGGGTTTCCGTCGATAATAACTTTACGTGATTCTATCAGAAAACCACTGACTACGTCTTGCAAGCCGGCTGCTATATAACTGGCTATTCCAATGACTCCAACTGCTGCACCAGTTGCTTCTTTGGGAGCTATGTCTATGGCCATGAGTCCTCCCAAAAAGCATAGCAGAATACCAATGGATATGCCAAACAGTATCATAGAAATAATATCCAGAACCTCACAATGCTGCGGACCGAATAAAAATAGTACCAATGCAAGCAGATTGAGCAAACTGAACAAGCAAGCCGGTATGGTCCGGTTGCTGTGGAATAACTTGTCGGATAGGAGACCGGAAAATACAGTACCTACAATGCCACAGACCGAACTGACTGATACAAGGGTACTGGCGGTTACAATATTATAGCCCTTTTCTATTTCGAAATAATATACCCCCCAGCTATTGACGGCATACCGGCTGATGTACATAAATGCACTGGCAAGTGCAAGCATCCATATCATCGGGCTTTTTAAGACTTCAAGCTGCTTACTTTTAACGGATGAGGCTGTCTGCTTTTCTGCGGAATCGGATGGGATTGCTTTCCATTCGGGAGGAGCCGGTTTTAAGAAAATGAATATTAGAGCGACTCCTGCAGCTCCCAGGCATGCAGCGCTCATAAATCCCCACTGCCATCCTAAAGCACCAACGATGAATGATGTAAAGATAAAGGTAAGCGCTTCTCCGATGTTGTGACTGGCACTCCAGAAGCCATATACCGTTCCGCGTTCTTTCTCTGTAAACCATCGGTTTAACGCAATAACACTACAGGGCCCGCCTACTGACTGAAACCAACCGTTTACTGCCCAAAGTATGACAAATGCCCAGAATGGTACGGCAAATCCGAGTGCGGCATTTACCAAGGTAGCTATGAGAAGTCCACCTGCCATCAGATAGCGCACATTTACCCTGTCGGCTAAAAAACCATTGACAAATTTCCCGATTGCATAGGAGAAAAATAAAGCCGAACCGATTATGCCTAACTCTGTTTCAGTAAGATAACCGGTGTCTACTATTGGCTTTTTAACCACATTCAGACTCAGCCGGCAAACATAGAAAAGCCCATAACCCAAAGTTGCTGCTGTAAATACAGCCCATTTGGTCCGATTCGTTTGATTTTGTTGAGTTTGATTCATCTTCCTACTTTTTGATTATTTTCTTTGACAGGATACTCTGTTCTGAAATACATTTTATAATATAGACTCCCTGAGGGAAATGAGATATATGAATTGCTTCGGAAGTATCTTGAAGGATATGGTCAGCCATTAACTGTCCTTGTGTAGATATAACTTGAAGTCGTACTTTTCCCGTTAAGCCTTTAATGAAAAACTTATCTTCCACAGGATTCGGATAGACTTGAAATGTGGTTTCTTCAGTTTCTGCCCAGCCTACTCCTCCATTGGATTCTACCTGTAATATACAAGCAGAGTCCGAGCTGTCTCCAAGTTCGTCGGTACCTCGTATTGCCAAAGGAAAAGAACCGCTTTCAGAAGGAGTACCCGACAAATCCCCTTGAGATGAAAAATGCATGCCGGAAGGCAAATCACCGGAAAGTAATTGATAAGTCACTTTTCGTGCCCCTCCCCGATGATAGACGCAATTGTGGTAAGAAACTCCTTCCTGTGCCGGTATCACATGATTGGTGAATATCCGGATATGTGCGTAAGAAGCTAAAACGACATTATTGCCCGATCCGATTGCTTCTAACGGGAATGTGTTTGTTCCGGACAGAGTCAGGTTGGTAGTATTGTAAATAGTGCCGTATTCGTTGGCTTCTTTGAAATTGGTTAGCATAAATAAACGGTATTCTTTTGTATCCGGTATAAATAATAGATCGGTTATTTCCTCGTCTGTTTTATTACCGAAACGTTTCACATTCAATACCTGATTTTCAGAAGATAACTTTACGATAAAAGCATCTTTCGCACCTTTATCAGGGAGGTTATAGCGATTATCTCCGGATGGGTTGAATATTACTTTTCCCATACAATAACCTCCTGCGTATATTTCATCGTTATCGTTGACGTATAAGGTATTGATTACCGTATTTTTGCTTGTAGATGTTCCTCCGGCTGTATAGATGGATGAGTAGTTACCGTCCGGATTGAGCATAATACACAAAGCATGCTGTGTTCCCGTGGATGTAGTGGTTTGTGTGGAAGAACCGATGGAGAGCTGCTGACTGGTTGTAGAACCGGATAAAATGAGCTTACCGTCACTCAGGCATGCTATATCGGAAATCGTTTCATTCCCTGCTCCTGTTATCGGGCATGTCCATTTCTTTTCGCCGGATGTATTGAAACGGCTGACAAATATATCTGTGTTGTTTGTAGTCGTTCCCTGATATGTTCCGGCAAGAATAATATCCGTGCCGTCAGTCTTTATTTTTTTTCCGGAGGCGGATAAGTAGCCCTCTTCAGCAGAGTACCACAGTTGTTTCCCGGATAGAGTATAAGCAGCTAAAAAGCACTTCTCTTCCGAATTTCCGCAGAGATATACTGTTTGGTTGAATAATATAAAATCCTGAATGATGAAGTCTGCACTTTTTTCAAACGAAACGGGTGAAGATACTACTCCTTCCGGAGATACCGAATATAATTTTTCGTTTCCGTCATTTCCGGTAAGAAGCCATAGTACTCCCGCCTCATCGGATACTGCGGATTTCACTTTTGATTCGTTTTCAATTCTGATTAAACATTCGCGAATACCTTGTACCGAATATCTGGCAGCAAAAATAGCCGGGAGTTCGGACATCAATCCGGTTTCCGTATTGGAAATGAGTTCTCCGCTAAATTCTCCTGTTAACCAGATGTTGTTGCCACCCGCTACTATCTGTCGTCCGTATGCTGTCGTCATACTTCCGAAGTGATGAACCGTTTCGGGTTGTTGAGCATACGATACAGTACAAATAGAGAGTATAATGATGATTAGAATTTTGTTCATGATATACATATCGTAGGGAAAGAATACCCGGAATTCGGTCGTACCGGGCATCCTTCCATTGATTAATATTAGTAGACGCTTGCTTTATGTACCGATTTTTTTCCCGAGATACTATCTTCTACAACTACGGTATAGATACCATTGTCTACAGTATAACGGTCATTACCTTTTAAACGGTTTTGTATTACCAATCTGCCAGACAGGTCGAATATCATCACTCTGCAATTCGATGTACTTGTTGATACTTCGATAGCACCGTGGTCTCCCCATACCCTGATAGCTTCCTGTTGATAGTCTTTCAGTCCGGTACCGGTAGAAACAGTAAGTGTATATTCGGCAAATCCAACGTTTCCATCAGCGTCTTTCATGCTGATCACAATCGGATAAATTCCTGTAGTAGTACTTGTTCCACTTAGTTCGCCGGTTGCCGGATTCAGATTGAGCCCTTCGGGAAGAGTACCATAATATAGTGTGAATTCGGCATCACCATTGGCATTTTCTGCATTAATAATCTGACTGAAAGCTGTGCCGGGTTTAATGACAGGTAGTACAGCCGGAGTTGCGTAGATTTGCTGATAGCATAGTAAAGCTACGCTGTAGTTACTGCCGATAGTTGGTATTGTAATCGGGTCGCCAAACAGGTTTACGGGAGAAGCCGTACCGCCGCTACGGGTAGATATCATATCGGCTACATATAATAACCCTTCATTTCCTACTGCCATAGCCATCGCACCTTCCCGGGTAGCATCTCCTACACGGTGTCCTATCAGTACTTCACCTTTTGATGATAATTTCATCAGATACATATCCTGTCCCCCTTTAGCTTTAGAAGGGAACTGTCTTGCCTCGTCTTCTGTATCCGGATTAAAATAATAAGTTCCAAAAGAAGTACCGGCGTTCCATATCGAGCCATCTTTGTCTATGGCAATTGTTTTGACATCTGTCGGTTGGGTGATACTGCCTGCTATATAGTTCCATTGATAGTTTCCGTTTGTATCGAAAGAGACAATCAGCATACTGTTCCAACTTCCGGAAGTGTCCAGGGTCTTCATGGTTACTTCGGGTGCATTGTCCACAACCAGATCTTCGCTTCGTATCACACCGCCGATGACTACCTGATTGCCGGCTACATCCATGGCATTAATATCGTCTAATTTACTACCTGTTAAACTACGTGCCCAAATCATATTTCCGTCAGCTGAATATTTAACCAGGAAATTGTCTGTATTTTCTACAGAAGCTGCCGTCATAGATTGTGTTCCGAATTGAATAGTTCCGCTAAATGTTCCGGCTGCATATATTCCCCCTTCTTCATCTACAGATATAAGATTTCCCGTTCCTGTTCCGCTTCCTGACATTGTTTTTGTCCAGATCAGATTAGCGTTACTATCGTATTTGGCGATAAAGAAAGCGAGTTCGGAATCACCGGATGAAATTTCTGAGTTACCTCCGTTTATATCCATATTTAAATTTCCGGTGAAAGCTCCGGTAATGACAAAACTTCCATCATTTTGATTTACTGCTATACTTTTAATAACAGGTTCTATACCGGAGTCGGTGCCTTTCAGCCAGACAGGATTTCCGGTCGCATCGTATTTAGCGATCAGGAAATCTTTATAGTCGGATTCTATTTTAAATGTTTCGGAGATTTGAGCGTCAGACTCAAAATTACCTACGACGTAAGAGTTGCCTGAGGCATCTGTGGCAACACTTTGTATAACAACTGAGCCGGATGTGCTTTTAATGGATGAGGCAAATACGCATTGTTTATTGGGGGTAAACTTAGCTATGTATGCATCCATTACGGTGGAGGTTCCTGTTATTTCTTTATCACCAATTGTCATTTCTGCTCCGGTGAAACAACCTGTGAGGTATACATTGTTGTCGGCATCTATAGCCATACTTTTGGCTGAAGTTTCTACATCGGCAATCCCAAATTGGCTACTCCATAAATATTTCTGAGAAAAACCGGTTAAACAGTTCATTACCAGTACTGTGAAAAGGAAAAGTCTTGTTTTCATAATTGTAATAATTTTAATTTATAGGTATAGCAAGGACCAACAGAGAGAGTTGACTCCCTGCGGAAAAGTTTTTAAATAAAATAGTATTCGGATTTTAGTATCCGTCGTTCTGATACATTCCGGATGGATTTATAGACACTTCCCGCCAAGGTATAGGAAGTAATAAATCGCGTTTGGAACACCCCTGTACCGATTTACTGCTCAGGAACTCTACCAGGTCGGTGCCCTTATAAAACCGGAGAAGATCAAACCAACGATGATTTTCAAAAGCCAATTCGATACGCCGTTCGTGCAGAATGACCTCTTTGAGAGTTGGATAGGCTGTTTTGTACGTCTCAGAAGCCTGATCGTAAGGTTTTAATTTGGCACGGGTACGAATCATATCAATATAAGTGATGGCTTCGGATTCTAAGTTGAGTGCCTCATTTACTTCGGCAAGCATCAGAATGACATCGGCATAGCGCAACACTATCCAGCAAGAACCACCGCGCCCTTGAGAGTCTCCCAAATCAACGTATTTATTGACATAAGGGGTTGTTCCGTAAGTTTTGTACGAAACCACTTTGCGCATATCACCGGTTTCGTATTCTTTGGTCAGGTCATTTTCCGGAATATTATCTCCCAAACCTTGCGATTGTGAAATGATTCCTGTGGCATTGAGTGGCTGAAAATTTTTCGCAAAGTAAGAGCCTTCGTCGGTTCCCTGTAAGTACATTACCTGAAATATGATTTCATTGCAGGTAATATTGGCGACACCGAATACTTTGCCATAGGCAATATCTTTCAGTTTTCCGAATGGGCGAACGTTGTAAGCGGCTTCGAGGGCTTCTTTAGCCAATTGAAGATAGTCCTGAGTGGCCCCATCATTTAGCCGTTTGGCCATTGTAAGGTATACTTTTCCTAATAAAGCATATCCGGCTGTTTTTGAAGCACGTCCGAAATTGGGATTGTTTCCGTCAAATCCCCAATTGTCCGGCAGTTGGCTTTGAGTTACGAATTCCAGGTCTTTTACAATAAAGTCATAAACTTCTGCTATCGGGCGACGACCGTATTTGAGGACTTCCGCTTCACTGTTTAATTGTTTGTCTACAATAGGAACATCACCAAACAGTTGTGACAGGTTGTAGTAGGATAAAGCACGTAAAAAACGGGCTTCTGCTTTGTATTGGCTTTTCTTCTCATCACTCATCGGTACGGCATCGATGTAGTCGAGCACTACGTTACTGCGGTAGATACAAGTGAACATCCCGTACCAGGCCCGTTGTACCTCTGCATTGCTCGATGTCAGATTGTATACATCAAAATCATTGTATATACCCGAATTGGCTGTTTTGGATGCTAATGTGGTATTGTCGGATCTGATTTCAGTCCAATAATACATATTATTGTAATAATTTGTTTTTAATCCGTCATAGGCGGCGTTTAACGCCTGATACATATCATCTTCAGTTTTATAGAAGTCTTTCTTATTGAGTTTATCAGGGTCGGAACGTTCTAAGAAGTCACAGGCGGTAAATCCCGTAATCAAACAACTAAAGAGGATTATATTCTTTATTAATTTTATCTTTTTCATGATGCGGTCCTGTTTTTTAGAATGATAGTTTACAACCAAAATTATAGGCTCGTGCCAGTGGATAAGTTCCCCAGTCGAAACCCGGCATCAGATTGCCCGACTTGTAATTTACATCCGGGTTATAGCCAATGTAATCGGTTATCGTAAATGCATTGTCAACGGAGGCAAAAAGTGAGATACCTCTTAATTTTATTTTTTCTACCCATTTTTGAGGTAGGTTATAGTTTAAAGTGATGTTAGTACAACGAAAGTATGATGCATCGTTCACCATATAGGATGACACTCCATAGGTGTTTTTGTTAGTGGTGGCAATATTGGCACGATACATAGCCGGATTGGGATTAGTGACGGCATTGTAACGGTCGGCTGCCAATGCAAATTGATTACAGGTACCTTCCATATTCAGCAAGTAGTAATTCTGGAAACTGATAACCTGTGCTCCCTGTACTCCCGAAAAGGAAGCACTTAAGCTTAATCCTTTGTAGCTGATATTGGTGCTGAATCCATAGGTGAAATCCGGATAATTATCTCCTAATATCTCCCGGTCATCGTCTGTGATTTTACCGTCATTATTGACATCTTTCCATTTGGCATCACCCGGTTGTACATTTTCGTAGTTCCATACGGCCGGGCCGGTGAGCTGATAACCTTCTTCACCTATGTGTTGTTTATCTACCAGTATCCGTTGGTACTCTTCTTCTGAAATTACTCCGAGACTGTTCAGCCCGTAAAAAGAACCGATGGGTTTTCCAACCATTGTTATGTGGCTGATAGCACTTCTTTCCCCAATGCTGACAATGGATTGAGAGTCAGGTAACGAAAGTACTTTATTCCGGTTCAGGGAAAGATTGGCTCCTATATTCCAGTTTACAACCCCGGTGAGGATGCGTCCGTCAACTTGAATATCGAAGCCGGTGTTGCGTATTTTGGCATTAGACAGGTTTGATTTATATTGAGTTGCTCCGGCAATGGCCGATACCGGTTTATTGAACAATAAGTCATTCGAGATACTGTTGTAATAGTTGGCGGACAGGGTGATACGGTTTCTAAGGAAACTCAAGTCCATTCCGACATTATACTGATCTGTTTTTTCCCACCCCAGTAAGTTGTCGACGAAAGCGCTTGGATAACGTGTGGGAACTATTTGGCCGCCTAATACGTAACCGCCTAAATCACTCATATACCCTACATGCTCATAATTTCCGATGTTATTGTTTCCGCTGATACCCCAGCTTACTCTTAATTTTGCTCCGAAATTTTCTCCGATGTGATTCGTCCAGAAATCCTCATTGGATATATTCCAACCTAAAGCAACGGACGGAAACATTCCCCATCGATTGTCTTTTCCAAAGCGGGATGAACCGTCACCACGCAGAGAGCCGGTAAATGTATAACGATCTTTCCATGAGTATACTACACGCCCGAATACAGACATCATGGCCCAATCGAATTTATCAGTATCTCCCCAACTGTCTCCGGGAGCAGTTCCATGGGCACTTAATTCCCGAATCGTATCATCTACAAAGTTACGGGCACCGATGGAAGAGTTATCATATACTTTTTCCTGCATAGAGTAACCTCCTAAAATGTTTATCCCATGATCTCCGAAGGTACGGTTGTAATTAAGGGTTGCTTCCAATATCCAGTCAAGATTGGTTTGTGTACTGTAAGAAGCCCTTGAAAGCCGCTGATCACCCACATATCCGCTACCGGCCGTTGTGCCGTCGGTGTTCATAATAGTACCTCCTACTGTTGAGGGGCGATAATAACTTTCTGTCTGGGATATATATTGCATTCCGGAATAGATCTTTGCTTTTAGGCCTTTTACGATTTCCAAATCCAGATATCCCGAGACGGATGACATATATCTTTTTTGGAAATCTTCAATCTCATGTGCCAATGCAACGGGGTTTTCAGCCGGTGCTATGGAATATTTTCTCGCATATTGCATCTGCTGATCGACGGCGTATGAACCATCTGTGTTATATACCGGGAATTGCGGGAACATCACGAGAGCACTCATAATGATACCATCATTGTAATGGCGTCCTTCTGCCTGTACGATTCGGTTTTTGGTATAGGAGGCTGCCGTGTTGACTCCTATACTCAAACGGTCGGTCAGCTTACCGTCAATGTTGAAGCGCGTCGTAAAGCGGTGATGATAAGATGGTGCGATAATACCGTCTTGTTCCAGATATCCGGCACTGGCCATATACTTTACCCGGTCATTACCACCGGTAATGTTCAGATTGTGCTTCATAATGGGAGCTGTGGAGAATATGGCGTCCTGCCAGTCTGTATTATAAGCCGGTTCAATGGGTTGTCCTGTTTCGAAATTGAAAAAGATATCCGGTATCTGGAAAATCTTTCCACTGGTTGCTCCGGCAACAGACATACGGTACTCGTTATTATGTAATGGACTATATTCCTTTCCGTTTTTGATACACCAGTCACGGTAAGCATTGTTAGCACTTTCTATTGAAAAATCGCGCATACCATAAGCGTCCAGCATTTTTATTTTGTGATCTACCTGTTGAAAACCGTATTGAAAATCATATTCTACTTTTGCCCGTCCGCTGTTTGTGCCTCTTTTGGTTGTTATTAAAACAACGCCTCCGGCTGCACGTGAACCATAGATAGCGGCTGATGCTGCATCTTTAAGGACTTCGATGGAAGCCACATCGTTCGGGTTGATATATACATCTTTTGATGTGGGGAATCCGTCAACTACATAAAGTGGTTCTGAGCCGGCATTGATAGAACCTACTCCACGAACCCGCAATGATAAACCTTCACCCGGGCTTCCGGATGTCTGTTTGATTTCAACACCGGCAGCATGCCCTACCAATGCTTGCTCGAGTGTTGGCGTAGTGACACTTAATTCATCCATTTTAATACTGGAGATAGCTCCTGTCACATCTGTTTTGCGGACTGCACCGTATCCGATTACTACTACTTCTGAGAGAACCTTGGTATCTTCCGACATGACTACCCGTATGGGTTCTTTCCCTTTTACAATTAACTCTTTCGAAGTGTATCCCAGATATGACAATACGAGAATATCCCCTTTCTCCGCTGTAATGGTGAATTCTCCATCCATGTTGGAGCTTGTTCCTTTGGTGGAACCTTTGATCAGTACATTGACGCCTATCAAAGGGAGATTATTTTCGTCATAAACAGTTCCGGACAATGAGAAGTTCGCTTTCTCTTTTTTTTCTTTTTGGGGAGGTTCTTTCAGAAAAATGTAGATACTTCCGTTCCGTATTTCAAAATTTACATTTGTTTTTTGAGTTAACTCGGAAAGTACTTCTTTCACATCTTTTGCGGATGCCTGCACCGAAACCTTCACTGACAAATCCGTAAAACTGCCGCTGTATGCCAGGCGGAGTTTAGATTGTTTGGCAACATCATTTAGTACGGTTTTTAAGGGTACGTCTTTGTACCGGACCGAAACCTTTTGAGCATAAAGCATTCCTGTGTTGAAGAGGAATAGTATTGCTACTGTGACTTTTAGAACGAATGAATGTGATTCTTTTTTAAGAATATTAAAAAATCGAATCTTTATCATTCGTTTTCTGATAAAAACTGGCAAAATTTTCATACTTTTGTTTTGAATTTTAATATGAATAAAATTGGTAGTCGATGGAAGGGCCCTATTCCTTTATTGACTACCTTTTTTTATTTTCTCTTGTATATTAATATCTTGTCGTTGATCTTTTCATATTTAATCGGAGAAATGCGCGTTAAATCTTCCAGAATTGAATCCAGAGGCATGTTATTAAATGATATTGTGTATATGGAATTCTCTAAAGACTGATCCATCAATACAATTTCTTTGTTGAATTTGCGGGATAATTCTTTGGATATATCATCAAGACGAGTGTCTGTGAAGTATAGGCTGTTTGTCTTCCAGCCTGAATAGTCCGACACATTTTCAAGAGAACGCTTATGCATTGTTCCGTTTTTCTTTTCGTAGATAATTTGTTCTCCCGGAAACAATTCCAGGCTTTCCCCCCGGATATCGCTTACCCGGACATGACCCTGATTTAGCGTGGTAGTAATATCCGACTCATCGGTATATGCTTTTACATTGAATTTTGTTCCCAGTACTTTTATGTCAATTCCTGAGGTGTGTACTGTAAATGGACGGATTTTATTTTTGGCTACTTCAAAGTAAGCTTCTCCTTCCAATTCCACTTCCCGGCTAAATAATTTGAAACCGGGAGTATATTTTAACCGGGAGTCGGCATTCAGTATAATTTTGGTTCCATCCTGAAAGATAATTGTTTGCATATCTCCTTTGGGGACGTATATTTCGGCAAACCGGGGAGATTGTGTTTGATTGTAATATACGTATCCTCCGGTGGCTAATAATAAAATAGCAGGGATCCATATTGCGATGTGGCGTAACCACCATCCGATGGTGGCTTGAAGATGTTTTTTGTTTTTTTCTACCGGGGCTGGCATACAAAGTGGCTGTATCTTTATGGACTCCGTGCTTTGTAGTTCCTCACCCATCAGAATACGGGCAACATCTTCATCAATGATTTCGGATAAATAGAGTTGTCCTTCTTCAGTGCCGAACCAGCGACGTATTTCAGCCCGTCGCTCCGGTGGCAAAGCATCACATAAATAAAGCCGGATCTCTTCGTCTGTGATTAGGTAGTGGTTTTCTGTTATCATTTTATTAGTTTTAGGTTGTAATGAGAAAAATACTCCTTACTTTCGCCTTGTATATAGAGTAAAATCGTAGTGGAGAAAAGTATTACTCGGCTTTCGATATTTAACATTTATAAACAAACCGAGGTGTAGTTCTGCTTTAGGAAAAGGAGGCACTAAGCAATACCATGCAAATGCAGATGAAATCTTTTTCGTTGAGGCTTTCACGCAATGACAATATAGCTTTATAATAGGATACTTTTACGGTGTTTACGGTAATATTGAGTTGCTCGGCTATTTCGGCATTGGATAACCCTTCGAAGATTTTCATTTGGCAAATACGGCGTTTTTGGGGTGGTAACAAGGTTAAAGCTTTTTGTATCGCCTCGTTACGCTGCTTTCTGTACAGGGTTTGTGTAATATTCTCTTCTTCAAAAAGCGGCATTCCCAATATTATTTCTTCTTTTTTTTCGAGAGTCAACTGATGAAATTTGTAGGTATTTAACAGGTGGTTTTTAAGAATGCCGTACAGGTAAGGTTCCACTCCCTGTTCTGCATCGATCTGAGTACGGGTTTCCCACAATCTCATAAATGAGTATTGTACTGCATCTTCTGCCATTTCTTTTGATTTTAGATAACGTAATGCCAACAGGAAAAATTGCCGGTGACACTTTACGTATATTTTGGAGAAAGCCGAATGACTACCGTTGATAAGTAATAAAACTATTTCTTTGTCTATCTTTTCCATGTCTAAACTTATTAAGGTATTCTGGTTGAATATGGCTACGAAGTTAAATAAAAAATCTAATATTCGTCATGCTGATATTGATTTTACCTGTGTGTAGTGTATCAAAGGAATAAACTTTTTATCAGCATATTGCATTTGGATTGCATTATCTGTTAAAAGACCTCAAAGAAACTACCTTACATCACTTTTTATTTGTTTCTTTGCACCAAATTCGGGTGAAGTGCGTTCTTGTGACTCAATGCCGCACTTAATTTATGGCAATAATCAATGAATAAACTCTCTATAAATGCTTGTCCGCTATGCGGTGGCACGCACTTGAAGCGTGTCATGACTTGTACGGATTACTATGCATCGGGTGAACAGTTTGATGTGCTTTCCTGTGAGGACTGCGGATTTACTTTCACACAGGGTGTTCCTGTAGAAGCAGAAATAGGACGCTATTATGAAACTCCCGATTATATTTCCCATTCTGATACAAAAAAAGGGGCAATGAACGCTATTTACCATCAGGTACGTAAGTACATGTTGGGTAAGAAGGCACGTCTTGTAGCCAAAGAGTCTCATCGCAAATCAGGACGTTTGCTTGATATCGGTACAGGAACCGGTTATTTTGCTTCAACGATGGAGCAACGTGGCTGGAAAGTGGAAGCTATCGAAAAGAATGCTCAGGCACGTATGTTTGCCCAAGAGCATTTCGGACTGGATGTGAAGGCGGAAGAAGAATTGCAGGAATTCGAAGCGGGTTCATTTGACGTGATTACTTTGTGGCATGTGATGGAACATCTGGAGCATCTTGATGAAACCTGGGAACGTCTTCGGGAGCTTTTATCAGACAGAGGTGTTCTTATTGTGGCTGTACCTAACTGCTCTTCGTATGATGCCGTTAAGTATGGCAAATATTGGGCGGCGTATGATGTACCCCGTCATTTATGGCATTTCACTCCGGTTACAATACAGCAATTTGCTTCCAAACATGGTTTTATTATGGCAGCACGCCATCCGATGCCGTTTGATGCATTTTATGTATCAATGTTGAGTGAAAAGCACCGGGGTAGTTCTTTCCCTTTTATGAAGGGTATGTGGGTAGGAACAATGGCATGGCTTGGTACCTTAACGAAGAAAGAGAGAAGTAGTTCTATGATTTACGTATTTAGAAAAAAACGCTGATGAAGAATAAAAACAAAAATAATTCGGTGTCTTATTTCGACATGCAATTCATAACGTCCAGTATCAGTACTACGTTGGTATTGTTGTTGTTGGGACTCGTTGTGTTTTTTGTTCTGGGGGCGCATAATCTTTCTATCTATGTCCGTGAAAATATTAATTTTTCAGTTCTCATCAGTGATGATATGAAAGAGGCTGATATTCTAAAGTTGCAGAAGAAGCTGGATAAAGAGCCTTTTGTGAAGCAAACAGAATACATATCAAAGAAACAAGCTCTGAAAGAGCAGAGTGAAGCCATGGGAACTGATCCGGAAGAGTTCCTGGGATATAATCCCTTTACTGCTTCGATTGAGATCAAACTGCATTCTGACTATGCTAATTCGGACAGTATTGCCAAGATAGAGAAAATGATAAAGAAGAACACCAATATACAAGATGTGCTCTATCAGCGCGAATTAATTGATTTGGTGAACGATAATATACGGAATATCAGTCTTGTACTGCTTGCTCTGGCAGTGGTACTGGCTCTCATTTCTTTCGCTTTGATCAACAATACCATACGTTTGGCCATCTATTCCAAGCGTTTCCTCATTCATACCATGAAGTTAGTGGGAGCCAGTTGGGGCTTTATCCGCCGTCCGTTTTTACGACGGAATATATGGAGTGGTGTGTTGGCAGGTATCATGGCCGATGCTATCCTGATGGGGACTGCCTATTGGTTGGTGTCTTATGAACCTGAACTGATTCGTGTGATAACTCCTGAAGTGATGTTATTGGTTTCCGGTTCGGTATTGATATTTGGTGTCGTAATTACGTTTCTGTGTGCTTATTTGTCCATCAATAAATACTTGAGGATGAAAGCCAGTACGCTGTATTACATATAACACAGCGTGTAATTTCAATCGTAAATTGTAAATCGTAAATAGTAAATAACATTATGGCTGACAAACAAAAATTTGCCTTTGACAAGACCAATTTCATTTTACTTGCTATCGGAATGGCGGTAGTTATTATTGGTTTTATCCTTATGACGGGGCCTTCTTCTACAGAGACCGTTTTTGAACCGGATATTTTCAGTGTACGAAGAATAAAAGTAGCACCGGTAGTTTGCTTCCTGGGCTTTATTTTTATGATATACGCAGTGTTGCGCAAACCTAAAATTAAAATAGAAGAATAAGTATGGGAGATTTAACGACGATACAAACTATTATTATTGCTATTGTAGAAGGATTGACTGAGTTTTTGCCTGTTTCCTCCACCGGACATATGATTATAACACAGGCTTTGTTGGGAGTGGAAAGTACCGAATTTGTAAAAGCGTTTACGGTGATTATTCAGTTTGGTGCTATTCTTTCGGTAGTTTGCCTTTACTGGAAGCGTTTTTTCCGTTTAAATCATACCCCATTGCCTGAGGGTGCTTCGCCCCTTAAACGCTTTTTGCATAAGTTTGATTTTTACTGGAAGCTTTTGGTGGCATTTATCCCTGCGGCAGTTCTTGGCCTATTGTTTAGTGACGAAATAGATGCTTTGTTGGAAAGTGTGGTAGTGGTGGCTGTAATGCTTGTGATAGGTGGTATATTTATGCTGTTTTGTGACAGAATATTTTCTAAAAGTGACAAGGACTTTAAGATGACGGAAAAGAAAGCATTTAATATCGGATTGTTCCAGTGTATTGCTATGATACCGGGTGTTTCGCGTTCAATGGCTACTATCGTGGGTGGAATGGCCCAGAAGATGACACGAAAGGATGCTGCCGAATTTTCTTTCTTTCTGGCTGTTCCTACTATGTTTGCAGCTACCGGATACAAGGTGCTGAAACTCTTTTTGGATGGCGGAACAGAAGTATTAATGAACAATATGTCTGCCTTGATCATTGGTAATGTGGTTGCTTTTGTAGTGGCGTTGCTGGCCATTAAGTTCTTTATTAGTTTTGTTACAAAGTATGGATTCAAAGCTTTCGGTTGGTATCGTATTATCGTAGGAGGAACAATTTTAGTGCTGTTGATGTGTGGATATAATTTAGAGATTGCTTAATGAATTTTAAAGAAGGAGAAGTACTTTTTTTCAATAAACCTCTGGGATGGACATCGTTTAAGGTGGTAGGCCACATACGTTATCACATCTGCCGGAGGATGAAAGTAAAGAAATTGAAAGTAGGACATGCAGGTACGTTAGATCCTCTGGCTACGGGAGTCATGATTGTATGTACAGGTAAGGCGACTAAGAGAATAGAAGAGTTTCAGTATCATACTAAAGAGTATATTGCTACCATACAATTGGGAGCTACTACTCCGTCTTATGACCTGGAACATGAGATAGATGCAACTTATCCCACGGAGCATATAACCCGTGAGAAGATCGAAGAAACATTGAAGCAGTTTTTAGGAGAGATTCAGCAGATTCCTCCGGCTTTCTCGGCTTGTAAAGTAGATGGTGCTCGTGCTTACGATCTGGCACGTAAAGGGCAAGAGGTCGAATTGAAGCCTAAATTGCTGGCCATTGACGAGATAGAGTTACTGGCATGTGATTTGGAGAAGATGGAGATAAAAATCCGGGTGGTTTGTAGTAAGGGAACTTATATTCGTGCATTGGCCCGTGATATTGGTGAAGCGCTTCACAGCGGTGCCCATCTGACAGGATTGGTTCGTACCCGCGTAGGTGAGGTTAAATTGGAGGATTGTCTTGATCCCGAACACTTTGCAGACTGGATAGACCAGCAAGAGATTGAAATAACAGAAGATAATTAACGTAATAAGGAGAATAGATATGAAACTGTCACAATTTAAATTTAAGTTACCAGAGGATAAAATAGCTCTGCATCCGATGAAGTACAGAGATGAATCGCGTTTAATGGTACTCCACCGTAAAACGGGTGAGATTGAACATAAGATGTTTAAAGACGTCTTGAATTATTTTGATGATAAGGATGTGTTTATTTTCAATGACACGAAGGTATTCCCGGCTCGTTTGTATGGTAATAAGGAGAAAACCGGTGCACGTATTGAGGTGTTCTTATTGCGTGAGCTGAATGAAGAACTTCGTCTGTGGGATGTATTGGTAGATCCGGCCCGTAAAATCCGTATCGGCAATAAACTTTATTTTGGTGACGATGATTCAATGGTGGCCGAAGTAATCGATAATACCACTTCACGTGGGCGTACATTGCGTTTCCTCTATGATGGTCCCCATGACGAATTTAAGAAAGCACTCTATGCGTTGGGTGAAACTCCACTGCCCCACTCTATCATTAATCGTCCGGTAGAAGAAGAAGATGCGGTACGTTTCCAGTCTATCTTTGCAAAGAACGAAGGAGCTGTAACGGCGCCTACTGCCAGTTTGCACTTTAGCCGTGAATTGATGAAACGAATGGAAATTAAAGGCATTGATTTTGCTTATATCACATTGCATGCCGGTTTGGGTAATTTCCGTGATATTGACGTAGAAGACCTTACCAAGCATAAAATGGACTCGGAGCAGATGTTTGTTACCGGCGAAGCTGTAAAAACGGTGAATCGTGCCAAAGACCTGGGTAGAAATGTATGTGCCGTAGGTACTACTGTAATGCGTGCTATCGAGAGTACTGTAAGTACAGATGGGCATCTGAAAGAATACGAAGGTTGGACAAATAAGTTTATTTTCCCACCGTATGAATTTACAGTAGCCAATGCGATGATTTCTAATTTCCATATGCCATTGTCTACCCTGTTGATGATTGTTGCCGCTTTTGGTGGATATGACCAGGTAATGGATGCTTATCATGTGGCAATGAAGGAAGGCTACCGTTTTGGTACCTATGGGGATGCAATGTTGATTATAGACTAGGAAAATAACGATTAGTGATTAGTGATAAGTGATTAGTGATAAGTGATTAGTGCCATGCGGCGTATGCTTATCACTAATCACTCATCGCTAATCGTTAATCACTCATCGCTAATCACTCATTATCATGGTTTATTTAGGGCTTGGAACTAATTTAGGAAATAAAGAGCAGAATCTCCGGATGTCTGTACAAAAAATAGAAGAGCGGATAGGGAAGATTGTTTCCCTTTCCGCTTTTTATGTGACTGCTCCCTGGGGATTTGCTTCTGATAATAGTTTTTTGAATGCTGTAGTTTGTGTAGAGACCCCTCTCCGGCCTTTGGAGGTATTGAAGGAAACTCAGGCGATAGAACGGGAGTTGGGGCGTACAAGTAAGTCTATGGGTGGAGTATATTCAGATCGGCTTATAGATATCGATTTGCTGCTTTATGGCGATACAATTATGGATGAAGAAGGATTAATTCTCCCCCACCCTCTAATGGTCGAACGCCGGTTTGTAATGGAACCTCTGGCGGAGATTGCTCCCGATGTGATGCATCCTGTGCTTCACAAAACAATGAAAGAACTTTTTACTTCTTCTTTTTCTCCGCAATAAACTGAGGCAGATAGGCGATGCATCCTATTAATGCTGCATACAGATAATGCAGCTCTGTAAATGGCTTGTGCATCAGTATGCAAATGACATAATAGATTCCTATCGTTACTCCGATGTATGCCAACAAAATAAGTACTCTTTTTATTCTCTTCTTCATACGAAAATGATGTTAATATGGACCAAAGTTAGTAATTAATCAGAAATAATCTCTACCTTTGCATCCGAAATGAAATGTGGAAAGATTTGAGTAGCTTGCAACCACAGAAAAAAATGCTAAAACAACATTCCTTTCTGTGTGCCGGATGGCACTCCCCTACTCATCCTGTCTTTTCTCATTTGATTTTTAATTTTCAATTTTCAACTTTTAATTTTTAATTAAAATGGGATATTTATTCACGTCCGAATCGGTGTCTGAAGGACACCCCGACAAAGTGGCCGATCAAATATCGGACGCTGTACTTGACAAACTGTTGGCATTTGACCCCAGTTCGAAAGTAGCTTGCGAAACCTTAGTGACTACCGGACAGGTAGTGCTGGCAGGAGAAGTGAAAACCAGTGCATACATTGACCTACAACTTGTAGCACGTGAAGTAATTAAGAAAATCGGTTACACCAAAGGTGAGTACATGTTTGAAAGTAATTCCTGTGGTGTATTCTCTGCTATCCATGAGCAAAGTGCCGACATCAACCGTGGTGTAGAACGCGAAGACCCGATGAATCAGGGTGCAGGTGACCAGGGAATGATGTTTGGTTATGCTACTAACGAAACGGAAAATTATATGCCGCTTTCTCTTGATCTGGCACATCGTATCCTGCTCGTTTTGGCTGATATTCGTCGCGAAGGGAAAGAAATGACCTATCTCCGCCCCGATGCCAAGAGCCAGGTGACTATTGAATATGATGACAACGGCAAACCCGTACGCATTGATACAATTGTGGTATCTACCCAGCACGACGACTTTATCCAGCCGGTAGATGACTCTGCAGAGGCTCAGTTGAAGGCTGACGAAGAGATGCTTGCTATCATCCGTAAAGATGTTATCGAGATATTGATGCCCCGTGTGATTGCTTCTATTCATCACGCAGACGTATTGGCTTTGTTTAATGACAATATCATTTATCATGTGAATCCAACCGGTAAGTTTGTTATCGGCGGTCCTCATGGCGATACAGGTCTTACAGGGCGTAAGATCATTGTAGATACCTATGGTGGTAAAGGTGCACACGGTGGTGGTGCTTTCTCTGGCAAGGATCCCAGCAAGGTAGACCGTAGCGCTGCTTATGCTGCCCGTCATATTGCTAAGAATCTGGTTGCTGCCGGTGTGGCGGATGAAATGCTTGTACAAGTGTCTTATGCTATTGGTGTGGCTCGTCCTATCAACATTTATGTAGATACTTACGGACGCAGTAATGTGAAGATGAGTGACGGTGAAATAGCTAAAAAGATTGACGAATTATTTGATCTTCGTCCGAAAGCTATTGAAGAACGTTTGAAGTTACGTAATCCTATCTACAGCGAAACTGCTGCTTATGGACATATGGGACGTGAACCCCGTGTAGTAACCAAGACTTTCTCTTCTCGCTATCAGCCCACTAAGACTATTGAAGTAGAGCTCTTCACTTGGGAGAAACTGGACTATGTAGACAAAGTGAAAGCTGCTTTTGGCTTGTAAATCAGCGTAGCTTTACAGCTATTTATTTATAGAGAGCCACTCTTCTATGCCATAGGCTATAGAAGGTGGCTCTCTTCTTTTTTAAGAGATAATTTGAAAGTATTCAAGTATAAACACAAGCTCTCATTTGGATATAACTACATAATATCATTGATTTTATTATTGGTATTTACTTGATAAACAGTGATATAATATACCCTTCTTTAACATAAAATTCCACTTGTATTCCATACTCTGTCCCATCGATTAGTCGTAATTTTAAATTTGATTCATCCAGATACATTTTTTTGAATTCGGACCATTTTTTACTGATCTACCTTACACATTCCTTGTATTTTTTGAACTGCCACAAAAAATCTTCCTGATAAATATTACCTATATATTTTGAAAGATAGTACCCACCCCGGCTGTGTAAAAAGCCATATACTTGCATCGGAAGAGTATGAAGAAATTATTTTAGGTAATAGAAGAACAGGAGATCATAGCTTTCTTGAGTAATAAATAATTTAATATTTACTTAATCACATGAGACTTGATTTTATATTTTTACTAATTGTTTTGCAGAGTGTAAGGCTTAGTGGTGCATACCCCGGGTTTTTAATTTCTGCTCAATTGAGTGAGGAAGAATGCTTTATTGATCAACATCAGGTGGTTTCCACTCTTGTTGAATCATTATGGTCCACTTTATGGTTTCATCCGCTTGATACGTTGGTGATAGGAATACTTATCTCCCTGATGGCATATAATAGGATAATACATAACAAACAATTACTTTCTCACGAAAAGTTAGGAATTTCATTGAGTATAATTGATAAAGCACAAACTCCCATGACACTTATACAGAATCTGCTGGAGGATCTTACCTCTGATACTATTCCCGAATCTGTCTCAAAAAAAGCAAAACGGGCACTTGGGCACATTAATTATGTCATAGATTGTCATAAAAATGTGATTGCATTGAGTGCTATGAAGGAAATAATGCATCCTGGATTTAGTACTACTGAGTTTGAACTTTATACGTACCTGGCTCTGATTACTGATCAGTGCCGTGTGTATGCTAATATACACCGGGTACAATTAAATGTCAGTAAGAGTTTCAATTATCTCAGTTGTCATGTGAATGAAATTGCTATGACTGCTGCTCTTCGGTGCCTTTTGAATAAGGTGATTGATAATACGCCCTGTGATAGTTGTATAGATATTAGGGTATCTCATCTTAATGACCAATGGAGTCTGCAAATAACCAACTGTCCAAAGTGTGAAAATAAATATGAAAGACTGTTTACACTAATTTTCGGACCGGGATTAGTACATCGTTACGGAAGTCTTCGATTGGTAAAAAAGGTGATCCATTTACATGGTGGAAAACTGATAGTAAATAGTCGTGGACGAGTAGTTACTTTTCAAATTGTTGTTCCTTTAAATTGTAATATAACAAAACAGCCGGTGCCGGAGGATTGTGTGCAGAATGGTGATAAGGCTGTTTGTGCCAATGGTAAAGGCGAGGTTATTGATGTAAAGTTACCGTTGGAGTCGGATAAAGCTCCGTTTGTTCTATTGGTGATGGCAGATAAAGAGCTAAGTGATTATCTGAATGAAACGTTTTCAGCATCTTTTCGAATGACAACCCTTGAAAAGCCGGAACAGGTTTTCTCTTTTTCAGGTTTATCCATTCCGGATGCTATTATTATTGACGAAACTGTTAATGGTACGTATGGAGACGAACTTTGCTCTCAGATAAAATCAGATACCAATATGGCCAATGTCCCTGTTGTTCTTCTGATAAACTCCGATGATAATGAGAGTTACCTCACCCATATTCATTGTGGCGCTGATAAGTTGGAAAGGCGTATGGTCAATATTTGTAAGCTCAAAGCAGATATCCGGATGCTGATAGCCAGACATACTTTACAGCGCGAACGTCTCAAAGAGCTTTTGGCAAAGAATTCTTCTGCTGTTCTTCCTGAAATGGTTACAAAGGATGATGAAAACATTTTGTTTATGAATAAAGTGCAAAAATTCCTGGAGGAGAATCTTTTTGAAAGAAAGTATACAATAAAGATGTTGAGTGCAGACATGGGAATGAGCCGTACTAAATTCTATAGTAAAATGACAGAAATTATAGGGAAAGCGCCCGAATACTATATCCTTGCTTTTAAAATGGATAAAGCCAGAACCTTGCTTGCCACACAGCGATACAGTGTCACCGAGGTAGCAACCATGGTAGGTTATTGTGATGCAAAATATTTTGGAAAGAAGTTCAAAGAGTTCTATCGGGTTTCACCATCGAAATACATTGAGAATGTAATAGGGTAAAGTTGTTTTTAAATGCTATACTTCTATGTATCTTTGCCATGTAAAACAACTGTTCTTTATAACTATAAGATGTACTCTTCTCATGTACTTCCTCCTTGTGAGATAGATTCAAAACATCCGGATGTTTTGAATGAAAACATGGGGATGTTCTGATTTATAACATCCGGGTGTTGTATGTAAGAACATCCGGATGTTTTGAAACTTAAACTCTTGTATTTATGTTTGTAGGTACGCTCTTTTTTCTTCTTTTCAGGTATATAGATTTATACCCTTAAAGAATATATTCTTAGGTATTCATTTTAAATAACCAAAGGTTTTCTATATTTGCAACTATGACACATCTTATAAGACGCGCTATTCTGTTTGCCCTGATAGGGCTATCTTTGTCCTCTTGCTACTTTTCCGGTGGCAATAATCGACTTACTGTCTTGCAACGGGTTGATTCTCTGATGGTAAATCATCCCGATAGTGCTTTATCACTGCTTGAAAGCATTGACAATACAGATACACTTTTACGGGCAGACAGGGCATATTATGCATTATTGCTAACGCAGGCCAAAGACAAGAATTACATAAAACATACTACTGACTCAGTGATGCATAAAGTAGTGGACTATTATGATTCGGGAAATAATGATGTTTTGCGGATGAAAGCTCATTATTATCTGGCCCGGGTTTATCAGGATATGGATAGTGTATCTGCTTCCGTGGGTGAATTCTTGATTGCTTTACAATTGGCTGAGGGTGTGAAGGATTCTGATTTTATCTGTTTGTCTGCTGCTAATTTAGGGCATTTTTTAAAGGAGCATGATTTGCCTGATGAAGCTGATTCTTATTATCAGAGAGCAGAAGAAGTGGCATTATCAAAGAGAGACTCTTTGTATTGGGCATTTATATTGATTAATCGGGCGTCTATTGCTATTCAGAGAGGTAAGGAATATTATGGGGAAGCTGAGCATAAGTTATTGAAGGCTTTTGAATATGCGGAAAGTAATAACAATATGTCCGTAAAACGAGCAGCTACTAATTCATTACTATTTTTGTATAGTAATATGGGACGATATGATGATGCTATACAACTCGGGAGAGAATATATTTATACTCAACTGGACTCGATTAAAAATATAGATGGTTATTTGATATTGGGTGATGCATTTTATCATTTGAATCAGAATGATTCTGCAAATTTCTATTTAAAGAAGAGCTTACTTTCTCCTAATTATCATACAAAGTATTGGGCATATAGGCTTCTTAGTGATATCGCAGCAGAGAAAGGACTTTTGGTTCAATCATTGCAATGGAAAGACTCTTGCCTCGTTTATGATAATTTGGCTTCTACTTTGTCTTATCCGGTAAAAACAATTAAGAGTCTGGAAAGAATGATAAACCAACGTTATCTTATTCAGTATAAATCTCTTGCAAAGTGGCAATGGCTTGCTATTTCTTCCATTGTTATTATATTAATATTGTCGTTGATTTATTTTGTATGTAAACGGAAAAAATATCGTAAGAGACTTATGCAATTGAATGAAGAGCGATCTTCGATGAAAGAACTTTTTAATAACAAATTGGCTGAGATACAACGTTTGCACGAACTTATTGGGCAGTGCGAAGGAGATAAAGCGAAGATCTATGTGTTGGATAAGCAGTTAAAAACGGTATATGCTGAGAGAGACAATTTGCTTGATAAACTAATTCATTCTCTTCCCGTCTTTAAAAGCTTGATTTTAATGATAGAGAGAAATAAGGATGAGAAAGGATCAAAAGAAATAATAGACATTAAGCTTTGGGGAAAGATAATATCAGAGTTGGATGATATTACTAATAATTTTACCATAAGGTTGTCCAATCAATTTCCTATGTTGAAGGAAGATGATATTCACTTCTGTTGTTTGCTGAAAATGGGATTTAAATATTCGGATATTGCTTGTCTTTGTGGACGTACCATTAATATGATGTATAAGCGGCGTGACCTGGTGATTGAAAGGATCGAGCTAAATATTTCTTCATCTTTAGAGACTTTTATTAAGGCATATTGATTGAAATTGGAGGAGTATTCATGTAAATTACACTTTTCTATTTTTATTTTATTTATTAATTTATTGTAAATCAGTTGTTTGTAGGTTTGCGCTTTAACAAATAACTACACATGTATTATGCCCTGATTTGTGAATAAATCGTGTAATTTTGACAGTAAATATAAAACAAAAATATTATGGCAAAATTATTCTTTTTTTTATTCATTATTTCTACTGCATTGTATAGTCAGCCGGTTGCGGCTGAAGAAGTTCTAAAAGATGATGTAACGAATGGACTGGTATGGTATTCGATTCCTTTAAGAGGGCATTCTTCAAATTCAAGTGATGATACAATACTGCGTAGTCCAGCCCTTACTCCTGTAAAGGCTTTCATGTGTGAGAAAACGATGCGTCTTGATTTTTCGTCTTCCATTAAAGATGTTATTATTACAGTAGTTAATGCTTCTACGGGCGAAGTGGTTTATTCTGAAAATTTTGCTACGCCGGAGGTGGTATTTATAAACTTAGATGCAGAAGAGGCTGGTGATTATCGATTGGATGTTACGGGGGATGCTACTGCTTTATGGGCTGAATTCTCGTTATAATGATGTATAACTTTAAAATTTAAGATTATGAGAAAAGGAATTTGTTTTTTATATGCAGTATTTGCCTGTACATCAGTATTTGCACAATTAACTGTCAACTCTAATGGTAATATTATTGTAAAAAGCGATGCAACTCCTTTATCTTCATTTGCTGTAAATGGGGTTGGAGAGCCAGATGTGGATTTGTTTGTTTTCTCAAAAAATACAGGTATCTGTGTGGAGCGTACAGTAGTTCCTTCTGCGTCATGGGGATTAGGAGTTAAAGGATATTCAGTACCATTTTCATCTAAGTATACCGTAGGATTACAAGGTATAGCTTTGACTGGTTCTCCGTTAAATAGCGGCCGTTCATATGGAGTGATGGGACGTGCCGGAAATTCAACTGGAGGGTATAATTGGGGTGTTTGTGGACTTTTAGCAGGTACATTAAATGGTGCTGGAATATATGGTTCTTCTGTTGAAACAGATTATGGTGATTACGTTCCTGGACGCTACGCTGGCTATTTTAGGGGTGATGTTCGTGTTACTGGTAGTATTTATGGACAAATATTAACTGCTTCAGCTACTTCTTTACAACAAAATGTGATGGCATTGTCAGAAGTATCTACTCCAAATGAAAAAGTAATTGATAAATTGAGTTTATTAAATGCTGTTCAATACAATTTGAACCAACCGAATACGCGTGTAGCTCCTTTAGCTATAGGAGATGCTGATACATTAACTGTTCTTCCTGGACCTACGACAGAGGAATTACAAGCTTATTCTAAAGCACATTATGGCTTTGTGGCACGTGATTTACAGTTGGTATATCCTGACTTAGTGTATGAGAATGCACAGGGTGAATTAAGCATTAATTATATTGAGATGGTACCACTGTTGGTACAATCTATTCAGGAGCTAACGGCAGAAATTCAGAAACTGAAGTCTGGAAATCAAAGTTCTGTTTTAAGAAGTACAGCCGCAGGAGATGAGAGTATAGAAGATGATTTTATTAAAGATATAAAATCAGAACTTTTTCAAAATGCTCCTAATCCTTTTAAGGATAATACTGCAATAAAATATACTATTCCACAGAATACGAAAAGTGCAAGTTTGCTTATTTATGATATGAACGGTAAACAAATTAATCAATTTGTTTTATCCCAAAGAGGGATGGGTATTGTTACCATAGAGGGTAGTCAGTTAGAAGCAGGTATGTATCTATATTCTTTGATTGTTGATGGTACGGTAATTGATGTGAAAAGAATGATTTTAACTAAATAGGTGGAATTATGAGAAGGATAATAATAATATTTTTTGCTATATTATTGTCTTTGTCTGCCAAATCGCAAGTGACGCAGTCTGAGGCTGGTGGTATTGTGGATGAATATATAAATAAGAATATTAGTGATTACTATTGGTTGTACATGGAGGCACCTTCTATGGTACGTACTAATGGTGAAATTACTACATTGTCAGGAACAACTTTAGCTATTCCTCAGAAAAATTCATGGGTATATTTTGTGGATGAATTACCTTACTCAAACTGGTCTCATAAGTGTCGGTTTTTATTTGTAGACAAAAGTTCCGGTGAGTTGAGTTCAATTGCTGCAGTAAATCCTCCAAAAGATTTGAAAGAATGGGTTATGTTAACTGAATATCCAAATGTACCAGAAGGATCTTTATTTAATTTTGAGAATATAGGGAATTTGCGGGTAAATGGTCAAGCTTCAAATTGCTATGCTGTAATTATAAGTGGAGGTGCTGATTCTTACAACAATTGGGTTAGATATTGGAATGATTGTTCGGCAATTTATTCAACGTTAATTAGAGTTTATGGATACTCAAGAGATCATATTTCTGTTATAATGTCAGATGGTACAAATCCGGGAGCAGACAGGCATCATAATAATGGGACTTATGATTCTTCTCCTTTAGACTTAGATGGAGACGGTACTAATGATATTCAATATGCTGCGACTAAAGCAAATATAGCTTTGGTTTTTAATGCATTATCTCAAAAAATGACCTCGAATGATTTCCTTTTTATTTTTACAACTGATCATGGGGGACAAACTTCAGGGGATAATGTCTATCTTAATCTTTGGGGGGAAACAATGAGTGATGCAGAATTTGCTAAAGAAGTGAAAAAAGTTAACGCAGGGCAGATTAGCATTGTTATGGAACAGTGCCATAGTGGAGGATTTATAAGTGATTTGTCCAGTGAAGGACGAGTGTTGGCAACAGCTTGCACAGCTAATGAAAACTCCTATGCAATGCCTCCCAATTATACATATAATGAGTTTGTTTATCATTGGATCGGTGCAGTTGCAGGAATCAAACCTGATGGTGGGGTAGTAAAGGCTGATGTAAATGGTGATGGAGTTGTATCTATGCAGGAAGCCTTTCAATATGCTCGAACTGCTGATACGCAGACTGAAACGCCACAATATAACTCAATAGGAGCTTCACTAGGAAATAGTTTGTCTTTATGGGGAGGAATTTCTACAACGGTTTATGTTCGGAATCGTATAATACAGGCTAATGAAATCATAAACGGTACTAATATAGAAGTTGAGAATGTAACAATCAGTAATAATGCTAATGTTGTGTTTGATGCTGCTGGTATTACTAAGTTTAAAGGTGGATTTAAGTGTGAAAAAGGTAGCTCAATGAAAGTGAAATAGTTTTAAATTATGAGTGGCTTTAAAAAGATGTCTGAAATATGGATGCTAAAAGAAAACTGGAGGAGGGATACTTAGATTACTTTTAGTGAATTATATTAAGACATCTTTTGTCACTCTTTTTGAAAAAAGATATTGTCTATGGATAAATTTAATCTTTCAGAGAAGCTTCAATCTGATACTATAACGTGGCTTCGTTTTCCATTAATCGTGGGAGTGGTTTTTATTCATGATAATATAACGTTGGGACAAAATAGTGGAGTTATCAATCCTTTTTGGTTTGATTGTGTCATTCGTTTATTTAGTGATGTGCTACCTCGTGTATGTGTACCTTTGTTCTTCATCATATCCGGTTTTTTGTTTTTTTATGGTGTTAAAAATTTGAGGTTATCTTATGTAAATAAGGTCAAGCGTCGTTTTCGGACTTTATTTATACCATATGTTGTGTGGAATGTGATGGCCTTATTTATTTTAATTATAATGAATTCTCCTTTTCTTAGTAACTATTCGGCGGCTAAGGAGTTTCATTTTTCAATAAAATCTTTCTGTAGTATATTTTGGGACTTTGATGGGACTTCATCACCTTTGAACTTTCCTTTGTGGTTTATACGTGATTTGATGCTTTTGGTCTTGTTTTCTCCTATTGTTAAACTACTTATTAAATATCTTCGATGGGGTATTATCGTAATAGTGGGTTTGTGTTGGTTTTTCAATTTAGAAATGGGTGGCATTATTCCACGATGTAGCTCTCTGTTTTTTTTTATGCTTGGTTCCATTATAAGTATCAATGGAGAAAACTTGTTGAATTTTTCCAGGCAATATGGAATGTGGGCAGCAGTGATTTATCCGTGTGTAGCTTTGATTGATATGTTCACAAAAGGTGGAAGTTTTAATATGTATATTCATCATGCCGGAATTATTATAGGAATTATCGGAGTTTTCTTTGTTGTACCTTTATTTATTGAAAGGGGGAAATTGATTGTTCATCCAAGTTTGTCAGAGAGTAGTTTTTTTATTTTTGCTTTTCATGCGCTGGTGATATATAAGATTATTATGTTTATGTATCGAGTGGTGAATTTACAGTCACCCTATTTACTCATCTTTATGTATTTTTTAATTCCTATTGTAGTTGTTGGTTTTGCATGGGGACTTTGGTGGATACTTAAAAGTAAAGCTCCTTCGTGGTTTACATCGATTTTTATAGGGCCTGTATGAAACGATTCGAGATTTTTAAATATACTGATCGGATATGAATATCAACTAATAAGTCTTTTGTAAGATAATGATAGGATATAAGAATTTATTGTTATATTTGTAGGTAATGATACTTTTATATTAGTAGACTATTAACTCGGGGATTGAATATGAAAAATTTACTTCTATTATTTGTACTTCTATTTGCTGTCATAATGATGGGATGTGATAAAAATGATGAGAAAGCAGGTAATGAGAAACTGCCGGGTAATGAAGTGTTGTGTGTTACAGGTTTGACAGGGAGTAACTGTCTGAATAATGCATATACTGCTATCGAAGATGAAGAGGAGACTTTTTATGCTAAATTGCAGACTAATATCCTTCAGATAGAACATAGGAACTTGTCTACTAATTGTGACTATCAGGGCATAAAGGTCTCGGCTGAATTGGCCGGTGATTCAATTATTATTGCAGAGAATGAATTGGGAGAGGGAGTTGCTAACTGCATCTGTCTTAGAAATGTATCATTCTCTCTTAATGACATAAAGAAAGGAATTTATATCATCAAATTAAGTTTTAAAGAATCTTTGGGCGAGGTAGACTATACTTGTTTTACTGTTGATTTAGAAAAATCGGATATAGTTTCCTGTACTCTGAAGAGGAAAATGTAGAATATTAAGTATCTCTTTTGTGGTTATCTTGATGAAATCCTATGTTTTTGCAAGCGTAACTAATGAGAGAATCAATTTATGAACCAGATGAATTCCGTATACGTCTATATTGCATCAAGTATCATGATAGATGAGGTTTACTTTAGTACCGCCTGGCAACTGGGACAATTACTTTGCAAAACGGTGTGTCCGGTTCATTAATGAGGCAGGTATGTATTTGTATTCTTTGATCGTTGATGGAAATGTGATTGATGTGAAAAGAATGATCCTAACTAAGTAGGAGAAATTAGGGCTAAACTATTGCTATTATTAATAACTTTAAAAACACACACTCATGAAAACTAACAATGCAATTTTCATCTCAATTATTCTTTTCTTCTGCTGCTCAGCGAGTCATGCACAATTGAAAGTGCTTTCAAATGGTAAAGTTGGAATTGGTACTACTACTCCCAAGTACAGCCTTCTGGATATTGGAAAGGCAGGTACTGCCGGCGGATTGACTATTTATAACAGCGCATTGTCCAATCCTCTTCTTTTTAAATTATATTCTAATGGAGATTATGGCTATTTAAATTTTGGAGGAGTAGCAAAACATGGAATAACAATAAATAAAGATGGTGGTATTGGTCTTGGAGCCGACCCCTCTATAGAACTGGATACTCCTGAGTATATTAATATATACACTTATGGAGAGAGAGCTGCATTAATGGCTTATGCGAAGTACCCCTATGATTATGGTGATATCATAAAAGTTTATTCATGGCGTGATACCGATATGGCTTATGTTGTAAGAGACGTGCGTAATGGTGGGAGTCCGCTTGTTTTTTATGTAGCCGGTGATGGAAGTGTCTATTCAAAGGGTAGTATACTGACAGCTTCTGATGAATCCTATAAAGAAAATATAAGTTCAATAAACAATAGCCTGAATACGATCAGACAAATGAGAGGTGTTACCTATAAGTTAAAGGAACAGGCTGATGAATCAACTACTGCAAGCACTCTTCAAAGTGATGTTTCTTCCAGAGATACTTTATCCGCTCAGTCTCCTGTACCGGTTGAAATCGTTAATAAGATAAAAGCTGAAAAGAAAAGAAAGAAGTCCGGTTTTATCGCTCAGGAATTGGAAGAAATATTCCCGGAAGCTGTTTATACATTACCCAATGGAAAGAAAGCCATTGCTTATTCTGAAATTATTCCTCTATTAGTGGAAGCCATCAAAGAACAACAAAACGAAATAGATAAGCAGCAGAACGAAATTGATGAATTAAGACAATCTAAGATCGTTCAAACCAGATCTGCTATTGGTGCTGTAGATGAACAATCAGATGTAAACTCATTGCTGGATGAAAAGCTGAAAGCCAAACTTTATTCCAATATACCCAATCCTTTCAAGGAGCAGACTACCATTTCTTTCTTTATCCCCGAAACATCTTCCAGAGCCAGTATTCATATCTATAACCTTCAAGGAAAACAGATAAAACAGCTCAATATTGAGTCAAGAGGAAATGGTTCGGTAACTATCAATGGCTATGAGTTGACTCCGGGAATGTATATGTATTCATTGATTGTAGATGGCCAAGAAGTTGATACGAAAAAGATGATATTAACCGAATAAATGGGAGGTAATTATGAATAGAATATTACAATTTTTGATTTTCATATTTTGGAGTACTTTATTGTATTCCAAAAATATTGTGATTGATGGAGTTACCTTTTCAGCAGATGGAAGTATATTGATAAAGTTTCCTACAGATAAGTTCTATAAAGAATATATAATACCGGAAGGTACAAAAATTATAGGTAAAAAAGCATTTGCAGGAGCTCAAATAGGGGAAGTGACATTCCCAACTACATTAACTCATATAAACGATTCTGCATTTTACAATGGTCCATTTGATTTCATTCTTACAGGGAAGTTCCCCATTATTGGAAATCGTGTTTGGAGTAGAGGAAGACGTTTTGTAGTTACTGAGAGCAATCCTTATTGTCGAGTATCGGACGATAATTTTGTTTATTCCAAAGATGGGAAAACTGTATACATAGCTTTTGGGTATATGGCAGGGAATATGGGGTATGTTGAAATAATTGACAGGTATACATTTCAGGATTGTTATTTTGCTTATGGAATTATTTATATTCCTGGTAGTGTGCATTTGATTAGAGAGCATGCCTTTGATGATATTAAACCTGCCTTGCCAACACGTTCAGAGCCTTCGTATTATAATTTTGAATTTACTTGTGATGCACTGACTCCTCCCGAATTGGAAGGTGAAGTGTTTACTGAAAACAATGTTGGTAATAGTACTTTATTGGTTCCAAAAGAGTCTGAGGAATTATATAAAAACACTTCTCAGTGGAATACATTCGGAACTATAAAAGGGTATACTCCTGGACCTCCACAAGGAATTTCTGAAAATTCAGTTTCTTCTTTGAAAGTTAATCGTGTGGATGGAGCAATTTACATAGAAGCTTTAAAGTCGATGGATACGGTAAGATTAATCAATCTAAATGGGAGTGTTGTATATGAAAAGAATAGGGTTAATAGTAATAACACTACTTGTGATATTTCTTCTCTTGATGGATTTTTCGGTTTACTACAGGTTATTTATGAAGATGGAGATAGTGAGGTTCTCAAATTAAGCTTTTAATTAATTTAATCGGAAAGAATTATGAATAGAATATTACAATTTTTGATTTTTATGTTTTGGGGTACTTTATTGTATTCTCAAAATGTAGTTGTTGATGGAGTTACCTTTTCAGCAGATGGAAGGACTCTAATAAAATATCCTACAGATAAGTTTTATAAAGAATATGTAATACCTGAAGGTACTGAAATTATAGGTAAAAAAGCATTTGCAGGAGCTCAAATAGGGAAAGTGACAATCCCGACTACATTAACTCATATAAATGATTCTGCATTTTATAATGGTCCATCTGATTTTATTCTTATGGGGAAGTTCCCCATTATTGGAAATCGTGTTTGGGCCAATGATAGGCATTTTGAAGTTACTGAAGGCAATCCTTATTGCCAAATATTAGGAAATGGTTTTGTATATTCCAAAGATGGTAAAACTATACATATAGCTCCTATAGATATACGTGGTTATTTGGAAGATATTGAAATAATTGATAGATATGCTTTTCAAGATTGTTACTTCCGTTATGGATATGTTGATATTCCTAATAGTGTGTATTTAATTAGAGAACATGCTTTTGATGATATAAAACCTAATTTGCCAACACGTTCAGAGCCTTCGTTTTATAATTTTGAATTTACTTGCGATGCATTGACTCCTCCCGAGTTGGAAGGTGAGGTGTTTACTGAAAACAATGTTGGCAATAGTACTTTGTTTGTTCTAAAAGAGTCTGAAGAATTATATAAAACTGCTTCTCAGTGGAATACGTTTGGGACTATAAAAGGGTATACTCCTGGACCTCCACAAGGAATCTCTGAAAATTCAGTTTCTTCTTTGAAAGTTAATCGTGTGGATGGAGCAATTTGCATAGAAGCTTTAAAGCCATTGGATACGGTAAGATTAATCAATCTAAATGGGAGTATTGTACGTGAAAAGAATCAGGTGAATAGTTGTCATACGATTTGTGATATTTCTTCTCTTGATGGATTTTTCGGTTTACTACAGGTTATTTATGAAGATGGAGATAGTGAGGTTCTCAAATTAAGCTTTTAATTAATTTAATCGGAAAGAATTATGAATAGAATATTACAATTTTTGATTTTTATGTTTTGGGGTACTTTATTGTATTCTCAAAATGTAGTTGTTGATGGAGTTACCTTTTCTGCAGATGGAAAAACGTTAATTAAGTATCCACAAGATAAAGTGGATGAAGAATATATTGTACCAGAAGGAACAGAAATAATATGTAAGAAAGCTTTTTGTTCAAATTATTTCTTAAAAGCAATAACTTTACCTTTTAATTTGAAAGAGATAGGGAATAATGCTTTTGTGGATTGTTTTTATTTAACATCTGTGACATGGGGACGTTTTCCATTAATAATAGGGAGAGATATTTTTTATAAATCACCAGTACAAGAATTTTATGTATCAGACGGAGCAAACTGTGCAGTTATAGATAATGTTCTTTTTTCCAAGGATAAAAAAAAATTGCTTCGATATCCTCCGGAAAGGAAATTGACAGAAAGCCATTATGAACATCCAAATGTAGAACGTATTGCAGAATATATGGTTCCGGAAGGAACTGAAATAATAGGTGAATTAGCTTTTGAAAGAGCTAATCTATATGATGTTGGCTTACCGTCAACTCTAAAAAAAATAGAAGAGGGTGCTTTCTGGGTTGAGGCACGTATACCTGTTAGAAATAGCAAATTGATAGAATATGATAGTGAATTTGATTGGGATTTGCAATATCGGGGAATGAACGAGGTGATTTGTAATGCAATTGTACCTCCTGAGATAATTGGCCAGCCGTTTACAGAAACATACTGGACAGAACTATACGTACCGGAAGAAAGCTTTGATGTATATTGTTATGCTTCAGGCTGGACAAAGTTTAGGAATATAAATGGAAAAATAAATCTTGTATCAAAACAGAATGTTCCTGTAAAAACTACTAAAGTATGGTTCGAAGATTTTGTTTTGAATGTAGTAAGTGAACACTATATCGAAAGAATAGATATATACAATCAAATGGGATTTTTATTGGTAAAACAAATAGTTGCTGGTAATTCTAGTTTTTGTGATATGAAAAAATCGTATTTATCGGGAATCTTAGTTTTGAGGATTATTTATGATGATAATTCTGAAGATATTTTTAAACTTTGTAAATAGTTGATGTTATGAATAAAATATTTTCGTTTATGATTTTCATATTTTGGGGTACTTTATTATATTCTCAAAATATTGTGATTGATGGCGTTATTTTTTCTGCTGATGGAAAAACGCTGATTAAATATCCAGAGGATAAAGTTGAAAAAGAATATGTTGTTCCAGAAGGTGTAGAAGTGATAGGTAAAAATTCTTTTATGTATACTAAATATTTGAATATATTGACTCTCCCTTTATATTTAAAAGAAATAGATGAGTGGGCTTTTGGTTATTCTAGTATACAAACGATAAATTGGTATACTTTTCCAGAGAAAATTGTAGGAGAGTATATTTTTGGTTATGACAATTCTAAGATTGTTACATTTAATGTATTAGATAATAATAATAGTAATTGTATATCAATAGATGGTGTTCTTTTCTCGAAAAATCAAAAGGCTCTTTTATGTTTTCCACCAAAAAAGGTAAATGATCGACTTTCTGGTCGATATGAAGTGCCAGAAGGCGTAGAGATTATAGCAAAGAATGCTTTTAGTGGTGCAGAATTAGCAGAGATAGCACTTCCTTCTTCTCTTGTTCGAATAGAAGATTGTGCTTTTTTTGTAAGTTGGTTTTCAATAACAGGGTTGAGTACTACTATTCGTACTTTAAATAAAATAGATTGTAATGCCATTATTCCTCCTACTATAATAGGTAATCCTTTTATGGCTCCTGGTAAAATTAGATTATCTGTTCCGGAAAAATGTTTTGATATTTATCGTAATGCTTCTTATTGGCAAGATTTTTATTCAATAAATGGCGATACTGGGATTACGAAGAATCAAGCGGGCGCTTCTACTTTAAAAGTTTGGATACAGGATGATATATTGTATTTAGAAAGTGACAAAGAGGTTACAACAGTAGGCGTATATGATGTTAATGGAGTTTGCATCTGGAATGAATATATCAATAACAGAACGTGGGAATTGATCACTTCTAAACTATCCAAAGGATTACTTTTAGTGAAAGCTACTACTGTTGATGGTAATCAGGAAACTTTTAAACTATCAAATTAGAATACTATGAAAATATATATTTTAACTATTTTTCTTACATTATTATGTGCTGTTTTACATGCACAAATAAGTGGTACTATTAAATGGGAAAAAGATGTTGATTTCTCTATCCAAATAGGGAATGAATATACTGAGATTTGGGCAGCATCAATGTGTTATACTGAAGAAGTTGGAAGTCCTAAAATTCCATATTGTGTGAAATCCTTTGTTTTGCCTAATAATGCGGAAGTATCAACGATTCGGATAACTTCTGTAAATAAACAATTAATCGGTGAAAATTTGTTGGTGATTCCAGCTCAATGTCCCACTTCAGTGGGAGAAGGTTATTCCAGTTGGGTAGATCCCAATAAGGAAATTTATAATTCGTCGAACCCTTTTCCGGGACAATATGCTGAAGTTATTTCTGATAGAGAAGATTTTGGCTATCATATTGTGTCGGTTAAATTTTGTCCGATAGAATATATTCCTCTTGAAAGAAAATTATACTTATGTGATTTCTATTTTTCATTGGAATATTCTACGGGCAGAAGTATTTCTTATACATCTATTCCTGAAAAACAGTCTAAACGATTAAGTGCGTTAGACAGAGACTATGTTCAATCTATTGTGGATAATGCAGATATGTTAGATTCTTTTATGCAATATACCAATAAAAGTCTATCAGCAGTAGAAGCGGTAGTACCGGAGTATTTGATTATAACAAATGAAAATTTGAAAAATACTTTTCAGGTTTTAGCGAATTGGAAGACGAAAAAGGGTGTACCTACTATTATTGAAACAGTAGAAAATATAGTGAAAAAATATCGTGGTGCTGATACACAAGAAATGATTCGCAATTATTTGACAGATATTAGATCTAAATACGGTTCATTATTTGTGCTATTAGGTGGGGATACAAATATTATTCCTGCGCGAATGAAGCAAAGTAGGGATGATGGAGACAAGAATTTATATGCAGTAGATTATTATTATGCGTGTGCCGGAGAAGGTACGTGGCATGTTAGTGGTAATAATATGTTTGTAGATAATTTTGGTAAAGATGCTTTTAGATTAGCCTTTAAATTAGGAAGAGCCCCTGTTGAGAACCAAACAGAGGCAGAAGCTTTTGTTAATAAAGTTATTAATTATGAAAAGTCTGTAGGAATAGAAGATACCAGATATTATAATAATACATTGGTTGTAGATGCGTTTATTGGTAATGGTGAATGTAATCCATATTTGTTAGATGATAATGCAAAAGATAAATTAATAAATAATTATAATGAATATAAAAAACAGGTTAGTAATGCTAAATCATGGTTTATATATGATGATTATCTAGGTACTGATTCGCTTCGTTGTATGTATAAGGGTTACAGAGTAGTATGTTATGAAGACAAGGAAAATAATAAGAAATTATATGATCCCGTTCCGAGAGGAACTGCTTTAGCGGGAAATGAGGAGCTTTCCTCTATAAATTTTTTAAATGCTCTAAATAATGGTGGAAACTCTAATTATGGTCATTTTCATATTGTTTATCACATGGATCATTCTTCACCGAATAGTATGGGGGCATCATCTAAAATGAAAAATCAATCGATAAGTAAATTTGATGTTGATAAATTATCAAATGGATATTATAGCCAAATAGTAATGTCTGGAAGTTGTACTCCTGCGGATATAACTAAAGATTGCATAGCAGAGCACTTTTTAAATAATCCTGATGGAGGAGCCGTTGCTTTTATTGGGAATACAGATATTGGGCGGTCTGGAGAGTATACACAATTTCAGCGTTTTTGTGATGAATTATACAAGACATCTTCTTCGGCAACAAAACGATACGATTTATCAATATTGCATACTAAGGCGTCTGGTTCTCTTTCTGAATATTATTGCTCTTTACACTTATTCGGTGATCCGGAGATGCAAGTATGGACTGGTGTGCCTCAAAATTTGAATGTTAGTGTAACTCCAAGCTCGATACAGAATGGAAGTGCCACCATAACAGTAACAATTAATAATTTGCCCAATTCACAAACAGCTATGGTCTGCCTTCAAAAAGGAGACGAGGTATATACTGTTCGGACAGTGCAGAATGGCACTCAGGCATTTACTATTTCTCCCAAAACTACAGGAGTAGTGGACGTAACTATTACTTCTCATAATTTTCGTCCTTTTGAGACGACTATTCCGGTTGGTATTAGTCCGAATGCTGTTCTCCATGTTTCCAATTTGACGTATGATGATGATAAGACGGGAGGAAGTAATGGAAATAATGATAAGCAACTGGATGCAGGAGAAAAGATAGAACTCTCTGTGACGTTGAAAAATGAAGGAGGTGCGGTCTCTGGTGTTGTAACGGGAAGGTTAACCTGTAATTCTCCGGAAATCAATTTAATAAATAATGTAGCTTCATTTGGTAAAATAAATGCCGGAGCCAGCCAGGTATCGAATACGAAGTTTGTATTTGCTATTGATAAAGATTGCCAAGGACACATTGAGAATGGCAGGGATTCAATAGAGTTTGTACTGACCTTAACAGATGGTGCAAATTCTGTTAATGAGAAATTCCGGATAGGTGTTTGTGCTCCTGAAATAGAAATGGGTAATCAGAAAGTAACTTGGACGAGTAATGGAAATACTACGATTGAGGCAGGAGAAACGGTAAAGATGAATATCGATTTGATGAATGTAGGTAATGCTACGGCAACAGGATTAAAAGCTGTACTTATCTCAAACAATGCACAAGTATCGTGTCCGTCTGCACAAATAGCTTATCCGGCTATTCCTTTTGCTGAGACTAAAACAAATACGGCTGCTTTTCAATTTCAGACATCAGCCAGCTATACAGGTATGTTGAACTTAACCTTACAAGTTAGTAATGAGTATGGAAAGACCTGGAACTTTCCGGTGAACCCATTGTCAAGACCTGCTGCGGTAAATATATCAACGATTAAGAGCCAGACTTTTAGTTCGTCGATCAATGTATATTGGACATCTATGGGTAGTAAGATAAGCTACAATATATATCGCAGTGATAATGGGGAAAATGGAACATACAGGAAACTGAATAAATTTCCATTGACTGCTGCATATTATTTAGATGAAAATCTTCCTGGATGTACAATGTTCCATTATAAAGTTGCGGCAGTTTCTGACAATGGGAATGAAAGTAGCTGGAGTTCGGCTTATCGTACATGGACTTCGTATCCGGTGGTAAGTCCGTTCCCACGAAGAATTGCTACTGGCACTTATTCATCTGTATCCAGCCCTAATATTGCAGATGTTGATAATGACGGTAAACAAGAAATATTTTGGATATACGAAGATCGGTCTGGAACTCGTACCAGCTATTTGATGGGATTCCGGCCTACGGGTGAGGAATTGTTTGATATTGATGGAAATGTAACTACGGTCAGCGGTTTTGCTAAAACACCAACAATGCTGACAGGCCAAGTGGCTTTTGGAGACTTGGCAGGGAATGGGGAACAAAACATTGTAGTATCTACGTGGGACGATCTATACAGAGATAAAAACGCTGTTCGCTGTTATTCTCCATTTGATAAGGATGGAGATCATAAACCGGACTTGTTATGGGAAAAAAAGATTCCTTATTCAATGTTTCAGAGTCCGGTAATAGCCAATCTGGATGGAAGTTCGGATGGGACAATGGAGGTTATTATTAAGTCGCATCAGACTTCTGATATTTTTATTCTGGATCATAATGGAAATGAGTTAAGACGATTGAATCCGAATGTTGCTGATGAAAATGATCATAACTATTCTGCTTTAACTGTTGCTGATCTGGATAACGACGGCCAAATGGAAATCATAGCTTCTTATGATTCTTTGGGTATTTATATCTGGCGGCAGGATGGAACTCCTTTTACAACGAATCCATTTTGGGGAACAGGTATTCTTAGGTTGGCATCTGCTCCAGTAGTATGTGATTTGAATGAGGATGGAAAAAAAGAAATCTTGTTCTCGCAGCGGCAAATGGCCGAAAGTCATATTTTCGCCATTAGCCTGGAGGGCGATAAAACGGTTGCCGGCTGGGATGGTAGTCAGACTATTCCATATACGGTTAATGTTGTAGGGTCTACTCTTGATCATACTCTGTCCGTGGGTGATATTAATAATGATGGTCACCTGGAAGTGGTTATATTAGGTCATGAAATGGTGAAGGCATGGAAGCATACAGGTGATTTTCTTTTTAGTAAACCTATTAATGGATTGTTTCCACAAGAGAATTATGCTGCCAATATAGATGCTCCTGTTTTGGCCGATGTGGATGGAGATGCTATACCGGATGTTGTTTTTTGTTGTAAAAACTTTATTTATGCTTTACATAATGACGGAAGTGATATTGTAGGGTTTCCAATAATATCGGATGAAGGATTTCTGGTGGCCCCTTGTGTGGCAGATATTGATAATGATGGTAAAAATGAGCTAATTGCCGGTAATGAAAAAGATTTGTATGTGTGGAAGACCGAAGGTATTCCTACAGCAATAGAATGGGGCGTTTATCGTGGTAACCCGCAAAATACCGGAGAGTATTTTCCGACAGTTTGTAAACCAATGCTGATCAATGCCAATGAAACATGGGATGGAGAATCTCCTTGCGGAAACGTGGTATTACAATCGGGACGCCTGATGGTTCCGAGTGGTAAGACGATGACGCTGAATAATACTTCATCGGTGATAGTTCGTTCGGGAGCTACACTTGAAGTGGATGGCGGTAGTATCCTGAATGCAAGGCTTATGGTGCAGAAAGGGGGTACAGTGGTTGTCAAAAACAACGGCCTGATTAAGTTACGAAGCGGTGCCGGATTTGAGATGGAGAATGGCGCAGTGCTGGATTTACCTTGTGGGGCGATTGATGTACCTTAAATGATATTTATAGAGTGGACTTAAAAAGATGTCTGAAATATGGATGCTAAAGGAAAACTGGAGGAGGGATACTTAAGTTTCTTTTAATTATTTGTATTAAGACATCTTTTCTTTTTGCTTGAGATATACAATATTTCTGTTTTTAATTCTTGGCCTCTTTTGTGGTTATCTTGATGAAATCCTGTACTTTTGCAAACGTAACTAATGAGAGAGCCAACTTATGAACCAGATAAATTCAGTATGCGTCTACAGCGCATCAAGTACCAAGATAGATGAGGTTTACTTTAATGCCGCCCGGCAGTTGGGGCAATTGCTTGCCAAACGCCGTATTCGGCTCATTAATGGGGCAGGTAGTATCGGGCTGATGCGCTCGGTGGCAGATGCTGTTCTTGAAAATGGTGGAGAGGTGACCGGAGTGATTCCGAAGTTTATGGTAGAACAGGGTTGGCATCACACGGGATTAAGTAAACTGGTAGAAGTGGAAAGTATGCACGAGCGCAAGCAATTGATGGCTGATTTGAGTGATGCCGTTATTGCGTTGCCCGGTGGCTGTGGTACATTGGAGGAGTTACTCGAAATTATTACCTGGAAGCAGTTGGGGCTTTATCTTAATCCGATTGTTATACTAAATACGAACGGTTTCTTTGATCCGTTGCTCGATATGCTTACGCGTGCTATTGACGAAAACTTTATGAGGCGTCAGCACGGAGAGATCTGGCATGTGGCTACTACACCGGAAGAGGCTGTGGAGCTGATATATACAGTTCCTGTCTGGGATGCGTCTATTCGAAAGTTTGCTGCGATATGAGTATGTGGTTAATGCTGACATCGGGCTTTGAGGGAATGCCCCTCCCCTACTCTCCCCGCACGGATGATGTAGTAGCATTGATATTGCTGACTTGTTTCTTTTTGTCTTCTTTTGCACTGGCACGTAGTAAGAAGTTTCTTTCTCAACAGGCGAAGGATTTTGTACTGCATCGGGAACGTACCAGTATCTTTGCTGTTTCTACGGCAGCAGATGTTCGGTATCTGTTGTTGTTAGTACTGCAAACCTGTATTTTGAGCGGAATCTGTATTTTTAATTATTTCAATGATGTGCAACCGGCTTTGATGGAAGAAGTCTCTCCCCGCCTGCTGCTTGGAGTCTATATACTTGCCTGTTTGCTTTATCTATTGTTTAAATGGATGCTCTATTCTTTTTTAGGATGGGTGTTTTTTGACAAAAATCGGACAAGCCTTTGGCTGGAATCTTATTCTACATTGATCTATTATCTTGGATTTTCCCTTTTCCCATTCGTATTGTTCCTTGTTTACTTCGATCTGAAAATCATATTTTTAGTTTCAATCGGATTGTTTCTGATAATTTTTACTAAAATATTGATGTTCTATAAGTGGTTAAAGCTTTTTTTCGATAATATTAGCAGCATTTTCCTTTTAATTTTGTACTTTTGTGCCCTTGAAATCATACCCTGTTTGCTTTTGTATCAGGGTTTGAGAGAGCTAAACAATATATTGGTAATAAAATTTTAGGACGTTGAAAATTAAGAAAGTACTTGTGTCGCAGCCTAAGCCTGCTTCGGAGAAATCTCCATATTACGACATTGCTGAGAAGTATGGCGTAAAAATAGATTTCCGCCCCTTTATCAAAGTGGAAAGTGTTTCTGCTAAAGAGGTTAGACAACAGAAGGTGTCAATACTTGACCACACAGCTGTCATATTTACTTCGCGTCATGCGATTGATCATTTCTTCCACCTTTGCACGGAGCTTCGTGTGACGATTCCGGAGACGATGAAGTATTTCTGTGTGACGGAGCAAATCGCGCTATACATACAGAAGTATGTGCAATATCGTAAGCGTAAGATCTTTTTCGGAGCTACGGGTAAGATTGAGGATCTCATTCCTTCTATCGTAAAGCATAAGACTGAAAAGTATCTTGTGCCAATGTCTGATGTGCATAATGATGACATTAAGAACCTGCTGGACAAGCATAATGTTCAGCATACGGAAGTTGTAATGTATCGTACTGTCAGCAACGATTTTGGAGAGGGAGAAGAGTTTGACTATGATATGTTGGTGTTCTTTAGTCCTGCCGGCGTTTCTTCATTAAAGAAGAACTTTCCGGATTTTGATCAAAAGAATATTAAGATCGGAACATTTGGCTCTACTACAGCACAAGCTGTTCGTGATGCCGGCCTTCGTTTAGACCTGGAGGCTCCTACTGTGCAGGCTCCTTCTATGACAGCTGCACTGGATATGTTTATTAAGGAAAACAATAAGGGAAAATAAAAGAAAGGAATAAGTTACGGGCTACGAGCTACGGGTGCTACGTATTGTACGTGTGTTAGTGCTTGTAGCTCGTAATTTTTTTAACTTGTAACCAGAGAAGATGAATACATTGTGCAAGGCCGAAAGGCTCTATAGTAAGATTGTTATTGAGAAGATGTTTGCAGGCGGGGCTTCGCGTTCATTTTCTGTCTTTCCTTTGCGTGCAGTGTATATGTCTGTTGACAGGCAGGAGGTGCCTGCATCTATTCTTATCAGTGTTCCTAAAAAACGGTTTAAGCGTGCTGTGAAACGCAATCGGGTGAAGCGGCAGATACGCGAAGCTTACCGTAAAAATAAGGGTGGATTGTGGCAGGCTTTGGAAGAGAAGGAACAAGGGGTGGCTGTTGCTTTTATCTATCTGTCGAATGAATTGTTCTCCTCTGCTGAAATAGAGAATAAGGTGAAGATTTTGCTTGCCCGCATAGCAGAGAAGCTGGAATGAGGCGCTTTTTGTCTTACATATTGTTGCTTCCTATTTACTTTTACCGGGCTTGTATTTCACCTATGACCCCTCCTTCTTGTCGCTTTACTCCTACCTGTTCGCAGTATGCTATTGAGGCGATCAAGAAACACGGACCATTCAAAGGGCTTTATCTGGCTGTAAGAAGAATTCTGCGTTGCCATCCATGGGGTGGTTCCGGCTATGACCCTGTGCCTTGATTGCTTATGGAACTATTAGATATACATACCCATCACTTGGCGGAAAGTACGTTTTCTGCAATTAAGAATATTCGTTTTCTCAATGAAGAATTTTCTCCGGAACCGAGGCGATATTATTCAATAGGCATTCATCCCTGGGATGTAGAACTGGAGGATGAGATTGATTGGGGTTTGTTTGAGGAGTTAGCTATGCATCCCCAGGTATTGGCTGTTGGTGAGTGTGGTATTGATAAACTGGTACATAAAGAATTGTTACCGGCTCAGGAACGTATCTTCTTGCGGCAGTTGGGTATTGCAGAACGTCTGCTGAAGCCCGTTTTAATTCATAATGTGAAATCTACGGAAATCATCAGTTTGATGAAAGGTCGTAGCCCTGGTCTTGTTCCTTGGATATTGCATGGTTTTCGAGGGAAAGAACCTCTTGCTTTGCAACTTATCCGACATGGATTTTATCTCTCATTCGGTGCCAGATACAACGAAGATACTTTACGTGCTGTACCACTTGACCGATTGTTTCTGGAAACAGATGATGCAGAGACGGATATTCATGAAATTTATAAGAAAGTGGCTGATACACTGAATATGTCTGTGGGAGAACTCACAGAGCGGGTACAGCGTAACATTAAGAATGTATTTTTTAATGAATAAGAGTTGTTTCTTCGAAGAAAGAGTCGTACTTTTGCCCAGACTAAATATTTAAAAACTAATATCATTCGATGAATTTTGTAGAAGAATTAAGATGGCGTGGCATGTTACAGGATATGATGCCAGGCACAGAAGAATTGTTAGCTAAGGAGCAAGTAACGGCTTATCTCGGAATTGATCCGACTGCTGATTCGCTGCATATTGGTCACTTGTGTGGCGTAATGATGCTCCGCCACCTTCAGCGTTGTGGTCATAAACCATTGGCACTCATCGGTGGTGCAACAGGTATGATTGGCGATCCATCCGGTAAATCGGCAGAGCGTAATCTGTTGAACGAAGAGACGTTGCGTCATAATCAGGCTTGTATAAAGAAGCAGTTGGCTAAGTTTCTGGATTTTGAGTCGGATGTTCCGAATCGGGCTGAGCTGGTCAACAATTATGACTGGATGAAAGAATTTACTTTCCTTGATTTTGTTCGTGAGGTGGGCAAGCACATCACTGTAAATTATATGATGGCAAAAGATTCGGTTAAGAGACGTCTGAATGGCGAAGCTCGTGATGGTTTGTCATTCACCGAGTTTACTTATCAGCTTCTTCAGGGATATGACTTCCTGCATCTGAACCAGACGAGAGGTTGTAAGCTTCAGATGGGTGGTTCGGATCAATGGGGTAATATCACCACTGGTGCTGAACTGATACGCCGTACGAATGGGGGAGAGGTTTTTGCCTTGACTTGTCCGTTGATTACAAAAGCCGATGGTGGTAAGTTCGGTAAGACAGAATCGGGAAATGTATGGTTGGATGCAAAATATACTTCTCCGTATAAGTTCTTCCAATTCTGGTTGAATGTGAGCGATTCGGATGCCGAACGTTATATCAAGATATTTACTGCTTTGTCGAAAGAAGAGATTGATTCGTTGATTGCAGAACATCAGCAGGCTCCGCACTTGCGTGTACTTCAAAAACGTCTGGCAAAAGAAGTGACAATCATGGTTCACTCTGAAGAGGATTATAATGCGGCTGTAGACGCCTCGAATATCTTGTTTGGTAATGCAACCTCTGATGCGCTGAGAAAACTTGATGAAGACACGCTATTGGCGGTTTTTGAGGGTGTTCCTCAGTTTGAAGTATCCCGTGATGCATTGGTGGAAGGTGTAAAGGCAGTTGATTTGTTTGTGGATGATGCTGCTGTATTTGCATCCAAAGGTGAAATGCGTAAGCTGGTGCAGGGTGGGGGAGTTTCTTTGAATAAAGAGAAACTGGCTGCTTTTGACCAGGTTATAACCACTGCAGACCTGCTTGACGAGAAGTATTTACTTGTTCAGCGTGGTAAGAAGAACTATTATCTGATCATTGCTAAATAAAAAAAAGTAGCAAAATATTTGGAGAATTAGACATATAACACTATCTTTGCACCGCTTTTTAACAGAAAGCACAGTTAGTTTGTCCCATGGTGTAATGGTAGCACAACAGTTTTTGGTTCTGTTTGTCTAAGTTCGAATCTTGGTGGGACAACAAAAATATTTAATAAGAGAAGCCCTGAAAGTGAATAGCTTTCGGGGCTTCTCTTATTAAATGTATGTTGTGAAACCTTTTGTGCTTTTATCTCTAATTTTAAATGCATCTCTTCTTTAATTCGTATTATATATTGTTAAACAGTTGCCTTATTGTACATCTGTGGACAATATTGATAGATAATAAGAACAAAAATGCAAGGTTTTGCCGTTTTCTTTTCTTATTTTTGCATCGTGTACGCAAACGACGTGCATCTGAGAGTTATGATATTATGAACTATTTAAATAAATAAGGTATGAAAACGAACTATGAAATTCGCTATGCTGCGCATCCTGAAGATGCAAAAAGCTATGACACCAAGAGAATCCGTCGTGATTTTCTGATTGAAAAAGTATTTTCGGCAAACGAAGTAAATATGGTGTATTCCATGTATGACCGTATGGTAGTAGGTGGTGCAATGCCGGTAGGAGAGGTGCTGAAGCTTGAAGCTATCGATCCGTTGAAGGCTCCTTATTTCCTTACTCGTCGTGAAATGGGTATTTTCAATGTCGGTGGTCCTGGTGTGGTAAAAGCTGGCGATGCTGTATTTGAACTCGATTATAAAGAAGCACTTTACTTAGGCTCAGGAGATCGTGAAGTGACTTTTGAAAGTAAAGACGAAAAGAATCCTGCTAAGTTCTATTTTAACTCGCTGACTGCTCACCGTAACTATCCTGATAAGAAAGTGACAAAGAAGGATGCAGTGGTGGCTGAAATGGGTTCACTGGAAGGATCTAACCATAGAAATATAAACAAAATGCTGGTAAATCAGGTATTACCTACTTGCCAGTTGCAGATGGGTATGACGGAATTGGCTCCGGGAAGTGTTTGGAATACAATGCCGGCACACGTTCACAGCCGTCGTATGGAAGCTTATTTCTACTTCGAAGTGCCCGAAGAACATGCTGTATGTCACTTTATGGGTGAAGTAGATGAGACACGTCACGTATGGATGAAAGGCGATCAGGCTGTATTATCTCCTGAATGGTCTATTCACTCGGCTGCTGCTACTCATAACTATACCTTTATCTGGGGTATGGGAGGCGAAAATCTGGATTATGGAGATCAGGATTTCTCACTGATTACAGATCTTAAATAATGAGGCATGCGCTGAATATGCCCTGTGTCAATTTAAGAAACGACTTAATAAGAACAATTAATTAATAACCTTCGTGCTACATGTGTGAATAAGTGCTTTCATTGGCACTCTGTACATTGGCACATTAATAAATTATTATAATGGTAAACTTTTCATTAGAAGGTAAAGTTGCACTTGTTACTGGTGCATCTTACGGAATCGGTTTTGCTTTGGCTACTGCTTTTGCTCAGGCAGGTGCAAAAATCGTGTTCAACGATATCAAACAGGAACTGGTAGACAAAGGTATTGCTGCTTACAAGGCTGAAGGTATTGAAGCTAAAGGTTATGTATGCGATGTAACCAACGAAGAGCAGGTGAACGCTATGGTTGCTCAGATTGAGAAAGAAGTAGGCGTTATCGATATTTTGGTTAACAATGCAGGTATCATTAAGCGTATCCCGATGCACGAAATGTCGGCAGCTGAATTCCGTCAGGTAATTGATGTAGACTTGAATGCTCCGTTTATTGTGTCTAAGGCTGTTATCCCTTCTATGATTAAAAAAGGTCACGGTAAGATCATCAATATCTGTTCTATGATGAGTGAACTGGGTCGTGAAACAGTATCTGCTTATGCTGCTGCTAAGGGTGGTTTGAAGATGCTTACTAGGAACATTGCTTCTGAATATGGTGAATTCAATATCCAGTGTAATGGTATCGGCCCGGGTTATATTGCTACTCCGCAGACAGCTCCGTTGCGTGAGATCCAACCGGATGGTTCACGTCACCCATTTGATTCATTTATCATTGCTAAGACTCCGGCTGCCCGTTGGGGAACTCCGGAAGACCTGGCAGGACCTGCAGTGTTCCTGGCTTCAGATGCTTCTGACTTTGTAAACGGACACGTATTATACGTTGACGGTGGTATCTTGGCATATATCGGAAAACAACCGAAATAAGAAATAAAATACAGTTATGCTGTAGGGCGGAGGAATACTCCGCCCTTTCGGGTTTTATTATCAAACTAACGACAAAAAGATGAAAAAGTTATTTTTCTTTATTGCAATTGCTCTTGTATGCTTTGCTTGTACTGAGAGCAAGACGGTTACTGTTACAGTAACAAATCCCACCGCTATGGAGCGTGCCGGTGAAATGGTAGAGGTATCCATGAGTGATGTCTCTTCTAAGCTGCAATTGGCTGACACTGCTCAGATTGTTGTGCTTGATGCTGATGGTCAGCAAGTGCCCTATCAGATTACTTATGATGAGAAAGTAATTTTCCCGGCTACCGTAAAAGCTAACGGAACAGCGGCTTATACTATTCAGGCCGGTACTCCTGCCGTATTTGATACAAAGGCTTGCGGACGCCACTATCCTGAACGTGTAGATGACGTGGCATGGGAAAATGATCTGGTTGCTTTCCGTACTTACGGTCCTGCTTTGCAGGCAACTGGTGAGCGTGCTTTCGGTTATGATATCTGGACTAAATACAATACAACAGAGCCGGTGGTAGAGGCTCGTTATGCAGGCGAGTTGAACCCGGAAACCAAAGCTAAAATAGCCGAACTGAAAAAGACAGATCCTAAAGCAGCAAGTGAACTTTATCGTTCTGTTTCTTATCATGTAGATCATGGTAACGGTCTGGATTGCTATAAAGTAGGTCCTACGCTCGGAGGAGGTACGGCCGCTTTGATGTCGGGTGATTCGATTATCTATCCGTATTGCTATGCAACACAGGAAATACTTGACAATGGTCCGTTGCGTTTCACAGTGAAACTGGTGTATAACCCGCTGACAGTAAAGGATAATTCTGACGTTATAGAGACTCGTCTGATCTCTTTGGATGCTGGCTCACATATGAACAAGACTGTTGTTGCTTACAGTAATCTGAAAGAAACAATGCCTGTTGCTACCGGTATTGTTCTTCACGAACCGGACGGTGCCGTTGTGACAGATGCTGCCAATGGTTATATTACTTATGTGGATCCGACGGATAATGTGAACAATAATAACGGAAAGATTTTTGTGGGTGCTGCTTTCCCTGCTACAGTGAAAGACGCCAAAGTGGTTCTTTTCCCTGAAAAAGAGAAGAAAGAATTGCGTGGTGGTGCAGATGGTCATGTACTGGCTGTCAGTGACTATGAACCGGGCTCTGAATATACTTATTATTGGGGTTCTGCATGGGATAAGGCTGATATCAAGACTGCCGATGCATGGAATGAATATGTAGCTGCATTTGCACAGAAATTGCGTGCTCCGCTGACTGTAACAGTACAGTAATTATTTAAAGGGAAGAAGGGAGAATGGAGAGGGGAGAAGTGCTATGCAGCGTAATAGCGCAGCTCCTTCTCCCCTCTCCATTCTCCCTTCTTCCTTCTCTTAACTCCCCTCTCTTTAATCATCCTGCATAATGCCTTTTATCTGTTCCCATTTGTTGGTCGCATCGTTTTTCTGAACTGTTCCCGGGGTACTTCTTCCGTCTTGTATATACTTCTGTAACAGCTGTTTTAATTCTTGTACTACCTCCGGATGTTCTTGATATACATTGTTTTTCTCTCCCGGATCTTGTTTCATATTGTAGAGTTGAATAGGAGGCAGTGTAGCAATGACTTCTTTGTCTACATTTGGTTTCGGGTAGCTCCAACCTCCTGAACTGGGTGAACAAAGTAGTTTCCATTCGCCTTTGCGTATGGCAAACTCACCACGGATGGAATGGTGTACAACGGCTTCCCGGATTGTTTGGGGATAACCGGGATTCTCGATCAATGGCAAAATGTTGTAACTATCTTCTGCCTCATTCTCTTTTATCTGATATTGGTTCAGTGCTGCGAACGTTGCATAAAAGTCATTTAGGCAGACCGTTTGGTTGCATTTGCCTTTTCCGGCTCTTTTGGGCCATTCTACGATGGTAGGGACACGGTGTCCTCCGTCGAAAAGATCGGCTTTCATACCTCTCCATATGTAATTGGCACGATGTCCTTTCTGTGCCATCTTGTCAATACCTCCGGCCGGTGAGCAACCATTGTCTGTGGTAAATATTAGGATGGTATTTTCGGAGATATTATTGTCTTTGAGCGCTTTCCGGATCTGTCCTACCACATCATCTACCATTAGCACAAAGTCTCCATAATCTCCTAACCCGGTTTTCCCTTTAAATCTTTCGTCCGGAAGGATAGGGGTGTGTGGTGCAGGAAGGGGCAGATACAGGAAGAACGGCTGCTTGTTTTGGGCGTGTTGATTTACATAGTCTACGGCCCGGCGGGTAAGGTTGGGCAAGCACTCCTGGTGTGAGAAGTCGGAACCTATGGCACCTGCCCGCCACATGGCAGACCCTCCTGACTTGGCGATGGTTTGTATCTGAGTGGTAGTAGGCTGGCTATTTTCTACATAGACATAAGGAGCCATGTCTAATGAGCCACAGAAGCCGTAGAAATGATCAAATCCTAAATCGGCAGGGCCGTTCGTGATGGGTTTACTATAATCCACATCTTCCTCTGCCAGTGCATTGGCATTTGGCTTTTCGTGTCCGGCTTTTGTACCCCAGTTCCAACCTAAATGCCACTTTCCGATGCAGGCTGTGGTATATCCGTTTTGTTTTAGCATAGAAGCCATTGTGCTTCGCGTAGTAGGGATAATGGGGCGTGAATATCCATATAATACACCGCTTTTAAGGCTTGAACGCCAGTTATATCTTCCGGTGATAATCCCATAGCGGGTAGGCGTACTAACGGACGAGCAGGAGTGAGCATCGGTAAAAGAGACTCCGTTATCGGCCATTTCATCCAGGTTCCGGGTAGTAATGCCGGAATGTTCATTGAATGCCGAGACATCGCCATAGCCCATATCATCTGCAAGGATGAAAATGATATTGGGGGGATTTGTTGGCCGGGAGTTGTTTTGTGCCTGTAGGTGTTGGCAGAAGCATAGGGGAACTGATAAGAATCCAAGATAAGTCATTGTCTTCATGATGCACTGTTTTTAGGATTAAAGCAGGTTTTAAAAGTACGGCTTCTGTTTGGCATTCTATGTTTACATTTTCTCAGATACTGTTAATCCCGTCTCATGTTTATGTTTACACGTCTGGCAATGTTTGTACTTCGTCTTTGTCGTTACTCTCTACTTGATGTATGTTTCGCATTAAGCCTGTGTACTTGGCTCTTTTTACCGCACTTCCTTTAAAGATCATTCTGTATTGTTCTTCTGTCAGTGCATGCCAGTTCTTTTTTTCCATCTGCATGAAGGCGTCAGTGGGTTGCAATTCCGGTGTCTGGCAGGGAGTGGAAAATCTGTTCCAGGGACAGGCTTTCTGGCATTCGTCGCAGCCATATATCTTATTGCCCGTTTTTTTGCCTTCTGCGGGCGGAATAGCTTCCCGGTGCTCAATGGTAAGATAAGACAGGCAACGGCCTGAATTGAGCAAAAAAGGGGCTTCCAGCGCTTTTGTCGGACAGGCATCAAGACACCGGGTACAGTTTCCGCAGCGGCTTGTTAACGGTTGGTCGTATTCGTCTGCTTCTGCACTGAGAAATATTTCTCCTAAAAAGAAGCAGGAACCGGCATGCGGAATAATAAGCTGGGTATTTTTACCTATCCAACCCAATCCGGCACGCCATGCCCAGTATCGCTCTAATACGGGAGCTGTATCGCAGAATATACGGCTTTGTAAGGGTAGGGGAGAGTGTGCGGAGATATATTCCTGTAAGGCGGTCAGCCGGGCTTTCATGATATCGTGGTAATCTTTGCCGTATGCATACCAGGCAAACTGATACTGGTCTTCTCGTAAGAATCGGGAAGGGTAATAGTTGAGGGCTACGGATACAATGCTACGTGTTCCTTCTACCAGTAAACGGGGATCGAGGCGCTTTTCGAGGTGATTGCCCATGTAATTCATTCCTGCTTGCATGCCGTGCGAATGCCAGTGGCAAAAGGCATTGGAAACGGTTTTGTTTACCGCTTCTGCCGGTGCCACCCCACAAGCAGAAAAGCCGAGGCGCAGAGCTTCGGCTTTTATTTGTTTAGCAGAAAGAATAACTTCTCCCATCCTGTCTTTTTATTTTTCGTTACCTGTCCGCTTGCCGAACCTCCCCATGCGGGAAGTGTGGAAGCATCTTGAATTCGTAGCCTTGTTCTTTCATAAACTCGATGGCACGCGGCAAAGCGTACTGGAGGTTCCCGTTATTCCAGGATTTCAGCGAATCGTGAAACGTGATGATGGAACCATTCCGTACATAGCGTTTTACGTTTGCCAACACCTGTTCGGGACGCATTTTCTTACTATAGTCACGTGTTACCAGATCCCACATGATAATGCTGTAGTACTGTTTCAGCGCGTGATATTGCTTGAATCCCATGTGTCCGTGTGGCGGGCGGAAAAGATCGGTCTTCATCTCTTGATTCGCACGATCCGTATTTTCCAGATAATCATTAGCAGAGTACTCGAATCCACGGATGTGATTGAAGGTGTGGTTACCGATCCGGTGTCCGTGTTCAATCACCATCCGGAAAATATCCGGATACTTACGTACATTGTCGCCTACCATAAAGAAAGTGGCTTTGATCTCATACTGATCTAACAGATCTAATACCCAGGGAGTTACTTCCGGAATAGGCCCGTCGTCGAAAGTCAGGTAAACTGCTTTTTCGTCAGGGTTCATCCGGAAGATAGCTTTCGGGTATAAAATGCGGAAAAACCACGGTGGTTGCTCTATAAACATCTTTCTATCTCGTTCCTTTTACACGGGAGACGTACATGCCGTACAGTTCGTCCAGTTTGCCGGAATAGTTTTCTGACAGTTTCGATTTATATTTCTCCATGAGTTTCAGCTCTTCATTCAGTAAGGCTATGTGATACTCGAATTCCCGGGTTGATACGAAGAATTGTGAATCGTCCAGACTGAGATACCAGGTCATGTATTCAATCGCCTTATTGGCCAATGCATCCATAATTTTGTCTGCTTTCTCGGTTTGTCCCAGCTGATAGTAGGCTTCCGCCATTTGTACGGCGCCGTTCTGCCAGTCATAAGGTACGTTGTAAGCAGGAATCATCTTCTCGGCATAATCCAAAGCAGCGAGGGCTTTGTCTTTTTGACCTTCCTTCATCAGCTGTTCGATGAGCTGCGCGAAAACACGGCGGTGTGTATAGCACATGCGCATCACATTTTCATCGATATAGATGCCTGGCTTGTCGATACCACCAAATTTAAACTTATTCATCAGGTTGTCGTACATCTTCTCGCTGTCAATCGTTGCCCCCAATTTCTTGGTTTCAAACGGTGTGAAGCGAGAGGCGAGTCCTTCCTGAACGAAATGCTTGTCCATACCTAACTGATTTTCTCTGCCTACGGTGATAGCCATATACATAGGACGTTCCCAGTTGGCATTTGCCAGCATCTCAAGCATCATCAGTTCACTCTTATAGAGGGCACGTTTCGGGTTTCCATTGTCATCTCTCAGCAGAATATTCATATGATCGGGGATAGAGTCGCCCAAAGCTTCCGGAATCTTCATGCCACTGCGGCGTATCGCTTCTTTATCAATCTTGATGACGATACTGTCTGTCGGGATGACATGCAGGCCCTCTTTGTCTGAACGTATCCAGTATTTAAGGATATTCTTCAGTTCATACGGATTTTCACCGAATTCGTTGTGGATATTTTGCAATGCTTCCGGGTTACCGCTACTGTCTGCCTGTGCATAAAGAGCGTCGATTGTCTTTTTAATCTCCGGGCGTATCTGTATGTATTCGTTCGTTCCTTCTACGTATTCAACACGGTCCCAGGTGATCGGCAGTGACGGAGAGTCATAAGCAGGGCGTTTCATCTGGTCAATATACCAGTCTGTTTGCAGATAACTCAGGTTACAGGTGCGGGCATCTGTACGGAAACCTTCTGTCTCCTGGTTGTACCACAGAGGGAATGTATCGTTGTCACCATTGGTGAAGATGATCGGATTTCCGCTTTCCTGCAAGGACATCAGGTAGTTTTGTCCGAAGTCACGGGCTACATAACGTCCTGAACGGTCGTGGTCATCCCAGGTCTGGCCTGCCATCTGAATGGGTACCAGCAGGCAGAGTGCAGAGACAAGAATAGCAGCCGGTAATTCTTGCATCTTAGCATAGTCGCGCAGCAGTTTGATGATACCTGCTACACCCATACCGACCCAGATAGCGAACGCGTAGAACGAACCGGCATAAGCATAGTCACGTTCGCGGGGCTGGCTGGGAGTTTGGTTGAGGTAGAGCACAATGGCAATACCTGTCATGAAGAACAGGAAGAATACTACCCAGAATTGTTGTACGCCTTTCTGACCGCGGTATGCCTGCCAGAATAGTCCGATAAGACCTAATAACAGGGGCAGGCAGTAGAATACATTGTGTCCTTTATTGTCTTTCAGTTCCTGTGGAAGCAAGCTTTGATCGCCTACCAACCAGTTGTCGATGAAAGGAATACCTGTAATCCAGTTACCATGTTCTATTTCGCCGCTGCCCTGGATGTCGTTCTGGCGTCCGGCAAAGTTCCACATAAAGTAACGCCAGTACATGAAGTTGAGCTGGTAGCGGAAGAAGAACTTGATATTTTCCCACTGTGTGGGGATATTGACCATAATTGCGTTGCCGCATTCATCGTAGGGCACGTCATATCCTTTGATGTCTACCCAGCCTTTGTACTGCGGAATATGTGCACTGCTATACATACGCGGGAAGAGCATGTTCTGTGCATATTGATATTCTACACGTCCCGGTACTTCAACATACGAATCTTTTTCGTCCGGCGATGTTTTTTCTTTGCGAATGTATTTGGTTGTGCTGTTTGCCTCTACAGGGATGCAGTATCCGTCTTTCACTTCCAGGGCCACCTTTGAAGAGTAAGCCTGTCCGTAAAATAACGGGCGTGTACCATACTGTTCACGTCCTAAATATTCGCCCAGCGTAAAGATATCTTCCGGAGAGTTCTGATCCATCGGAGTATTGGCTGTAGAACGGATTACGATAAGCGCATACGAGGAGTATCCTACCATGATCATCATTGTACAGAGCAGTGCGGTGTTCATACTGCGGGCCGAAATCTGGTATTTCTTATTGAGGTTTTTAGCAAACAGATAGAGTCCTAATGCGGCGAGTACGATGATACCGATAATAACACTGCTCACTCCGTGTCCGTAGAACGGAATTCCTAACAGGGCAATAGTCAGCATGAAAGAGATATTCATACGTGCACGGCTGGTTTCGGTATAGCTTTCATATACTCCCCAGATAATGCTGGCGGCAAGTATGATGATATAAACAATGACGCCGGTATTGAATGGCAAGCCCATGCTGTTGACGAAAAGCAACTCGAACCATCCGCCTACTTTTACTACGCCTGGCACGATACCGTAAAGCACGATTCCTACCAACACCATAGAAGCGAAAAGAGCTAACAGAGAGCCTTTTGCATTGGCATTGGGAACTTTCTTATAGTAATATACCAGTACGATAGCCGGCAGACAGAGCAGGTTCAGCAGATGGACGCCGATACTCAATCCGGTCAGATAAGCGATGAGAATGATCCAACGGTCGCTATGCGGTTCGTCGGCTACATCTTCCCACTTCAGAATAAGCCAGAATACAACGGCTGTGAACAGGGAAGAATAGGCATAAACCTCCCCTTCTACGGCACTGAACCAGAAAGTGTCACTGAATGTATATACCAATGCACCAACAAGGCCGCTACCCATGATGGTAACTAACTGGCCGGTGGTAATATTGTTTTCGTCTTTGATAATCAGCTTACGTACCAGATGGGTGATACTCCAGAAAAGGAACAGGATACAGGCTCCACTCATCAGGGCACTCATGTAATTTACCATTTTGGCTACAGTGGTAGCATCTGAAGCAAACTGTGAGAACAGATTGGCTGTCAGCATGAAGAAAGGGGCGCCGGGCGGATGTCCGACCTCCAGTTTATAGCCGGTAGTAATGAACTCGGGACAATCCCAGAAACTGGCTGTCGGTTCTATTGTCATGCAATAGACCGTGGCAGCAATAATGAAAGTAAGCCAACCGATTAGGTTGTTTACGGTTTTGTACTGTTTCATTAAGACGATAGATGTTTATTCATTAACATGTTAAGTGGGCGCAAAGATAATGATTTACGTGTACAATAGAAGTAAAAGTAATAATTATTATAAGATTTTAGGAAGGGGACAGGAGGTAAAGTAGTCTCCTGCCTCCTGTAGGACTGTTTTATGCAAAGTTCTGCCTGCGGTCGGATTTATAATAGTGCTGCTATTTTACGGATATTATTTAGTTTGTCCATGAAACTTGCATTTTGCTTCGCTATTTGCATATTATAGTCCGTTTGCATGTTGACGAGCAACTTTGCATTGATGCCTAAGGCTGCTTCAAATAGCAATGCATACTCAGTTGTAATAGCACGTTTGGCATTCAGAACTTCATTTAATACGGAATAAGACATACCGATTTGCGCAGCAAATCTCCGTTGTGAAATACCACGATATTCAATTTCTTCTTTCAATATATCCCCCGGATGTGTAGCCATACATGGTGTGAGGTTGTTGGCTGTCATTTGGGGGGAAACTCCCTTTATTGTAATCATAATGAACTTATTTATAATGGTTTGACAACTCTAATATGTTACACACTGTTATAACAGGCTCACTCTCTTGATGTGTTACAGTAAACTCAATTCTGTATTGATTGTTCACTCTTATTGACGAGATTCCTTGCTTGTCACCTGTGAGGATTTCGTAATTCAATGAATTGATACTGAATAAGTCTTCTATTTCATCAGCTTCTTCAAGCGTTTTAATGCGACGTATGTAGTTTTTGATAATTTCGGGTTGAAACCGATGCTTTTTATCAGGGGATATACCCTTTTCGTACAAGTCACGCAAATATTCTTTTTCAAATGTAACGACTATATTAGCTTGTTTGTTGTTACAAAGATAGTACTTCTTTAAATTGTTTGCAAATTTGCGAACACTTTCTTATGCTGTTTTATCTTTTATAAAATGATACACCCAGATAGAAGTGACGTCTATTCCATCTGGGTGCAGGCCATTTCTTCATTCAGATGAAGAAAGCATGATTTCTATTTATCAATCATTCCAGGCTATAGAAACCGACTTGTTGCTTGTATAGGTAATCCCCTGAGCATTTCTTGCATACTGGCAGGGGGGATGAATACGGAGTGTGCTGTGCAAGCTTAGCAGAGTCTGATTATACAATCCGGCGGCTGCTGTGTTCTTATTTACTTCGGTGGATCGTACGCCAATGGATAAAGCCCCCTCTCGTAGAGTAACGTATAAAGCCTCGGTGTGTAACGTTGTTTTAGATGTACATGTAAAGCTGTACGACATGTGCATGTGGGACAGTACGACATGTGCATCTCGTACAGCTTTACATGTACATCTAAAACAACGTTACACACCGAGAAAAGGAACGTTCCTTTCTGAGAAAGACAAAGAATAACACCGGGTAATGGTAACGATGCTGTTTACAGGCACTTCCGCCACCGAAAAGATAGAGCTGTGATCTTCGTTACTGATCTGATTTGAATCAAACTGAATCTTATTTTTATGGTACACGGGGATAAGACAGATCGGGCAGATGACAACGGATTTTTTTATTGGTAATCAGGAAGTAAGAAAATCTGATCCGTCGTCATCCGTTTTACCAGTTTCATCCGTGTGCCTATAGAAAGCACAAAGCTATTTTAGCTTCTTCTGCATGTTAATGAGCGAATATGAGCAGAGCCCTTCGGACTTTTTTAATCGTGATGATGGTGATGTTCTCCCAATATGCGGTGCGGTAACGTTCCGTGCCCCAGCAGTTCGATGGGGCAGTTGAAGTTACGTTCCAGCCACTCTGTAGTGACACCCGCGTCCGGATGATAATCTAACGTTTCATTGACGCAAGCGATAGATTTTACCTGCTGTAATACCGTGCCAATGTCATGGCTGACAAGGATAATGGCACATTCCTTGTTTATCTCTGCCAGAAGCTCATAGAGGCGGGCTTCAAAGCGTTTATCGATATAAGTGCTTGGTTCGTCGAGAATGAGAACAGACGGATCACTGACAATGGCACGTCCTAACAAGGCACGTTGCAATTGTCCGCCACTGAGCTGTCCGATGGCACGTTTCTCCAGACCTTCCAGTCCCATACGGGCGATGACAGCATGAACTTTTTCGTGCTGCCGGGCTGTAAACTTGCTGATAAGCGATTTTTTAGAACTCAGTCCGGAGAGTATTACTTCTTCTACAGAGATGGGAAATTTACGGTCTATTGTGTTGTATTGAGGCAAATAACCCATAAAAAACTGGGAGTTGAGTGCCGGGAGTTGTGAGTGGTCTGCTCCATAGTAAGTGATTTTTCCGGCAGTAGGTTTCAGCAATCCTAACATACATCTGATGAGGGTGGTCTTTCCGCCCCCATTCGGTCCGATAATTCCTAAGAAGTCACGTTCATATACAGTGAGGTTAACGTCGTGCAATACTGTACGACCATCATATCCGGCGGAGAGTCCACGAACTTCTATAATCGGTTGTGCCATAATCGGAGAATCTTATTTCTTGTTATGATCCGTTAGCGCCTGGGCAACAGCTAACATTTCGGCTTCCCAATTATAACTCAGCGGGTTGATAGGAACAATGCCGGTACCGGTTTCCCGGGCAATAATTTCTGCGTTGCGGCGGTCAAATTCCGGTTGTATGAAAATGATGCGGACATCTTCCTGGCGACAGAGGTCTACCAGGTCTTTTAGATGAGCAGGTGAAGGTTCTTTTCCGCCCTCTTCGATACTGATCTGCTGCAAACCGTAGTCGCGGGCAAAATAGGAGAGAGCCGGATGGTAAATCATAAAGCTTTGGGCTGTACCGGGTTGTTGCAGGGTTTTCCTGATGATGCTGTCGGTGTGCATAATGCGTTGGCAAAGGCTGTCATAGCGGTTCAGATAGTAAGCCTCATTCTCTTTGTCAAGCTGGCAGAGAGCCTTGTAGGTGTTGCGGGCAATGATCAGTGCATTATTGGTTGAGTTCCAGATGTGCGGTTCTACCCCGCCGGCATGCTGGTGATCGCCATGGTCGTGTGCCTCTCCGAGGATAAGATCAATATCTTTGGAAGTATCGAAGATCTGTATGTGCGGGGTATTGTCTATCAGGCGATCCATCCATACTTGTTCGAAGCCGATATAGCCAATGCGGAGATATGCTTTACTGTCTCCCAGCGAAACGAGCTGCTGGGGGGTAGGATCGTAAGTCTCCGGACTGCTGCCTTTGGGTACGATACTGATGACGTCGAACTTGTCTCCGGCAATAGCTTCGGTAAAATAACGCTGGGGTTCTATGGTGACAGCAATGACGGGTTTCTCATTATCTTGACTCTTCTCGGACTTACCCATGTTGCAGGAAACCAGAAGAACGATTATTAGAAGAAGAGGTATATGTTTCATATATTCTTTGGGTTTAGTATATTTTCCCTCCGGCAGCCTTTATTTTCTTGCTCTTAGTATTTCCCGTTTTCCTCCCGGAGGGCCGGGGAGACGTTCTACAGTAAATCCTGCTGTCTGAAGCATCCGGCGTACTACTCCTTTGGCGCAATAGGTGGTAAGTATGCCTTTCTCGCCCATTATAACGTGTAACCGGTCGAATAGTTCTTGTGACCACATCTCCGGCTGCTTTTCGGGAGCAAAAGCATCGAAGTAAATAATGTCAAATGAGCGATCCGTAGTCAACGTTGTAAAGTCGGCTTGTACCTTCCTTAACGTAAAACAGGGGGTTATTATTGTATCCTCTTCCCAGGGAATAATATGTAGCGTTTTGAATAGCGGATTGTCACTATAGCCCAATGGTTCTATCATTTCCCAGGGGAGTGGGTAGAGCTCAATTCCGGTGTAGTGTACTTTTCTTTGAGTCGATTCGGCTGTTTCGAGTGTCAGCAGGGCATTCAAACCTGTTCCGAAACCTATTTCGAGGATATGCGGCTCGGCCACTTCAGAGGCATTCAGACCCATGTCAATAAAGATATGTTGAGATTCTGTACGTGCGCCTTTCACGGAATGATAGTGTTCGTTCAATTCCGGCACAAAAAGGGTAGCGCTCCCGTCGGCTGTTTGTTCGATAACCCGTTTCATGATGATTATATGACGAAATTGATAATGCCTTTCAGTGCAAGCAACATGAGAATATAACGTATCAGCTTACCGGCAAACATAGAAATTGTCGTGAGCCATATATTGCTGCGCATGAACCCTAACGCAATGGCAATCACCTCCCCTACAAACGGAAGGAAAGCAAAAAACGCCATAAGTGCCCCTTTGCCTTGCAGAAATGCCTCCATGCGGTCCACTTTCTCCTTTTTTACTTTGAAGTATTTCTCTATCCAGTCTACCTTGCCGAGATGCCCCATATAATAGCAGGTCATACCACCTAAGGTGTTGCCCAATGCAGCAGCAAGCACACAGGTGACCGGGCTTAATCCTACTTCTACTAATGCTACCAACACCAGTTCGGAGCTGAACGGAACTATGCTTCCTGCTAATAGGGCAGAAAGAAACAAGCCAGGGATACCCCAGTCGATAAGTAGCTGTATTACTGAGTTTATAAAAGCGTCCATATGTTGAAGCAGAATAAGAGGATTAATCCGATGGTGGAACCGATAAAGAATACGTTAGAAGTCTTGCTGCTGGTCAATACAAAAAGATGTCCTACGAGAATGCTGACACCGATCAGAAGGAGTGACATCAGATCCATGCAGTGTATCGGTTGCAGAAGTATGAACAGGAAGATACAGAAGTTCAGGAATATCAGAAAGTGCAGATAGGAACGCGTTCGTATTTTATCTTCATATCCGCTAACAATGCAATGGGCTGCACTGACAATGAACAGGATAAACAGATAGATCAATGTGACAAGCTCCCAAAGCTGTAGATTCTTTCCAAACTCTATAGGCTGAAAATGAACCAGTTCAATGAATGGTTGGTAGAATAACTCCATCTCTCCGTAGAAGAAAGCATGCCCTAATAAGAACCAATAGGGAAGGCTTATTCCGATGATAGCTCCGCAGAAACTGCGTATTGTGAGCGACTGAAACGAGTAAGCTCCTATCAGCCAAAGAGGGATGAAGTAGAGTAATTGTGGAAATAATAAACTTCCTGCACCAATAAAGGCGAAGGAATGGAATATATAGCTCACCGGATGAGGCTGCTGGTAGCTTTTGAACAGGAAAAACAAGGAGATAAGGAAAGCTACGGCAGCTACATCGCCTGCATATAGCAAATGCATACCCGGACAGATGGTAACTAAAAGAAAGTAAAGTGACGTCTGTACCGAGGCGCGCATACGGATAATAGTGAATGTATTGTTCAACTCAATCAAGAAATAACCGATAGCCGCGTATAGCATAAAACTGATCATCCTGTTTGCCCAGGAAGGCAGGCAGGAGGTGCAAATAGATTGCCACAAAGCGTATCCTGTATCTTTTGCTGAACTCATATCAGGCAAAAGAAAAGAGGTACATATCCAGCAGACTGTGCAGATAAGAATGACAACAGGCAATGTAAACCGCCCTGCTGTCACCCGGCCTTGTAATCTATTATTTCTCATTATAACCTTATAACCCTATAACTCTCCCTCACTACAGATCAAAGCCAATATCTCTTCGAAGATTCTTCTTCTCAAACTGTATCATTTCAGCCACTTTATAGCTTTTTGCCAGTGCTTCTTCTTTGGTATTTCCATATGAACTGATAGCAATGACACGTCCGCCGCTGGTTACTACTTGTCCGTCTTTTAGGGTAGTACCTGCATGGAATAGGATGCTGTCTGTGGCGGCAGCCTGATCGAAGCCAGTGATAGGGAATCCTTTTTCGTAAGTTTCCGGATAACCGCCACTTACCAACATCACACAAGCCGCCGTACGTGGGTCTATTTCCAGCGTTTTTGTATCGAGGTTCTTCTCTGCCACACCTTCAAAGAGCTCTACGAGATCACTCTTGACACGAAGCATAACGCTTTCTGTCTCAGGGTCGCCCATACGAACATTATATTCAATAACCATTGGCTCTCCTTTTACTTTTATCAATCCTAAGAAGATAAAGCCTTTGTAAAGAATGCCTTCTTCTTTCAAGCCATTTACAGTAGGTTCGATAATACGCGTACGTACTTTCTCCATGAATTCATCATTGGCGAACGGAACAGGCGTAACGCTTCCCATACCACCGGTATTAAGTCCCTTATCACCTTCGCCGATACGTTTGTAGTCTTTGGCTACGGGAAGTACTTTGTAATGTTCGCTGTCTGTCAGTACGAATACACTGCATTCAATGCCACTGAGGAACTCTTCAATGACTACCGTTGCCGAAGCATTGCCAAACATACCGCTAAGCATCTCTTTCAGCTCCTTTTTAGCTTCATCCAAAGTAGGGAGGATCAGAACACCTTTTCCGGCACAAAGTCCGTCAGCTTTCAGAACATAGGGAGCTTCTAATGTCTCGAGGAAAGCAAAACCTTCTTCCAATGTGTCCGCTGTGATGCTTTTATAACGTGCGGTAGGGATATTATGACGTTGCATGAACTCTTTGGCAAACTCTTTACTGCCTTCCAGGCGTGCTCCTTCGCGGGTAGGGCCGATGATGGCAATGTGCTGTGTCTCAGGATTTCCCTGAAAGTAGTCGTAAATACCTTCAACTAATGGGTCTTCGGGACCAACTACAATCATGCTGATGTTTTCCTTAAGAACGAATGCCTTTAATGCATTAAAATCGGTAGCTTTGATGTTCACGTTTTCGCCTACAGAAGAGGTACCGGCATTACCGGGGGCGATGTATAGCTTTTCTACTTTGGGACTTTGAGCTATTTTCCACGCCAGAGCGTGTTCACGGCCGCCCGAACCTAAGAGTAACAGTTTCATATCAATAATTGGTTAATGGGCCAATATGCCAATATGCCAATGTTGGCATCGGATATGTAGCGCTTGTTATTATTATTATTTTTCTCTCGTTTCTTTTTCAATCGGCATATTGCCCATTGTTACAGGTTATCTTCAAAATAACGGGTTATCTTTTCGTGCAGATGTATGCGGTCACGTCCCATTACATTGTGCTTATGCCCGGGATAAATGAAAAGATCCGGATACGTACGGGCATCTATGCATGCCTTCATAAAAGACAATGTATGCTGAGGCACGCAAGTATCGTCGTGATCGTCATGGATAATGAGTAAATGTCCCTTCAGATTGCCGGCGAGATTTTTCAGATTACATTGTTCGTAGCCTTCCGGGTTACTTTGTGGAGTATCCATATAACGCTCTCCGTACATTATCTCGTAATATGCCCAGTCTATCACCGGACCACCTGCCACACCTACTTTGAAAATCTCCGGATAGCGAAGTAACAGGGCAGTAGTCATATGGCCTCCAAAACTCCAACCATGCACACCGATACGATTACCGTCTACATAGGGAAGACTTTGCAAATATTCGACTCCTTTTACCTGATCTTTTCCTTCTTCAATACCTAAATGACGGAAAGTTACATTCTCAAACTCTAATCCACGATTGGAACTGCCGCGATTGTCAATAGTGAACATGATGTACCCTTTGTTTGCCATATAGATATCCCAGCCGCGGGCACCATTCTGCCAACCTCCGGTTACCATCTGTGCATGCGGACCTCCGTATACATATACAATGGCAGGATACTTTTTATTCGGGTCCATATCAGCAGGTTTAATAAGGCGGTAATAGATATCGGTTACACCGTCTGCGGCTTTGATTGTACCGGTTTCGATAACCGGCATTTTGAAGCCAAGGAATGGATTGGCAGCAGTAAGCAGATTAACGCTTTTACCTGTCTGAGTATCAATGATATCAATTTTTCTGGGTAGGGTAGGAGTTGAGTAATTGTCAATCACATAGCGTCCTGAGTTACTTGCAATAGCGTTGTGCACACCTTCAGTGGTAGTATACATGCTGAAGGGTAAGCTTCTCTCTCCTGTTCTGATATTTACAGAGAAATTGTTCCGTCCTGTAGCATCGTTGGCACTGAAAAGAACTTCTTTCTTTTTTTCGTTGAACCCTAATATATCACTGACCAGCCATTTACCTTCTGTCAGTTGTCTGATTAGTTTGCCTGTGGTGTCATACAGATACAGGTGGTTGAAACCGTCACGCTGGCTTTGATAAATGAATTTTGTAGCATCCCAGGGCAGAAAAACAATGGGCTGTTGAGGCTCTACATATTTGGGATGTGTCTCTTCGAAAAGCGTTGCCATCAGCTCGCCTGTTTCTGCGTTGTACTGGCAGAGTTTAGCATGATTTTGATCCCGGTTCAATTCTATCAGGTAGAGACTTTTCTCATCCGGTGCCCAGCTGATATTGGTAAAATAACGGTCAGTCGGGTCTCCGGCTTTCAGGTAGAGTGTTTTTCCGTTGGAAGGATTATGAATGCCTATTGTTACCAAATGGCTGGTCATCCCTGCCATTGGATAACGAATGTTGTTCACTTCTGCTATACGTTGAGTGATGTCTACCAGTGGATATTGTGTAACCATGCTTTCATCCATGCGATAAAATGCTAATAAGTTACCTTTCGGGCTCCAGAAAGTGCCTTTGCTGATGCCAAACTCATTACGGTGTACAGACTGTCCGCAGACAATACCTTCGGATTCATCGGTTATTGCATTTTCGTTTATATACAGATTGTTGCCTACTGTATAAGCAACATTTCCGGTGGTAGTGCAGTAATCCTGATTGGCAGCCTCTTTTTTCAGAGCTGTTGTTGAAACTATTTGGTTGTTTTTGAAGTCGTAAACAATATATTTACCGGGTAGCTTAATCAGCATTTGCTCTTTGTCAGACCAGGGAAAGCTGACAGAGTGGAAGTGTTGTAATTTTCCGGACTGGTTTTCTTCCAATACTTTGTTTACAATTTCCCGTGTAGTGATAGTCTTTTCTTTTCCTGTCTTTGGATTAATAACAAACAGGGTATCTATGCCTGGTTTTATACATTCATCGCCCCACCATTGTAGTCCATAAAGGTTTTCTGCATAACGATATGTTTCACCACCCGGAATAAGATCTTCCAGTGTAGGAGTTTTTAGTTCTTGTGCCATAACGTTCGTGATAAATAGAGCTTGAAGCAACCCCATTAATAATAGATAGCCTCTTTTATTCATTGTCTTCTTGTTTTTTATCTTTATTCTTGAACCAATTCAGCATTACTTTCTGACTTCCGATTTCGTATATCTTAGTTTCTATGATAACAAGTTCATCCATTATTCTTTCTTATCACCTCTCGGTTCCCAGTTCTTCTTAAACTCCCTTGGCTTTCTGTCTCCGTTGAAGCTTCGTCCTTCTCTCGGTTTTCTGTCTCTGTCACTTGAAAAGCTACGTCCGCCTTCTTCACGGCGAGGTTTAAATTCTCTTTTTTCTTTGGGAGTACCTTCTTTATTTTCTTCTTCGCCTTCCTGGCCTTTAAACTCTTTGTACTTTCCGTCAAATATCTGATATTTGCGGAACTCACATTCCAATGCTCCGTTGAATAATGGCGTTTTTTGACTGGGCTTCAGGCCGATCTGGTCGAAGCATTCCTCACGATAGGAGAGTACCCAGGCATCATTTCCAACGAAAGCGTGCTTCAGACGTTCGCCAATCATGCTGTATAATCCTAAAAGATCATTGGTAGAAATACGTTCACCGTAAGGAGGATTGGTGATGATGATAGATTTTTCTGCCGGTTGTTCAAATTGTTGGAAGGGTTGTAACTTCAGAATGATATCTTTAGAAACCCCTGCTGCCTTCACATTGTGTGTGGCTATTTCGTTTGCCTTAGGGTTATTATCATAGCCATATATTTTGTGTGTGAATTCACGTTCCTGGCTATCGTCGTTGTATAGATTATCAAACATATCCTGATCGAAATCCACCCATTTCTCGAATGCGAACTCCTTACGGAACACTCCCGGAGCAATGTTACGGGCAATCAATGCAGCTTCTACAGGAATGGTACCTGAACCGCACATCGGGTCAATAAGATCACATTCTCCTCTCCATCCCGTCATCAGAATCATTCCGGCAGCAAGAACTTCATTGAGTGGTGCTTCTACTGCTTCCTGACGATAGCCGCGGCGATGAAGTGATTCACCGGAGGAGTCGAGTGAAAGGGTACAGGTGGTTTGCGCAATATGAATATTCAGTAATACATCCGGTCTGTTGATACGAACGGACGGACGTTTACCATTCAACTCACGGAAATAGTCGACAATGGCATCTTTAACTTTGTAAGAAACGAACTTGGAATGGCGGAATTCATCACTAAATACGACGGCATCTACGGCGAATGTTTTGTTTACATCCAGTATTTCCTCCCAGGCGATGGCTTTGATCTGCTCATAAACCTCGTCGGCATCTTTGGCCTTGAAATGTTTGATTGGTTTCAGAATGCGGATGGCAGTACGCAGACAGAAGTTTGCTTTATACATCATTTCCTTGTCTCCGGAAAATGAAACCATTCGCCGGCCTATTTGTACGTCGTTTGCTCCCAGCACTATCAGTTCTTCGGCCAGTACTTCTTCCAGTCCCTGGAAGGTTTTGGCAATCATTTCAAATTGTTCGCTCATAATGAATAATGTGCCAATATGCCAATGTGGTAATATGCCAATTGGCTGGCGCGTTAAAGTTGTTATTTTTTCAAATTGTTAATATCTGATTCTCTCAGTTGGCACATTGGCATGTTCGCAATTGGGCCATTATTTCTTTGCTTTCGTCTGTACGATTCTTGCTCCTGCGGGAACATCTTCTGTTACCCAGATATTGCCTCCTACTGTAGCATCACGTCCAATGGTAATACGTCCTAATATAGTTGCATTTGAGTAGATTATAACGTTATCTTCCAGTATTGGATGGCGGGGAATCCCTTTAATTGGCTTACCATCGGTATCTAAGGGGAAACTTTTGGCTCCCAACGTGACACCTTGGTAGAGTTTTACGTTATTGCCAATGATACTGGTTGCTCCGATTACCACACCTGTTCCATGATCAATAGTAAAATAACTGCCTATCTGTGCTCCGGGATGAATGTCTATACCTGTTTCACTGTGGGCCATTTCTGTTATAATGCGGGGAATAAGTGGTACTCCCAGTTCTAATAGTTCGTGAGCGATGCGATAGTTGCTGATAGCTCTGATAGCCGGATAACAACAAATTACTTCGCCAAAACTCTGGGCAGCGGGATCACCATTGTAGGCTGCTTCCACATCTGTTGCCAATACACGGCGCATATGTGGTAATTTACTGATAAATTTAGCAGCCAGGCGGGCAGCTTCTTCTCGTAAAGAATCATTGCAGGTATCACATCCTTCATTACTTCCGAAACAGAGTCCGGCTAAAATCTGTTCAGTCAGCAGATCAAATAATCTTTCAATGTTAACCCCTATGTGATAGTTGATTGTACGACTGTTGATAGTAGAATTTCCAAAATATCCGGGGAAAAGAATGGAGCGTGCCAACTCGATGACGTCACACAATACCCGTGCCGAAGGCAAGGGCTCGCCGTCCTTGTGTTGATGGAACAGTCCTTTGTATGATTCGCTTTCCGAAAGCTCATCGACTGCCTGTGTCAGAATGTGGGTGAAATTTAGTGGACTCATTAGATTCCTTTTCTAATTAATTGGCTACAAAGGTAAGAAATATTATGCACATTTTTCTATCTTTGTTGCGACATTCTATTAACAAAGAAGTTTATGGGGAGTAAAACCATCAAAGGGTTTGCAATAATTTGTTTATTCTTGTGTATCAATGGTTGCGGAGAACACACACAAACAGGAGAAGCAATAAAAAAGAATACTCAGACCGATTCGCTTGAAAAACAGGCAAGAGATTCTTTATTTGCTAATAATACGTATGCCCGTAATCTGTTGCGTAGCGGAATGGCAAAAGCCACTGATAGTCTTACTTTCTATAGATTAATGAATCATTACGTAAAAGCTTGTTTTGCCTCTTCTGACTTTGACTCTGTGCTATATTATAATCAGATAATTGCCCGCTTTTGCAGGGAAGCGTCCGATTCTCCTTCCATACATGATATGAAGGCGAATGTTTATAATATGACCGGTAATTACTGGATACAGAAAGCAGAGCCTGATTCATCTCTGGCATATTATCGAAAGGCATATGAAGAGCAGCGGTTGGGAAATAATGTTTTTAATCTTCCCGAACTTTGTTTTAATTTGGCAGATGCCAGTAATCATCTGGGTAATTATGCCGATGGAGCTTTCTATTATCGCAGGGGATTGTTTCTTTGTGATTCACTCCAGCTACCTGATACAAAGAAATGGACTGTTTATTGGGGATTAGGGCAGACTTACATGGAGTTACGTGATTTTGAACTTTCCAATTATTACTATGAACTGGCAGGGAATTATTATCAGGAGATGAATCCGTATGAGAAATGGGGATATCTCAATAATAGAGGGAACCATTTTTATTACAAAAAGGATTACTTGCAAGCCGAATACTATATCAGTAGAGGACTGCATGTACTGGATGACTATCCTCAAATGATTTTTGAACGGAATCTTAGTAAAGGAAATTTGGGAGAACTTTATATGCTGAATGGTAAACTGGACTCAGCTCAAATCTATCTGAATGATAGCTATCGCTATTTCACTGAGATGAATAATCGTTCGGCACTTTATTACATAGAAACCCAGCTGATAGAGCTTGCCTTAAAACAAGGTGATATTTCACGCGCTGGCAGGCTGATTGCCAATGCAACGCCTGGCGTACACATTGATGCGAATATGATAAATATCCGGAATCAATATTTAGAGCATTATTATGAACGTACAGGTGATTACAGGCGTGCTTATGAGTATCTGAAGCGGGATGTCGCGTTGAATGATTCTATTCGGAACGAACGGGTCCGTACGCGTGTAGCGGAACTCGATATGCGTTATCGTCAGGATACGATTGTGATGCGGCGTGAGTTGGTGATAGGGAGGCAAACGAGTGAAATGCGGGTGTTGCGTTTGACATCGTTTATCTGGGCTATTGGTTGTATTGTTTTAATAGCTGCATTGAGTGTTTTCTATTGGTTGATGAAGAAAAAGCGTGCTTTTATGCAGGAACGGCATTTGAATCAGATAAGTCGTCTTCGTATGGAAAATATACGTAATCATATTTCGCCTCACTTTACTTTTAACGTGCTGAATAGAGAAATTAGTCATTTAAAAGGCTCTGAAGAAGATCGGGAGGGGTTAGTAGGATTAGCAAAGCTTCTAAGAAAGAGCCTGGAGTTAACCGAAAAGTTAAGTATCCCGCTTCGGGAAGAGCTGGATTTTGTGCGGACTTATATTAATTTGGAACAGACCAGCTTGGGATCTGATTTTATATTGACATTGTCCATCGATGACAAATTGAATACGGAGCAAATTATTATTCCTTCTATGATTATACAGATTCCGGTAGAGAATGCTATGAAACATGGACTTGCCGGGATTGAAGGAGAGAAGCGGCTTACTATTTCTGTAATTTCTGAAGGTAATGGGGTTCGAATAATAATTGTAGATAATGGTAGGGGGTATCTTCCTCATATGATATCTCCCTCCAGAGGAACGGGTACAGGTTTGAAGGTTCTTTATCAGACAATCCAGTTACTCAATCAAAAAAATAAGGGAGAGAAGATTTGTTTTGAAATAAAAAAACTTGCCGATGGACAACAGACAGGGACTTGTGTTTCTGTATATATTCCATATAAATATTCTTATGATTTATGATGACAATGAATGAAATTTGTAAAGTCGTAATTATAGATGATGACTATACGGCTATAGAAGACTTGAAAAAGGGGCTTGCAGTTTATTCTGATATGCTAATCAAAGGTACGGCAGTCAATGGAGCTAAAGGAAGAAAGATGATAATGGAGCAACGTCCGGATTTGTTGTTTTTAGATATAGAGTTGCCGGATATGCTGGGTATCAGACTACTGAGTGACATGCGTGAGGAGGTTGTATGGGATATGAAAGTTGTTTTCTATACGGCATATGATAAATACCTGCTTCAGGCTTTAAGAGAATCGGCGTTCGATTACTTATTGAAACCTTTTACTACAGAGGAACTTGATGGGATTATAGAACGCTATCGGAAGGCGATGGTCACTCACCAGGTCACTCCTTCATTTTCGGCATCTATAGCTGCATTATTGCCCCAACGTGACACATTTATGATCAGTAGTGTGACAGGTTTCAAATTACTTCGTATTGAGGAAATTGGCTTTTTTGAATATTCTAAAGATAAACGGCAGTGGCAGGTAACTCTTTTTAATCAGACAAAGCTGAGTCTTAAAAAAAATACCAGAGCAGAAGATATTATAAATTATTCGGTATCATTTGTACAGATTAGCCAGTCGGTTATTATTAATGTTGCCTATTTAGCTGTTATTAATGGGAAACAATGCCAGCTTTATCCTCCTTTTAGTGAACGAAAAGACCTGTGCATTTCCCGTGGATTTTTGAAAGAATTACAAGAACGTTTCTATCTTATTTGATTTTTTTTGTTGTATAAGCACTTATTTAGACATTTTATGTGTGATTTGCGACAAAATACTCATTTTTCGCAAAAAGGGTGTTTCATATTATCCTTTTTAATGCTATCTTTGTGATGTTAGGTAGGAATTGAATGTTTTTTGGTTTTTAGATGATCAATTCTATGTAACTGGTTGAGCCGGAGCTTTTGTGAAAAAGTCTCCGGCTATTTTTTTTATTGATGAGTTTTGTTTGTGAGCGCCCATTTGGTACTTATAACAAAAAGGCGAATCGAATGTTGTGAAATAGTGGTGTAGATTTGTTTTTTATATGATCCTTGTGATTATTTCTCTTCCATAAACATTCTGTCGAAGGTTTCTCTTAGCTGTTTTCGATTATTTATCAGAGCTCTTAACTCTTTTAGCCTTTCTCCATTCTTCGAGTTTTCAAACCATAGTTTTAAGTATCCTCCTTCGGCATATTTGCTCAGGAGATGATTAAGAAAACGTTCATAGTGCCATTCTTTGCTTCCCGATGGATTTTGTTTTAGCCCATATTGTACAGTCCTTCTCAATGTAATTTCAAGGTCTATAACTCTGTCTGCTTCAGCTACAATCTTTCCGTAAATGCTGCGTGGTTCGTGGTTTGAAGAGGCTCTATGATCTTCTACGGCTTCTTTCATTATCTGTATTTCTTCGGTAGAAAACCATTGGCGGAGTATCTTGTCATTTTCAAGAATAGTTCCTGAAACAAGGTGATGGGTCGCTCTGTCTTTGCACAGTCCTGTATCGTGATAGGCAGCAATGGTGTATACCATATCCACGTCTACGGGATAGCCTTTAGCAAGTTCCAGGCTTTCTGCTATTACAGTATTTACATGCATTAAATTATGTGCTTTATCAAACGATTCGTATTGCGGAATAATAACCGTTTCTATGTATTCTTTTAGCTGTTCGTTCATCTCGGGAAAATCTTATTTAATAAAGGGAAAACAAAGATACTAAATTTCTTGTAACGTCTTAACATTTATGGGTTTGTTCCACGTGGCACAGAAAAGGCCGGAATATAAATTCCAGCCTTCTGTTGTATTAATGTAAAATGTAGAGTTAGAGAGAATATGTATATCAGATATTTGTATCGTCCATTGTAACTGTCATTTCCGGAACAAGAATATAAGCATTCTTTTTACTGTTCCATTTGTAATAATTGGTAGTTACAGTTTTACCTTCGTAAGTATAAGTGATGCGCAGGCTATTTTCCCATTTTTGGTTGTTAGCATTCCATTTTAGTGCTTCACTTTCTGTCATACGTTTCTGATCATTATACTTGTAGTTGTATTTCATATAGTTGGCGAGTGCAGCACCTTCCTTTTTATAAACGGTCTGTTCTACCATCACTCCGTCTCTTTCTTCTGAGTTATAGATGAGATTCCCGTCGTTATTGTGGGCAGAAACGGTTAGGCTACCTACAAAAAGAACTACTGATAATGCAATTGTTCTTATGGAAACATTTACTTTCATGATTATACTGTTTTTAGGGTTATATTATCATATTGTTATACTTAATCTCTTTATTTGCTGCAAAGTTACATATAAAGTGGATATTAATGCTTAAAATAAGTGAAATAATTATCATAATGATAATTGTCATACCTCTGTATTGCTTTCTTTTTGCAGGTATTAATGACAAAAAAATATCCGGCAGTTTGTTTGCCGGATATATGTTTAAACAGTTCGTGTACTTAATGAGGCATTTAGCAGCTTTCTGCTTGAGGAGTTAATTAATGTTATAAATGTTTTGGTAGGCAGCAATTGTCTTTTTAATGAGCTTCTAACCAGTTTTTCCCCCAGCCGCAATCAGCCTTTAGAGGGACATGCATCCGGTAGGCTTTCTCCATTTCTTCAATAACGACTTGTTCCACCCGCTCTTTTTCCTCTATTGGGACACTGAAATTTAATTCATCGTGTACTTGTAATATCATTTTTGCCTTTAATCCTTCGCGTTTGAAGCGTTCGTAGATGCGAGCCATTGCAACTTTGATTATGTCGGCCGCACTTCCCTGGATCGGAGCATTGATAGCATTACGTTCGGCATATCCGCGTACTACAGCATTGCGTGAATTGATGTCCGGAAGGAAGCGTTTACGATGAAAAATAGTTTCTACATAACCTTTTTCACGTGCTATTTCAATACTTTTATCCATGTAAGCCTTTACCTGAGGATAGGTCTCAAAATAACCGTCTATAAGCTCTTTTGCCTCTTTACGATCTACATTCATTCGTTCAGCCAGACCGAAAACAGAGATACCATAAATGATACCAAAGTTCGCTGTTTTAGCTTTGCGGCGCATATCGGGGTTTACCTCTTTTATATCGGTTTTGTATACTTTGGCTGCTGTAGCTGCGTGAATATCATAACCACTTAAGAATGCGTCTATCATATTTTTATCTTCGCTTAGGTGGGCCATAATACGCAGCTCTATTTGTGAATAGTCGGCAGAGAAGAAAAGAGCACCTTCGTCAGGAATAAATGCTTTGCGTATCTCTTTTCCATTTTCATCCCGGATGGGGATGTTCTGTAAATTCGGGTTGCTGGAGCTGAGGCGTCCGGTTGCTGTTACTGTTTGATTGAAGGAGGTATGTACGCGGCCTGTACGCGGGTTTATTAACTGAGGCAGAGCATCAATATAGGTGCTTAACAGCTTCTTTAGTCCACGGTGTTCTAGAATTTTTTCTACTACAGGATGTTTGTGGCGCAAGCTTTCGAGCACCTCTTCTGATGTAACATATTGGCCGGTCTTGGTCTTCTTTGCTTTATCGATAATTTTAAGTTTATCAAATAATACCTCACCTACCTGCTTGGGTGAAGCGATATTGAATTCTTCTCCTGCCAATTGATAAATCTCTTGTTCAATGGCCTCCATTTGTGTTGTGAAATGTTTTGAAGACTGTTTGAGTGCTTCTGTATCCAGAAGTACTCCATTGCTCTCGATATTTACCAATACGGGTACCAGGGGCATCTCTATTTCATAGAATAATTGCTCAGCACCATTCTTTTTCAATTCTTTTTCCAGTATATTCTTTAGTTTCAGCGTAACATCCGCATCTTCGCAGGCGTATTGATAAATAGCTTCGGGAGCAAGATCGCGCATGCTCTTCTGATTTTTTCCTTTCGGTCCGATAAGTTCTTCGATGTGGATTGTTTGATAATTCAGATAAATTTCCGCCAGATAATCCATTCCGTGACGGAGTTCAGGTTGAAGAACATAATGTGCTACCATTGTATCGAAAAGAGGACCTTTTACTTCAACCCCGTAATTTTGGAGAACGATCATGTCATATTTGATGTTTTGCCCTACTTTTAACGTTTTTTCATTTTCGAATACTTCTTTGAATTCGTTTACTATTTTTAACGCTTCTTCCCGGCCTGCAGGGATTGGTATATAAAATCCCTGATTTTCGGCGAAGCTGAAGCTCATTCCTACCAACTCAGCTTCCATTGGGTCGGTTCCGGTTGTTTCTGTATCTAACGCAAGAATTTTGGTTGTAAGTAACTTTTGAATAATTTTGACTCTTTTCTCCTTATTATCAATTAGTTGATAGTCGGTATTGAGCGTTTTTAACGTGTCTATATTTGATTTTTTTTCTTCAATCGGTCCGTTGGGCGTAATTTCTGCAAATAAATCGCCTTGAATCGGGCCACTTTCTTGTGCAAAAAGCGGACCTGCAGAAAAGGGGAGAGGTTGACTCTCTTTTTTGAAGATTCTCTCCATTAGTGTACGAAACTCCAGTTCTTCAAAAATTTTTCGAAGGGCTTCTTCATCCGGTTGTTCACGTACCAGTGCACTCATGTCAAGTTCGATAGGTACATCTGTTTTTATGGTTGCCAGAAATTTGGAGAAAGTTATCATTTCCCGGTTTGTTTCTACTTTTGTTTTGAGTGCTCCTTTTAATTGGTCGGTATGTTCAAGTAGATTTTCGATGTTACCAAATTCAGCAATTAACTTTTGGGCTGTTTTCTCTCCGACACCTGGACATCCGGGAATGTTATCTGACGCATCTCCCATGAGTCCCAACATATCAATAACCTGTGAAGGTGACTGAATATCGAACTTTGCTTTGACTTGTTCTATACCCATAACCTCAAATTCCTTATCACCATACTTGGGACGGTACATAAACACATGTTCTGTTACCAGCTGGCCATAGTCTTTGTCAGGCGTCATCATATAGGTTGTGATCCCCTGTTGTCCGGCTTTGGTTGCCAGTGTTCCGATAACGTCGTCTGCTTCATAGCCTGCCACTTCAAGGATAGGGATGCGATAAGCACGGATGATATCTTTTATAATGGGTACGGAAAGCCGGATTGCTTCCGGTGTTTCTTCACGTTGTGCTTTATATTGTTCATAGGCTTCGTGTCGGAAAGTAGGTCCTGAAGGGTCGAAAGCAACTCCGATGTGTGTAGGGTTTTCCTTTTTCAATACATCCTCCAATGTATTTACAAAGCCGAGAATGGCTGAAGTATTGAAACCTTTGGAGTTGATCCGTGGATTTTTGATAAAGGCATAATACGCCCGATATATAAGTGCGTAAGCATCTAAAAAGAAAAGTTTACTGTTTTGGTCCATATTTATCTAATTTTTCATGGTAAAAGTACAAAAAAATACGGTATTAACCGTTTTATTATTACTTTTGTGCTCAAATAGTGTCATTATATGGATAGCTCGTCTTTTATAAAGTCTCCGATAGATGCGGAACTGGAAGATTTCAGAAAACTATTTGATAGTTCTCTTTCCAGTTCAAATTTCCTGCTTAATAATGTGATTGCTCATATTCGGCAGAGAAACGGGAAGATGATGCGTCCTATCCTGGTACTCCTTGTGGCACGTTTATATGGTGCTATCCGTCCTGCTACTTTTCATGCTGCTGTTTCTTTGGAGCTTCTTCATACAGCCAGTCTGGTACACGATGATGTAGTTGATGAAAGTACTGAACGTCGTGGGCAGCTTTCTGTAAATGCCGTTTTTAATAATAAAGTGGCGGTATTGGCTGGTGATTTTTTGCTGGCTACAAGCCTTGTACATGCCGGGAAGACGATGAGCCATGAGATTATTAGTGTTGTATCTTGCTTGGGGCAGGATCTTGCAGATGGAGAATTGTTACAGCTTTCCAATGTAAGTAATCCTCATTTTTCTGAGGAAATCTATTTTGATGTTATTCGTAAAAAAACGGCAGCCCTTTTTGCTGCTTGTACTAAATCGGCAGCCCTTTCTGTTAATGCAAGCGATGAAGAGGCGGAATTTTCGCGTTTATTTGGCGAGTATATCGGTATCTGTTTCCAGATAAAGGATGATATTTTTGATTATTTTGAAAGTAAAGAGATAGGTAAGCCAACAGGAAATGATATGCTGGAAGGTAAATTGACGTTACCTGTTCTTTACGCTCTGAATTCTACGAATAGTACCTGGGCACAAGAGATAGCTGTCAAAGTCAAAGAGGGGATTGCTACTCCTGATGAAATCGGACGTTTAGTCGATTTTACCAAGTCCAATGGAGGAATTGAGTATGCGGTTAAAATGATGGAACTATATAAGGGTAAAGCGCTTGACTTGCTTCATTCGCTTCCCCCTTCTGAGGTATGTACTGCACTTGAAGCTTACCTTGATTATGTAGTTGACAGAGATAAATAATACTTTTTCCATGGGCTTTCTGCATCCTGTGTGGCTGAGAGGAAGCTTGTGATTGTGATGTCTATTTCTTCTTTTTTATCTGTTTTCATAGCCTGTCCGATGAGGTAACTTTTACCTATTTCTTCCCAATTTTTAAATATCTGCCGACATTTTTCACCGGCAAATCTGATATATTCCCATGCCGTTTGCTCATCAATATATCCTGTCTCCAGGGCTACGCGTGCTAAGGTGATTAGTTCTCCCATGTCCCATGCTAAAATCCCTCGTTCGAAGTCTTCTTTTTCGATGGATACGATGTTTTTCTCACGTATGTACTTCATAAATCGGTGCAGATGATGGGCGCGCTGTATAAACGATTCTATGCCGAAAAAACGCTTACGGAGGATAGTTTCTATTTCTTCCTCATTGTCTGACGACAGAAGATAGGGCAGAAGGATAGAATATGCGGTACGTTCTCCTTCATTCTTGAGGAGCGTCAGCATTTCTGTGATGAAGGATTCTTGTTTTAGCTGAGGTATTTCTGCCAGCATTTGGCGAAGTTTATCTTTACTCATACCTGTCTCCAGACTATTCACGAAAAGACCTGTTTGTATACTAGAAATGAGCCCAATGAGCAGGTTTTGCTCTTTGTTGGCTAATAAGGCATTGCCTTCTCTGTTTTGGTTGAACCGTAATGAAATACTGCTTTGTTCCATACCCTTGTTTTTTAATTCTTCGTTAACCGAAAAGCGTGAGAACTGTTGCTCTGTATCTTTCCTGGGGCTTCGGCAAGCCGTTATGATGATACAAGCAACAGTCTCACGCTCCATTCGATATATAACAAGAGTATATACGTGAAGGTGCGTGAGACCCGTTTGCTTATTACCTTTCATAACATGAATTTTGCCGAATTCCAGGAAAAAGATAATAATTGAAACGTTCTCTAATACAATGAATTAGCCTATTCTCTGTGGGCTAATATCTGCGCAAAGATAGAAAAATCTTCTGACTTCTCTGTAGCTAACTTTAGTTTTTCTTAAATAAAAATACCGTGTCACCCCACATGAATAAAGAGGACGACACGGCATGACATATTTGATTGCTAATGTAGCCTTTAGAAAAATTTCAGCTCTTCACCTTTAATTTCAGATAAAAGAAGATTAGCCAAACGGCTGGTTCCTAAGCGAAACAGCTCGTTGCTGAGCCATTCTTTACCCAATACTTCTTTTACGATGGTATAATAAATCAATGCATCGTTTACGGTATTGATGCCGCCTGCAGGTTTGAAACCGACTTTGTTTCCTGTCTGTTCGTAGTACTCTTTGATAGCTTGGCACATTACATAAGCTGCTTCCGGGGTTGCTGCCGGTTGCTGTTTTCCGGTGGATGTTTTGATGAAATCGGCTCCGGAATACATGGATAGGATAGAGGCTTTTTTAATGTTAGAGGCAGTCTTTAAAGCGCCTGTTTCGAGGATTACTTTCAGATGGTGTTCTTTGCAAGTCTCTTTTAATTCCATGATTTCTTCACACATCGTTTCGTAGTCGCCACTCAGAAATGCCCCTACGGGAATTACGATATCTATTTCATCGGCTCCGTCAGCCAATGCCATAGCTGTTTCTGCTATCTTTACTTCGGTAAATGTCTGAGAAGAGGGAAAGCCTCCTGATACACAGGCAATGTTTATACCTTCTACCTCAAGTGTGTCTTTTACTACTTGTGCAAAATTCGGATATACACAGATAGCTGCAACGTTCTTCAGGTCAGGGAATTCATCATCAAACCGATTTACTTTTTCTGTGAATCTCATGACACTTTCATCACTGTCTGTTGTATTGAGAGTGGTCAGGTCAATACAGTTGAAAAGGAATTTCTTCACTTCTTCCGTATTGTTTTCGGGAACCTTTTTCTCGATTAATGCAGCAACCTGAACCTGTACATCAGCATCATTCAGTTGCGTGTCATACTTGGCCAATGCCGTCAGGTACTTGTCTTGAGGGGTATCATTCATTTCCATGTTCACTCAGTTTTGGATTATTGATATGTCTTTTGTTGTCTCTTTGGGTTTTCTTTTCCAGATTTCGTGCAAATGCTTCTGTGAGGTTTACCCCGGTCTGGTTTGCGATGCAAAGGAGTACCCAGAGTACGTCCGTTATCTCGTCGCTGATATCGTCTTTTTCACCTTCCTTGAAAGATTGGTCTCCATATTTACGGGCCATGATACGTGCCAGTTCGCCTACTTCTTCGGTGAGAACTGCCATGTTGGTCAATTCGCTGAAATAACGTACACCGTATTTGTGTATCCATTCATCAACGGCTTTCTGTGCTTCTTCTAATGTCATTATTCCTTGTTTTTGGTATCGATGCAAATAGTTACAGGTCCGTCGTTCAATAACTCTACTTTCATGTCGGCTCCGAATTCTCCTGTTTTCACTTCTTTCCCTAATGCACAACTCAAATCTTTGCAGAATTGTTCGTAAAGTGGGATTGAAATTTCCGGTTTAGCAGCCTTTATGTAGGATGGACGATTTCCTTTTTTAGTAGACGCATGTAGTGTGAATTGACTAATAACCAATATGTTACCTTCGTCTTCAAGGATTGATTTATTCATAACTCCGTTTTCGTCGTCAAAAATACGGAGATTTACGATTTTCTTGCATAACCAATCGATATCCTCCCGGCTGTCCGTCTCTTCGATGCCTACCAGGATCATCATTCCTTTCTGAATAGCCGATTTGCAGTGCCCGTCAATCGTGACTGATGCGTGGCTGACGCGTTGTATAACTACTCTCATTCGAATTATATTGCTTAATCTTTGTTATTGCAAAGATAGCTATTTTTAATGATTATCGAGACCCTCTTTTATGATTTTTGCCTTTGATTCACCTATTATGGCTGACACTTCTTCTATGGTGGCTTCTTTGATACGTTTTACGCTCTTGAACTCTTTCAGCAGGGCGGTTTTGGTTTTCTCGCCAATTCCTTTGATATTGTCCAGGGCAGATGCTACTTGCCGTTTGCTTCGTTTATCCCTGTGGAAGGTAATGGCAAAGCGATGTACTTCATCTTGTATCTGTTCCAATAGGCGGAATAGGGGGCTATGTTGTTTGATGCCGATGGTTTGAGGTGGAAACCCGAAAAGAACTTCAGATGTACGGTGTTTGCGATCCTTGGCGAGTCCTGCAATCGGAATATCTAACTGTAACTCTTCCATTACTTGTCTGACCACCTCCATTTGCCCTTTTCCGCCATCGGTGATAATTAGGTCGGGCAGGGGGGATTCTTCTTCTATAGCGCGCTGATAACGCCTCCTGACGACCTCTTTCATTGAGGCGTAATCATCAGCGCCCACAACCGTTTTGATGTTGTATTTCCGATAATCGCTTTTCGATGGTTTCGCCTTTTTAAAAACAACACAAGCTGCTACCGCATCTGTTCCCTGGATGTTTGAGTTATCAAAACATTCTATCTGCATAGGCAGTCTGTCCAAGTGTAATTCCTGTTGAATCTCTTTCATCAGGCGCATGCTACGCTGTTCCGGATTCAACTTTTCGGCTTGCTTCATCCTGTCTGCTTTGTACTGTTTCACGTTGAGTAGAGATAATTCCAACAGCTTCTTTTTGTCTCCTCGTTGAGGAATGGTGAAAGTGACATCATTCAGTTCTATCTCGATGTCAAACGGGACGATGATTTCGCGTGAAGCGCTCTTGTAGCGTTCCCGCATTTCTATAATTCCCAGTGTCAGCAATTCCTCTTTTGTTTCATTCAGTTTCTTCTTGTATTCGAAAGTGAAAGCTTGGTTAATGGCTCCGTTTGTGATATGCAGATAGTTGATGAAGGCTGACTTTTCGCCGTCTTCTTCGATGGAAAATACATCTATATTGTGTAATACGGAGCTGACAACCTCGGACTTTGAACGATAATTTTCGATTAATGCATACTTTTCTTTCACCTTTTGCGCTTCTTCGAATTTCATTTCTGCGGCAAGGTCCTGCATGCGCTGGTATAACAATCTGCTTATCTCCTGGGTATTCCCTTTCAGGATCTCTTTTATCTCGGCAATATTTTTTAGATATTCTTCCTGTGATTGCAGGCCGATACACGGGCCGGCGCAGTTCTTTATGTGATATTCAAGGCATACATTGAACTTTCCCGCACGGATATTCTCCGGTGAGAGGTTGAGGTTGCATGTACGCAGAGGGTATAAGTGTTTTATTAAATCGAGCACTGCGTGCATGGATGGGCTATGGCTGTACGGGCCATAGTACGAAGAGCCGTTTCGGATAATACGCCTGGTCTTGAATACTCTTGGAAAATATTCGTTTTGTACGCAGATGGACGGATAGGTTTTGTCGTCTTTTAGCAAAACATTGTAACGCGGCTTATATTTTTTGATTAGGTTGTTCTCAAGCAGTAGTGCATCTTCTTCTGAGTTTACCACGATATAACGTATGTCTGCGATCTTGCTTACCAATACCCGGGTTTTTCCGGGCTGATGCTCTTTGCTGAAATAGGAGTAGACTCTCCGCTTCAGGTTTTTGGCTTTCCCTACATAGATGATAGTTCCCTCTGCATTCAGATATTGATAAATGCCGGGCTTCTCAGGAAGATTTGAAACAATTCCTTTTAGATATTCGCTGGTTTTAAGTTCTTGATTTGTATCCATGAAAAAAGGGCATAGCGATTATCGCTATGCCCTGCAAATATATTCATTTTATTTATAACGACAATACTGATTGTATATCTACGTCTTGGTCGTTTTCAAATACTTGTTTTCCGTTCAGTTCCTTTAACTCAATGATGAAGTTTACGTATACCTTTTTCGGATGGAGCTTTTTCACGAGGTTGCAGGCGGCTTTCATAGTACCTCCGGTAGCCAGTAAGTCATCGTGCAGCAATACGACGTCGTTCTCGTTCAATGCATCTTTGTGTATCTGCACGGTGTCTTTGCCATATTCTTTATCGTAGCTTTCTTCCATTGTTTCGGCAGGGAGTTTGCCGGGTTTACGGATGGGGATAAATCCTGCCCCTAAGCGGGTGGCAAGAATCGGTCCCATAATGAAGCCTCTCGATTCGATGCCTACTACCTTGGTGATTCCTTTATCCTTGTACATTTCGTACATAATATCCGAAAGTTCCTGAAGACGTTCCGAATCTTTGAATAGTGTGGTTACATCGTAGAACAGGATTCCGGGGATTGGAAAATCGGGTATCTCACGGATGCTTTTGATAAGCTTTTCTTTGCTCATAATCATTCTTTTATGTTGTTTCTTTAAATGTTTTGTTTCACGTGAAACGCAGCAGTCTATCGTCCCGAAAGCACTAATAATACATTGATGTCGCTTGGTGACACGCCGGGGATGCGGCTTGCCTGAGCTATTGTTTCGGGGTCGATCTTCTTCAGTTTTTGCCGGGCTTCGGTCGAAAGTGATTGAAGGCTGTCATAGTCGAACTTACCTTTTATTTTAATACTTTCCAATCGTGCCAGTTTGTCTGCTATAATTCTTTCCCGTCCAATATAGCCTTCATATTTGATTAAAATCTCAGCGGCCTCCAGAATCTCTTCTTTTCGTTCATCTGTGATTTTATCCAGTTCCCGTTTAAATGCCGGTACATATTCGGAGATATTTTCTATTGTAATCTGTGGACGGTTAATCAAGTCGATCAGTTTGCATCCTTGACGCAGGGGAGTCGTTCCTAAATTCTCAAGTGCATCGTTTATTAATGCTGCCTTGATCGAATAATTGCGGGTAAAGTTTACGATATTTTCGACTGCTTCTCTTTTACTCTTTAATAGAGCATAGCGGTCTTCTTTTACTAATCCCAGTTTATAGGCTCTTTCTGTAAGTCGCATGTCCGCATCATCCATACGAAGTAGAATACGATATTCTGCTCGTGAAGTAAACATACGATAAGGCTCATCTACCCCTTTGGTCACCAAGTCGTCTATTAATACGCCGATATATGCCTCGTCTCTTGCTAAAGTGAAAGGTTCTCCACCGTGGCAGTTGATGTGAGCATTGATACCTGCAATGATACCTTGTCCTCCTGCTTCTTCATATCCGGTAGTACCATTTACTTGTCCGGCGAAGAAGAGGTTTTTGATTTTCTTCGATTCCAGCGTATGTTTTAGTTGCGTTGGATCGAAATAATCGTATTCGATGGCATATCCCGGACGATAAATCACCAGGTCTTTAAAAGCAGGGATCTTTTTTAGTGCTTCTATTTGGATCTCCATTGGCAATGAAGAAGAGAATCCATTCAGGTATAATTCTTGTGTGGTTTCTCCTTCCGGTTCAAGGAATAGCTGGTGTTGCTCTTTGTCGGGGAAGGTGACGATCTTCGTTTCGATGCTAGGGCAATAGCGCGGGCCGATACTTTGTATTTGTCCGTTGAAAAGGGGAGAATCCGCTAATCCGTTACGAAGAACATTATGTGCTTCTTCATTAGTAAAGCATGTCCAGCATTGCAATTGTTTAAGGTGACGCACACTAGTATTCATGAATGAAAACTTGTGAAAGTCACATTCTCCATCTTGGGTATCCATCAGCTCATAGTGTACACTTCTTCCGTCAATCCGTACGGGGGTTCCGGTTTTCATCCGGCCGTACTCAATGCCATGTTTTGCGATGGATTCGGTTAATTTATACGATGCCGGTTCTGCCATGCGTCCACCCGGGAGTTGATTTTTTCCTACATGCATCAATCCGTTCAAGAAGGTTCCTGCTGTTAATACAATACATCTGGCGTGAAACGTCACATCCCAAAATGTTTTTAATCCCACAACTTCACCGTTTTCAACGATGATTTCCTTTACAGTATCTTGCCAGATATGAAGGTTCGGAATATTTTCTAATATTTCGCGCCAGGCCCAGATAAACTTGTTTCGGTCACATTGGGCGCGGGGACTCCACATGGCCGGTCCTTTCGAGCGGTTTAGTATGCGGAACTGGATAGCTGTCTGATCTGTTACCAATCCCATATATCCGCCTAAAGCGTCTATCTCACGTACAATTTGTCCTTTAGCAATCCCTCCTACGGCGGGGTTACAGCTCATTTGCGCTACCTTGTTCATATCCATAGTGATCAAGCAGGTTTTTGAGCCTAAGTTTGCTGCCGCTGCTGCTGCTTCGCAGCCTGCATGTCCGGCACCAATTACAATAACGTCGTACTTAAAATCCATTGAATCAATGTTTATTTCTTAACCGCGCAAAGTTACGAAAAAGTTGCCAGTTGCGGGTTTTATGCAATAAGTTTTAAGGGTTTATAGGGATCGCCAATTGCAGGATTGTTTTGTCAATAAGCGGCTGATCGGGGGCACTTACTTACATAATGTTTGTAACTTGAGTATTTTGAAAACTTGAATTGTAAATAGAATGTTCTTAATAGACCGGGTTCCGAGGTATTTTATGCATCTTTTGTCATAGATGACCAAATGAAGTTAACTTCATACTTCTGTGAAGTTAACCTTCTGTCGATAGGATATTAATTCTTTCCAAATATGAAGTTAACATCCTGTTGGCACGAAGTGCGTTTTGGGTTGGGGGGAATTAGCTTTTATCCTTAAAGAGTTGTTTGCTATCCTATAAAATACCTTTTTCATTTCCAGAATATATCAAAAGTGTTTTTGCTTTTGTGTGTCTTAATGTGGCGAATTTGTACTTTTTGTTTTTGATAATGTCATTGTTTTACGTTTATATCGAATATATTGTTCGTGTAAATGGCAAATTGTTGTTTTATTGATATTACGAAAATCGAAATACAGGCATTTTTTTTAATGAGTCTTCCGGTTGGTCGGAAATAGAGCGTTTTAGAACGGTTTGAAAATACAGAATGACAGATAGACAGTTGTCTTCCTTTGAAAAATTTGGAAGTGGCTGAAAAGAATCGTAAGTTTGTCATCATAAAGTATTTTAATTATGAATAAGACATTTGTCGGTTTTATCTTTTTATTGTTTTTAGTGAGCGGAGTAGTTTCTTGTCAACGTTCCTCGTCACCGTATCCGTATTCTTTGAGATATGCCGATTCTTTGATGGAGATATCTCCTGAACGTACGTTGGCTTATCTTCGTAAACTTGATGTTTCTACTTATTCAGCGGGTGACAGGGCATACTTTAGCTTACTGTTCACGCAGGCTACTGATAAAAATATGCTTTCTCTTCTTCCATGTGACTCTTTGATTGATACTGCATTAGATTATTATATTAAAAAAGATGGTGTCAATTGGGCTAAAGCTTGGCTTTATAAAGGCCGGATTCAAAAAAAAATGAATATGACTGAACAGGCTTTGAAGAGTTGCTTTACTGCTCTGCAGGGAGTTGAAGGAAATACCGGGGAGGAATTAAAACTGAAAGGAATGCTATATGAAGATATGGGATCGATTTATTTACATCAATCTCTTTATCAGAAAGCGTTTGATGCGTTTTATCGCTCTTATCAATGTGATTCTTTACTGAATGACCATAGATTGGTAATGTATCCTTTGTCAAATATGGGGTGGGTGCGTGTGATTCAAGGAAAAACGGTAGAAGCTTTTTATTATTTGAACCAATCTATACAATTAGCTTTGAGATTGAATGATTCAGCTTTTGTTAGTGATATATATGAACGAATGAGTTTGAATTGTGAGAATGTCGATTCTGCTTTCCTATATGCCCATTTGTCACATCAATATTTGACAAAGGATGGCGACTCTATTAGTTTATGGTTAACATTTGGTGATTTGTATTTAGACAAGCAAGAACTAGACTCTGCTGAATATTATTTAAAGCGTATACTTGATACTGCTGATTTTAAAAGGAAGATTCTAGCGTCGTATTCTTTGGCTGAAGTCGAGAAGATTAGGGGTAATTATCAACGGGCCTTTGAATATCAGTCTTATTATGGTGATAATATAGATTCTATTTTTTTGTTAAATAAAGCCTCCGATATTGAGCGCTTAGCGTATAAATATGATTCAGAAGCAAAAGTAGTAAAGGAAAAGGAAAAGCAGAGGTTTTTCATTCAGCAACTTTGTTATGGAGGAGTTTTGTTTCTGCTGGTTATTATTGTAATTTTTCAATGTATTTATCGGCGTCGTCAAATAGCTCGATTACTGTACGAACAGCGTATAACTTATTTAAATGAGAAAACAGCCTTATCTCAATTACAAATAGAACGTTTGGAAGTTCAAATTTCTGCTTTAAAGCAGTCTGGCATGGAGCGTGAACAGGAAATAGATTTGAAACAAGCAGAATTATGCTGTGTTATTGATGAAAAAGCACGATTGCGTAACTGTTTGTTTATGGAAACTTCTATTTTTAAGCATATTCGAGAACTAAGCACTCAACCCAGGTTGGGACAAAATGGAACAAAGGGGAGTCCGAAAGTTCTTCTTATGAAAGAACAGGAACAATTGAAAAATATATTGTTTGGTATTTATGATGATTATATTCGATACCTTAAGGGTACTTATCCTAAAATAACAGATAATGACTGTATTTATTGTTGCTTGAAACTTTGTGAATTTGATGATCAAACCATAGCTTATTGTTTTGGTAATGTAAGCAAGCAAATTGTAGCGCAGCGGCGTTTACGATTAAAGAAAAAAATGGCTGAAGCCAATTGAACAAGCCCTCTTTAGCTTTTTAGAGTATTGGTGGACATAAATGTTATCATACCCCATTGCTTTATATCTGTTAATCTGCTATTTACAATGTTTAAGATGTTATCTCTTTTCTTCTTTTTAGAAGAAGAAATGTGGTAACTTTGCTTTTGAAATAAAAAAACACATAACAATGAAAACAAAGATGATTGTATTAGTGGGGATGCTGTTTACACAAATAGTATTCACGTCTAATAATGTTTATGGAGAGGATGTAATGGCTATTATGAAAGATAGACATAAGGTACATTTGATTACTCATAAGGAGGCAAATCTGCAGAGAAGTACTCTACTTGTTGCTTGTGGTTATATTGAAGAGAGCCAACTATTTTTAAATTTTAATTCCTCCTTAGAAAATAGAAAGATACAGGTTGTTGATTCCGAAACAGGGCAGACTGTTTTTGATGATACTATAACAGGTACTTCTTTCTCTATCTTTTTGGAAAGGGATTCTGATAGTTTTGACATTTATATTGGAAGGTAAAATTGATTTTAATTAGAAACTCAAAATAATACGAGATGAAAGAAATATTTAAATTAATATTGTTATTAGTTATACTTAGTGGATGTATTGAGAATGACGAAGAAATCATTTTGAATAATAGCGATTTAGAGGATGTATCTGAGTATAAAAGAGCCGAAGACTTGATATGTCAATTCAGTGAGAGAATAGATAAGGAGAAAGGTGGTACGAGAAGTAGTACTTCACAAATTATATTATCTTTAGCCGGTAAGAAATCTGTTGTTATACCGAAAATAGCTACAAGAACTGGTGAGATAAGTACGGATAGTGTGAATATGTTCATATTTGATACGGAAAAGGATGGACGATTTGGATTTGCAATAGCCACCGGAAAAGCTGAAGTAGGAAGAGTTTATGCTTATGTGGAAAATGGAATCTTGTCAGATACTATAGAAAATGAAGGTATGGCTTATCTCGTTAGTCAGATTCCGGATATTATAAAACAGGATCAGTTGAATCCGAATTTAACAAGAAGCGGTGAACAAAGAACGACACATGTTTCTATACCATTGGTAAAGACTGAATGGAATCAACATTATCCTTATAATGCACAAATGCCGACAAACGGAAAGTGCTCTATAAGTTATTATTATGCGGGTTGTATTCCTATTGCAGTTGCTCAGGCGATTACTTATTATAGAAAATGCCCGGTTGCTTATGATTGGGATGCATTTACTGTAAATACTGGAATATACGATGCTAATCTAATAGCTCCTGTATCTCAATTTGTAAAAAAGGTGGCGGATGGTATTAAGGTCGGTTATAAATGTGATGGAACAGGAGCAAAAAATTTAGGTTCAACCAATGACTTCTTGAAAGGATGGGGATATAACGTTGAAAGGCATAAAACGAATGACGTTGATAAGAATTTATTGTATAAGTGTCTTATAACTAAGAATGTTGTTATCTTTGGGGGAAAGAAGAAAAAGAGTACAGGACATGTTTGGCTAGTTGATGGTGGAGTTTTTGAATATTCTGGAAATATGATGATTGGCTGCACGAATATACAGGTAAAGGCAATTCATTGTAATTTTGGATGGAATAGAGCTAATAATGGCTGGTATGCTATTAAGGATGGGGCTTATAATAGACCCGCTAATAGCGCTTCTCAAGATGGCAATAATCCAACTAATGATAAAAATTCACCGAATGGTAATTTTTATACTGAAAATGATTACATCTATTTTCATGAAGCGATGGGAACTGAAATTTTGTGGTAAAATATAAACTTATAATTATGAAAAAGGTATTCTTTTTGTATTGCATTTCTTTATTATGTATTTATGGATGCAATGATGATTCTGATAAATATTCTTCTAATTTTCTGAAGAGTAGGGAAGTGACTCTGAATGCGGAAGGAGGAGATATTACTGTAGAAGGAAGAGAGAAGTTTATACTTGTACAGACAGAAGAGATTCTAAATCAGGATACTATCTTCAGTATAGGCGAGATTAATGGCGTTGAATATCAGGGAGGATGGTATCAATTAGAGGTTAATGGAAAAGAAATGACTCTCAACTGTGACAGAAATTTAACGGGAAATAAGCGGAAAGTTGTTTTGCATTTCCAAGGGACCGGTAATTCATTTGATGTTTTTTCTCTGACACAATTAGAATAATAAGATTTCGCCTTTTAAGGATAGCCGTTTCTCAAACTGGCAGTTCTCTGTTTATATTCCTTTGTCGAAATCTGCGTTTGGAAAATAACCTAAACAATGGGCTGTCTTGTCTTCTTCTTATCCGTTTCTTTGGTCTGCGAAGCCAGTTCGTAACACGGTTTTATGCAGTCCGTGCTCAATCAGTCCCAAAGGAGAAGAATTAATTTCTGATAGGCTCTATATTTAACTATAAAGATGGGATGGAATGATTGCCATGCATGATTCCTATCCCATCTTTTATTTGAGGGAGAATTACTGCTTTCTCATAGCTAGTGCCTTATTCTCTGCAGCTTCCATAATTTCACGTTCTCCAGGACCCTTATCGTTGATTCCGCAAAGGTGGAGTATACCGTGAATAATTGTCCGGTGGAGTTCTTCTTCATAAGGAGTGTTGAACTGTTCCGAGTTAGTCTTCACTGTTTCCAGGCTAATGAATAAATCACCTGAAAGACGATTGCCCTCGCAATAGTCAAAAGTGATGATATCTGTATAGTAATCGTGTTGAAGATATTGGCGGTTCACTTCCAATATTTTTTCGTCCGAACAGAAAATATAGGCGATTTCACCGATTCTTTTTTCATAAGTGGCGGCTACGGCTTTGATCCATTCGGTAGTCTCACGTTTTTTGATATCGGGCATTTTGATACCCTCTGTCTGATAAGTTATAGCCATATTATTTGATTTTTAATAATGATCGGAATACGCAGTTTTCGGGAGAGTTACCATGCTTCCGATGTACTTTAAAAAAAAGTATTTCTTTTTTTCAAAGACAAAGATAAGAATTTTAATTGAGGATAAGCGCAAATTGCAGTAATAAGGCTGATGAATAGCGGTTTAAACTACACTGTTCCGTTACTTCCTTGGGTTGGTAGTGGTTAGGATCGTTTTCAAAGAACTGATTTCTATGATTTTCAGACACTATTTGTTTGCCAATATAACCGAAGCTCCGAAAAGCAGAAGTGATATAGAGGAAAATCGTGAAATGTCAAATTGGACAGCTTGTCCGGTCAGAGTATTATTGCACAAGAAGAATACTATCTTTTGAGACCGTAACTATTTTGTTTTTTATATATTTGCAAATGACAATTATCCAGGTCGGATATTACTATTACATACAATACTATGACAGAGTTCAGATACAGTATTTGCGAACCACTTAATCCGAAAGTGATAGAAAAAGGAATGATAGCCCCTGACTCCGTTATCGGGTTGTTCAATGATTTTCAGTGGGACTATTATTTAAAGCAGATAGAAGTCGCTGAAACGAGGAAAATGGACATTTATTTTTCTCCCTCGCTGGAAGTGGAGAATAAAGCGAATAAAAACGGGCTTACGATCTCTGCTGTCGGCGATCCGGAAGATCCTGAGTTTTATATTTTTTACAAACGTCCCATAAGCGTGGTGAAGAAGCAGTTTTTTCGTAAACCGCAAACGGTCGTGGAGGATTATGTCAGTGAGATCACTGGTCAAACGAAAGAGGATGTTATTGAATGTCTGAATGCCCTTATCAAAAACGATCAGGAATTCCTAAGGAGAAAAATTGCATAAAGAGTAGTACCCCCAGGATAAATGAGATAGAAAGCCTTTTAGATAAGCAAAATACGGAAGCTAAGAGCAACTTTTGGAAGATTGTTGCTTAACAGTACTGATCAAGTCGTTTTTGTAGCACCCGAAGATAAAATATAAATCGTTTAAAAAGAATAACCGAATCAATGAAAATAGTAATAAAGGAAAAAGTAATACCGTATATCTTGATTTCCCTGTTCAGTTTCATCGGACTTTCAGCGTACGGTTACAAGGCAGAGAGACAAGGCGGTAGCAAAGCGGTCGTTTGGTCGATATCCAAAATTGATACGATGCACAAGAATGTACAACGTAACGATGGGCGGAATCCTAATATACAAAACATCGAATATCTCAAAAAAATGTTTCGGCAAAAAGCTGTCGACGAAATATCCGAAAATATAGTTTATCCGTTGAAGAGAACATCCCCTATACCGAGTGTTGAGAATGCAGAGGAATTGAAAGAAAGATTCGATTCAATCTTCGATGAAGACTTAATCCGTATTATTACGAGTTCGGATATTGATCAATGGTCGGAAATGGGATGGAGAGGAATAATGCTGGACGATGGCATACTTTGGATGGATTACGACGGAAAAATTACAGCTGTGAATTATCAAAGCAAATACGAGAAAAAGCTTGCCAAGAAGCTTACCTCCAAAGTAAAAGGTGACCTATCCTCGGATTTGCGACATAACTTCAAAGGGGAAGTATATAAATTTAAGACAAAAAATTATTTTATAAGGATAGATGAACTGAAAAACGGCATGTACCGGTATGCCTGTTGGAAAAAAGAGAACCCAGAATCGACCAAGCCGGATTTAGTCTTGGAAAATGGAAAAATAGAATTTAGTGGAAGTGGAGGAAATCACGTGATTACATTTAAAAATAATATCTATGAATATAAGGTGTTCCATAATAAAATAGCCGCGTCGGGGATCGCGGACATCACTCTTGTTGTAGAGAAAAATGGCAAAGAAATACTCTCGGAAGATGGGAAATTGGAAGGTGACACCACCCAAACTGATTAGCGGTACGAGGATCTTATGTTTAGTTTTAAGCGCACATATAATTTGAATCACACCATTTCCAAATCATTGGTCTGATAGTGAAACTTACGAGGTATGCAAAGTACGGAATATTAATGCTGTCTGACTTTTGTCAAATCGCTATCGACAACTTGTTATTTCTCAATTACTGTTTATCAATCAGATAAATACTGGAAAGTATATGGGATATCAGCATCCTTTGTACGCAAGGGAAGAGCTACCGGGCTCGAAGGCAATTTCGGTACGCAAAAACAGCATTACTCGCTATCAAAAATCAAGGCACGGAACAGGAAAATAGAAATCCTGTGGATTTTCTTTGGAATACATACGGCAAACGCCATATTAATGATTGACAAAATCAAAAACAGACAGAGGGAAACCGCATAGTATGATTATAAAGAATCTATTAGAAGAAGTTGTCAGGCTTCTTCCGGAACATCATGCCCAAACGGATAAGATTTTAGGTCAGAGAGAGAAACTATAATAAAAATGGCATATGAGATGATATTAGCAAGTCATCTTCATATGCCATCTTACTTTTTAAAGACATTTACTGAATATCCCGTAGTATGGGTGTTTGTGGCAGGCCCAGAAAGCCCGTTCTTTAAGGTGTCAGGCTTACTGGCTTCTGACTTCATCTGGCAAACTCGCTAGAGATTGTGAACACATCGGACAGAAACACCGGACTTCCTGTTACCGTTAGCGTCTACGAAGACGTCATTTTTAAGGATATAAAGACCATAGGCTGAATTACCGTTGAGGTCACTACTCCAGTAGTAGCTGCCTGTACCATCGGTATAAGCGGTAGCAGTAGTACCACTGCCATTGTTGCCATCTCGCCAGCCTGCAGCAGGCAAAAATAGACCGGTCGAGCTATTCATAAACCACATACCTTGGATACCGTTATACTTTACCAATTGCTTGTTGCTACAGCGGGAGAGACTTATGAATTCACTTCTTGTTGGAGTACGCCAACCACTACCGTATTTACTTTCGTCAAGACGTGTACAAGGATCAACAGCACCATAGCCTGTATACCCAGATGATACATATACATTCTTCCATATATAATAATAACCGTAATCGGTAGTAGAAGAAGCCCATGTCAGATTATAGTTGCTTTGGGAATTGAGATTACCTTCAGCCCATCGGAGTTTTGATAAGATGGTTTTGTCGTTTTCTATACACCCATTTTGCGTAAGATTAATGTTACTTGCGGGTACATTAATTCCGATGGCTTTTTTGAACTGTATTTTCATCGTATAGCTTTTTCCCTCTTTCAGTTGCACGCTTTGGGTGGAGGTGATTTCCGTATTGTTGGGCACAGTCCGTCCGCTTATTGTCAGCGTATTGAAATGCACTGTAATGGTCCTGGCCCCTGCAAACGGAACCATGCGTATGGTTGTACTCAGAGTCGTGTTCGGACTGAATGCCGCCGTATTATTCGTGTTGGCGGCTACCACATTGGTCGAAG